>SXGT01013922.1_pt1 | contig 20374 bp, 14 predicted proteins | sample 3176221 | NCBI WGS metagenome assembly SXGT01 (sample SAMN11356862, study PRJNA531348) | freshwater metagenome | isolation source: freshwater sample F1-120 | place: China: Fuxian Lake, Yuxi | collected 2017-12-25
ACACGAGGTCGACCACGGACACGTTCGGCGTCGGCACGCGAATCGCTAGACCATTGAGCGTGCCCTTCAGCTCGGGGAGCACGAGCCCCACCGCCTTGGCGGCGCCCGTGGAGGTGGGAACCATCGAGAGCGCCGCCGCCCTCGCTCGGCGCATGTCGGCCTTCTTATGCGGCGCGTCGAGCAGGTTCTGGTCCATCGTGTAGGAGTGAATCGTCGTCATCAACCCGTGCACGATGCCGAACTCCTGGTGCAGCACCTTGGCGAAGGGCGCGAGGCAGTTGGTGGTGCAGCTGGCGTTGCTAATGATGCGATGTTTCGAAAGGTCGAGGAGGTGGTCATTCACGCCCAGGCAGACGGTGATGTCCTCGCCCTCTGCGGGCGCAGAGATGATCACGCGGCCTGCGCCGGCGTCGAGATGCCAGGCGGCCTTCTCGCGCTTGGTGAAGGCCCCGGTGCACTCGAGCACCACATCGATACCGAGCTCTTTCCAGGGCAGCTTCTGCGGCTCCTTCTCGGCCGACACCTTGATCTCCTTGCCGTCGATCACGATGCCGTTCTCAGTGCTCGACACGTCTCGCGACCAGTTGCCGTGGACGCTGTCGTGCTTGAGAAGATGCGCGAGTTGGAAGGGACTGGTGAGATCGTTGATGTGGACGATCTCGACCTCCGGGTCGCCCCAGGCGCTCCGGAAAACACAACGACCAATGCGGCCAAATCCATTGATAGCCACGCGCAACGCCATGGGGGTCTCCGAGGTGGCGCGCGCGATAACCCGTCTCGTGCCCCGGTGATAGCACCGCGTCGTGGCGCTCCTCCTGCAAAACCTGGTGCTCGACGATCGCGAACTTTCCGTGATCGCGGCGGAGTGTTTGTCCGTGCCTCCTGGCGCCGTGCAGAGCGTCGAGGTGGTCCGGCGCGCCCTCGACGCGCGGGCGCGAGTCCCCACGTGGCGCGGGAACCTGCGGGTGGAGGTCGGCAACGAGTCCGAAGTGCTGTCGCGACAGCTTCCCGGGGTTCGCCGGTGGAGTGAGCGCGACCAGGTGCGACGAACGGGCGTCGTTCCCGCCGCGCGCCCGGCGTGGTCGCGTCGCCCGATCGTCGTGGGGGCTGGCCCGGCCGGCCTCTTCGCCGCGCTCCGCCTGGTGGAGGCCGGTGCGCCGGTCCTGCTGCTGGAGCGGGGCGAGGCCACGGAGGCCCGGGTGCGCCGCCTCGCGCACGACTGGCGCGAGCGACGGATCGATCCGGAGTCAAACCTACTCTTTGGCGAGGGTGGAGCTGGCACCTTCTCCGACGGCAAGGTGTACACGCGCCGTCGTGATGGCGACCTCGGGTGGATCTTCCGGCAGCTGGTCGAGGCGGGCGCGGACGCCTCCATTCTGGAGGAGTCCTACGCGCACATCGGGACGGATCGGCTGCGACGCATCTTGCCGGTATTGCGAAAACGTCTCCTCGATGGCGGCGCCGAGGTGCGCTTCTCGTCTCGGGTCGTCGACCTGGTGGTGCACGCGGGTGCGGTCGTTGGGGTGCGCCTCGCCACGGGCGAGGAGATCCTCGGTGGCCCCGTCATCGTCGGCGCGGGCCACTCGGCGCGAGACACTGTCGCGATGATGTTGCGCGCCGGTGCCGCAGCCGAGGCCCGCCCCATCGCGATCGGCGCGCGGGTGGAGCACCCCCAGGCCCTTGTCGACAAGGGCCTCTACCCGGGCGGGCGCGGGGGCCTCCCAGCCGCCTCGTACCGTCTCGCGCACAACCCCAGCACCGGGCGCTCGGCCTACACCTTCTGCATGTGTCCGGGGGGGATGGTGGTCCCGGCGGGGCACGAGCCGGGCACGGTCGTCGTCAACGGGATGAGCTTCGCGGCCCGCAGTTCGCTCTGGGCCAATAGCGCGGTCATCGCGCAGGTGCCCGTTGAAGACTTCGGAGGCGCCCACCCCCTCGCCGGGCACGCCTACCAGTCGGCGATTGAACGCGCCGCCTACGAGCTCTCGGGCAGCTACGCCGCGCCCGCACAGCGGGTCGCCGACTTCCTCGCTGATCGCCCGTCCCCGGCCATCCAGCGCACCTCTTTTCCGCATGGGGTCGTGCCGGTCGAGCTGTCGCGACTGCTCCCGCCACCGGTCGTGGCTGCGATGAAGGCGGCGCTGCGGAGTTTCGACGAGAAGATCCCGGGCTTCGCGTCGAACGAAGGCGTGCTCATCGCGCCGGAAACCCGAACCACGTCGCCGGTCCGATTCTTACGCGCGACCAATCGCCACAGCAGCACGCTGCCGGGGCTGGTGCCCTGCGGGGAAGGCGCCGGCTGGGGGGGCGGGATCATCTCCGCCGCGCACGACGGCTTCAGCGTGGCCGAGTCGGTCATCGCCGGGGCATCCTAGGCCGATGTTGGCACTTCTCACCCTCGCCCTCGCCGCGCCCGCCTACGACGACCACGGCCTCGTCCTCGTTCCTCCCGAGACGGGTCCCTTCCTCGGCGGCATCAACGCGCCGAGCGTGGAGTGGGACGGCGCGGCCGAGCAGTTCGTGATGTACTTCGAGTCGGCGGCTTCAACGCTCGAAGTCCCCGAGGACTGCTACAGCTACTATCGGATCGGACGTGCAACGAGTCCCGATGGACAATCCTGGACCATCGACGAGTCCTTCAGCTTCGAGCCCGATCATGCCAGCGACGCTGGGTCGTATCGCTGCGCGGCCACGCAGCCGGCCGTCCTCTTCGATGGCGCAACTTGGCACCTCTTCTTCACCGGTGGCACCACCGACGAGGGGCGCGGGCGAAACGAGCCCAGTGGCATTCTGCATGCGACGAGCGCCGACGGCCTCGACTGGTCGGTGGCCGCCGCACCGGTCGTGCCACCGGAGGCCAACGGCATCGGGCTGGCTTCGGCTACACTCGTAAACGGCACTATATACGTTGTCTATTCTCAGTATCCTCACCTGATGCTTGCCACGGCACCCGCCAGCAGCGACACGTGGACCCTCGCGACGGACCCGGTCATCGACAACGCCGCGCTTGGCGACTGGGCTGGCACCTGGGCCTTCGGCCCCTCGATCGGCTGCACCGAGGAGGGCGCCTTCACGATGACCTTCGGCGGCGACAGCACCAGCGCCGTGCGGACCATCGCAGCCGCGACCAGCGCCGACGCCGCAGCGTGGACGGTGGAGCCGCCCGTGACCATTGGCTCGCTGGACAGCGCGGTGATCAATCACTGGGACGTGCTCGCGATCGGAGGGGAGGGTTCGGCCCTGTGGTACAGCCGCACCGACGAGACCACCGGGCTCAAGGCGATTGGCCTCGGCACGAGCGGCGACCCCAGTGGACACCGCCGCGGCCGCAGCTGCCCCGATCCCTGGCCGGAACGCCCCGACGACACGGGTGACACCGGCGGTGCGAGTGACACCGGCGACTCGGGAAGCGGCGATACGGCCGTGGGCGACTCGGGCGAACCTGGCGACGAGCCCGACACCGGCGACAAGAAAGCGGGCGAAGGCGGCTGTGGATGCCAGACCGCGCCCGGGGCGGGGCTGGCATCCCTCGTGCTGGTCGCGTTCGCCCGCCGACGGCGCTAGCTACCGCATCACGACCTGGTAGTTGTCGCCGGAGACGGTGATCTGCAGGCGGTACTTGTCGTTGCCGGAGCGCCCGGGGCAGCTGGACTTGTTGGTGTCGAGGTTGATGATGCCCTCGCTCCCGCTGGTCGCCTTCTCGGCGGTCCAGCGGCCGGACTCTTCGCAGCTGACCGTCTCGCCGCCTGCGGAAACCACGGCGGAGGCTTCGAAGTGGTTCTTGGGCCCGAACTTCAAGACGTTCCAGGTGATCTCGGCGCCGCTCGAGGCGTCGGTTGGCTTGAACTTCGTGACGGGGTTTCGGACCAGGTGGTCGGCGAACTTGCGGGTGTCCTTGTCGTCGGGAAGCTCGGTCTCCGAAGTGATGCCGCCTTCCTGCGCGACGACGCCGGTCTTCTGCGTCTCCTCCTTGGGACAAGCAGCGAGGCCGAGCACAAACACGGTAGCGATGGTCAACATGAGAACTCCAGGGTTGGGGCACGCGATGTATCCACCGGTCCTCGCCTGCGCCTCCCTGCCGACTTCTCCATACCTGTGGACAACTCTCGCCTTCTGGGCCGGAAGCCACCAACTCTCCCAATTACCCGAAAAGACTATGTATTTGACGTGCTCAAGTTTTGAGCACAGCGTAAACTGTAGGCGTTGAACCGTGGGCACCCCCCCGCCAGGGCCTCACTTGCCCGCAGCCTTATCCATAGCGCTTGGGGAAATCCCCGCAGCCCTTGACGCGAGGCGGCGGGCGGCAAACGAGGGCACGTGTCTCGCCGCGCTCTGGTCGCCACCGCGATCGCCTACTTCTTGCTCGCGGTTGCCCTCACCTGGCCAGCGGCCGTGCATCCCGTCACGGCGGTCCCTGGCGGCGCGCGCACAGACACGGCCGACAGCCTCTGGACCCTATGGTACGCCGCCCGCGAACTCGCAGCTGGCCGGCTCCCGGGATCGGTCGATGGCTTGCTCGATCACCCCGCTGGTGGCTCGCTCTGGCCCGCCGACCCCGTAGACGCCGTCCTTGGCGCCCCTCTGGTGTGGCTCGTGGGCGCCGCGTCGGCGTGGAGCCTCCTTTGCATCGTCCATCTCGCGACGGCGGGGCTCGCTGCCCACGTGCTCGCCGAGAAGCTGGGTGGACGTGGCGTGGTCGGGGGCGTGCTCTACGCCGCATCGACGATGTCGATCGCGCACGTGCAGAACGGGGCCAGCGAGGCGGTGCTCGGAACCAGCCTCCTGCCGCTGGCCGCGCTCGGCCTCGTTCAATGCGCTCGCGGGTCGGCCCCTGCCTTGCCGGGACTCGCGCTCGGCCTCGCCGCGCTCGGCCATGCCTACACCGGGGTGCTCGTCTACCTGCTCGCTGGGAGCGTCTTGGTCCTGGGCCTCCCCGGCGCCACGGCCGGCTTCCGTGCGCGCGTCGCGTGGGCGATGGCGCTCGGCGTGGTCGTGGCTGCGGGTCCGTCGATGCTCGCGCTGTCGGCCGCCACCGCCGAAGACAACGTGGTCGGGATCAAGACGGCACGCGAGCTCATGACCATCCGGCGAACCATTGGCCCGGCCGACCCGGAGGTGTTCCTCCATCCCGGCGACTTTCGCAGCCCGGATTTCCGCGAGCTCTCCCGCTACGGCGAAGATCTCGTCCACTGCGTGTATCTCGGCTTCACAGGCATGATCGCCGCGATCTTATCGTTCCGTCGGCGCGACCCCCCCTGGTCGCTGCTGGTGGCTGGGCTCGCGGCGCTGGCGCTCGCACTCGGCCCGGTGCTCGTGGAGAACGGCGCCCCGGTGATTCTCTCCGGTCGACGCGCCATCCCGCTCCCCTACCTGCTGGTGGAGCCCCTCCCAGGTCTTTCCTCGCTCTCGCTGCTCTGGCGTCTCGCGCAACTCGGCACGCTGGCGCTCGCGGTCCTCGCGGCCCGGGGCTTTGAGCGCCCGGTACTGGCCTGGCTGATCGCCGGGACCGGCCTCGCGGAGACCCTGCTCGTCTCGCCCGTTGCTGGCTTCCCCCGGCACTTCGACGCGACCGTGAGCGACGGGGTCCATGCGCTCGCCGACGCCCCGCCGGGCGCGGTGATGAACTTCCCGGTCGTCGGCGCGCGCGCCTACCTGTGGGAGCAGACGATCCACGAGAAGCCGCTCACCGGCACGCTGAACTTCCCCAACAACAACGCGGCACGAAAGGTCTGGAAAGCTGCCATCGAGCACGAGAACGCCTCGCCCGAGGTCATGCGGGAGGCGGTGGTGGCGGCCGCCCGAGCCGCCGACGTGCGCTACCTCGTGGTGCACGTCGACGCGCGCGCCTTCGACGACGACATGCACACCGGCGCGGTTCGCGCGATGAAGGCCGCCTTCGAGCCGATGCACGAGTCCTCGTCGATGCGCGTGTACCGCTTCTGGTAGCCTGCACGCGATGCACGTGGTGGAGGGCCTCGGCCCGCTCGACGACCGCACCTTCCTCCGCGGCGTGGCTCGTGACTACACCCTCGCCGATGGGCTCGCCGCCGAGCCGGGGACGCTGTTCGCGCCAATGGCGGCCGCGTCGGCGAGAGCGTTGGCGCCGCGCGAAGGCTGGGTGCGCGTGCGACCCTCGGGAACCGTCTCGACCGGTCACCTGTACGCCGGGCGAGGTCCGCTCGACCCCGCCTCACTTGTCGAGCTGAGCTTCGACGCGCGCGAGCACGCCTTGCCGGCGATCGGGGGTCTCGAGCTGCGGGTCGCCGACGCCTGGGTCTTCCAGGTCGATCACTGGTCGGATTTACTGTGGGCCAACCTGCTCGCTCTCGGACCATTCCTGTGGGAGCGACTCGCGACGCCCGCTGCGCTGGCCTGGGCCTTCGCGCGGCGGTGGACGCTTCGTCCCGAGTTGCTCGCGGGGGCGCTCGTCGAGCGAAACGGTGCCTTCGTCCATCCGTCGGCCACGGTCGAGTTCTCCGTCCTCTCCGCGGGCGCGCGCGTCGGCGCGGGTGCCGTGGTGCGCGGGGCGGTTCTCGGGCCGGGGGCCTGCGTGGAGGAGCTCGCCATGGTCGAGGGCTGCGTGATCGGCGAGGGCGCCCGGATACAGCGGCAGGCCATGGCGAAGTTCAGCGTGATCGAGGGCGGCGCGGCCCACGCGGGGGTCATTCAGCTGGGCGTGCTCGGCGCGGGCGCGGAGGTGCGGCAGGGGGCGGTGCTCTTCGACCAGTCGCTTGGCGAGCCGGTGCGCGTGCGCCGCAGCGGCCAACTCGTGGCGGCGCCGCACGGCATGGCGGGCGCGTGCATTGGCCCGGGCAGCGTGATCGGGCAGGGGGTGCGTGTGGCCGCAGGTCGGGCCGTGCCCGCTGGCATCACCGTGCTGCCCGATCCCGCAGCGGTCCTCACCCACGTGGACGTGCCCGAGGGCACGACGCGCGCCTGCGTGGTGAACGGTCGCCTCCGGGTGCTTGGATGAAGTGGGGTGATCCTGGTTTCTCCGAGTTTCTGCTCGGGGGCTACCTCGCGCTGCTCACCCTCCTCTGGTCGGCCTTCCTCGCCGGCGTCGGGGCCTGGCACCGTCGCCATGCCCTGCCTGATACAGGCAACATACCGCTTCCAAAGCTGAGTATCTGCATACCCGCTCGCGACGAGGCGGCCAACATCGAGGCCTGCGTCCGGGGCGCGCTCTCGAGCGACCATCCTGACTTCGAGGTGATCGTCATCGACGACTGCTCCTCCGACGGCACGCCTGAGAAGGCGATCCGCGCGGGCGGCGGCGACTCGCGCCTGCGGGTGGTCGTGGGGCTACCCCCAGCCGCCGGCTGGGCGGGAAAGCCCTGGGCTTGCGCGCGCGCCGCCGCCGAGGCGCACGGCGAACATCTCCTGTTTATCGACGCCGACGTGGTGCTCGGGCCGGAGGCTGCTCGCCGCGCTGCGGCTGTCCTCTCCGACAAGCAGCTCGGCCTGCTGTCGTTGTTCGGCACCTGGCGGCTCGAGAGCTTCTGGGAGAAGGTGGCGATCCCGGTGATCGGCTGGTTCGTGCGGGGGGCTACCGACATCGACGCGGTGAACACGCCGGGACGCAAGGATGCCTTCGCGAACGGCCAGTTCCTGCTCGTGTCCCGCGTGGCCTACGAGGCGGTGGGCGGGCACGCAGCGGTACGCGGCGAGGTGCTCGATGACGTGCGCCTTGCCCACGCCTTCAAGCAGCGGGGTTGGCCCCTCGGCTTGTATGCCGAACCCGGCGCCTTCCGGGTGCGCCTCTACCGGGGGCTCGGCGAGATCTTCCACGGTTACACCAAGAACTTCTACGAGGGCATGGGACGGCGTCCCCACGTGGCGCTGGCCGCCTTGCTTTTCCTCGCCGTGTCGTCGTTCTTGCCCTACGTGCTCTTCGCGGTGGCGATGCTTCAACCGGCCACGGTGCTCACCGGCATGACGGTGGCCTGGCCCTGGCAGCTCTGGCTCGCGCTCATCTGCGGGCTGCCGGTGGCCTTCCGCTTTCGCCTCGATCGCGCCGACGGGCGGAGCGGTTGGATGGCCTGGTCGCACCCGGTGGGCAACGCTGTGTTGGCGGCCGTCTTGCTCGGCTCAGTTTTTCGCGTGCGCGCGCGGTGGAAGGGGCGTGCCTTCCACGATGGGCGGGCGGCCTAGAAAGCCAGAACGCCGACCCTTGTGGGATCGGCGTTCGTCGGGGTGGAGCAGGAGACGGGATTTGAACCCGCGACAACCACGTTGGCAACGTGGAGCTCTACCGCTGAGCTACTCCTGCAGAGCGCCGCCCTTCTAATCTCGTCGCCGATGGCGTCAAGGCCCGGCGCGTATTCTGCACCGCCGCGCGCATCGGACGGGTGACGATGGCGCGCATCTCTGCTACGGTGTGCTGCCCCGATTTCGCCCTCAACGTGGAGCGGTCATGCGCGCCCTTTCCTCTCGCCTCGGTCTCGCCGGTATCCTCTCTCTCCTTGCGCTTGTCGCTTGCGACGGCGCACCGGAAGACGACACGGAGAAAGAAGACAGCAAAGATACCGACAGCGGCTCCGACTACGTGCCGCCCACCGACGCCGACGGCGACGGTGTCACGCCAGCCGACGGCGACTGCGACGACAACAACGCCGAGCTGCACCCCGGGCAGGCCGAGGCCTGCAACGGCATCGACGACAACTGCAACGGCGTGGTCGACGAGGGCCTCCCCGACGCCGACAGCGACGGCGTAGCCGACTGCGAAGACACCGAAACCTGCGACGGCATCGACAACAACGGCGACGGCCAGATCGACGAAGGCTTCACTGATGCCGATGGCAACGGCGTGGCCGACTGCGTGGGCACCGAGGAGTGCGACGGGCTCGACAACAACGAGAACGGCAAGGTTGACGAGGGTTTTGACGAGGACAACGACGGCTACACCAGCTGCGGCGACGCCACGACCGATGGCGACTGCGACGACACCGATCCCAACATCTTCCCCGACGCGGGCGAGGTGAGCGGCGACAACGTCGATAACGACTGCGACGGCCTCATCGACGAGGGCGACTGGTCCGAGGGCGACCTCGCGATCAACGAGATCATGAACAACCCGGGCGACGTGCTCGACCCCGACGGCGAGTGGTTCGAGCTGGTCAACACCTCTGATCGTACCTTGATCCTCAACGGCCTCGTCATCGCGGCCGACACCGACGCTGAGTGGCACCAGGTGGCGAGCGCAGACGTGCTCGAGCTCGAGCCCGGCGAATACTTCGTCTTCGGCGCCAACAAGGACAGCGTCACCAACGGCGAGGTCGAGGTCGGCTATGAGTATGAGGGCATCGTGCTCAGCAACGAGACCGACGACCTGCAGATCTGGGCCGGCGACGTCCTGCTCGACATGGTGAGCTGGGACGACGGCGCGACGATGCCCGATCCCTCCGGCGCGTCGATGATCGTCGACCCCTGGAGCATGGGCCCCGACGGCAACGACGACACCGAGGCCTGGTGCGCATCCACCGACCCCTGGGCGGGCCCGGCAGGCGACGCCGGCAGCCCCACCGAGGAGAACGAGCCCTGTTCCGACTGGGACCACGACGGCGACGGCTACTCGGGCGACGAGGGCGACTGCGACGACACCGACGCCGACATCTACCCCGGCGCCTTCGAGGAAACCGACGGTCGCGACACCGACTGCGACGGCGAAGTGGAGAGCGCCCCCACCTCGGTGCCCGACTACGACGCCGGGAGCCTCCTCACCACCTGTTCGCCGCTCACGCTCGACGGCACCGCCAGCTTCGACCCTGATGGCGACCCGCTCACCTACGCCTGGGAGCTCAGCGGCGCGCCCTCGGGCTCGGCCACCACCACGGCCGACATCGCCAACACGACCGACGCCCAGCCGGTGTTCCACCCCGACGTCGCGGGCGACTACACCTTCACGCTGACCGTCAACGACGGCGGCGCCGACTCGCGTCCCGCCTCGATCACCGTGACCATCGCCGACCGCGGCAGCAACACGGACCCGGTGGCGGCGGCCGGGGCCGACCAGTCGATCAGCAACACGTCGAGCTGCACGCCGGTCTCGTACGGTGCGAGCTACGACTGCGACGCCTGCGTCACGGAGACCTTCTCCCTCGACGCCAGCGGCAGCTACGATCCCGACGGCGACGAGCTCGACTACTCGTGGAGCGTCACCAGCGGGTCCACCTACGGCACGCTGTCGGCGTCGACCGGCAGCACCAACACGCTGACCTTCGCGAGCGCGCCGGCCACCTACGGCTCGGCCCAGCAGACCGACGTGTACGTCGATGTCACCGTCACCGACTGCTTCGGCGCGACGAGCACCGACCAGGTGATCGTGTCCTACTACTGCACCGGCTCCTGAGCGGGTCTCGGCGTGGATGAGCGCACGGCCGGGGGGCTTACTCCCCGGTCGCGAGCCCTTTCTCGGCGGCCTCGGCGGGCGTTACCCAGTGGATGCAGGTGACTGGGCAGGCCTCGATGGCGTCCTGGATCAGGTCCATGGGGCCGTCCTGCGCGATGGGCGACGCCTTCGCGTCGTCGGGGAGCACGAAAACGCGGTCGGTCTGCTCCACGCAGGTGCCGCAGGAGATGCACTCCCACTGGTCGATGCTGAGCTTCTTGCCCGCGGCCTTCGCGCGGGAGGACTCGTTGTCCAGTGGTCCCCAGTAACGCTGGCCGTCGTCGGCCACGTTCATGCCCTCCCCGCCCTTGATGAGGCCGGGGTCGCGGCCGTTGGCCTTGGCGCGGGCGATGTAGTGCTCGATGTCGGTTGAGCCCATGTCGGCGTGAATCGCCTTCTTCTCGCCCTTCGCCGCCGCAGCTGCCGCCGCCGCGAGCGACACCGGGGCGGCCTCGGGCGCGGCGACCTGCTCGGGCTCGGGCGCGGCGACCACCGCGACCGCGGGCGTGAGCTCGGGCGCAGGCGCAAGCTCGACGGCCACGGGTACGTCGACGACCGCGGCCGCAGCCGGCTCGGCGACGGGCGGAAGCTCGGTTGCCTCGACACCGCCTGCAGGCGCGGCCTCGGTCGTCCGTGCCTCCACGACGGGCGACGCCTCGACGGCCGGTACATCCACGGCCAGCGTTGGCGTGGCCTCGAGCACGGCGGTGGCGTGGACCGTCGGCCTCACCACCGGGGCGGTCGGCTCCAGCGGCGCGCGGACGACCGGCGCCACCGGCTGGAGCGGGGCGCGCATCGTCGCTGCCGCCGGCTTCGCTGCGGGTGGGGGCTCGGCCGTCTGCCCGCCGCGCAGGCCACGCAGCTTGTCCTTCATCGCGTCGCGAAGGCCGCCGTCTTCCTTGCCGGTGATCGCCTGCCTCAGTTTTCCCAGCATGGCCCCTCCTTAGCCTTCCGCCAACTTGAGGCGTTCGACCGGCTTTCCGCCCTTGAGGTGCTCACGCACGATCTCCGCCACGTCGTTCTCGGTCACGCTGCCGTACCACACGCCCTCCGGGTACACGACCATCGTCGGGCCAGCCCGGCAGGGGCCGAGGCAGTTGGTGGTGTTGAGCTTCACGTTCTCCACCATCCAGTCGTCGGTGTCGATGGCCTCGGTGAGCGCGAAGAGCACGTCGCTGCAGCCGCGATCGGCGCAGGAGCCCTTCGGGTGCCCGGGCGGGCGCTTGTTGGTGCAGACGAAGACGTGGTGCTTCCAGTTCGGCATGGCGGGCGACTATACCCGCCACCGGCCACTTCGCTAGATAGTCGCCGCTACATGAAGCGGCCAGGACTCGCGCTGAAGCTCAGTGTCCTCCTGGTGCTCGGCGTGGTGGGCGGCATGGTGGCCGACTTCGCGCTCTCGCCGCCCGACGACCCGGAGGATGGCCGCGCCCGCGCCGCGATCTTCGTCGCCTTCGCGCTGGCCATGGCCTTCTCCGCCGCGCTGGTGCTCGACGCGCTGGTGATTCGGCCCCTGGTCACGCTCGCGCACCACGCCGATCGGCTCCGCGCCTCGCAGTTCTCCGTGCCCGTCCCCAGCGTGGGCACCGACGAGCCTCGCCAGCTTGCCCTGGCCCTCGAGGCGCTCCGCCAGCAGGTGGTTGCCGATCGGGAGGCTTTGCAGGCGCTCAATCGTGAGCTCGAGGCGCGCGTCGTGGAGCGCAGCCAACAGCTCGTCGAGGCCCGCGAGCAGATCGTCGCCCGGGAGCGTCTCGCGGCGGTGGGGCGTCTGGCGGCCGGCGTGGCCCACGAGGTCAACAACCCGGCGGCGGTGACCCTCGGTCGCGCCACCTTGCTCCTCGACGACGGTGCCACCCTGCCGCCGGAGGTCGCCGCCGACTTGCAGGTGATGGCCCGGCAGGCCCAGCGGATTCGCGACATCACCGGGGCACTGTTGAGGCTTGGACGCCCCCAGTCGGGCACCCGTGCCCCACTCGACCTCGCCGAGGTGGTGCGCGGGTCGGTGGCGCTGGTGCAGCGCGAGGCCGACAAGGCCGGCGTGCGCTTAATCGTGGAGGCCCCCGCGTCCCCAGCGATGGGCGACGCGGCCGCGCTCGACCAGCTGCTCCACAACCTCTTGCGCAACGCCCTCGCCGCCGCGCCCGGGGGGACGGTCACCGTCCGCGCCTCACCCGGCGAGATCGTGGTGGAAGACAGCGGACCTGGGTTCTCTTCTGAGGTCCTTCCTCGCTTGTTCGAGCCTTTCTTCACCACCAAGCCGGTTGGCCAGGGGACGGGCCTCGGCCTGGCCATCTGCCGAGGCATTGCCGAGGAACATGGCGGCACGTTGACGGCGGAGAACCGCGAGGAGGGCGGCGCGAGGCTGCGGCTCTCCATCCCCGCTGGGGAGTCCGCGCCCCGCCTCTGCTAGAAAACCAGCGTTTCCCCGATGGCACGAGGATTGCTTTGGTCCAAGGCGAGAGGATCCCATGTGGCTCGCGCCCCTGTTCGCTTGCACCGACTACGGCTTCAGCACACCCGCCGACAAGGAGGCCCTCGTGGGCGAGGGTGACACCGCTGGCTTCACCGCCGATTCGGGGGCGGTCGATGACCACGACGACGAGGGTGAGGTCGAGGCGACCGAGGAGGGCGACGATCCCTGCTACGAGCCGGAAGACGGCTACGACCTGAACCCGGCGGCCCGGGTGGTGGCCGACGGCTCGTCGCAACCGGTGACCGTCACCTTCGTCGGTTCCGACAGCGGCTACGACGACGAGCTCTGGATTCACTCGCCGGTCTCCGAGCACCTGTTCGACGCCTGGAGCGAGACGCCGGGCGCCACGGCGCTCCTGGGTCCCTACGCCGCGGGTACCGAGCTGCTCTTCGCCGCCTTCGTGCACAACACCGGCGACACCTGGTTTACCGGCCCGTCGAGTCGCAACGGCGACGGCGTGGTGCACGGCGCCACCACCTACGAGGGCAACTGCAGCTGGATCGTCGGCTTCGAAGACCTCCCCGGTGGCGGGGATCTCGACTTCAACGACGTGATTTTCCGCGTGCAGGGCCCCCTGCGCCAGGAGGACTAGTCGATGTTGCTCTTCGCCCTCGCGTTCGGGCAAGACGTCAGCGTCCGCGAGTCGCTCGCCACCGGCTCCTCCGCCACGGCGGTGTATGGCGGGAGCTTCACGGGTTCGGGCTGGCGAATCGACGACAGCAACTCGCGCCAGTACTGGGACTTCGGCACGCAGCTCGCCCGGGGGCAGGTGTCGGTGGTGATCGACGACGTCACCCTGACCAACCTCACCGGCGACAACAACCACATGATCGAGCTCTTCGACGAGGGCGGTCACTGGGACAGCAACCGGGCGATCAACCTGCGTGTCTACGGCTCCGACAATAGCGCCGACCACGGCCAGGCCAAGCTCAAGTGCTGGGACGAGGTCACCTACGCGGAGGAGCGCGCCGCGATGTTCGACTGGGACGGCGCCGCCCACACCTTCACCATCGCCTGGGGCGAGGGCTATTGCGCCTTGTACCGTGATGGTTCCGAGCTGCTCTACCTGGAGGCGGCAGGGATGGACATGCGGGTGGGCACGCTCTGGCTCCCGCTCAACAACTGGGAGGCCGGCTACTCGGCGCCGATTGGCGCGCTCTACTCCGACCTGCAGCTCGTGGGCTGGACGGGTACTGAGCCGGCCGATGACGGCACCGTGGTCGACGACGGCGACCCGTCGACCGTGCTGCCCGTGGAGGACGTGACGACGGCGGCCTGGGAGCCCGCGTCGGTCTTCTCAGACGCGGAAGACCTCACCATTGAGCTCGACGGCAGCGACGTGGTGGCGGTGGCCTACCTGAGCTTCGACCTCTCCGCCTACTCGGGGACGGTGACCAGCGCCCAGCTCCAGCTCACCGCCCGCGACGCCACCTCGGCCGACGGCGACGGGGGCCACGTGTACGCGGTGGCCGACACGATCTGGTCGGAAGACAGCCTCACCTGGAACAGTCGACCGGCGCTCGGGGCCTACCTCGGCAGCTTCGGCGCGCTCACCCCGGCGCAGGCCGCGACCATCGACGTGAGCGCAGGCACCGTCGCTGGGGGCCGCGTGGCCTTCGCCATCGTCGCGGCGGGGGGCAACTCCACGCACTTGTCGTCCAAGGAAGACGGCGACGGAAGCCAGGCCCCGCTGCTCGACGTCGAGGTGTCGGCGGAGGAGCCACCCGAGGAGACGGGGGACGACGATGATCCCGGCAACGACGGCGACCCCGGCGACCCGTCGGGTCGCGACACCGCCTCCAACTCGCCCCGGCCGGGCGCTCCCGGCGAGGCCGCGGTGATCGACGAGATGGGCTGTGCCTGTAACAGCACCGCGCGCCTGCCCGCCCAGCTCGCACTCGCCCTCGCGCTGCTAGTGGCCACGCGGCGGCGGTAGAAACACGCGACCGGGCGCCATCGCCCCCGCCGCGAGGCGTCGGTCGGCGTCGTTTGCGTATTCGCGGCCGGAGGGTGCCGGGAAGGGGCACGTGGGGTTGCATTTTTTGTCCTGTGTCTCGGCCTCCTGGCCCGGCTCCTGCGATGGAAGTGGAGGGGCAACCGCAGCGCCCGGCGGCCGCTCGACGTCGGCACATCGTCGTAACCGGATGTTGCTTGAACCGGAATCGTCGTGAGCGCAAGCTGACTCAAGTGGCACTCGCGCTGCCAGCGCCTGCCCGAACCGCTCGCCCGGAGTGCCTCAGGCGACGAGAAGGTAGCTTCGCCCGTGGGCTAGGTGCCGCGCCGCGGCACATGCGCGGACCGCGTGCCAGTTCGATGATCCTGTGCTTACGACGCGTCCGTTTCGCGCAGCAACTGCTCACGACGGCACTTGACGGGCCGCCCAGCGGTCCCCGGGGCGGGTAGCTCGTGTTGCCTCTTGGTTCGCGCTGGCCTATCGTGCCCTCGTGCCCACCCCCGACATCACGCGCCGCATCCTCCTGGCCGCCGGGGCGGTGGCGCTTCCGGCGCTGGTGGCCGCGCTCGACTCCGGAAGCGACGAGATCGACGCGGCGGAGTGCATCGCCTCGAACGACCCCGCGCGCGAGCTGTGCCCGAGCGACGAGGAGGCTCGGCGGGTGCTCGCGCGGCAGGCAGGCTTCCTCTGCGAGGTGCGAGGGGCCACTTTCGTTGGCTTCGAGGACGGCAGTTGCTGCTACACCGTTGAGACCTTGTGCGAGGGCATCGGCTGCTCCTGTGCTCACGGCCGTCCCCTGCGCGTCCGGGGACGGGTCCGTCACGCGGCGCTCTCGCCCCGCGCGCGGGCCTGGTTCGACGCCGAGCTCCCGGCGCCAAGGCTCGCGGGGCTGTCCTCGGCCGAGCGTGGCCGCCTCGCGCATTACTGGGGGAGCATCGCGTTGCACGAGCATGCTTCGATGCCGACGTTTCATCGCCTCGCGCGGGAGCTGCGGGCGCTCGGCGCCCCCGTGGCGTTGCAGCGGGCGGCTCGGCTGGGCATCGACGACGAAGCGCGGCACGCCCGCCTCGCCTTCACGCTGGCCTCGCACTACGCCGGCGCCCGGCTCGGGCCCGCTCGGCTGAGCCCGCCGCGCTCCGGTCCCGCTTCGATCACGGGCCTCGCCCGTCGCAACCTGCGCGAGGGTTGCCTCGATGAGTGCCGCTCGCTCGCGGCGGCGGTGACGATGCGCCAGTCGGCTTCCGATCCCGCCGTGGTGCAGGTGCTCGACACGATCGTGGCCGACGAGACCCGGCACGCGGAGCTGTCATGGTCGATCCTCCGCTGGGCGCTGCAGGCCGACCCTCGGCGGGTCCGCCGGGCGCTACGCTCGGAGCTTGGGCGTCGGTCACGGGCGGTCGAGGTCTCGGACCAGGCTACGGTGCCGTCCCATGGCTGCCTCGCGGATTCCACGCTGGTGGCGGCGGCGGACCGGTTCGAGGGGGGGGTGCTGAGGAGGGTGGCGGGTGGGGTGTTGGCCGGGCGGTAGCTACGGAGTTCGAGACTACTCGCTCTCTCCCATGCCGAACTCCTTCATCCAATCGGCCACCGATTGTCGGCCGATGCCGATGAGTTTTCCCGCTTCCGCCTTGCGTCCGTGGGCATCGTGGAGCGCCCGGTGAAGGTAGTGGTGGCGAACCTCATCCACGAGCGCCTTGACCTGCAGTCCCTCTCCGAGTGCCCGGCCGAGAATCGTTTCTACTCGACCCACGGGCACCGAAAGCAACTCGACGTCATCCGCCTCGATCACTGGGCTGCTCGACCAGATGGCGGCGCGGACTAGGGCGTTCTGAAGCTCGCGCACGTTGCCTGGCCACGAGTGCTCGGTCAGCTTCCGCCGCGCCCCGGTGGAAAGTCGGCGGCGCTGGTAGCCCGGTCTCCGGGATGCCTCGTCGTTCGTCTTGTCCAGCAGGGTATCGATCAGGAGTTGGAGGTCAGCTTTGCGCTCGCGGAGCGGGGGAATCTGCACGACGGCCACGGCGAGCCGGTAGTAGAGGTCCTCGCGGAAGCCGCCTTCGGCCACCATCATCGCGAGGTCGCGGTGGGTCGCGGCCACCACGCGCACGTCCACCTTGCGTGACGCCGTCGAGCCGACCGGCTGGATCTCCCGGTGCTCCACGGCTCGCAGGAGCTTGGCCTGCGCGCTGAGGGGAAGTTCGCCGATCTCGTCGAGAAAGAGCGTCGATCCGTTCGCGACCTCGAACGCGCCCTTGTGGTCCCGCTCGGCTCCCGTGAAGGCGCCGCGCACGTGCCCGAACAGCGTCGACTCCACGAGCTCCCGCGGAATAGCGCCGCAATTCTGTACCTGAATGGGCTGCCGGGCACGAGGGCTCGCCTCGTGAATGCCTCGGGCGAACAACTCCTTGCCCGTTCCGGACTCGCCGAGGATGAGTACCGGCACGTCGCGATCCGCCACGCGCTCGGCACGGGCGATGAGCGCGGCGATCACCTTCGAGCGATGAATCACGTCCCTGAACGCGCCGGAGGCACGGCCCGCCCCAAGTTCGGCAATCCCCCGGTCGGCCGCCCGGAGCACGTCGGGTAGGTACTCCGCGAAAACGTCGAAGGGCACGTCGGCCTCGACGACGCCCGCCGCGATGGAGGAGTTGGTGAGCCTCGCGCGATGCGGCCCCCGGCCCATCAGAATCCATACCGCCGCCATGGCGGGCGTCCCCGAACTCAGGTTGAAGGTGGGCATCTGCCCCGGCATCGCGGAGGCTTCCAGCACCCGCCGCACGCCGGCGTAGATCTGGCCGAAGTGCATCGGCTGGTCGAGCGGCACGTCGTGAACTTCTACTGGCAAGCCTGACTTCTCCTGCAACCACGACGCGAAGCCATCAAGTGCGGCCGGGTCGAAGAGTTCGTCGCCGGCCTGGGGGTCGCGTAGGAGCACGGCACGAGAGAAGCCGAGCCGGGAGTCGAGCAAGGTGGCCGCGAGCGCGCCGACCTTGTCCACCCGCGCCAGCTTCACGTCGTTGGCGCCAATCCAGCTGTAGAGCACGCTGCCCATCCGCACCTCGCAGGAATAATGGTGCTGATGCAGGATATCCTGCGAGACGGCTCGACGTTGCACCGGGCGTCTCGGGCCCGCATGTTAGATATACCAGCCTTAGACCTATGCAGTCCATCCAAACCGACCCTGCGGCACGCTTCGTGCTTGAAGGTGGACAGACTCTTGCCTCACGCCGAGTGGGCACGCCTTCACCCCCGGACCACCGATGCTTCCCCCCGAACTCCCACCCGCAGCTCCGACCCGGTACACTCCGCCGGGCCAAGCCGCGTCGCCCGGGTGCATCATGAAGTCAGTCAACTTCGAGTTCCTGCGCGCCCGGCGGGCCGCCATCGCCGACCTTGGTGCCTTTGCCGAGCGTTACGCGCATTCCGACCCCTCGTCGTCGCTGGTCAAGGCGCGCGCGCTGCTGGAGCAGGTGGTGGAATGCATCTACGTCGACCAGCGCTTGCCCCGGCCCGACCGCGCTGGACTGCACGACCTGCTGTTGAACGAGATGTTCGAGCTCCTCGTTCCTCGCGTCGTGCGCGAGAAGATGCACGCCGTGCGGGTGCGCGGCAACAAGGCGGCCCACGGCGAGCCCGTGCCGCCCGCCATCGTCGTGCCCCTGCTCCAGCATGTCTACGACATCGCCGTCTGGTTCCACATCACCGTGGATGGAGGCCGCCCGGACGCCGTGACCCGGTTCGTCCCGCCGCCAGTGGTCCCCGCCGACGAGCAGTCAAAGGGCGAGATCAAGAGGGAGAAGCGGGAGCTGGCCACCGAGCTGGCGCGGCAGGAGTCCCTGCTCCAGCAAGCCCTCGCCGCCCTGGAGGCTGAGCGGGCCACCCACGCGGCGGAGGTGCGGGCGGCTCGCGACGAGCTGACCGAGCTGAAGACCGCCGGAGAGCGGGTGGCGGCCACTCTGAAGTTCAGCGAGGCGGAGACCCGCCGCTTCCTCATCGACACCGCCCTGGTCGACGCGGGCTGGAACGTGGGACCCAAGGGCGCGAGCACGGAACAGGTGGGGCAGGAGGTGCTGCTCCACGGCATCCCGAACAACGTGACGGGCGACGGCTATGCCGACTACGTGCTGTGGGGTGCCGACGGGCTGCCCCTGGCCGTCGTCGAGGCGAAGAAGGCTGCCAAGAGCAATGAGGAAGGCCGCACCCAGGCGTGGAGCTACGCAGAGGCGCTGGAACGGAAGTACGGCCGGCGTCCGGTGGCCTTCTACACCAACGGCATCGACATTCACATCTGGGATCACCATCCGTCGGTGGGCGGGCTCACGGCGGTGCCGCGCAAGATCTACGGCTTCTACTCGAAGGACAGCTTGGAATACCTCCATTTCCAGCACGCGAATCGGGACGCGCTCGATCAGGTGGCGCCGAACCCGGGCATCGCTGGACGACTGTACCAGCTCGAGGCGATCAAGCGGGTGACCGAGCGATTCAGCGACGGACATCGAAAGGTGCTCATCGCGCAGGCCACGGGCACCGGGAAGACTCGGGTTGCGGTGTCGCTGTGCGACGTGCTCACCCGCGCCAAGTGGGCGAAGCGCATCCTGTTCCTGTGCGACCGGCGGGAACTCAGGAAGCAGGCCGACGGCGTGTTCAAGGAGCATCTCCCCGGTGAGCCGCGGGTGATGGTGAGCTCGTCCACCTCGTCGGACCGCGACAAGCGCATCTACCTCGCCACCTACCCGGCGATGATGCAGTGCTACGAGACCTTCGACGTGGGTTTCTTCGACCTCATCATCGCGGACGAGTCGCACCGGAGCATCTACAACAAGTATCGCGACTTGTTCAAGTACTTCGACGCGTTCCAGGTTGGGCTCACCGCCACGCCGCGCAACCTGGTTGACTTCAATACCTACGACCTGTTTGGCTGCGCCGACAAAGACCCCACCTTCTACTACTCGCTGAAAGACGCCGTCGAGGGCACGCCCCAATACCTGGTGCCCTACCGCGTGGTGAAGGTCACGACGAAGTTCCAGCGAGAGGGCATCCGCTACAGCCAGATGACCGACGAGCAAAAGCAACAACTCGAGCAACAGGCGGCCGACGCCACCAGCTTCGACTACGAGTCGAGCAAGCTCGACCGCGACTTGTTCAACAAGGACACCACCCGCTCCATTCTACGCAACCTGATGGAAAACGGCATCCGCGACGCGCACGGGAGTCTGCCGGGAAAGAGCATCATCTTTGCTCGCAACCACAAGCACGCGGTGCACATGGCGGAGGTGTTCGCCGAGCTCTACCCCAAGTACGGAGGCCAGTTCTGCCGAGTGGTCGACAACTACGACCCCAAGGCCGAGCAGTTGATCGACGACTTCAAGACCGCGAACGGTCCGCTTCGCATCGCGATCAGCGTCGACATGCTCGACACCGGGATCGACGTGCCCGAGGTGCGCATCATGAAACAAGGCAAACAATGTGATGACCGTGCGGTCGGCACCGATGCTGTCCGCAATGCGCAGCCCGTTCTCCAGCACGCGCGCCCAGTGCACCACACCGTGCGTGCCGCGAATTG
>SXGT01677768.1_pt1 | contig 20373 bp, 22 predicted proteins | sample 3176221 | NCBI WGS metagenome assembly SXGT01 (sample SAMN11356862, study PRJNA531348) | freshwater metagenome | isolation source: freshwater sample F1-120 | place: China: Fuxian Lake, Yuxi | collected 2017-12-25
CAGTTCTACCAACAAATGGCTGCCATGCACTTTGACGACCCAAGCCCCACCGCGGGAGACTAAATACAAATTTACCGGTCAGGCACTGCTCACTCAGCCTGACCGGTTTTTTTAACAAACAAATAAGATCGGCGATCCATTGGAAAACACCATAGCCAGTGGTGGGGCTTGAAATTGCCATAAAATGTCCTGCATATTTAGCGGTCTCTTACTGACAAGGCAAGCTGAAACATACCGGATCACCAAAAAACAAGAATTCTGATCACTGACTTAATCAACCGATTTGGAATTAATTTGATGGTTTGGTGATGTTCTCGAACCGGAAATTGGTCAGAATCGTTGGGTTCAGTCGTTCATCAAATAACGTGTACACATCATCAGAAGTTAAAGTATTCGGTACAGAAGTAATTTCAAAGCCAAATCCAAATCCGTCCTCAGTATTCATAATATGGCACACAAAGTCGATATCCGGATAATCGGATTGAAGATCGGTTTTGATGGACGCGCATATCTCATCCGTTACCCCTTCAGACCGGTCCAGCAGAATACTCGGAAATTCAATCGCGACTTCCTGTTTTATAAATTCAGGATGGGTGGTCAGGTCGATGGGAAAAACTGTGTGATAGCATTGCTCGTCCGGATAGGTCAGATCCATTGGCGTTATGGTCATATTAAAATTTGGTTGGGTAAAGCCAGGAATGGCATCGATCGTTGTATCATCAATTCTCAGAATTGGATCAGCCATAAACCAACCTTGTACATCAGGAGTAGCGATGCAGTAATCGGCGCTCAGGGTAGAAGGACTGATTTCGATGGACAGTAGGTCAAGGTTAAAACCTTCAGACTTGGATCGCCTGGGGAGGAAAGGCTGGTTAAGAGGATCCTGGATCAACCTGGCAGAAAATTTATACGGGCCATAAACGGGTAACTCGAAGGGAACACCATCTTCCGGATAAACCAAAAAACCACCCAAACTGACTTGAATGTTAATTTGGTTGGGCGCTGTTACCCCCTGTGGCAATTGGTAGGTGTGGTAGAAATGGAATACAGACTGGGGGCTGCGGAAATCGCAGACCGTTTGAGATTTTTCTGGTTGCTCTTCCATGATTTGGGGCTGATAGACTTCTATACTATTTCCAGATTCATCGGTTATTTCCAAGTAACTTACCGGGCATCCCCCGTGCAGGTCGGGAATCCCGGAAATTTGCAGTTCAATTTTTAACAAATCCCTGGATACCGTAGCCCAGTACAACCTGACAACCACGCCATTGTCGGCCCCTTCCCCTATTATGGGGATGACAAGTGGTTGTTCAATAAGTTGGGTCGATTCTTGTTTGGGTTGAGCGATTTTTGTCGGTTCCAACATTGAAACTGCATCAGGACTTGGCACAACGGGTGCGTAGCATGCGGAGAATATAAAAATGGTCGAAAAAAGGAACAGAAAATTTGATCTCATTTTGATCGTCCTTTAAAAAAAGAATGGCAGCGATTTCGTCTGAGCTGCCATTCTTCCCTTTGGTTTTGTTATGGCCTTAGCGTCAGAACCCAGGGACCATCGACTGTTTCAGTGAGTGCGTTGTTGATCAATTGAAACAGGTCTTCATCGCTGATCGTGCCTGAAGTGGACGTATTTTTAAAGGCAACACCATTCGGATCAATGACGCAGTCGAAGGAGATGTCTGGTTGGGTGCTTTGAATTTCCGTTCGCGCCAGATCACACATCTCCTGATCGATTGCCTCAGGGAGACTGGTCGAAATTTTTTCAATGAAGAACTTAACATCCTGGGTTGAAGGATCTATTGGTGTAGTGAACCCAAATTCATAACAACGATAACTCGATTGATACGTTTCGGGATCCTTTGGATTAACCACTGCCATCGTGTCGGCATTAAGTAACGTTGAACCAAATTCGAGCGATGCATAAACGATCCAATCTTGGTTGTCTGGCAGGTCCAGGCAACTAAAAACCTTTGTTGTTGGAGCCTGAAGACGATAGTTGATCAGATGCACCGAAACCCCATTTTGGGTCGTTGAGGCAAGCGGAATATCTTTGGATTTATCCTGGGAGGCCGCGGTGTAATAGAGCGGTATGGACAGCAAGGCAACGAACAGAACAACGATCCACAAGGAACTTTTTTTCATACTATTTGAATCCTTTCGATCAAGCACAACCAAATGCAGTTGTCGCGTCTATGGTTCCATTCGCTGGACCTTGCTTTCCTCGACCACACAATACAGTTGAACCATTGTACATTGCAGACCAGAGGTAAACGTAACTTGAGCTTTGGTACGAAGTAATTTGTGATGTCAAAGCAGAATTCCATAATTCGGCTTTTAATTTACGGACCGCACCAGGGTTTTCATTTGTACCACGGGTCCAGTTGGCGTTGCAGGCTGGGGCATATTTTAAATCCATTCTTACTGTACCAGAGGTTGCGGTTGCCCATTTGGAAATTGCAGTATAGGTGGATGATGAGCCAGCACAACCCGAGCTAACAGGATCGCCGAGATTGCACCCCGCTCCACAACACAAAGACCTTGGTTTTGCATAGGCATCACTATTATCAACAATTAAAAGCGTCATTACAAGTAAAACATAAACTAAAATCCTTTGCTTCATATACTTATTTCTCATTGATAATGAAATCTAATATAGATTATATTGGATAACTAATATTATGTAAAAAATTACAATTTGGAGATACAAGGAAACCAGGCAATCATGTTGTTCACCTGAATTCAACTTTGAAGTGCAACTAACGGTTTGTGGAATGCCGCATATGGAGTTCTGTTGCCAAGGCACTTTCTTGGACGATGGTTCAATCTATCTAGGATCAATTCCAGGGAAAAATCTGGAACAGTATCAAAACCTGTTGCCTTTGGAATGTACTGTCTTTCCAAAACATTCGTATTCTCATTGGTGCCTCTCTCTCAGGAAGAATACGGATGAGCAAAGTAATTTCCATCCATCAACAGCTTGGCTATCGATTCGTGTCCTGCAAATTCATGCTCACTGCCTCTGACGTCCGTCGGACCACCTTGGCCAGGATCGTGTATCGGGTTCTCGTTCAAACATTGTAACGATCGCCTGTTGTTGTTTTCTGCCAAATGATCGTATCCACTTCCCAATCTCCAATTCTCTTCCGTTTTTTAACCTCTACTGGCCTGTGTTCGATGCTGCCTATTCTGTTCTTTATCCTTTCACGCTGTTCATAGCTTCTATTCGTTTCCTTCTCGTTTTGAGACGGCGTCCGTGCCGACACAGATCGCCACCTTGCTGTTTGTACCGATAAATGTACTGATAGATCGCTTCATGACTTACCAGACATAGCTTGTTCTTCTTCATCCACCCAGAACATTGTTTTGGGCTCAACTCTTGACGCCGGACCTGAAATTGTTTCTCCATTTTGATCCAGGTGGAACGAATATTTGACTCGGGGTTTGTCGACCCATCGAAGAATGGTTACCGCAAGGTAAGTTTAGAAAAGGGGATTTTTACGAAAACACGGGTATGGAAAACGAATTCTGGATACTGAATACAGGATTCACAATCATGGAAACCTTCTTCTTTGGTCGAGTTAGAGGATGGCTTGGATGAGGATATGGATCATTACAACCATCCAAGGTTAAAGTTAAAACGAAATGGACTGAACCCTGTTCAATTCAGAGATCAGTCCATCATATCTGTTAAAAAAGTATCCTTCTTTTGGGGTCAAAACACCCTGCCAGCCAGCTTTTTTCTATTAGAAGTACTTTGATGCATCACACTTGTTCGTAGCGATCGACCGGCATTACAAAGATCGTAGCCCCTTTGTGGCCGTTGGCGTCTGCCAGTGTGTTGGATTTCAGCAGCGCAATAAAATCGCTGACCTGTGTATCCTCCAGCCCGCTGAGCAAGGTGGTGTTGCCTTTTTTGAAGAGGCCACCGGTTGAGGCAACCCTGGTGAACCGATATTGGTGAGCCGTAAGGGCGTTGATGATGTTTTCAACATCATCATCCTTTACGATAGCGAAGATCATTTTCATGTTAGAACTCCTCAAAGTGGTCTACCGGAATTGTGAAGATGGTGGCGCCGCCGACGGTGACGGGAATTGGTGTAGGCATTGGAAGCGGAGACCCCTCCAGCGGGATCGCCAAATACTCTACCCTTTGTTTGCATGCGCTTCGGAGTCCGACGATGACCTGTTCGATCACATCCTTGTGAACCCCGATCAGGATGGTGGAGTTTTTTCTGCCTAAAAAACCGCCTGCACTGGCAAGGCGTGTTACAGGTGCGCCAACATTGGCGATGGCCTTTAATGCCGCGTCGGTATCTTGTTCCTGGATCACAGCTGCCATCATATGGTCTACTTGGATCGATTTTTTACTCATCTCGGCTCCGTATGCCTTTTATTTAATAATAAACGAATCCATCCTAATTTGTTTATTTACCGCGATTGATACCTTCAAGGATTTGCTGGTGCAAGCGGGGATTTGCGGCGATGATCGAAACCGGCAGATCGCAATAATTGGGGTTTCCTTTGACATTTGTTACGCGTGCTCCCGCTTCCTCGGCAATCAGCCCGCCAGCGGCAACATCCCATGTTTTTACAGCAAGCTCCCAATAACCATCCAAACGGCCTGCGGCAATATAACATAGGTCCAATGCTGCGGAGCCCAGGCGCCGAACCCCCTGAGACAGCTTGCCAAAATGTTCGTAATTATCAAAATTGTTGGTTTTGGTCGTCCATGCATCGTAAGGAAAACCGGTAACAAGCAAGCTTTGCTTAAGCAGTTCAGTCTCTTTGACCTTTAATGGCTTTTGGTTCAATTTGGAACCTAACCCCCGTTCGGCGCTGAACATCTCGTTCCGCATTGGGTCATACACCACTCCCAACTTTACCTCTCCTTTGTAAGCATATGCTACCGAGACACAAAAGAAAGGAACGCCGTGGGCAAAATTCACAGTACCATCAAGCGGGTCGATCATCCATAAATGGTCAGATTCTCCACCGCTTTCCCCTGATTCCTCGGCCAGAAATTTATGGCCAGAAAAATGTTGGTTGATCTCGTGAATCAGGAACCGTTCAGATTCGTGGTCGACATGGGTGACGAGGTCGATCTCGCCTTTAAATTTGATGTCCAGTTCCTTTTCGTAATTATCGTGCAATATTTGGCCAGCCTTGCGGGCTAATTCCTCTACAAATAACAGAGTGGGTTGATTCATTCGGAATGATCCTTGTCGATCTGATTTATTAGAAATTGGTTGACCTCTGCCAGCTCGTTGATAATGTTCTGCCGGTCGGTACTGGCTGAAGCAAGAATATGGCCATAGGTAGTCCTTTGGTCGCTTGAGAGGGTTGGCATCAACATGTGTATCCGGGCGATATGGGCATTTTTTTCTGCCAGTTTGCTTTCCAATCGCTGTTTGTACTTGTGGTAAAACTCAACCGGTGGCATGGGTTCGGTCGGAGAGCCCTGTTTTTCCGCAAGGATCTGCCTGATCGCCTGAACGAATTGCTCGGTATCGATAGGCTTGGTTACAAAACGGGTTGCCCCAAGGCTTAGGGCAAAATCGCGGTCTTCTGGTGTTACGTATGTTGCTGTAAGCAATACAACCGGGATGTTTGAGTGGGGTTTGCCGGATGCGCGGATCTTTTGTAATAAAGAGTAACCGTCCATGCGTGGCATCATAATATCGGTGATGACAAGGGATGGGTTGGCAGTTTCAATTTTTGCCAGGCCGTCCAGCCCATCTACAGCCGTTTCGGTCTTAAAGCCTTTAAATCGCAATGTGAGCTCTAACAACCGCAACAAATTTTCAACATCTTCAATGATCAGGATCGGGCGATCTTCTTGGGGATCCATTTCAATCTTCCCAAATCCTTTTACCCAGGGCGGAAACGATCAATTCAACCACCAAGGTACCTGTTTGGTTTTGCACATCCAAGATCGGATTCACCTCTACAAAGTCCATGCCGATCAGGTTGCCGGCTGTGGCGACCATTTCGCAGGCGAGGTGAGCCTCTCGGTATGTGAGGCCGCCTGGGACGGCGGTACCGACCCCAGGGGCGTGGCGTGGATCCAATGAATCGGCATCAAATGAAAGGTAAACACCGTCTACATCTTTGCTGGCAATCGCGATCGCGGCTTCCATGGCTGCAACCATACCCAGCCGGTCGATCTGCTCCATACCATATACGGATACACCGGCAGAGCGCAAATTGCTTTTTTCACCTTCATCCAGGTCTCTGGCGCCAACCACCACCACTTTTCTTGGATCGATCACGGGTGTTTTTTCGTCCCATAATCGTACGAGGCGTTGGTCGCCCATACCGCACAGTGCCGCCAATGGCATGCCATGGATGTTCCCTGATGGGGTGGTTTCGCCGGTGTTGAAATCCGCGTGCGCGTCCACCCAGATCACGCCGATGTTCTTATGTTTAGCTGCGCCACGAATGGAACCAAGGGCGATGGAATGGTCTCCGCCAAGAACCAGGGGAATATGTCCTTGTTGAATTGAAGTAGCGACCGCCCCACTGACCCGCCGTGCCATTGGCACAATGCAGTCAATATACTTGAGGTTTGGTTCAGATATTTGGCACATCTCCGATATGGGAACTTCGATGTTGCCAGTATCGTGGAATTTGCGACCGATCTTGGTTAGCTCGCCGTGCAGATGGGCGTATCGGATTGCCGATGGCCCCATATCCACCCCACGGCGGTCAGCGCCGAGGTCCAAGGGAACACCGATGATGTCTACCAGTGATTTTGAGAGGTTCATTTCAGTCCCTTACATTCTGCTTCGAGTGTCTCGAAAAATTGGTTTAGGAAGGCGTGCCGCTCTTCGGCGATTTGGCGGCCAGTGTGTGTGAACATACGGCTCTTGATATGGCGCAATTTAAAAACATGCTCGTGATATGCGGAATGGGGTTCTCCACTTTCTACCTCGCCTTCTTCCTCAAATCTTTTTGAAATTGGGTGGTAAAACGGCATTTGGGCGGCTGCGGCATATGCAATTGCCCTTGCGGCGCCGATCGCCCCGATCGAGTCCAGTTTGTCTGCGTCGAATAAAACTTTTGCCTCAATCGATTTGGGTTGATTCATGTTGTCTCGAAACCGATGTGAGGCGATGCAATGCTTCACCGCGGCGATCTTGTCCGGGCTCCAGCCATCCGCAGAAAGTACTTCTTCGGCAAAATCGGCGGAGGCAAAATGGTGGTTTGCCCGGGAATGCGCATCTGTACCGTTACCGGCTGAACCGTGCGCGTCGTGTAGCAATACGGCCGCCTGAACGATCTCGATGTCGGCGCCTTCTGCTATTGCCAAGCGGGTGGCCAAGTGATATACCCGCAGTATATGTTCGAACCCGTGTACAGCATCGGCAACCGGATACCATTGTTTGGCTTGGTTTATGGTTATCATGCCGATAATTATTACATAAGTTCGGCTTAATTTCACAAGATTGTATAATCAAAGCATGGCTGAGAGGCATCGTTCGTTCAAGGCAGAGGGGATTGTTATAAAACACCAAGATTGGGGTGAAGCAGACCGAATTATTACCGTATTTACGCGTGAGTTGGGCAAAGTCCGTATGGTGGCCAAGGGGGCCAGAAAGATCCAATCTCGCAAAGGAGGCCACGTGGAACCATTTACCCATATCCTTGCCCAACTGGACCGGACATCAGATCTGCCGATCATCAACCAGGTAGAAACTGTGGAACCATTTATGGAACTGCGCGACTCGTTGGAAAATATCACGGTTGGCTTGTATGTTATGGAACTGTTAGACAGGTTTACGCGTGATGAGGAGGGAGAAGACCTGCCATTGTTCCAATTATTGCGCGAGACGCTTTTGAGGCTTGCAGCCTCAACGGACAAATGGCCTGTGCTGTGTTACTTCCAATTACGTTTGCTGGATGTGCTAGGTTATCGACCCTCATTGTTCCAATGCGCTGTATGCCAGCGTAAGATCGAACCAGTTGACCAGTTTTTCTCGCCAATGCAAGGTGGCGTGGTTTGCCCAGCCTGCGGTGAAAAGCACCCCAACCTATGGAAGATCCAGGTTGAACCCCTCCGCTTTTTACGCCATTTTCAGCGCAGCACATTTGATGATGCCGCCAAAGCGCAGGTACACCCAGCTGTACGGGAGAAGATCGACAAACTTATCGAGGATCATTTATCTTTTCTTTTGGAGAGGAAACTCAATTCGCCCAGGTTTCTGAATTCCATTAAGTAGTTTTTTTGCGCGCCCAGCCCAATACCCAGTGTCTGGCGATCCATATCACTGCTTTATTTAGTACATCCCAAATAAGCCACTGAAAAACAGGGGCAGGCAAACCAAAGAGGATATGGGCGATGATCCAACGGATGTATAAAGACCGTCCCATAGGGCTGTTGATGATCGTCCATTGGTAATGGGCGAGATCCCAGTTTGGCCGCTGCATTGCCTTGATGATATGCTTTGCCGCTTTGGCCCCAGTCCCTAACGCAAAGCTGATCCCTTCACCCAATAACGGATCTGCCCCGGCACAGTCGCCAACGGCCAGTATCCTGCCGTTTTGGTTGTTATGGCGCGGGGTGAACTGAAGAATGGGGTGCCCACCGACGACCTGCCCATTGGGTGCCAATGCAGCCAAAGAGCCAATGCTGCCATTGCCGATCGTGGAGTCGAAGAACCCCTTGGCACGCAAGCCACTTATGGATGGGAAGTCCCAATAATAGCCATTGATATTTTTGTTGATGGGGGAATAATCAAAGACAGCTTGGCCGGGTGTCAAGTTTTTTTCATCTGTATACCATTCAACCAGCCGTGCTTTGTTGGGTTTTCTGCCCGGGAAGGCAAGCCGCGAGAGGGTTCCATTGGAACCCTCCGCCAACACAACCACTTTAGCTTTTATTTCGCCTTGTTGTGTTGATACCAGGCAATCGGTGGCTGTTTGCTGGAAATTAGTAACGGTGACACCCTGGCGAACTTGGACCCCTGCCGCGAGCAGCTTGGATAGCAGCCAACCGTCGAATGTAGCCCTGTCTATTACACGCAAGGTGTGACTGCTATTCGATGATCGATACTCAAATTGGTTTACGGGGGTAGAAAAATACAACGTTCCAACAACAACATTGGGGATCTCTTCGATGTTGAGCCCCAATTCCCGCAAGATGGTCTCCGCATCCTCGGTGAGCCCGCCGCCACATAGTTTTTGCCGTGGAAAAGTTTTTTTATCCACGACCATTATTCGGCCACGCATGGAAGGGTCGCGTGAAAGGAGGTGCAGGGCGGTCGATGACCCTGAAGGCCCTGCACCAATGATCAAAATGTCAATTTCTTCAAACGGCATTTAGAAAAGCAGATACGTAAGTAAGAATTGGTTGATGTTATTGTAAAAATCGGCGATCGTTTGGGCTTTTCGGAATCCATGCCCTTCCCCCTCGTACAGACGGTAAATATGGGGAACGTGGTTGGTTTTTAGTACCGTTACGATCTGGTCGGAATGATCACGAGGAACGACCTTGTCGATCTCGCCTTGGAAAATCGCCACTGGATTCGTGATCTTATCGGCGTGGAAGATGGGCGACCAGGCCTTGAATTTCTCCGCCGCTTCTGGCAGGGTGCCAACCAGCGAATCGTTATAGCGCTCCTCGAATTTATGGGTGCCGATCAAAAAGTCGAACAAATTGGCCACACCATAAAAATTGATGCCGACCTTAAATATGGCGGGGTAATGAATGAGCGAATTTAAGACGGTATAGCCACCAGCAGAACCGCCCATAATAGCGATTCGGCCTTTATCCGCCAGGCCCAATTCACCAAGTGCGGCGGCACCGCCAGCTGCATCCTCAACATCGAGCTTGCCCCAGTTCTTGCGCAATGAGTACATGTAATCGCGGCCATAACCGCTGGAACCGCGATGGTTGACCTCGAGGTAGGCGAACCCGCGGGAGGTGAAGAAAATCGACTGTGAATTATGTTCCCATACCCGTGCTGAAGTTGGGCCGCCATGAATGCTGATGACTGCGGGAGGAAGCCCTGGAGAGGTGAAGTGGGGTGACCTTGGTGCATAATATAACCCATGCACAACGGACCCATCGGGGGCTTTCCATTCGATCGGCTGTGGGTCTTGCAAGTAATCATCGGGTATATTTTCGGGGGTAGATCTTTTTAGCACCTGCAAGCTACCGTTGGGATTGAGCTTTACGACGCGATCGGGTGTTTGTGGGTTGGCGGCAATAAAAACCAAACTGCCATCCTTTGCGCAATCGATCTGCTTGATCCAGCTATAGGGTGCCACATTGGTCGCTGTGACCTGGCCGGTCGCAAGGGATATTCGTTCAAGGCTTCGTTTATTGTTGGTGTTTACCAGATAATAAACAGAAGTTGAGCCAGGATCCCAGGCAATGCTTCGCAACCCTTGTATCCAAGCGGGTTCGATCAGGCATTTGCCTTTGGCCAAGGTCCGCTTTTGCAAGGTTTCCAAGTCCAACAAAATCAAGACATCGTCGTTGCCATCGGCGCGGGCGTACACCAGGTAATGGCCATCCGGAGAAAAAACTGGCTGAAATACGGCTTCCGCAGGCCCGCCATCAATCTGTTGGTAGCGAAGGTTGCTATCGTCAACCAACTCGCCAAGCATCAACCGGCATCCATCCCACGGCATGTTCGGATGGTCCCATTCGATCCAAGCCACGGCATTTCCATTAGGGTGCCAGACCGGTTGCATATAAAAATCGGCTCCGCTGGCGAGTTTGACCGGCCATTTGCTTCCATCCATTTTTACCATCGCCAAACAATCGGCGCGATCGATCGAACTGATAAAAAGCGCGTACTGGCCATTGGGGGAAATTACAGGGGATGCCATCTCGCCAAATTCTGGAGTGAAAGGTGTTGGTTGGCCACCCATAAGCCCAACCGAATACAAGCGGTTTTTGCTCGCGAATACAGCTTTACCGCCGCGGATGGTGAAATCACCACCGCCATACCCTACGGAACCGCCAACCTTGAACCCCGGAGCAAGCGAACGGGGTGCGTCGATACCGGACTGGGCCATCAGCTGTGTCTTGCCATCCGCCGATTCAAGCCATACCACGGTCCCATCCTCATCGATCTGTACATCTTCCAACCTGATCGCGCCAGACATAAACTCCGGAGAGATCGGTGAAGGCCATAAGCCAAATGGTTTTGATTGAGAGACAGCCATATCATTCCTAAATGTGAGGTAAAAACTTGGCGATCATCTGGTCTTTTGGTTTATAACCAGTGACGCGTTCGACCATTTTCCCACCCTTGAACAACATAATGGTTGGGATCCCCATGATGCCTAATTGGGTGATCAGGTCTGGGTTTTGGTCCGCATCGCATTTAACCACGCGTGCTTTGCCATCCCACTCTGTTGCCAATTGTTTGATGATAGGGTCAACCATCTTGCACGGTCCGCACCATACAGCTGTAAAATCGATCAGAACGGGCAATGGAGACTGTAGCACTTGGATCTCAAAATCGGATTGTTGGATATAGTGGACTTCTGCCATGGTACCTCCAAATAATTTAATCATAACATGTGGCCAAAGGAAGTGATTTGTGCGGCGCTGGCAATTTATTTTCTAAACTTTTGGTATTTTAGTGTATAATTCAAATCCGTTCGGGCGGGTAGCTCAGTTGGTTAGAGCATTGCGTTGACATCGCAAAGGTCGTAGGTTCGAGTCCTATTCCGCCCACAAATAAAACGTTGATCGGGAAGAGTAAGCCAAAGATCGGCGATCAGGGAGACCAAGCCACTGACTGAAAGCTTGGTTTCGACGATTCGGCCCAAAACCACCCGTGAGTGTGACCCTGAAATTGCTGAATGTAAGGGTTGCCGGTTTGTTACCGTTATCAGCTATCAGAGATGCCGATCATTCGGTAATCTGGGTGGAACCGCGTGAGATAAACTCTCGCCCCAGTATTGGGCGAGAGTTTTTTTATTGTGTGGCCTTTGGCCAGAAGGAGTTCATATGTCTCAGGAAAAGTATCAGGATTCGCAATTGTACAAGATCCGCCATTCCGCTGCCCACATCATGGCGCAGGCGGTGTTGGATTATTACCCCGACACTAAATTTACTATCGGCCCGCCCGTTGAAAATGGCTTTTATTATGATTTTGAATTGACCCAACCGATCACCCTGGAGGATCTGGAAAAGATCGAGAAGCGAATGCGACAGATCATCGCAGGCCACCATGCCTTCGAAAAAACTGTTGTATCCGCGGAAAAAGCACGTGATGTATTCGCTGAACAGCCCTATAAACTGGAGCTGATCGAGGGTTTGGAAAAAGGCGGATTGGATGAATACGGCAACCCGCTGGATGTAAAACCGGAGATCTCGCTGTATAAGAGCGATACCTTTGTTGACCTTTGCCGTGGCCCCCACGTGGAAAATACCAAGCAGATCAACCCTTCGGCGATCAAATTGATGTCTATCGCGGGGGCTTATTGGCGTGGTGATGAAAACAACAAGATGCTAACCCGCATCTATGGCACCGCCTGGGAAAAGCCAGATGAGCTAAAGCAATATCTGCAAATGCTCGAAGAGGCCAAAAAGCGGGATCATCGCAAGTTGGGCAAAGAACTGGAAATTTTCATGTTCGATGATGAGGTTGGCCCAGGTTTGCCTTTGTGGATGCCCAATGGCGGGATCATCATTGAAGAACTGGAAAACCTGGCCAAGGAAATGGAAGAAGATGCAGGCTATAGCCGCGTTCGGACCCCAAACCTAACCAAGGAGGATCTGTTCATACGCAGCGGCCATTTACCCTACTATGCCGAAAGCATGTATCCGCCCATGGAGTTGGAAGGCGTAAAGTATTACGTAAAGCCAATGAACTGCCCCATGCACCACAAGATCTTTGGTGCCAGGCCGCGTTCTTACCGCGAATTGCCGATCCGATTGGCTGAATATGGAACCTGTTACCGATATGAGAAGAGCGGCGAATTATTCGGCTTGATGCGGGTTCGCTCGATGCAAATGAATGATGCCCATATTTACTGTGCCGAAGAACAGTTCGAACAGGAATTTATGGGAGTGATCGACCTGTATAAGAAATACTTTGAATTATTTGGCATCGAAAAATACGTGATGCGCCTTTCGCTGCATGCCAAAGAAGGTTTGGGCAAGAAGTATGTGGACAACCAGCGTCTGTGGTTGAAAACGGAAGATATGGTTCGAAAAGCAATGGTGAACGGAAATGTTCCGTTTGTAGAGGTAGCCAACGAAGCGGCTTTTTATGGCCCCAAGATCGATGTACAGATCTGGAGCGCGATCGGCCGTGAGTTCACCTTGGCGACCAACCAGGTAGATTTTGCAGTTCCAGAGCGATTTGACCTAAAATTTGTCAATAAAAACGGCGCTGAAGAGATCCCCCTGTGTATTCACCGAGCGCCGCTTAGCACCCACGAGCGCATGGTTGGCTTCCTGATCGAGCATTATGCAGGCGCGTTCCCGGTTTGGTTATCGCCAGAGCAAGTACGTGTTATTCCTATCACCGATGCCCAAAACGACTATGCCCAGGAAATCGAAAAGGCATTGCGGGCCAACCGGGTCAGGGTATCCGCTGACCTGAACTCTGATCGGATGAACAGCAAGATCAGGGCAGCCCAATTGTTCAAGGTTCCTTATATGATCGTGGTTGGCGATAATGAGAAACAAAACCGCCAAATTTCAGTAAGGGTTCGCAACGGCACCCAAAAGAACAATATCGGCCTGGATGCATTTATCGCAGAGATCACCGGTAAGATCAAAAGCCGATCCAGTGAATTATGATCGTTTGAGTTCATGAAAAAGACCTGCCCCGTTGTTATTTAGCGGGGCAGGTCTTTTATAAATTGGCACGTTCTTACCCGAAGGTTATCCCCATTTCTTGGGCGGTAAGGACGATGTCGGAGGTCATTGGAACCTTCTTCATCTTGCCGATGGCATCGGGAATGGGCACATATTTTACGTGGGGTGGATCGAGGGCAACCATAACCCCTGAGTGTCCGGCGGCCAAACCGCGGACAGCGGCAGCGCCGAAGCGCAGCGCGGTGAGGCGGTCGAACGATGTGGGGGAACCACCGCGAAGCAGATGTCCAAGAACAACAACCCGGGTTTCCTTGCCAGACCTCTCGTGGATCTGTTGGGCAACTTTTTCACCAATGCCGCCAAGCCTCTCCGCCCGGCCGGCTTCATGCTCCACCACTGAAACCTCGCCACCACGGGGGGTAGCGCCTTCGGCGACCACTACAATGGTAAAGTTGTTGCCGCGTTCTTCGCGTTCTTTGATCTTTTCGACCACTTTGTTGATATCGTATGGATGTTCTGGAATGAGGATGGCGTGCGCAGAGCCGGCAACACCGCTGTGCAGGGCGATCCAGCCCGCGTACCGGCCCATCACCTCCACTACCATTACCCGGCCATGGGAGGCAGCTGTTGAGTGCAGCCGGTCGAGTGCTTCTGTGGCAAAACCTACCGCGGTGTCAAAACCAAAGGTTTGGTCTGTTTTGTCGAGGTCGTTATCGATAGTTTTTGGAACGGATATAAGGCGCAAACCTTTTTGGTACAAAACATCAGCAATCGCCAGAGATCCATCGCCACCAACGGTAATGAGTGCGTCAATGTGGTGCAACCGGAAGGCCCGAACGATCTCGTCGGTTCGGTCTACTTCTTCAATGGTCCCATCCGCCTTGAGGATCGGATACCTCATAGGATTGTTGCGGTTACTGGTGCCCAAAATTGTGCCACCAAGGTGGGCGATTCCGCTGACCCGTTCTCGTGGAAGCCGGACCAAGCCGCCATCCGGATATTCTTCGGGCAGTAGCAAACCATGGAAGCCATCCCGGACGCCGTAGACCTCCCAACCATGTTTTAATGCAGAAAGAGTTGCAGCGCGGATAACCGCGTTGAGACCTGGGGCATCCCCGCCGCCAGTACTGATTGCGATCTTTTTGATCGGTTGATTACTTATGTTCGTCATTCGTGCTCCATCATCATGCTAAAAGTTTACCAACAGCATTATAGCCCCCTTTGTCTTCATTCGGGAACTTGTATAGTTTAATTAATAAATCCTCCAAAATCGCAGTAATGACGACATACCCCGGACAACTTGACAGGGCATCCCCAAAAGGTATAATTTTGTCATAAACCGTTTCGAAGCGTAGTAACTTCAAAAACTTCCAGAGAGGCTCCGTTTGGTGCGAGGAGTTGGTGGATGAGGTGAAATCCACTTCGATGGCCACTGGCCAGGTTCCCTCGAAAGGGTGTGAGAAACACCATAAGGGGGACGGGGAAAGCCCGTTACAGCGAAAAGAGCGTCTATCTTTTTGTAGACAAAGCAGGTGGTACCACGAGCCGTCCCTCGTCCTGCAGGAGGGGCGGTATTTTATTTTTTTATGGAGGTACACCATGTTAGATATCAATTTGATCAGAGAAAACCCCGACATCGTCCGAAAGGCATTGAGGGACCGGCAATCTGATGCTGCCCCGGTGGATGAGATCCTGGTTCTGGATTCAAAACGGCGAGGATTGTTGGTTGAAGTAGAAACCCTGAAGGCCGAGAAAAATGCTGTATCCAAAGAAATTGGACAGATGAAAGATCCACAACTACGGCAATCCAAAGTGGAGGCAATGCGAGCGGTTGGGGACAAGATCAGCGAGATGGACAAACAGGTTTCGGCGATCGAAGAACGATTGCACTCCCTGACGGCCATTTTACCCAACATTCCGGATCCCCGTACTCCTTACGGCAAAGACGATAGCGAAAACATCGTTATCAAGACGGTGGGGTCTCCGAAGAAGTTCGAATTTGAACCAAAACCTCATTGGGACCTGGGACCGGCGCTGGGGATCATCGACTTTGAGAGAGGCACCAAACTTACTGGCTCCCGTTTTTATGTATTATCGGGCGAAGGTGCCCGGTTGCAAAGAGCTGTAATCGCATACATGTTGGACCTGCATACCCGCCAACAAGGATACCGAGAGCAGTACTTACCATTCATGGTGAAATCAGATACAGTATTCGGTGCTGGCCAATTGCCCAAGTTTGCCGATAATTTATACAAGGATCATGAAGAGGATCTGTATTTTGTGCCCACAGCAGAAATTCCGCTTACTGGCCTCCATATGGATGAGATATTGGAAGAATCCAGTTTACCCAAACTGTATACCGCTTATACTCCCTGTTTTCGCCGCGAGAAGATGAGCGCGGGAAGAGACGTACGAGGTATCAAGCGTGGCCACCAATTTGATAAAGTGGAAATGTACATCTATTGCAAACCGGAAGAATCGGAAAAAATGTTGCAAAAAATGCTTGCCGATGCCGAAGCGACTTGCGCGGGTTTGGGGCTGACGTATCGGGTAAAGCAACTATGTACTGGCGATATCGGATTTGGGGCAACCATGACCTATGACCTGGAAGTTTGGGCGCCAGGATGCGATGAGTGGCTCGAAGTTTCTTCGGTTTCAAATGACACCGATTTTCAATCGCGCAGGGCAAACATTAAATACCGCCCTGCAGAGGGTGGTAAACCGCGCTTGTTGCACACTCTAAATGGTTCTGGTTTGGGTTTGCCCCGCACAATGATAGCAGTGATGGAAAATTACCAACAGCCCGATGGCACCATTTTAGTACCGGAAGTGTTAAAGCCATGGATGGGTGGAACAGAAGTGATCAAACCTTGAGTTAAGTTGGGTGGGTTGGCGCAGTTTTGCCGACCCACCCTCGGAGAAAGTGTGGATGTCAGACATTACCGTTATTCTTCCGATCCTTTTTTTCCTGTTTAGCCTTGTCAGCTTGGCGGGGTTGGTCATACCGATCTTTCCAGGCTTACAACTTATTTGGGCTGGAATGTGTTTGTATTGGTTTATTTCCGCCCAGTTTTTGGATAAGCCATTCAGCTGGCTGCTGTTCATTTTTGTAACCATCCTAATGGTGGCAGGCAGTTTGGTGGATAATTATTTCCTCATAACCCATTTACGTGAAGTTGAAACGCCATGGTATTCCATCTTTGTGGCTTATATTGCCGGTTTGGTGGTTGGGTTTGTTTTCACTCCATTTGCTGCCATACTTGCAACGCCAGGCGCTTTGTTTTTAGTGGAATTTCTACGATTGAGGGAAAAAAATAAAGCCATCGCGTCTGTTAGGCAATGGCTATTTAGTATGGGTTGGACAGCATTGACCCGAATTGGAATTGGGTTGGTGATGATCGGCACCTGGAGCGTGGTGACCTATTTCCAATGGTAAAAACTGGAGGTGAAGAGGGTGATGAATTTGGATCTGGTGGTTAGGTACCTTGTTATCCTGCCAGAAAAAAATCAATAATCTGTTTTATCCCTTTAATCTTCTTCAACTTCCTCTTCATCAGGCTCATCATCAGGCTCATCGTCGGAATCTTCGCAGTCGGAATGATCACATTCTGCGTCCTCGGTATCTGAGTTTACCTCATCCTCCGATCCATCATTCGAATCGTCGATTGAATCCTCTTCGCCATCATCAGCTTCTTCAGTTTCAATACCTTCCTCCTCCAATAATTCCTCTTCATCTTCGATCTCCAAGGAATCATCCTCAAATTCAGTAAAATCCGAGGTGGGGAAGCTTGAAATGGTTGGCACCACAAATGGGGCGGGAGTGAGAGTCGATTGAGAAAGTATTTCTGAACCTGAACTCAAAACAATTTGTTCTACTTCTATGATGCCGTCATCGGTTTCGCCGACAATTTCAACAAAGTCGCCAATGTTGAAAATTCTGCCACCCAATTTTTCATCTTCAACTTTGACGATCAGACCACTAATGGTCCAATATTCACCATCAATTTTTTCCAATATCCCTGAAAAACGCACCTGTTCGAACCGATTTTGGTCGTACAACTCTTGGATTTCGTCGATCCTTTCTTCATCAAAGGCTTTTTCCAGGTTTTGTTTGTTGTTTTCGTTTATTACCAACAAAAGCTGAATACCCTCCCAGCCACGTTTGACTGTATATAAATTGTCTCCTGGCAAAGCTGCTGATGAAGCCTGAACAAGACTGGTGCCACTGGTGAACAAAACAGTAAAAACAACGGCGATGGTTATGGCCATTTTTTGAAGCCGAACATTGAACCAATTGGATATGTGGGCATTTACCGTAGGCGTTGGCGCGCTCTTTGGTTCCATTTTTCCCAAAGCGGAATTTAACCGGTTTTTGGCACGGATCGTGGCATTTTTTTGTGGCATCGGGCTTTTATCCGCCCGCAACAATTCGGCAATGTGGGCGAGTTCAGTTAGTTCGTCCTCAAATTGGGCCAGCTCTTGAGTTGCCCCAGGTTTGGTTCTGGTGGGGTCAGATTCAAGTAGGTTTTGGAGTTTGTCGTAGTTTAAATTCTCATTCATTTTGTTTCACTCATCAGCTTTTTCAAATTAGATAATGCTCTAAATTGAAGTTGCTTGATCGCATTTTCGTTTTTACTCATAATCTTTGCGGTTTCCTCGATCGAGTACTCGAGGTTAAATCTGTAATTGATCACTTGCTGTTGATCTTCAGTTAGTTGAGAAAGGCTTTCTGCCAACAAAGACCGGGTTTCTGAGTGTTCGTACTGGCGTTGAAGGTCCGTTTTGTGGTCAGCCAAATCATCGCTAAGGTCAGAATCTTTATTTTTGTACAGCGCCCTAAAATGGTCACCAATGAGGTGGGAGGCTGTTACGAATAACCATCCTTTTAGGTTCTCTGCCGGATACTTCCCTTTTTTTGTGGAGTCTGCCAAGCGAATGAATACTTCGCTTGCGATCTCTTCGGCGGCATCCGGGTGACTAAGGCGGTAATTCACAAAACGATACACATCATTAAAATGGGCATCGAAGGCGGAATTGATCCGATCCTTGTCAGCAATTTGGAGCTTGGTTGGGTCGTTCTGGTGGGTAAATGGCATGAAATATATTCTTGACAGGTGATTAGTGACTGAAGTTTACTTTATCATCCTGTATGCGGTAAAGACCAAACAACCAAACCCATTATGTTGTTAACCTATACATCGGAAAAAGAGGTTAAAGGTTACGGCTGTTTTTCTGAAATTAACTTTAACCTCGTGAACTCATCAAGGAAGATCTGTGCTACAGCAGGGCTTTCTATGATCAACAAATTTTCGTCATTGTGTTTTTCCGCATTGGCTGAAAAATTGTAAGACCCCATGATCGCAATCGTTTGGTCAATGACCATTACTTTTTGATGCATTCGTTGGCTGGAAGGATCTATCCACATGGGCAGACCAGCTGACAGCAAACCTGGAAGCTGGCTGCCTGCATTGGTTGAAAGCTGGTCATCAAAAATCCCCTCTACCAAAACACCATTAGCGCTGGCTACCAGCAAGGCGTCTCCAAAATCCTCTCCGGTAAGGGCATATGTGTAGAAATTGATCTCTTTTTGGGCATTCTGAATGAGCCCAACGATTGGGCGGACCGGTGTGTCGTCGGGTGAAAAGAAGGTTTTGATCAAGATCGGCCCCATCGAAACAACAGGGAAGGGTTGTTGTATATCGCCAGCGGTTCCAAATAGCTTATCTGAAAATAACTCCTCAAACTCCACCAAGTAATTTTGGGCAATTTTGGTGTCCCTCAGCAGGATCATTACATTGTTATCCAGATAAAAACTCTCTTCACTGAAATTGGCAGATCCAGTCCAAACCTGTGTGCCATCTATGATCACGAATTTATTGTGCATCAAGCCGTTCTGGCCATCGTCCACCACAGGAATTCCTGCATCTTTTAGCCTTATGATCGAATAATTTTCGATGTTATCGGACTCTGTGACGATTCGAACGGAAACACCGCGGTTGTGCGCATCTTGGACCGCTTTTTGGATTGAATAAAGGTCAAAACCATAGATAGCGATATCAACCGATACCTTTGCGGCGTCAATCGAATTGGCAATGATCTCGTCAATACCATCTTCCCTTCGGTAAGCAAAGGGGCTTGCCGGGTCGGTGAAGTAAATCTCCATATCGGCAGAAAGATAACCGATACCGGCGGGGATTATTTTTTGAACGAAATCGTCCTTCAATGGTGGGGTAGGTGACACCGAGACGGAAGTGAATGGGGTGTCAACGGAGCATGCCGAAAGGATCAATACGGCCAGGGAAGCAATTACCGCAATGGTCTTGGGTGGTTGAATAGACGCGCAGTATGATCGGAGCGATTTCATGTTTTCCGTATTGTATCAACATTGTGAGTAAGGTAGCCACAATCGCTGCAGGTATAATGATTCCGTATGCAAGAACATGCCCAAACAAATTCCAAACAAATTGCCCATGTTGTATCCTTCCCATGCGGCGCCGCATAAAGGCTTTGATGTGCTGCTGCGCACTGCGCGGCAGTTGCGCGAGTCGGGCACCCGCTTCACATTAATATTGACAATTGAAGAA
>SXGT01142382.1_pt1 | contig 20371 bp, 18 predicted proteins | sample 3176221 | NCBI WGS metagenome assembly SXGT01 (sample SAMN11356862, study PRJNA531348) | freshwater metagenome | isolation source: freshwater sample F1-120 | place: China: Fuxian Lake, Yuxi | collected 2017-12-25
AGTCAATGATTGGCACTATGAAATGAGCCCGTTTGTGCTGAACCTCATCAAGAACCTGCCCGATGCCGACAAGCCGGAGAGTGATGCCTACATGACGGCGCTGGCCATCGTGCTGATGCGGCAGAGCAACATTCCCGTGTCCGATCCGCGGATTCAGAAAGGTTTGACCTGGCTGAAGCGCGAGCAACGCGAAAGTGGCCGCTGGTGGATGCACTCGCTCTACCGCGGCAACTACCACTACACGACCTACATCGCCACCATCGAAGCCATCAAGGCTCTCGAACTCTGCGGCGAACTCGACGCGCTGACGGCAAAGAAGAACTGACGAGACGATGCTTCAGACCTTTAACGTCAACGCGCGAGCGTCCTAACGGCCGTCGGCTTCCAAGAAATCCAATTTCGATCGTGGGCGATCCCACCAAAAGAGTCACGTCAGGTTCTGAATCGAGCGATAAACGTAGGGCGGGACAAACTCGCTTTGAGCACCGGCGCACCGAATTAGACTTCTTACTGACCCGCCTCGTAAGGACTCCAAGCGAAGCGATAACGCTTCGTGTCCGCCACGATCTCGTTCAGCATGCCGACCGAGACAAGACCCTCTATCGCTCGAATAACGACGAGTTTCGCTCGGTTCGGGTTCTCAGCAATTGATGGAATGCTGACTATCTCCGGATCTGTTGCGGTTTGGCCGAGTACGTCGTCGAACGAGAAGCCGTCGGCGAAATCAACGAAGATGCGATCCATCACATGATGATGGAGACTGATTAGCGGCAACAGTCCTGCTTGGGTAGCACGTTTTTTGTATTCGTCGTGTGGTGTCATCGGTCCAACTCACACCAGTCATTCGCTAACAACAGGCTTCCTTGCAATACGGTAGTCAGCGATTTGCCAAGTCTGTTGCTATTCCAACTTCCCCTTGGTTTTCCACAACCGATCCTTGAGCTGCGGAAACAACTCCAGCGCGTTGTCACGCATGATTTGCTTGCCAATGCGGTTGGCGTGTTCTTCGAGCAAGTCGCCGCGATCGACTTTTTCGGCGAGGACTTCGGCGATGCACATCCGAGTCAGCTCGGTTGAACCGTAGATCCCTTCGCCGTGGTTGCAGTCGCCGCCCCACATAATGCGGGTGGAGGGCATTTGCTCCAGCCATTCGTGGTAGGCCCGTTTGCCCATCGAATAGCTGAGGCTTGGCAGCCAGACGCTGTCGATCCAGACGTGGTTCCAATGCCGCAGCAGGATCGCACCGGTCTCGCCGACCCACGGGAAGCCGCCGTGAAACAGAATGAACTTCGTCTTGAGATTCGCCTCGATCAAATCGACGAGCAGGATCGGGTTAGAACTTTGAATGCGACCGTGCCCCGTGTGGATTTGGAATGGCAGATCGTACTTCGCCCCGAATTCGCACAGCCGCCAGAAAACGAAATCTTCGAAGTCCTTGATCTGCTCCGGCGTCAGCGTGGAGGCTCGTTTGCCAAACGCCGCCTGAGCCCGCTCCTTCGGCACGCGGTCGAACTTGAGCGTCCGCTGGTAAGCGAGCGTCGATTTCAGACAGACCGCCCCTTTGTCTTTCGCCTCGAGAAACAGCCGGTCGATCACCTTCAAGAAATCGTCAAACGATTTCATCGGCAGGCCGTGCTTGGTAGCGAACTCATAGGGACTGTCGAACGGATCGTAGAATTCTGACGAGTGAAAACCGCGCACCAACGGCGTCACGTTGAACACGAGCACTTCAAACGGGTACGTCGTTTGGAACGAGAACTTCGCCCAGTGCGGGTCGTTGAACATCAGCTCGATGTTGGACCGTTCGGTGACGACGTGGTGCAGCCATTTCTGGTCGCGGTAGTTCTCGAAGATCTTGCGATCGAGGTCTTTGGCTTGAGCATCGGTGACGCGGTCCCAATCGACGCCGTACAAATCTTTGAGCGCGATCTGCGTGTAGCGGTAGAAGCTGGTCGCTCGCGAGTTGTCCCAATCGTCCTTGGCATCCTTCCACCAGTCCTCGAACTCCATCTTCGGCTGCCACGGAGTCAGCCGGCCGACCTGAGTCCAATAGCTGTTCCCCCATATGCTGGAGAGATTCATCCCCTTGCCGAGCTTCGTCTCGCGATACCCCGGCAGCTTCTCGAACGGCCAAAGATGATCGTGCGTGTCGATCGCCGGCACCGCGTCGATCTTCAACTTGATTCGCTTGTAGGTTTCGGTCTGCCGTGTGGCCTGAGCGGATGCGGTCAGTCCGGCGGCCAGCCAAGTCGCAAGGAAGATGAGCGTTACAAGGCTTCGCTGAAACATGAGAAGCACCTTTCTGTGGGGCGCGACGAACTCGGCTCGACCAAAACGTGGTTGCCAATTAGAAGTCCGCCGGTCAACGGAACCAGCGATCGTTCGCAAGGCCATGATATGCCAAGTGCCTCACGATTTGCCTGCCTGATATTTCTGCTCTCAGGCTGCACGGCGATGAATTTGACTTCGGAGGCGAATCGAACCTCGCCGACCGAGATCGATTCGGAGGTCAAAGCGTATCAGTCATGCCGGTCCATTGCCGAAGTCGAACAACGGCTCGATGAATTACTCAAAGCCCCGGACGGCCAGGAGCAAGCCGAGCGGCTCATTCAGGGATGGGGTCAGCACGGCTCTTGGTACGACCTCGCCGTTGTGAAACTCTTCTGGGAGCGATCACTTCCTGAAGTGGACGGCAAGAAAAAGCGATTCAACCATCGCCGCCTTTTCGAGGTGACGAAATCTGTTTTGGTCAAACATTCGGAATTGGCCTGCCAAGTATTTTGGTATTACCAGTGGTCCTCTGGCGTCCCTGACTTTGCGGGGATGATGCACGATTTGGAACCACATTGGGTTTGTGATCGCAGAGTCGATGATTGGGTGAAGTTTCGGTTGGTGCTGTTCTATGCCGGTGTCGCGTCGGGATTGCCAATTGAACTGTCGGTTGGCGAAAGCGCCGCTCGTGCCGGCTTTGACAGCCTGATGCGCGACTGGTTCGACCAGCAGGCGATCATTCTCGGCCAAAGGCCATTCCTTCGATACGATCATGACCTTGGACGCTGGGTTGTGGACCTCGACGCCAAGCAAGCGAATCGCTATCTCACACCTGCTGAGCAGAAGGCTTCGCCTCGTTCAACACCCTTGCCGAATTGGGATAGCGAGATTATTCCGCCCCAGCCGATTCACGAGTCTGTAGGCGAGGAAGAGGTCGAGCTGCTTGGAATTCCAGATTGATGAAGGATTGCAAAGTGAATTCAGCAAAGCCCCTGACGACGAATGAACTGCGAGCGCGGATCGCTCGTGTCCCGCGAACGCCGCTGGCTCACCTGCCGACACCATTGGAGTTGTTGCCTCGGTTCAGCAAGGCTGTGAACCCGAATGGACCGCGTGTGTGGATCAAGCGGGACGACTGTACGGGGTTGCTGTTTGGTGGGAACAAAGCGCGGCACAACGAATTCTTGATCGCCGATGCGCTGGCCAAGGGAGTCGATTTGGTCGTGTGGGGCGCGGGGGTGCAGAGCAACAACTGCCGGCAAACGGCCGCCGCGTGTGCGAAGGTCGGACTCGATATTCATCTGGTGCTCGGTCGCGGCAAGCCGGTGAGTGGGCTGGATGTTGTACAAGGAAATTTGTTGCTCGACCAAATTGTCGGGGCAAGCATCGAGATTGTCGAAGAGTCGATCGGTCTTGCACTCGACCAAAAGATCGCTGAGGTCGCGGAACGATTTCGCTCGCGCGGACGTAAGGTCTATGTGTGGGACCGCCCGGTCGTGCTGCCACTCGCCGCACTCAGCTACACGCTCTGCATGGCCGAGATCGTCGAGCAATCAACCGCTAGCGGTTTTGAACCAGCGGCGGTTTACGTTTCGTCGTCCGGTTCGACGGGGGCCGGCGTGGCGCTCGGGGCGAAAGCGTTGGGGCTGACTTATCCCGTGTGGAGCATCGCCCCGATGATCTGGCCGTGGGACAGCCAACAAGAACTGTCGGCGACCGCGAATCGCGCCGCGGAGTTGGTCGGCATCGAAACTCGACTGACGCCAGACGACATTCTCTTCATCGGCGAGTACCTCGGACCTGGCTATGGCCAGCCTTCGGATGCGGGCATCGAGGCGATGACGCTGCTAGCGCGGACCGAGGGTCTGCTGGTCGAACACGTTTACACGGCGAAGGCTCTGTCGGGACTGATCGACCACATTCGCGCCGGACATTTCCGAGAGGATCAAGACGTCGTCTTCGTCCACACGGGGGGCACTCCGGCGATCTTTGCGGAAGCGGAAATGTTGGCAGCGCGGATTCCTCGGCGCGAATTGAGCTGAGCCGGAACAGCAGGTTTGAAACCTGTCCCCACGTTACTTCTCAGACTCAGCCAGTTTTTGGGCGAGCGGTTTCCAGTCCACTTGCGGCGCGTCGGCCCAGAGGTGTTCGAGGTCGTAGAGTTCGCGGCCATCGGGCGAGAAGACGTGCAGGACGATGTCGCCGTAGTCTTGCAGTATCCACGTTTCAGAATCACGGCCTTCGACGCCGACGCGCGGGCGGCTGCCACGTTTCTTCATCAATTGCTCGACCTCTTCGGCGATGGCGCGCATCTGACGTCCGCTAGTCGCGGTCGTGATCACGAAGAAATCGACGATCGGTGTGACCTGAGTCATGTCGAGGACGAGGGAGTCTTTGCCCTTGAGATCCGCGCAGGCTTGCGCAGTCAAGCTGGCGAGTTCACGGCTGGCTTGCTGACGCTCGGCCAAAGTGGGTTCGGCAGGTTTGGAGCGAACGGAGGTGGCGATGGGATGACTCCGAGTCTTCGTGACTTAAAAAAGATTCAAAAACGAAACCGGCCAACATCGCTCGCGAAGCGAAACCTTCGACGGGCGAGATTGGCCGGACATGCTCTCGGTTCAACAACCGAGCTGCAAGGAGACCCCCAGATTATGAAGAGCCGTATTTGCGATTGAAATCCTGCTGCAGATTGGGCACGCGGTTGAGTTCTTTGTTCCACAGATCCTTAAGTGGAAACTCTTCAGGCTGGACCTGATTCTTCAATTGATAAATCTTCTGCCAAAGCATGATGCCCCAGAGTCCTTCCTCCATCGTGGTGTCATCGCTGGCAAGCTCTTTGTACGCCTCCAGCATGAACTTGAAACGATCGAGCCCTGACTCCAAAACCTCTTGCGCGGCGTCAATGTCACCCTTTTTGAAAAGCTCTTCACCTTCAAAAAGATCGCTATGCACGCGAGTTGTGTTCTGCTGTTTCTCCGCGTGCGCTTTCGTTCTCCAAAAACGATAGTTGCTCACATTTTGATACAAGTCGAGCTCGCGCTCCACATGATTTCGGTCCTTGCCGGATGCTGCGATGATCTGCTCCATCGCGGATTCCGAGGCGGGAGCTTCCATGAAGATTTCACAATCGCCGGTTTGAAACCGCATCTGACCGAACACTTCGACCCAGTCGTGGTAAGCGTCATCCCACGCTTTCCGAGTGGTCTCGTCAAATTGACCTTCGCGTTGCAACGCTTCCGCATAGTCCAACTGTGAACGTGCTGGATACGAGCGGAACAGACAGTCCATCATGATGTGCTGCTCATGCTTTTCTTCCGCATCGTTGGCCTTCTGAAACCAGTCTTTGGCGGCGAGGTAGTTGTCCTTCCGATCGGGATTGATCTCGCTGTCTGGTCCGCCGTCGTAACGTTCCTTGTCTGGATCCTCTTTTTTGAAGAATTTGCGGAACTGCTTCCATTCGTCGGAACGGCCAATCTTCTTGCCCAGTGTGTTGCCGGTGTCCCAATAAATTTCCGGATCGAGACGATTGCGCTCCGCACCCTGCATCAGGAACTTCGCCCCTTCCTTCACCCAGAAATAGCGGTCCTCAACAGCGTCCCACTCGGCCGACACGTTGTAGGCCATATTCCAACCGAGATAGCGCCACACCTGAATGTAGTGCGGCTGCAACAGGATGACCGACTCGGTCGTGGCCCGCATCTGCGCCCACTGCTTTTGATCTCGCTGCGTGTCGAGTTGAATTCGTAACAGGTTTACGGCGACACCGCGCATCCCCAGCAAAACCAAATTCATGGTGGCACTGGTCGGATCAACCTTTCCCAGAGTGCTCTCTCCCAGGTCGTTTTCCTGGCGCAATTTCGCGAGCATCCCACCGGAGCCGGCTTCATCAGTCGCCGGCATTCCTAACACAATGATCGGCAGCATCAACATGACCATGCCGACCAAATACGCCAGTTTGCGCTGCTGCGCGGTGAGTTGTTCAATCATTTTGCTTCCAACTCTCTCAACGTCAGGCTGTAGTAGCCAACCAACAAACAGGGAACCAAATACCCAATCGTGATGGCCAAACTGCGGAACAGTGCCACGTTCCAGGGGACATCAAATCCGTTCGCGACATAGGGTGACATGACGAACGAGGTGAGGTCCGGGATCAAATGCTGCATCAGCCACAAGGCACCAAACATGACCTGGTCGATGCCTTGCATAATTTTGATGCCAATGTTGTCAGGCAACTCCAACGTGTCGTTCATGTGCATGACCAATCGATAACAAGATTCGATCGGTCCGCCTCCCTTTTGCACTCCCGTAATTAGCTTGATCATGAATTCACGGAAGCCTTGTCCAATGATCAGCAGGCTAAAGGTCAACAGCGTGGCCACCGGGCCTTTGACGAAGGTGCTCGAAGTCACTCCGATGCTGACAATGAAAACCGTCAGCAACCAAATCCCGAGCGCCGCCTTGAAATATCCAACCGCGAATGGCCGATCAGGAAGCCGGATGAAAAAGTCCGGTCGAGCCATGCCAAGATACTGCGCAGCGTCGAGACACTGCACTTCAATCGTCAGTGAATTCTGATCAACGACGTCGTCGAACAAATCGACCGTGCGTTTTTCCATTCGGACTTCGTCGTAATACGAGAGTTTTCGTTCGAGGTACTGCTCGTTGAGGTTGAACTCTTTGATTTCGAACGAATCCAACGGGACACGCAAATCTTTGGTGGGATTGACGAGCACATACCGGACTAGCAGTGACTGTCCCATCCGGCCCTTGTGCGTACGAAATGCCTCAAATCGGGATTCCAGTTTGATACGGTCGACGGGAGCGTCGATCGGAAACTTGTATGCCGCGGATGCCTTCGTACCACCTTCGATGTAGCTGCGAAATTCCCAGATGTCACCCGTGTTAATTCCTTTGTCCGTGGCGTTTCCTTCACGGTCGAGGAATTGCAATGTGCCGTACACTGGAACTCGGCAAATCAAACTGGCGTTGTTGGACCCTACTTGCCGCAAAATCCACACATACCCGACGATCCCCATCATTGCGACGATCGCGGCGGCAATCGTTGCGAAACCCAGGATACGCCCCATCACGATTTCGTTTCGACGGACGGGTTTCGTCACAACTGTGTGAATCGAGCGAACGCGGATGTCTTCCGGAATTCCCCAGCAAGACAGCAGCAATAACACGGGAATCGTCAACCATGAAACGGTCGTCAGCGCAAAACTAACGGCATTCTTCACCTGCAAATCAGCGCGCAAGTCGGAATCGAGGAACCACCCGGCGAACATCATGAGAAACGCAAACACGACGAACACCAGCAAGGCCTTGCGGCGCACGGCTTCCATGATCGTCAGCCAGGCAATCGCCCAGATTCGCTTCGGCGAAAAACTGACAAAGTCGTGCAAGCCATGCCGCACTCGGCTCATCACCGCCACTGGGCCCGATACGCCGTAGATTCCCAGTGCAATCAGAATCGTGGCTGCGAAGATCGCGCCAATAAAACTGCCAAACATCAAAAACCAGTGCATGAGGCCGTTTTCGATGTTGCCGAACGGGAGGAATGGCTTGGCGTCAAAATTCATGGTCGCTACTCAGAATTCCAGAGAGCTCGAAACAATCAATCACCACGCAGGGCAGGTTGGCAGAAGCGCCGTGTACACCAAGATTACGATTTCTCGGACGCCGCGGGGACAAACCGTTGACCGGGACGCTCTTGGCTTTTCTGAACTGTCTTGAGGAACAAGTCTTCGAGGCTGTTCGTCGGATGCCCGTGCCGCAAAAGTTTGGCATTGTGCTTGGCCAGCACCGCTTCGACGTCCGCAACCGCTTCTGGGCTAAGCTTGGAAGTCAGCAATTCGGTCTCATGCTGCTCTTTGAGCAAGTCGTCGACGCGGCCAAGCTCTTTCAATTCACCGGCATACAAAATGGCAATCCGATCGCAGACGTCCTGCACGTCGGCCAGCAGGTGGCTGCACATGACGACCGTCTTGCCTTCGTTCTTCAGCTTGACGATCAAGTCCTTCATGTCGCGTGAACCCAGCGGGTCAAGGCCGCTCGTCGGCTCGTCCAGCAGGATCAGGTCCGGGTTGTTGATCAGGGCTTGAGCTAAACCAATTCGGCGGGTCATGCCCTTCGAGTACTCTTTCAACTGCCGCTTGCGAGCGTTCTGCAAGCCGACCAGTTCGATGAGTTGGTTCGACCGCTCCTTCCGCTGCTGCGGCGACATGTCGAACAGGCGGCCGTAAAAGTCGAGCGTTTCCTCGGCGTTGAGGAATCGGTAAAGATAGGACTCTTCCGGCAGGTATCCGATCCACTCGTTCTTGCTGACGTCGGAAGCCGGCTTGCCGAGAACCGAGATTTCGCCCTCCGTCGGAAACAACAGGCCCAGCAGCAACTTCATGGTCGTCGTTTTGCCGGAACCGTTCAGGCCGAGCAGCCCGAAAACCTCGCCTTTTTTGACATCAAGGCTCAGCGAATTCAGAGCGCGAACTTTTTTCCGCCCCCAAAAGTCGCGATAAATCTTGGTCAGATTCTTAATCTGAATAACTGACTGTGTCTCCATCGACCCGCACCTTGAATAAGAACGACGAAAGGATGACCAAAAAATGACGTTGGCCTCTCAAACGAGAACGCCTGCCAGAGACCATGAGAATTGTGCCGCGAGTACGCACTCTGTGACCGCTGTTGTTGGGCAGTTCTTGAGTTGCGTCGAAAAAACCGAAGTTCTGTGCTCGCGGGGCGGAGGACTCTAAGGCCGCCCCTCCAGCGTTGCAAGTTTCTGCCCGGTCGCTGGTAACGTCTGCCAATGGGCTTTCCGAACCGATCTCTTTACTTGACCGTATATTACTTGGGCTGCATGTCGATTGTGCCGCCCGCTAACGAGGTTGACCATGAAATTCGCCATCTGCCAGGAACTGTTCGAGAATTGGGACTGGGACCGCCAATGCGCCTTCTCGGCCGAGCTGGGTTACACCGGGCTGGAACTGGCTCCGTTCACGCTCGCACCGCGGATCACGGACGTCTCCGCCGAGCAACGTCGATCACTTCGCGACACCGCTGAACGGCACGGCGTTCAGATCATCGGTCTGCATTGGTTGCTGGCGAAGACCGAAGGCTTCCACCTCACGACTGCTAACTCAGACGTCAGACGCGCGACGTCACAGTACTTGATGGAGCTAGGCAACGCCTGCGCGGACTTCGGTGGCGACTTGATGGTGCTCGGTTCGCCGATGCAGCGCAACCTCGAAGAGGGAGTCTCGCTCGATCAAGCTTTTGAAAACGCGGCCGACGTTTTGAGAGGTTGCATGTCCGCGCTGCGCGATCGTGGAGTTCGCATCTGCCTCGAACCACTGACTCCGAAGGAGACCAACTTCCTCAACACCTGCGCTGATGCGATGCGGTTGATCGACATGGTCGGCTCACCAAATCTCGTGTTGCATCAAGACGTGAAGGCGATGCTCGGTGGTGAGTCCGAGTCGATTGAGACCATCATCGAACGCTTCGCGCCGCACGTCGGACACTTCCATGTCAACGATGTGAACTTGCTCGGCCCCGGCATGGGACCAACCAATTATGCCCCGATTTTGCGGGCTTTACAGCGAACAAACTACTCCGGCTGGGTCTCGGTAGAAGTCTTTGACTATCGCCCTGGTGCCGAGAAGATCGCGCGCGACAGCATCAATTACATGCGCGACGTACTGAGTCAGTTGTCGAAGTCATGATCACGCTGTTGACGTAATGATCGCGCATCGTCGCATGTGAGCTGCAAACGCTTGATGACCTGCAACACACTTCATCGCGCAATCGTTTTCATGTCGTCATGGTGCATGATGAATCGAATGAACTCTGAATCGCGACTTCATCGCGCCAAAAAGTTCTCGTCACAATCTGCGCAAATCTGTCAAGAATTGGGTTGCATGAAATAAAAAAAGACGTCAGGATGATCCGCGTCAATGTGTGAGCAACTTGCAACGGATCGCAGTTGTCACCTTCACAAATCGAAACGCGAGTCACATCACGCTTCGGTTTGCTGAAATCGGAACGACGAAGATTTGAAGCAAGAGGCTCACCACGGCCTATCACGGTTGGTAGGTCGGACACCAAGGTGTGGTGCTCGTCGAACTCGTTCAGCCCGGTTAGCCAAGCGAGCAAGACGATCGCCCAATGCCCCTGTAAGGAGTGCTACTGTGGCAAAGAAAAAGGCTGCTAAGGCTGCGAAGAAAGCTCCCGCGAAGAAGGCTGCTGCGAAGAAGAAGTAATTCTTCTCGCACCTTCGGGTGTTCAGCTACAGCAAGCAAGAAGCGGTCGGAAACGACCGCTTCTTCTATTTGATAGACGTGGTTTGCCAGCCCTCGCAACCGGAGAATTTTCTGTCAGAAAGCTCGCCTTTTTGGGCAAAACACCACGAATCCGTCTTTCTTCATTCGTGAAAACCGGCATACTTCTCCACCCGCAAAGGTACCCCTTCGCCGTTTCCACGGTCGCATGAGGTGACTGTACTGGCGAAGGACTTCTGTGGCTCAAAACGAGGTGCCACCTTGAAGTTTCCAATCTGCCTGGGCCGCGCCGCATGGATTGCAGCGGTGGCCGTGCTGATGTTCGTGGCGATGGAGCCTGCTGAATCTCGTGGACAATCGAGCGAAAACAACGCTCCTTCTCCCGCTGTGTTTGGTCCCGAGAAGGGGACGCTGGTGATCTGCGGCGGTGGAATCTTGCCCGAAGTTCTGCGAGGCAAGGTGGTCGAACTCGCCGGCGGCGAGCATTCCCGGATCGTCGTCATTTCCACCGCCAGTCAGACAGCCGATACGCCCGACATCGAAACCTATGTGGCTTGGTGGCGACAGCAGAAGTTGGCGGAGATGACGATTCTGCACACGCGCTCGCGCGACGTGGCCGACACCGAACAGTTCGTCGAGCCGCTCACGCGAGCGACGGGCGTGTGGTTCATGGGTGGCAACCAAGCGTGGCTGATCGACACCTACTCCGGGACGCGCACGGAAACGGAGATGCACAAACTGCTTGAACGAGGCGGCGTGATCGGCGGCACTTCCGCAGGTGCGGCGGTGATGACGAAGACGATGATTCGCCGAGGCAGCCCGACCGCCGAAGTCGGCCGCGGCTTTGGTTTCCTTGATGGAGCCGTCGTCGATCAACATTTCGTGCGTCGCATGAGACAGGATCGGTTGCTCAAGGTCATCGAACAGCAACCAACGCTTGTCGGCTTGGGCATCGACGAAGGAACCGCGCTGCTCGTGCAAGGCCGCCGATTGTCGGTGCTCGGCGATTCCGAGGTGCGTGTCTGCTTCGCTCGAACCGAAACTCGTGAGCCTCTGGTTGAAAGCCTGCGCAACGGCGACAAGGCGGACATGAGTGCTCTTTGCCGAGTGGCTTTGACACGACAGCAACCACGCACGCAAAGACTTTTGGCCGCGCCGCAGGTCTCGGAGGGAACACTGGTCATCGTCGGCGGCGACGCCGTGCCGAACGAAGCGACCGAGCGATTCGTGGCCGCCGCAGGTGGCACGGACGCGACCGTCGCTTTGATGTCCATTGATGGCGAGTCCTCGGAGGTCGCGGATGCCGAGTTGATGGACCGGCTTCGCAAAGCGGGCGTGAAGAGCGTGCAACGTGTCGAAGTCACCTCGCGACAACAAGCGGACGATCCGAAACTCGCGGCGTTGCTCAAGACGGCTGGTGGAATCTGGCTGTGCGGCGCGCGTCCGGATTCGTTTGTCGAATCCTGTCTGGGTACGGGTGCCGAGCAGCTTTGCCGTGACGTTCTGCGTCGCGGTGGGGTCATCGGCGGCAAGGCAGCGGGAGGCTTGATGCAGGGTGACTTCCTGTTGAACGCCAGTCCGGTCCCGACAAAGCGGATGATGGAGGGCTACGACCGAGGATTCGGATTCTTCCCCGGAGTGGCGATCGCACAGAGCTGGCTGAAAGGGGAAACGCCTTCGGAGCTGACGCAACTCCAGCAGGAGCATCCGCAGGTCGTCGGCCTAGGCATTGAGGACTCGACCGCACTGATCGTGCGTGGCCACACGATGGAAGTCGTCGGCAAGAATCAAGTCGCTGTGCTCGATGGAGCGTCGGACTCCGCTTCGCCGAGGTCTTCCATCTTGCAGGCCGGTGACCGCTACGACTTCAAAGACCGTGCGCGAGTCAGCCGCAAAGAGAGCGAATAGCGCCGGCGTTGCTACACTCCGCCCGCCATGACGGAGCCGCTCAACATCGCAAATCGCCTGACCGCCTCGGCCGCGCGCTGGCCCGATCAGATTGCGGTCGTGCAGCCAAACGGACGTGACTCGGCAGGCCAGTACCGCTACCGAACTTGGACGTTCTCACAACTCGAACGAGAGGCGACCGCCATCGCCAACGGATTGCTGGCTTGGGGTGTGCAACCCGGCCAGCGTTTGGTGCTGATGGTCCGCCCCAGCTTCGAGTTCATCGCTCTCACGTTCGGCTTGATGCGAGCGGGCATCGTGGTCGTGTTGATCGACCCCGGCATGGGCCGCTCAAACATCTTTCGTTGTCTGGAAGAGATCAACCCCGACGGCTTCGTAGCGATCCCGATCGTACAGGCGATTCGAGTCCTCAGACGTCGCCAGTTCCCGAACGCGCGCTTCAACGTCACCGTCGGAGGCCGCAAGTGGCTGTGGGGCGGGAAGACCTACTCCGACTTACTGGCCGAAAGCCGAAAGCCGAGAGCCGATCGCCGTGATACCGTTTTTCAAATGCCCGCCGCGATCATCTTCACGAGCGGCAGCACCGGCCCCCCGAAAGGAGTCGTCTACGAGCACGGCATGTTCGACGCTCAAGTCGATCTGCTCCGCGACTTCAACGGCATCCAGCCGGGAGAGATTGATCTGCCCGGCTTCCCGTTGTTCGGTTTGTTCAACGCCGCGATGGGAGTCACGACCGTCATCCCGGACATGAATCCGACGAAGCCAGCACAGGTCAATCCCACTCGCATCCTGGCTCATCTGCGAGACTGGAACGTGACGCAAGCGTTCGGCTCGCCGGCAATTTGGAATCGTGTCGGCCGGTACTGCGAGGCCACCGGCGAGAAGTTGCCGAGCACGCTGCATCGCGTTTTGTCTGCCGGTGCGCCGGTGCCGGTCCACGTCATCGAACGGATGCGCCGCGCGTTCTCGAATCCCGAAGCCGACATCCACACGCCCTACGGAGCGACCGAGTCGTTGCCCGTGGCTTCAATCTGCGGACGCGAAGTGCTCGAACAAACCGCGTCGAGATCGCGACAAGGGGCCGGCACCTGTGTCGGCCGGACGTTTCCCGGCATCGACGTGAAGATCGTCCAAATCACCGACGGCCCGATCGCCTCACTGAGTGACGCGCGCGAGCTTCCTCACGGAGAAATTGGCGAGATCATCGTGCGTGGACCTTCGACGACCCGCGAGTACTTTCAGCGACCGGAAGCAACAGCCGCAGCAAAGATTCCATATGCCACTGACGCTCGCCCCTCGCCCCGCGCCCCTCGCCCCTCCGTCCACCCTCGCATGGGAGACGTCGGCTATCTCGACGAGGAGGGCCGACTGTGGTTCTGTGGGCGGAAGGCGCACATCGTCGAGACCGAGTTCGGCCGGCTGTTCACGATTCCGTGCGAGGCGATTTTCAACAATCATCCGCGAGTGTTTCGGTCGGCGCTGGTGGGAGTTGGCTCGAAACCGAAGCAGCGACCGGTCATCATCGTCGAACCGGAAGCGGGGCAGTTTCCTGAGTCGGCCGCCGATCGAGAACATTTCCGTGAGGAGCTGTTGGACCTCAGCCGAGCCAATCCAATCACGGCCGCGATCGACACGATTTTGTTTCATCGGTCGTTGCCGGTGGATATCCGGCACAGCGTCAAAATCTTTCGCGAGAAGTTGGGACCGTGGGCTGCGAAAGAATTAGGGATTGCAAATTGAAAGTTGCAAAATGCAAATTGCAAATTGAGGAAGCATGATGCCAGAACGAACTTCGGAAGATCGACTGGAGATGACGGAGCAGCAATTGAAAGCTTGTCGGCCGGCGTGTCCTGTGTGTGGCGGGACGTTGGTCGAGATTCGGCACAAGCTGCAATGTGACCAGTGCCACACAATTTGCGAGACCTGCTGCGAAGGTGGCCGAGGTTGAGCGAGGCCACGATGGAACTGCGTGAATTTGCCGAACGCATCCTGCTGAGCGAAAGCCTCGACGAGAAGCTGGCTCGCGCAGCACGGTCGTGGACGGATAAACGACCGGGCGAGGCGTGGCTTCCGGAGGAACCCGCTCGGCCGAAGGAACTGCGATTCGCTGCGCGGCGAACCGCGCCGACGATGCCGAAGCCCGGAGCATTTCAGGACGCGAAGAAACGGGCGATCGCGCATCACATCATGGCAAACCACGAGTTGCAGGCGCTGGAGGTGATGGCTTGGGTGCTCGTTGCGTTTCCCGACGCTCCCACCGAGTTTCGTCGCGGCATGATCGATGTCATGTCGGACGAGCAACGGCACACGCGGCTGCACGTCGAACGAGCGGCGGCGCTCGGCCTGCGATTCGGCGAGTTGCCGGTGAACTGCTACATCTGGCGGAAGGCTCAACAGTTCGACAACGTTTTGGATTATCTCGCGACGCTGCCGTTGGTCTTTGAGGGAGCCAATCTCGATCACACGCTGGAGTTCGCGATGTACTTCGAGCAAGCTGGCGACGACCGCGGCGCGGCGATCCTGCGAGCGATCCACCACGACGAGATTCATCACGTCGCCTTCGGACTCGAATGGCTGCGCAAGCTCAAGCCGCCGGAGCAGTCCGACTGGGATGCGTTTCAATCACACTTGAAGTGGCCGCTTCGCCCGGAGAAGTCTCGCGGAGAGATCTTCCACCGCGAGGCTCGCCGCGAGGCGGGCATGACCGACGAATTCATCGATCAACTGGCAGGGGCATCATGATGAAGACTGCAGCGCATTGCACGGTTCCCCTCGCCCCCTTGGGGAGAGGGGTGAGGGGTGAGGGGCGATCTGCCACGGACGCCCTTCGCGCGATGGCCCCTCACCCCCTGTTGGCTGCCCCCAGGTTTTGGAGTCTCCGCGATGAAAAGTCCTTTTCCCGGCATGGACCCGTATTTGGAAACTCATTGGGGCGATGTGCATTCGCGGCTCGTCATCTACTCCAGCGATATGCTCAATCGTTTCTTACTGGGAGGTTTGTTGGCGCGCAGCGAAGAACGAACGGTCGATGCTGCTGAAGACGATTATCTACGCGGAATCGGCCCGGATGTCTCTATGGTCGAACTCCAGCCGGATGTCCTGCGTTGGGAGACCGGATCGTCCTCGGTCACAGTGGCCGACGCGGTGTGCGTGAAGCTCCCCGATCGCGAGTTTCGCCAGCACTTCCTGGAAATCCGCGACGTCCGTTCGGGGGGCCGAGTCATCACGGTGGTCGAGTTCGTCAGTCCCACCAACAAGCGGCCGGGAGATGGATTGAACAAGTACCGTCAGAAGCCGTTGGAATGTCGCGAGGGAGACGTGAATCTCGTCGAAATTGATCTGACGCGGGCCGGGGATCGATCGATCGCTCGTGATGCCGATTGATTTGCTGCGTCAGCTCGACCGCACGACATATCAAAGCTGGGTGACGAAAGCGACCGAAACGGATCGTTCTTGGGCCTACCGTTTGCCACTCACACAGCGGCTCGCAGCGATCCCGATTCCGTTGCGGCCGACCGACAAAGGGGTGCTGCTCGACTTGCAGCCGCTGATCAATCAAGTCTACGAGAACGGCCGCTATTCCGAAGAGATCGACTACACCGAGCCGCTCGACCCGCCACTGTCCGCGACCGACGCCACCAGGCTCGCGGAACTGCTCGCCGCAATGCCAACCAGCCCGGCTGCTCTCAAGCAGCCGGGCTGATGCTGGCCGAGAGCTTCGACTTGCACGAGCAGGTGCGAGCGAGAGCAGCGCAAGGACGCAGGTTTCGCCGCGCGAGCGATCGTCTTCACCCCGTTTCTGTATTTGATGGAATTCGCAATCGGTCACACATAGACTGGCGGCCCGCTCGCGGCGGTGTTCGGCTACCGGCCGAAACCATCGGGCGATTTTCATCGAAAGGAACTCTGTGCGATCAAACGCGGCTGCTTGTCAGCCTCGATGACAATTTGAAATTGACGCGCGTGCGTCAAGAACGACTCAGAGAGACGATCAACCTGAGCCGCAAAGCTCTCGCACAAAGTGACAACACTTGGACCGCGTTCCCGAAAGGAGCGTCGGCCGAATGCGGGAGAAATTCTGTGGATCTCGATTCCGTTGTGATAAAGTGGTGTTAACCAGCTTGGGCGTCACAACCAAAACCGGCTGGGCCAGGTCTCAGAAGGACATTGCCATGACCACGATTGTTCTTGATCGCCAAAACTCGACTCGTTTTGAGTCGATTCACGATCGAGCGGAGATTCGAGGCGACGACGGACGTGTGCTTGGCGTGTATGTGCCCGCCAAGGAAACGGTGAATGTCGTCCCAAAGACGATTGCCAGTCCGTACACCGACGAAGAGCTTGACCGATGGGCCGCCGAACCTGGCGGACGATCGTTGGCCGAAATCCTTGCGGATCTCAGGTCGCGCTCATGAAATTCACCGTCGTCTGGAAGCCACAGGCAGAGCGGACTTTGTTGGAACTCTGGCTGGAGTCCTCCCATCGAGACGCTCTCACAAGAGCGGCCGAAGAAATCGAGTCGCTGGTACGGCAGAGTCCGGAATCCGTCGGCGAAAGCCGTGAGCTTGGGCGACGATGGCTCTTCGTGGAACCCTTGGGCGTGGACTATTCGGTTTCGGTGAATGACCGAGTCGTGGAAATCATCAATGTTTGGAAGGCCGGCTAAATCTCATCCCAACGCGCGTCGGCGCGAGTCATCCGACAACGTTCGACCTCGAAAAAGGACCAACTGCATGAAACGAGGCTGCTTGTCAGCCTCGATGACAATTTGAAATGACGCGCGTGCGTCAAGAACTGCTTCACGAGAAACGACCAACTTGAGCCGCAATGCTCTTGCAGTAAGTGGCAGTACTTGGATCGCGCTCCCGAAAGGGAGCGTCGGCCGGGTGCTGTTCTTACTGCCCCTTGGTCGGGGTCTCGTGAGCGGCTCTGGTTTGACGCTCCTCTCGTTTTGAGAGGAGCGTCAAACCAGGGCCAACCGACGAGGTGTGCCATGCTGGGGCAAACGCTGGATCAGCGCTACAAAGTGGTTTCTAAAATCGGCACGGGCGGATTGGCCGACGTCTTTTTGGGACGTGATCTGAAGTTAGGCAGGCCCGTTGCGATCAAAGTGTTGCGGTCGGAGAAAGTCACGTCCGTGACGCTGGCGCGACTTCGTTCTGAAGTCGAGTTGCAGGCGCAACTCGACCATCCGGCGATTGTGCGAGTGTACGACGTTGGAACCGACGCGACCCCATACCTCGTCATGGAGTTTGTGGACGGCGCGAACTTTGAGACGGTGCTGCGCCGAATGTCTTTGGCATCACTGCCCCGACGACTGCACGCGGTCATTCAGGTTTTGCACGGATTGGAGGCTTTGCACACACGGAAATTTCTTCATCGCGACTTGAAGCCGTCCAATATCCTGATCTCGCGTGATGGAATCGCCAAACTCGCGGATTTCGGGCTGTGTCGCTGGCTCGAACAAGACGTTGGTTTGACTCGTGAAGGGTCAACCGTCGGCACTGTGCTTTACGTCTCTCCCGAACAATTAACGGGCAAGCCCGTCGATCACCGCGCCGACCTCTATGCTCTGGGCGTGATCCTCTACCAGTGTTGCACCGATCGTGTTCCGTTTCTTGGGCCTGCCGGTGTAGTCATCGGCAACCACGTTTCTGCGAATCCAGAGCCACCGCGAACCGTAAATCCGCAAGTTCCAACGGAGCTTGAATCTTTGGTTCTACGATTGCTGGAGAAAACTCCGGATTGTCGCCCTGCGAGTGCCGCCGCCGTTCGATCCGAGTTGGAACGGATACTTGGGAAGCACTGGCCCGATCTCACTGAGGCGTCGATGCGTACTGCTCTTGGTGCGAAATCACGAACGCGCGATAACCAATCAGCATCGCTCAGCGACGAGAATTACCGCACGCGGGACGGGGGCAACGACACGCTTGAGATTGCTATCGGTCGCAATCAGTCGTCAGCCAGCCCCCTGTCGCCAGCCGACGAGCTCCCTGAGTTGAGATTAGTAGGCGAGTCGGCGGCCAAAGCGAACAAACCTGTCGTTAGTCCGAACTGTCAGGCTCCAAGTGCCACGCCTGCGGTTGTGAATTCCAGTGTCGCTAAAACACCAGCGTGTCAGAAGGACGTCCCATTGCAAGCGGCTACAGAAAAACTCACCAAGCCAGTTGTCGCCATAGCACCAAAATCATCCACTAAACGGGCGAAGAAGTCCGAGTCCAGATCCGCGAAGGCGAACGCCGAACAAGATGCTTGGGAGACTGACGCATTCGAGGAACTCGCCGAGTCTGAAGCCTACGCGCCGACTCGCCGCCGCCAAACGAAACCGAGGCCTATTCTTCCCAAGTGGCTGACTCCTTCGCTGATGTTGAAGACGGCGTCAAGTATTGCAGCACTGGCAATTCTTTGGGGAGTGGCCGGACCTCTCGTAGCGCTGATCAATAGGCTCGGCCAAGAGCCTCCACCGCCACCGCCCATCACCGTGACTCCGACGGTCGCGCCCGAGCCGCCCAAAGGTCCAGCCTTCGTCACGGTTCAAACCAGCGTCAAAGGGGCGCGCGTGCTGATTGATGGCAAGGTCCAAGGGACTACGCCGCTAGACAAACCAGTCGAACTTCCGGCCGGCGAGTACCAGTTCGAACTCACCTTCGGCAAGGAGAAGCGCGTCGGCAAGGTGCAACTCAACTCCGCGCAGCAGTTGATCTGGCCAGCACCGAATCAGGATTTCTCGACTGGCCAAATCACAGCGACCGGTCAACGTGCCGTCTGTCTGCTGCGAACGCCCGACGGACATGGATCGGGATTTCTGGTCCAGGATCAACACACGATCGTTACCGCCGCGCATGTCATCGAAGATGCGCGGTCGCTCGACGATCTGGAGTTCATCTTCAGCCCGTCGGCAGACAAAGCCTCTCCGAACGAGGACGAGTTGAAGTTGAAAGGAGTACGGCTCATTCACTTCGATCGCACAGTCGATGTCGCCGTGTTGCGGTTGAACGACGCGGTCCCCGAAGACCGTCAGCCGCTCTTGCTCAAACAAGAACGAGTGGAACTGCAAGTGCCAGTCATCGCGGTTGGCAATCCCGGTTTCGGCAAAGGCCAGTATTTTCCGCTCGACACGGAGTCTGGTGTGGTGACAAACAACAACCCTTTGTTGACCACATGCAATGTCAAAGGAGGCTATAGCGGCGGCCCGGTGTTCAACTCGCAAACCAGTGAAGTGGTGGGGATCACCTCTGCCAAAATGGTCTGCACCGACATCGGTGGCCGTAACGCCGCGTTTGTCCGCTCGCGTCTGTCGCACGTCTTCCTGGTGCGCAAAGCGCTCGAAGCTTGGAACGCACTCAATCCCGATGAACAAACCGCTCGCGCCGAGCAAGTCCAACGCGAATGGACCCAACGAGTCAGCGACCGCCGCGTCTTCCAAGCCGGAGCCTATCTGGCTGTCACGTCGGACCTGTACCACAAGATCGCGACCGCGTGCGTAGATTTTGTGAAGAATGAATTCAACAGGAATGGAATCGAAGCGGCGAAACTGGTCGATCGCGCTTTGGACGATGTGCGGAAGGATCTCAAAAAGGAATTCAATCCAGAGCTCGAAATGGTGACCGACCGATTTTTCAAGACCGCAATGAATGACGAGATGATCGATATGGCTATCCGAACTCAACTCGAAGAGGCTCATCGAATGTTTGAACAGCTTCAAACCGACGCCACAGCGATGGAAGGCTATCTCGGCATCCCGGCATATAAGGGGCCCTTCGTCAAGAAGAAGAAACGGCGCTGCGTCATCTCAAATGCAATTTGAGGTTGCAGATTATTTGAGGAAGACTTCGTTGGGGGTTCTGTAGCCGAGGCAGCGGCGCGGGCGGTTATTCAGAAGATTTGCGACGCGTTCTAGCTCGGCCCAGGTGACG
>SXGT01808046.1_pt1 | contig 20369 bp, 22 predicted proteins | sample 3176221 | NCBI WGS metagenome assembly SXGT01 (sample SAMN11356862, study PRJNA531348) | freshwater metagenome | isolation source: freshwater sample F1-120 | place: China: Fuxian Lake, Yuxi | collected 2017-12-25
GCTGATCAACATCATCGGTGGCCTTATCGTCGGCATGCTCCAGCATGACATGGGCGCCGGCGAAGCAGCCAAGGTCTATACCCTGCTGACGATTGGCGACGGCCTCGTGGCGCAGATTCCCGCGCTGGTCATCTCGGTGGCGGCGGGTCTGGTGGTGTCGCGCGTCAATGACGAAAAGGACATCACCACCTCCTTCACCGAACAACTGTTTGGCAATCCGATCGTGCTGGGCATGACCGGCGCCATTCTCGGCATCCTTGGCCTGATTCCCGGCATGCCGAACTTTGTTTTCCTGCTGCTCGCTGCCGGACTGGGCTGGCTGGCTTGGCGCAGGGTACAGAAAACCGCAGCGGCAGTGGCAGCTGTGGCAGAAAAGCCTGCGGCGCCGATTGCCCCGCCGGAAGAATCCACCGAAGCCAGCTGGGCTGATGTGGCCCCCGTCGATGTGCTCGGGCTGGAAGTTGGTTATCGCCTGATCCCGTTGGTGGATCGCGGTCAGGATGGCGAACTGCTGAAGCGTATTCGCGGCCTGCGCAAGAAATTTGCGCAGGAAGTCGGTTTCCTCTCCGCGCCCGTGCATATCCGCGACAACCTCGAACTCAAGCCGAATGGCTATCGCATCACGCTCAAGGGCGTCGAGGTCGGTTCGGGCGAAGCTTTCCCGGGCATGTTCCTCGCCATCAACCCGGGGCGAGTCAGTGGCCCCCTGGCCGGTAATCCAACCAAGGACCCGGCCTTCGGCTTGCCGGCGGTCTGGATCGAGCCGGCCGTGCGCGATCAGGCCCACCTCAGGGGCTATACGGTGGTCGTTGCCGGTACTGTGGTGGCGACCCATCTCAACCATCTGATCATGTCCCACGCCGCCGAATTGCTCGGCCGTCAGGAAACCCAAGCACTGCTCGACCATCTGGCCAAAGATGCGCCCAAGCTTATCGAGGAACTGGTGCCGAAGGTTCTGCCGCTGTCGGCGGTCCAGCGCGTGTTGCAGAACCTGCTCGAAGAAGGCGTCAATATCCGTGACATGCGTTCCATTATCGAGACGCTGGCCGAGAATGCAGTGCGCGTACAGGATCCCTCCGAACTGACCGCGCTAGTGCGCGTCGCACTGGGTCGCTCGATCGTGCAGCAGATTTACCAGGGTGGGCAGGAACTGCAGGTGATGGCCCTCGAACCGGGCCTCGAAAGACTGCTGACCCAGGCGCTGCAAGGCGCCGGTGCCGATGGCTCGGGCATCGAGCCGGGGCTGGCCGATACCCTGCTGCGCGAAACGGCCTTGGCGGCCAAGCGTCAGGAAGACATGGGTTTACCCTCGGTGCTGCTGGTGCCAAGCGGGCTGCGTTGGCTGTTGTCGCGCTTCCTGCGCCGCGCATGGACGAATTTGAAGGTGCTGTCAAACAATGAAATTCCTGATGCAAAGACGATCAAGGTGACCGCGATCATCGGGGCAAAAGCATAAATAAGGCAAGCGAAATGAGAAGGAACTGACATGACGGTAAAACGCTTCTTCGGAGAAAGCGCCCGCGATGCGTTGCGCAAGGTGAAGGCGGCGCTCGGTCCCGAGGCCATCGTGATCTCCAACAAGCCCGTGCAGGGTGGCGTGGAGATCATGGCGATGTCAGCGGATAGCCTCGAAGCCTTGCAGGGCAGCGAACCTGCGCAAGCAGTCGCCAAACCGAGTGCCGTCCCGCCAGCGCCGACTTTTGCGGATGATGAAAGTGACTACGCCGTGTTGCTTTCCGCCAAGGCACGTGCGCCCACGCCGTTCCAGTCCTGGCAACCGTGGCAGCCGCCGCGTGCCGAAGAGCCGGCAAAAACAGCCACGCCAGTTAGCCAGGCGACGCCTGCTGCCGCAGTGGAACGCGCGCGTCCGCGCCCTTTGCCCCCCAAGGAAAACAATGCCCCTGCCCCGTCCGTCCGGCGCGAGCCCCAGGGCTTCGGGACGAGTTTCGATCCCGCGGCATTTAGTGCGTCAGGGCCGGGACCGGGCATGCTGACCACACCTGACAGCAATCTGCAAGTTCAGCAACTCATGTCGGAAATGCAGTCGATCAAGTCGATGCTCGAACGCCAATTGGCGGGCTTTGCCTGGAATGACATGACGCGTCACGCCCCCGCCAAGGCCCAGTTGATGGGCGAGATGCTTGAAGCGGGCTTTTCCGGCATTCTCGCCCGGCGCCTGGTCGAGGATATGCCCGAGGATCTCGACCTGCAAGCGGGTCGCAAGTGGCTGGCGAGTGCAGTCAATCGCCGCCTGCGCACGCTGACACGCGAAAACGACCTGATCGAGCGCGGTGGTGTCTTTGCGCTGGTCGGGCCGACCGGTGTGGGCAAGACCACCACGACGGCGAAACTGGCAGCGCGTTGTGTCGTTCGCTATGGCGCCGAAAAGCTCGCCTTGCTGACTACCGATGGCTACCGGATTGGTGCGCATGAGCAGTTGCGCATCTATGGCCGCATCCTTGGCGTGCCGGTGCATGTGGTGCGTGATAGTGAAGACCTGCGCCGCACGCTGGCCGATCTGCGCGGCAAGCACATGGTGCTGATCGACACGGTGGGCATGAGCCAGCGCGATCGGATGGTGGCCGAGCAGGCTGCCATGCTGATGCGTGCTGGCGATGTGCGTCGCCTATTGCTGCTGAATGCAACCAGCCGTGGCGACACGCTCGACGATGTGATTCGCAGTTATGCGGGCGAGGACATTGCCGGCTGCATTCTCACCAAGGTGGACGAAACCGCATCGCTGGCACCGGCATTAGATGCCGTGGTGCGCCATGGCTTGCTGATGGCCTATGTGGCGAATGGCCAGCGAGTGCCGGAAGACTTGCATCTGCCGAATCGCAACTATCTGCTGCACCGCGCGTTCAAGCAACCGACAACCAATTCGCCTCATCATCTCAAGCAGGACGAGGTGGGACTGGTGATGCCCTCAAGCCAGGCGGCCGGCCAGTTGAGTCCGCAGGGTCTGGCGGCCGCCTGAGCAGGACTGGATCGCACCCATGCATCGCGATGATCAGGCCGCAGGACTCAGGCGCTTGTTCAGCATGCCAGCTGTGACGCTGGCGGTGGCTGCCCGCGAGGAGGCGCTGATCGAAGCCTATGGTCTGATGAAGCGGGTTGTGCAGGAGGAGGGCAGCGGCTGTTTTCGCATAACGATTACGCATGCGCGTTCGGAGGAGGAAGCCTTGGCGGTGTTCGAAAACCTGCGCCGCGTGGCCCTTGAATATCTCGGTGTGCGGCTGGAATATCTCGGCCTGATGCCGGGTCTTGAGCGTCAACCTGCGGCCGCGGCGCCGGCCCTGCCGCCCGGGATGCTGCGCAATTCGGTGATATAGTCCTTGGGCACGCTTCCTGCGTGAGCGTAACCCAAGAGAACGCATCCACGAACCCGATATGTATACCGCCCAGGGCACGCTCGAAAAAGAGCGGCTCGTCACCCAATACGCCCCGTTGGTCAAGCGCATCGCCTATCATCTGATGGCGAAGCTGCCGGCCAGCGTGCAGGTCGATGATCTGGTGCAGAACGGCATGATCGGCCTGCTTGATGCGCTGGGGCGCTTCGAGGAAGGCATGGGTGCCCAGTTCGAAACCTATGCGGTGCAGCGGATACGCGGTTCAATGCTCGATGGCCTGCGCGAAAACGACTGGCTGCCGCGTGGCCTGCGCAAAGAAATGCGCCGTGTCGAAACGGCAATTCTCAAACTCGAACACGAAAATGGCCGACAACCAAGCGAAGGCGAACTGGCGGTGGCACTCGACATGACGCTGAGTGATTATCAACGGCTCCTGCTTGATGCGCGAGGTCACCAGTTGGTTTATCTGGAAGATCTGTCCGGCGACGATGATGATTATCTCGATCATCATGCGAGCGGGGTGTCGCTCGATCCACTGGCGATTCTTGAAGAAAGCGACATGCGCGCTTCCCTGGTTGGCGCGATTGCCAATCTGCCTGAGCGCGAGAAGATGATGATGGCGCTGTATTACGAACAAGACCTCAACCTGCGCGAAATCGGCGCGGTGATGGGGGTGACCGAATCGCGTGTCTGCCAGTTGCACAGTCAAGCGGTGGCGCGCTTGCGCGCCGAGGTGCTCGGCGAGCCGGGCAAAGTGCCGGCGGTGGCCAAGCGCCGTGGCCGTAAGCCCAAGTCGGCCGAGTCCACGGCAGCTTAAGCCCCCATGGACAAAATCAGCGTTGTGGGCCTGCTGCTGGGGATCATCGCGATTCTCGGTGGCCAAGTGCTTGAGGGCGGGAATATTTCTTCGCTGCTCCAGCCGACGGCTTTCCTGATTGTGCTCGGCGGCACGGTGGGCGCCGTGATGCTGCAAAGTCCGCTGCCGGTTTTTCTTAATGGACTGAAAATGGTCAAGTGGGTATTTTTCCCCCCGGCATTTCGTCCTGACGAGTTGATCGAGAGCGTGGGGCGCTGGAGCCATGTGGCGCGTAAAGAAGGGTTGCTGGCCCTTGAGGCGCAAATTCAGACGGTCCCCGATTCTTTCATGCGCAAGGGCCTGCAGTTGCTGGTCGATGGGGCGGAGCCGAATCGCCTGCGCGAAGTACTTGAAGTGGAAATCGGTGCTTACGAAGACCAGATGAAGATGTCGGCCAAGATCTGGGAAGCGGCAGGCGGTTACTCGCCAACAATCGGGATTCTTGGCGCGGTGATGGGCTTGATACACGTGATGGAGAACCTTTCCGATCCTTCCAAGCTGGGTGCGGGCATTGCCGTGGCTTTTGTGGCGACGATCTATGGCGTGGGCGCAGCAAACCTGATTTTCCTGCCGATTGCCAAAAAACTGCTGGCCAATATCAGCCGCCTCGTCACCGTGCGCGAAATGTTTGTTGATGGTCTGGTCGGTATCGCGAACGGCGATAATCCGCGCATCATCGAGAGCCGCATGCAAGGCTATATCGTGTAGCCATGGCACGTCGCAAGAAAGAGGAAGAGCACGAGAATCACGAGCGCTGGCTCGTTTCCTACGCGGATTTCATCACCCTGCTGTTTGCTTTCTTTGTGGTGATGTATGCCATTTCATCTGTGAATGAGGGCAAGTATCGGGTCTTGTCGGATTCCATCTCCTCTGCCTTCAAAAATATTCCCGGCACTACCGCTGGGGCGATGGTGGAGGTGAATCCCAGTTCGCCGACGCCGGAGGCGATTCCTTTCAAGCGGCCGCAAATCGCCAACCTCAAGCAGGATGTTCAGCGCGAGCAGAGCCGGGAGATGTTGCGCAAGAAGGCCAAAGAAATTACCGAGGCGTTGGCGCCACTGGTGCAACAGGGACAGGTGCGGGTTACGGAGGGTGCACTCGGCATCACCGTCGAGATCAACGCCAGTGTGTTGTTCGATTCTGGTGAGGCGCGACTGCAGGGGCCTGCGATACGCGCATTGACGGCAGTAGGACAGATTCTGGCGACTACCGATTTTCCGATTACGGTCGAGGGGCACACCGATAATGCGCCGATCAAAACGCCGCTATTCCCCTCCAACTGGGAACTCTCGGGTGCGCGCGCGGCGAGTGTGGTGCGGCTGTTTATCGATACCGGGGTCGATGCACGGCGTCTGACGGCAACCGGTTATGCCGAGCAGCGTCCAATGACGGACAACGCGACTGTCGAAGGCCGTCAGCGCAACCGTCGCGTGGCGATCAACATGGAATCGCGAACGCCGGATCAGGTCAAGGAACTGGCGCTACCGGAATAGGTGCGCGATGCAGTGACGGCTCAGTTGCGTTATTTAAGCCGTCCCGAGAATGCGTCCGCCGCCGCCGCTGTGCTGTTGTCCGTCCGGCCCATACGTCATGGCGCGGTCGGTCGCGCCCATCAGGGCACTGAAGGCTTGCTGGTTGTGACTCATGTGCAGGCCAATCAGCTTGCCATTGAGGATATTCAGTTCGCGTGCCTCGCCGGCCAGGGTCAGCAGGGTTTGCCAGGCTTGCTGGTGGGGCGCTTGGCCGTGACGGTTGAGCCAGTCTTCCATGCCGCTCCGACCGGCTGCCAGGCCAAGCTGCTTGAGCGTGGTTTCGCGCGCGTCTGCGTAGCCAGCCAGGGCGCTCGAGAGGAGCGTTTTGGTATCGATAAGTGGCAGGAGTGATTCGGTATCGCCTGTCTTGAGGAGATCCTGCTCACGCTTGAGCAGGACGATGAACTCCTTCAGCTTGCTGAGTTCAGCGTCAAGGGGGTCGCCGAGCGTCGGTGAGGCCAAGGACAGCGCGAAAAGCGATCAGGCGGCTGGTTTCGCACGACCCAGCATGTCACGCACACTGGCCAGCAGGCCGTCGGCTATCTTCTCGGGGTTGATCTGGAAGCGACCTTCGGAGATGGCCTGCTTGATTTCGGCCACGCGCGCCGAATTCATTGCCGTATCGCCAGCGCCGACTTCTTTCATGCGTGCCGACAGGGAAGAAATATCGACGCGGTCGCTTGAGCCGGCATCCGCCTTCTGGGCGGTCGCTTGCGGGTTGCGGGCACGGCTTGGCTCGGGCGTGTTGCCAACATTGGGAACTGAACTATTGATCTTCACGGTCTTATCCTTTCCAGAACTGTTTTCTGGGATCTATGGCTCAATTTACGGCAGCTTGGGCGAAAACCTGAGCTAATTATTAGCAATTCCCGTCCGCACGAAATTGATTGATTATAAATAGATTTCAGTACGAAATCTCGACGATTCCACTAGCCTTTGCAATACCGCTGACGACTTGCCCGCCATTCAGACGAACCTGGACGAGTTGTCCTTCCACTGCGTTGTTGAGGGCGCGACCTTCATTGGCTACAGCAAAACCCGGGCCATGCGAAACGGCGCGAACGGTTTGCCCCTGGCGGATGACCATCTGGGCCTTGACCATATCCGCCCGCAAAGGGCGGCCGGCCGGGATGCTGGACGCCGCGACCTTGCCAATGACACGCTCTGATTCGGTCAGAATGTTGGCGGGCAACTCGGAGAGGTCTCCGGTCTGGCTGGTTAAGTCTTCTTCGACCACCACCTGCCCTTGGGCGATGGGGCGGGCAGAGATCAGGTAAGGTGCCTTGACCCGAATATGTACGGGGATATATACCCGCCAGTTGGCTTCGTCGAGGCAGCGCACCACGACGTTGGTTTTTCCCCAAGCCTTGGCGCCTGATGGAAGGCTGACATCGAAGGCTTTGCAGGGCTTTAATCGATTGCCCGAATCCAGCGGGCTGATTTCGACGCTAACCTGCCCCGGCAGTCCCTTGTTCTGAATCTGTAGCCAGTCCTCCACGGCCTTCTTGACCGGCGTATAAGGCTGCTGTGCCTGGGCAATCGGAACGGCCAGGCTGATGAGGAGCAGAAGGTAGAGGGGTCGCATCCTAGCATTGGAACATGAACCGGTAAAACGGTTCATCTTTGCAAACCCGAAATAAGGGGCTAATTCCGGCAAGGCAAGAATTGCCGGCGTTTGCCGCCGCAAACAGCAATATCGCCGGTCGCGAACCTCAACAGAGGCCAGAAAGGCTTGGCATGATTGGTGCATTACGTCACTGCCCATCATTACTTGAACCCAATCTTCCGCCATGTTTCTCGATCGCCTCGAACAAGACCTGAGTACCTACCGCACCGCCATGGGCGTGCGGGGTCACCGTCAGGAATTGCTGGCCTCGAACATTGCCAATGCCGACACGCCGCATTTCAAGGCCCGTGACGTTGATTTCAAATCTGCATTGGCGACAGCGCTGGGCGGCGCAGGTGCCGACATGTCCGGGCCCCTTGATCTGACGCGCACGCAGCGCGGCCACCTGGCGGGTGAGGGTGCGAATCTCTATGATGCTGCGGTGAAGTATCGCGCGGAATATCAGGGCGCTGTTGACGGCAACACGGTCAATATGGACGTCGAACGCGCTTCTCTGGCCGAAAATACGCTACAGATTGAAGCACTGATTACTTTCATCAACAAGCGCTTCGAGGGCCTGCAAAGGGCCATCAGCGGACAGTGAGGATTGAGTCATGAGTGACTTCAGAATCTTCTCCATTGCAGGTTCTGCTCTGACCGCCCAGTCGGCACGCCTCAATGCGGTGGCCAGCAACCTGGCTAACGCCGACAGTGTGGTTGGGGCGGATGGCCAGCCCTACCGCTCCAAGCAGGTGGTGTTCCAAGCCACGCCGGTCGAAGGCGGCGGGATGGGCGTGCGGGTCACCCAAGTGGTGGAAAGTGCAGCGCCCCTGCGGCTGGTTTATGAGCCTAACAATCCGGCGGCCAATGAGCAGGGCTATGTGTCAATGCCGAACGTGAATGTGGTCGAGGAAATGGTGAACATGATTTCAGCTTCACGTTCATACCAAACCAACGCTGAAGTCATGAATACCGCCAAGGCCCTGATGATGAAAGCCCTGACGATTGGACAGTAAAGGGAAACAAAATGAATGCCACAACAGCTACAACGAGTTCAAATGCCCTGCCGGCCGAGTTCCTGGCCACGGTCAATCCAAAAACGAAAACCACTTCAGAAATTGATAATGCTGAAAATCGTTTTCTAAGGTTATTGACAACGCAACTGAAAAACCAGGATCCGCTCAATCCGCTCGATAACGCCCAGATGACCAGTCAGATGGCGCAAATCAGTACGGTTAACGGTATCGAGAAATTGAACAGCACGCTGTCCAAGTTGATGTCGAACTCAACCGATAGCCAGGCGATGCAAGCTGCAAGCATACTGGGACACCAGGTGCTGGTGGAAGGGAGCGGTATTACCTTGCCTCAAGATGGTCAATCTTTGGGCGCAGTGGATTTTCCTCAGGCTGTGGATAACGCAAGTATCACGATCAAAGATGCGAATGGTTTAGTGGTCAGGACCATCCCGATGGGCGACCAACAAGCTGGCTTGGGCGAGTTTGTCTGGGATGGCAAGAACGACGCCGGAGTGCAACTTGTTCCAGGACGCTACAGTTTCTCGGTGAGTGCCGAGCAGGGTGGTGAGTCGGTATCCGCAAAAACGCTTGAGCTTGCTTCGGTAACCGGGGTACTGCGAGAAAGTACAGGGGTCAGGCTTGAGTTGGGACAGTTGGGTAATTTCAACCTCGCTGACATTCGTCAAATTTATTAAATTGAATAAGAGATAGAGGAGCAAGTCATGAGTTTCCAACAAGGGCTCAGTGGGTTGAACATGTCTGCCAAAGGGCTGGATGCAATTGGCAACAACATTGCGAACTCTCAAACCATCGGCTTCAAGGCTGCAACTATACAGTTCAATGATGTGTATGCCTCAGCGGTGGGCGGGGCATCCACCAGAAATCAGGTGGGCCAGGGTGGCGGCACCATGGCTGTTTCACAAGTGTTCACCCAGGGGAATGTGACCAGCACCAACAACCCCCTTGATATCGCGATCAATGGTAATGGATTTTTGCGTTTCCAGCCAAGCCTGACGGATCAAACAGCCGAGTATTCTCGTAATGGACAATTGCATCTGGATTCCGAAGGTTATCTTGTCAATGCACAGGATCGCTTCCTGAATGCATTTCCTTCTCCCGATGGTGAGTCAATCGACCAAAGCACTGCAGGGCCACTTCAACTTGACAGTGGGCAGTTGGCGCCCAAGGCCACTGGTTTCTCAAACACCATAATTCCCGGGACGGGTGGTGTCGAGCTCGGCATCAACTTTGATGTGCGCGACAAGCGTATGGCTAATCCGGCTTTGGGCCCGGTTGAGGCAGGGTGGACCAGTTTGCAGGACTGGAACTTTGCGACGCTGAATCCCAACATGTACAACTACTCTACATCTGCGACAATTTACGATCAGCGTGGCGAACCGCATGTTCTGACAATGTATTTCGTGCGCCAACCGGGATTCGACTTGGTGACGGGTAACGCGCTGGGCAGCTCTAACTGGCAGCCCCACGTTATACTGGACAACCAGTATGAGATTACCGGATTGTCAAATAATGGTGCTGGCCCAAGCTTTCCACCCACCATTGATTTTGATGCAAATGGTCAATTGAATACCAATGCAAATGGATCAGTCTGGACGCTGGACGTTTCCGGTTTAACGGTCGGCCCTGTTCTGGATAGAAATGGCCTCCCCATTGACCTGACACTTTCCCCGCCGGGACTATTCCCAGATGCTGCAACGGAACCGCTTTATTCGCTGACGGTGGATTTTACCTCTGCCACCCAGTTTGGATCTGCTTACGATGTGAATTCACTGACTCAGGATGGCTATGGTCCTGGCCGATTGGCTGGGGTTGCGATCGATGCGGATGGGAAGATTTTGGCAAGATATACCAACGGAAAGTCAGAACTTATGGGGCAAATTGCCATGGTGACTTTCCAAAACCCGAATGGCCTTGTGCCACAAGGTAACAACATGTGGGCGGAATCGGCGGCATCTGGACAACCGTTGTTGGGGGCTCCGGGTACGGGGAGTCGAGGGGCAGTTCAGGCCGGGGCCGTCGAGGACGCCAACGTTGATCTCACACAAGAACTGGTCAATATGATTACCATGCAACGTACCTATCAGGCGAACGCACAGACGATCAAAACCCAGGATCAGGTGCTCCAGACACTGGTTAACCTGCGTTAATAATTGAAAAGTCGGCGCTGACAGGACGGTAAGTTAAGTATGGACAGAGTGCTCTACACAGCCATGACAGGTGCCAGCGGCACCATGTCGCGTCAGGCGGCTGTTGCCCATAATCTGGCGAATGTCAGCACGCAGGGATATCGGGCTGAAGAGCACCGGTTGCGTGCCGTTCAGGTTCAAACGCATAACAACAATCCTGCTGCGCTACCAACGCGGGCATTTGCCGTTGATGCCAGTACGCACACCGACTTTAGCGAAGGTGCGATGATGTACACCGGTGGCCAGTACGATGTTGCCTTGCGCGGCAAAGGCTGGTTTGCATTGGCCATGCCCGATGGAACGGAGGCCTATACACGCGCTGGCAATTTTCAGGCTTCTGAAAATGGCATTTTGCAGAGTGCTTCAGGCATTCCCGTTCAAGGTGATGGTGGCCCCATTACGATTCCTCCAGGCACGCGCGTGACGATCGGCCGGGATGGCGCAATTTCTGCATTGGCAGAAGGTGGGCCTCAGAACGCAGTCAATCAAGTGGGCCGACTCAAGTTGGTCAATCCCCCAGAGGCCGATCTCGTGCGGGGCGAGGACGGGCTGTTTCGTCTGAATACTGGGGAAGAAGCTCCGCAAGATGACAATGTCACGGTTGCCGCTGGTTACATTGAAAGCAGTAATGTGAATCCCGTTGCAGAAATGGTGTCGATGATTTCCCTGGCACGACAATTCGAGATGCAGATGCGCATGCTTACAACTGCGGAAACCAATGACCGGGCTGGTACGCAAGTGTTGGCCCCGCGTTGATAAAAGGATAAGTACATGATTCGCTCGCTATGGATTGCCAAGACCGGTCTGGATGCCCAGCAGACCAATCTGGACGTGATATCGCACAACCTTGCCAACGTCAGTACGAACGGTTACAAGCGCCAGCGTGCCGTCTTCGAGGATCTGCTGTATCAGAATATGCGTCAGGCAGGGGGTGCAGCAGCCCAGCAGACGCAGGTTCCCTCCGGATTGCAGTTGGGCGTTGGAGTCAGGCCGATTTCGACAGAACACATTCATACCCAGGGGGGGCTGCAGAACACGGACAATGCTTTGGATATGGCGATCAATGGCAATGGCTTCTTTCAAATCCAGATGCCAGATGGCACTTTGGCCTACACGCGTGATGGCGCATTCCAGCGCGACAGCACAGGACAAATCGTTACGTCGAGTGGCTATCCGGTTTCACCGGCAATCACTATCCCCCAGGATGCCTTGAGTATCACCATCAGTCGCGACGGTATTGTTTCGGTCACCCAACCTGGACAGGCAGCACCTGCAGAGGTTGGCAATATTCAATTGGCAACTTTCATCAATAACGGCGGCCTGCAGAGTGTCGGTGAGAATCTCTATCTGGAAACAGCGTCGAGTGGGGCGCCGACCCCGAGTGCTCCTGGTGCGAATGGCGCTGGTCTGCTCAATCAGGGAATGGTTGAAACTTCTAACGTTAACGTTGCTGAAGAGCTGGTGACCATGATCCAGACGCAGCGCGCATATGAACTAAATTCGCGAGCTGTTCAAACCTCGGATGCGATGCTGGGCAGACTGACTCAACTTTGAGGTGCATGATGATCCTGTTTGATCGAATTATGATTGTGCTATTGCTTACCGCGGCAGCCCTGCTGGCAGGTTGCGTGACGACGGCACCCACAACTGCGGTACATCAGCCGATGACGGTTCGTCCCGAAGCGCGAAATGTGGTGACGAGCAATGGCAGTATCTATAGCGCTGCAACAGCACGTCCCTTGTTCGAGGATCGCCGCGCGCGTCTGGTCGGAGATACGCTGACGATCAACATTGCCGAGAAAACGGCGGCAGCCAAGAAGTCAGACACCAAGGCTGACCGAAAATACGATGCGTCCGTGGATATTCCGACGATCAGCGGTATTCCGTTCAAGTCATTCCAAAATAATGCCCGTGGCACCCCCATGCTAGCTGCAAATAGCGCTACCAACTTTGAGGGCACTGGAGAAAACACCTCCTCGAACAACTTCACCGGTACGCTGACGGTCACGGTTATTGAGGTCTACCCAAACGGAAATTTGCTGGTTTCGGGTGAAAAACAAATCGGCTTGAAGGAAGGAGAAGAGTTTGTGCGATTCTCCGGGGTCGTCAATCCCATCACGATTACCGCCGCCAATACGGTTCAGTCGACCCAGGTGGCAGATGCGCGCATCGAGTACAAGGCGAATGGATTCATCGATTCCGCCCAAGTAATGGGTTGGCTCGGTCGCTTTTTCCTAACGTTCCTGCCCTTCTGAGAAGGCTCTTCAACATGAATGCCGTGCATAAATTCCTGATCGGTTTGATGTGGTTGTTTGCTGCCCTGATGGTGAGCGATGCGGCGCGTGCTGAACGAATTCAGGATATTGCATCCATCGCCGGCGTGCGTAGCAATCAACTGGTTGGCTATGGCATCGTGGTGGGGCTCGATGGTACGGGCGAGAGCATGCCCTTTACGACGCAAAGCATGGTGAATATGCTCTCCCGCATGGGGGTGTCATTGCCCCCTGGTCAGGCCTTGCAATTCAAGAATGCAGCAGCCGTCATGGTGACGGCGGATTTACCCGCCTTTGCGCGTGTTGGACAGCCAATCGACGTGACCGCATCTTCCATTGGCAGTGCCAAATCCTTGCGTGGCGGAACGCTGATTATGACGCCCCTGAAGGGTGCGGACGGCAATGTTTATGCAATGGCGCAAGGCAATCTGGTGGTCAGTGGCGCAGGGGCTTCAGCTGCCGGGTCCAAGACAACGGTTAATCATTTGGCGGTCGGGCGAATTGCCAATGGCGCCACCGTCGAACGCGAGGTGCCCATGAATATTGGCGAAGGGGATGTGGTTAATTTTGAGCTTCGTCGAACCGATTTTGGTACAGCCCAGCGCATGGTGGATGCGATCAATAAAGCGATGGGGAAAGGAACGGCTACTGCAATCGATGGTCGGCAGGTGCATGTCAGACTGCCCGCCAACCCGACTGAACGCGTGGCTTTTCTCGGCGCAGTCGAGAACCTCAAAGTGACGCCGATGCAGATGCCGGCAAAAGTGATCGTCAATGCGCGTACCGGCTCGGTGGTCATGAATCGGTCTGTGATGCTGGACGAATGTGCGATTGCGCATGGCAACCTTTCCGTTTCTGTTTCGGCAGACAACAAGGTAAGCCAACCGGATGCGCTTTCCGGCGGTGAAACGGCTGGGACGACCAACGCAGCCATTGAGATCAAACAGGAAGGGGGTGCATTGATGACCCTTAAGGCGGGTGCCAACCTGGCCGATGTGGTCAAGGCACTTAATGCTATCGGTGCCAACCCGCAGGATCTGATTACTATTCTTCAGGCAATGAAGATGGCTGGTGCACTGCGCGCCGAACTGGAGATCATTTAGTTCGGGAATTCGGCAGCTTTTGCCGGCATGATTCGCGCATTGCCGGCCGCAATTGCAGGCAATGTTCACACGATGAATCCGACCACGCCACTACCTTCCATCTTTGATACGCAGTCGATTTCCGGGCTCAAGAACGGGCTACGCAAGGATGATCCTAAGGCGCTGCAGGCAACTGCCCAGCAGTTCGAGGCGGTGCTTCTGCAGATGATGTTGAAATCGATGCGGGCCGCCTCGCCGAAGGACAGTATTTTTGACAGCGACCAGACACGCTTCTATCAAGAGTTGCTGGACTCACAAATGGCACAGGTGATGGCCTCCAAGGGGGGTACAGGGCTGGCCGCCGTGATCGTGCGCCAGCTTTCTGCTCAGGGTGTGACCTCGAATACGGTTAACCATGAGGGTGGCTTTCCACTAATCCCACCGGCCCACCCTATGCCATTGACGCCATCCCAGCCTGGCTTCCCGCTGCAACAAATGGACACACCGCAGCGCCCAATGCTTTTGGAGAACAGCCCTGTGCGTCCGGCAGGGTCGAGCGGTTCTGCCGGCTTGTCGAACGCCTCCGTCTCTACGGATGCACAACAAGCCCGGATGTTTGCCGCCAATGTGTGGCCACATGCAGAATCTGCGAGCCGAACGACCGGTATCCCGGCACAGTTCATGGTGGCGCAGGCAGCGCTCGAATCGGGTTGGGGGAAAAGTGAGCCACGTTGGGCTGATGGTCGCCCCAGTTACAACCTGTTCGGTATCAAGGCGGGAACGCAATGGCAGGGAGCGGTTGTGGAGGCAAGCACGACTGAATTCGTGAGTGGCGTCAGCGAAAAAAGGACAGAACGCTTCCGCGCCTATAGTTCATATGCCGAAGCCTTTGAGGATTACGCCAAGCTTTTGTCACAGTCCCCGCGCTACGCAAATGTGGTGGGTAGTCGAGATGCCAACAGTTTTGCACAAGGATTGCAAAACGCGGGCTACGCGACCGATCCCGCCTATGCCAGCAAGTTGGTACGAGTCATCAGCAGCCTGGAGCAAAAGCTGACCGGCTAGTTGGCATGTAGCGTGCTTATTATCGGTTGGGACAGGTGAACTCAAGCCTACCCCAATCAAACCGATAATCAAGCAGGGTGGAAGATCATGAGTGGTGTGTTGAACATTGGCATTACGGGCTTGCGGGTTGCTCAGGCAGGCTTGCTGACGACCAGTCACAACATTTCGAATGCCTCTACTGCGGGTTACAACCGCCAAACCAATGTTCAGTCGACTGCGCTGCCCAATTTTGCGGGATACGGCTTTGTGGGGCAGGGAGCGAATGTCGAGAGTGTTCGGCGCGTCTACAGTGAGTATTTGACGACGCAGATTCTGGGGGCTGAGTCGAACGTTGGCGAGCTCGACATGTATCTGACCCAGGCCAAGCAGATTGATAATCTGATGGCAGATGCCAATGCGGGTCTTTCGCCGGCACTATCCGATTTCTTTCAGGCAACACAACAAGTGGCCGCTGATCCCGGGTCCATTCCTGCCCGTCAATCGATGCTTTCTTCCGCGCAGTCAATGGTCGCACGGTTCCAGTCACTCGACCAGCGCATGACGGAAATCCGCCAGGGAGTGAATACACAACTGGTGAATCAAGTCTCCGTGATTAATGCCTATGCGACGCAAATTGCCAGTTTGAATGATCGCATCGTGGAGGCAACGGCGATCTCGCAGGGGCAACCCCCCAATGATTTGCTGGATCAGCGCGATGAACTGATTCGTGGCATCAACAAAGAGATACGTGTCTCGGTTGTCCCTGAAAATAACGGGAGCTATAGCGTGTTCATTGGCACCGGACAACCGCTTGTCGTGGGCGTTTCCGCCTACAAGTTTGTTGCGGATACTGTTTCGGCCGAGGATCCCGAACGCGTCAGTGTCAGCATGGAGGCACCCAATGGTGCCAAAGTGCAAATTTCAGAAAGTTTGCTTCAGGGAGGGCAGTTAGGTGGCTTGCTCAGCTTCCGTACGCAAACATTGGATGTCGCGCAAAACTCCCTCGGCAAGGTTGCCCAGGCGGTCGGCATGACCTTCAATTCCCAGCATCGCATGGGCATCGATTTGCAGGGCGTTGCCGGACTCGACTTTTTCACTGTTTCTCAACCACGAGTCTTGGGAAACGCGGCAAATACCAGTGGCGCGATCCTGAGTGCCCAGTTCATTGAAAGCGACTACCGGCTTGATTACGGTGCCGGGACGATCACGCGTTTGTCAGATGGCACCTCCGCTGCCATCAACGGTGTTCCCCCATTTGATGGCCTGACCATTAACCTGACTGCGGGTGCAGAAGGTGGATCTGATGTCTTCATCCTCAAGCCAGGCAATCCACCAGGACAGCAGGTGTTTGCCCAGTCGGATAATACCGGCGATGCTGTGTTCGAACTCAAGCCCACCAATCTGCAAAGCTTGCCGACCATTGCCAGTGACTATCGATTGTCTGCGTCTGCCACCGGCATACAACTGGTCAGGCTGACCGACAATCGGACCTGGACAGCGACTGACATGACGGACCTGCAGACACAACTGGCGACAGATCCACAAGGCTTTTTGCTGGATTGGCAAGGTGGAGTGCCGGCCTCGCCGGGTGAAACATTTTTGATCCAACCCTTGCGCAATACCATCAAGAACATGAGTGTTGCGATCAACGACCCGTTGAAGCTGGCGGCGGCTGCACCTTTTCGTACCGAGACCAGTTTGAGTAACAAGGGCAGCGGGAAGATTGATACGGGCAGCGTTCTGGCGATGGATGTCAATGGCGTGCCATTGCCAGGCAAGGTCACCGTTACCTATGACGCCGCCAGCAATAGTCTGGTGATGACGGGTGGGTTCAATACGACGGTCGCAAACTTTGTGGCAGGGCAGCCGAACGATATCATGCTGAATGGTCTGAAGTTCACGATTTCCGGCGTCCCGGCGGATGGCGACACGTTTTCCATTGAGGCAAATCTTAATGGTGTCTCGGATAACCGGAATGCGATTGCGTTGGGCAATCTGCAGACCAAGGCTGTGCTTGGAAGCGGATCAGCCACTTACCAGTCAGCGTACGGGCAGATCGTCAGCTATGTGGGTAACAAGACACGTGAAGTCGAAGTGACCGGCTTGGCACAGCAAACCTTGGCTGATCAGGGCGAGGCTGCGCGTCAGGAACTGTCTGGCGTCAATCTGGACGAGGAGGCTGCAAACCTGATGAAGTATCAACAGGCCTACCAGGCTGCTGCGAAAGTAATGGAAATCGCTAGCCGCTTGTTCGATGACCTAATTGCTCTTGGCCGCTAATAACTTGAGGAAATTGTCATGAGAGTCAGCACCAGTATGGTTTTCGATGCCGGCGTGCGCACGATCAATGCACAGACTGGCAAGTTGTTGCATCTGCAACAGCAAGTTGCGACCGGGCGGCGGATTGTTTCTCCGTCTGATGACCCGGTAGCAGCCGCCAGGGCACTTGAACTGACTCAGGCCAGCGATGTGGTTGCCCAGTTTTCTCGCAATCGTGAGAACGCTCAGGGGTCTCTTGCTCTTGAGGAAACCCAGATGACCGGCGTTGGCGAATTGATTGCGCGCGTGCGCGAGTTGGCGATTCAGGGGGGGAATGGCACCCTCACGCGCGATAACCGAAAGGCAATAACTGCCGAGTTAAGAGCACGTTTTGAGGAGTTGCTGGGCTACGCCAATGCCCGTGACGGCAATGGAAAGTACCTGTTTTCCGGGTATATGGGCGACACCCGGCCATTTGGCGGCAGTGTAGAAAATGTCATCACCAATGGGGTGCAGTATTTTGGGGATGATGGGCAGCGCTTGTTGCAAGTTTCGCCATCGCGAACCATTGAAATCAGTGATTCCGGCAAGGATATCTTTCAGCGCATCAGGAACGGTAACGGCACCTTCGTGACCGGCGTCCAAGCCGCGAACGTAGACACCGGCTTGCCGAATGCAGGCACGGCGGTAATCGATGGTGGTGCAGTAACCGATCCGGGCCTGTGGGCAGATGCGAACAACACCCAGAACTATGAGATTCGCTTTACTGTGGATAGCGGCGCAGTGCTCACGCAGCCAGGAAAAACCTATTACGATGTCGTCGATGTGACGACGGGCAACTCTGTTTTTACTGGGGGACTGCCTGACAATGACCCCAGCAGTCCGGGCTTTTCCTATGCCAAAGAATATGTGAGTGGCCAGGCAATTGACTTGGTCGGTCCGGGTGTGGGCGGCGTTCCGCCACCCACCGACCTCGGCGCCAATGTCATTATCAATGGTGCCCCGAAGAGTGGTGACAGTTTTTCCATCGCTCCCTCGACTACGCAGGATTTGTTCAAGACGCTGGGGACGCTAGTTAGCGACATGGAGGCGACGACCTCCAATGAGGGCCAATTGTCGATTCTTGCCAACAAGATCGGTTTTGCGCTGACCAACCTGGATCAGGCGGAGCAAAATGTTTTGAGGGTGCGTGCCCAGGTAGGATCAAGGTTGCAGGAGGTAGATAGCCTCCAATCCATCAACGAGGATATCCAGATTCAGTATCAGCAGGCGATCTCCAACCTGCAGGATCTGGATTACGCCAAGACGATCAGCGATCTGACCCGCAAGCAAACCGACTTGCAGGCAGCACAGCAGTCCTTTGTACAAACTTCTCGCCTGTCACTATTTAACTACCTATGAGCTTGCCGTCCTGTAAGCGCCGACTTTTGGGATTGCTTTCATGCGCCTGTGCATTATCGGCATGCACGGGTGTGGGACATACCAACATCGATGTTGGGCCATCAGTCTCATATTCGCTCGAAAAGCTGGTGTATTGGGGTGGTTGGATGGGAGTCGCTTATATGATTATCTCCGACCCGAATTGGGAAATCGAAGAGGCACGTTTCCCTGAAAATCATATGCATTTTCAGTTGACCATGAAGCGTTATTACTCTGGTGGGGCAGGGGAGGCTCGTTTAGTGTTCCACCGCAGGGCAAAGGAGTTGATGCGTGCAGGTGGGTTTAATGCTTACGAAGTCGTCGAATATTCGGAAGGCATGGAGTCTTCTCCGCTTGGCGGGAAACGCACCGCCGAGGGTGTCGTGCGCTTCAGGAAATCTGTCGGTTGATCAGCCGCCACCGGCGGCACGCATGACCTGCGCCATGGCACGAAACGCCTGATCGAAGAGTCTTTCCATTGCTGCCCCGAAGTAGGGCATCGAAAACATCAGCACGATAAAACCGGAGACCAGCGTTACCGGAAATCCGACGGCAAAAATGTTGAGTTGCGGCGCAACGCGCGCCAGCACGCCCATGGCCAGGTTGGCGATGAGCAGCGCGGTGATCATCGGCAGGGCCAGTAGCAAACCGGATGAAAACATGATGGAAGACCAGGTCAGCAAGCTGGTAAAACTGCCGGCACTGAAGGGTGTGACCGAAACCGGCAGTAGCCGAAAAGTTTCGGCCAGCACTGACAGAGTGAGCAAATGTCCGTTCAGGGCGAGGAATATGAGCGTGGTGATCAGGCCGAGGAATTCAGCGAGTACTGGGGTTTGCCCTGCGTTTTGCGGGTCGTAGAACACGGCAAAGGAGAGGCTCATCTGCATGCCGATCAGTTCGCCAGCGACATCGATGGCGGCGAAGGCGATGCGCAGTGAGAAACCGAGCAGCACGCCAATCAGGATCTGTTGTGCCAATATGAACAGACCGATCCATGAACCGGGCGGTACGGGCGGCATGGGGGGCAGGACGGGCATCAGCGCGATGGTGATGACGAGGCCGACGCCAAGGCGAATACGGGCAGGTTGTGCGACGTTGTTGAAGATCGGTGCGCTGGCCAGCATAGCCAGAATTCGCGCGAGCGGAAAAATGAAGGCGACCAGCCAGGCGTCCAGTTGCGCGCTGGTAAAGCTGATCATCCGAACTGCTCGCTAACCGATTAACGAAGGTATCGAACTGTACAGTCGCCGCATGTAATCGGTGAGCGTGGTAATCATCCAGGGGCCGGCAACAACCATGGTGATGAAGACGATGATCAGTTTAGGCACGAAGGACAGCGTCGCTTCGTTGATCTGGGTGGCGGCCTGGAAGATCGAGATTAGCAGGCCGGTAACCAGCGCGGCAATGAACAGGGGGGCGGAAACCAGCAGAGTGACTTCAAGCGCCTGACGGCCGATGTCGATGACGGTGGTGGGGGTCATGTTTTACCTTTAGCCAAAACTGGCGACGAGCGCGGTCATCAGCTTGGGGCGGAGTCGCGTGAGCGTGCCCTCGACCACGGCATCGCGGAGGGTGCGGCCTTGTTCGCGAAGTTGGTTGATGAAGCTGATGAGCATGATGCCATTGAGCACGGCGATGCCCGAGAGCGCGATGAACCCGACGGCGGCGCTGATGGTGAAGGGCATCCCGCGCAGCCAGAGCGCGAACACGCCGCCGGTCACGGCC
>SXGT01061928.1_pt1 | contig 20360 bp, 17 predicted proteins | sample 3176221 | NCBI WGS metagenome assembly SXGT01 (sample SAMN11356862, study PRJNA531348) | freshwater metagenome | isolation source: freshwater sample F1-120 | place: China: Fuxian Lake, Yuxi | collected 2017-12-25
GCGGCCAGAACGTCAACAAAGTCGCCAGCAAGGTTCTGCTGCGCTGGCAGTTCGCCGAATCCACCGCGCTTCCCGAAGCAGTCCGCACACGATTCCTCGCCGCCAACCGCAACCGCCTCAACGCCGAAGGCCAGATCCTCATCACCTCCGAAGAGTCCCGAGACCAGCCGACCAACAAGGAAAACTGTTTAGCCAAACTGAGCGAGATGATCACCAAAGCAATCACTCCTCCCAAAAAACGCAAGCCAACCAAACCAACCCGCGGCTCACAACTACGCCGACTCCAGGCCAAGAAGCAACGCTCCGAAACCAAGAAGAATCGACGTCCAGACATCGACTGATGACGTCGGTTGAGGCAAGCCACGGATCTTCCCCTTACTTCCGCCTCTCCAAAACGACTTCATGCGCAACCTTTCGATACAGCTCCGCATCCCCGTCCTCAACTCCCTTCGGCACAAACCTGACCTTCGTCGCATCGCCACCCGTCAGGACTTCAAACCACACCAACCCACCCAGATAACACCCCGACGCATTCGCATGCTTGGCATCCAGGCTCAAAGTCTTCTTGCCATCCTTTTCCACCCATCTCCATCCCACGATCAACGAGTGATCCTGATTCGGCAGCTTCGGCGCAACCGCAGTTTTGTAATCAAACTTCGGATCCGGCACGACCACCTGTTGCCCAGGCGTTGCACGAACCTTTTGAAAGGCTGTCCCAACGGGAATGATTGTCCCGTTGAACTCGCGAGCAACATCCTCATAACAGCGTCTTAACCCGTCATACATCGTCTGCTGATCCAGCTTCTCCTGCTTGAACGATGGGGAATCCGGTCGATAAGCCCACGTCTCATGCACCAGCAACTTTGCCTGCGGTGCCAATGAATGAATACGACCAACCAGCTCATCCACATGCGGATGGTAGGTCTCAGGTCGATAACTATGCAGGCTATATTGTTGAATCGTGACGAAGTCCCATTCCTCAGCCTTGAGAGCATCCTGCAGGTTGATCTTGGTCGTCTTGCCGTCATGCTTGGTCGTGTAGGGCTTCAAACTCGGATCCGCGTCCGACTCCCGAGCCAGCCTCGCATGTTTCTCCAGTGGACAGCCACCGATGTTCGCCGTCCCGATAATGATCTCAACTCCCTGATCCTTCCCGATCTCTTTCAGATACTTGCACGCATTCTCCGAAAAACTGTTCCCAATCGTCAGGACCTTCACCGTCCGGGGAAGCACCCTCTCCTCGGCGTGTGAAGACGCGATCATGACGAAGGTCGTTACACAGAAAACAGCGAGCGCTCGCAAGTGTTTCATCAAAGGCTCCAACAACGGTGGGCAGTGTAAAAGATGACGTCACTATAACCACGATGATCACACAACTTCAAAGCAGATTTCCAACCGTGATAACGGTACATTATGAATTGACCATCATTTGCAACCCGCCTTGAGGATGCCACTCATTGAGATGATTCAACCTTGCCCGACAACTCAAGACGAGTGAAAAGATCCTCGTCATCTTGTGGTCAAAGAAACCATAATAGCAATTGTGACGAATCACCCGCGCTCACAGAAAGGTCCTCCATGCTCAGACTCCTCGCCCTTCTCTGCCTGCTCAGCATCTCAACAGTCACACTCGCTGCAGACCCGACTCACGTCCTCATCGTCGTCGGCCCCACAAACCATCCTCCCGGCACGCACGAAGTCATCGCCAGCGCCAGGCTGATGGCTCATTGCCTCGAACATGCCGACAACGTGAAGGACATCAAAACCACCGTCGTTACCGAATGGCCCAGCGAAGCACTGCGTCAAACCGCAGACACCATCGTCTTCTCCGGCGACACGTTCCCACCCCATCGCATGGGCGAAACACAACAAAAACTGCACGATCTGAAACTCATGATGGACCGAGGCTGCGGCATCGTCTGCATCCATTACGCCACCGGCATCCTCGGCACCGACGTCGGCCCCGATGGTGATCACCCCCTCCTCCACTGGATGGGTGGCTACTTCGCCAATAAAACCTGCGCCCATCATCAGGGCATCGCGCGAGTTTTCAAGGAAGCCGCGATCAAGCCAACATCAACCCAGCACGCCATCCTTCAAGGCTGGCAGCCCTTCACACTTCACGACGAGCCCTACATCAACAATTACTTCGGCCCCAACAACAACCAGCCAGCCGACAACGTCACGATCCTGGCCACATCCATGCTTCCCCCGGAAGCCCCAAAAGCAGAACCGGTCGCTTGGTGCATCGAACGCCCCGACGGCGGCCGAGGGTACGCCATCGTCATGCCCCACTTCTACAAAAACTGGTCCGACGACAACCTGCGAACCTTTATCCTCAACGGCATCGTCTGGTCAGCCAAGCGCGAAGTCCCAGAAGTCGGCGTGAAGTCCACCCTCACAGACCTCACACTCTTCAAACCCGCCTCGGTCAACGTCGTCCCGAAGCGGCCCAACTGAATCTCTATCAATTACACAAACAATGCGACTTCAATCGTCAGACCAGGACCAAAGCCCATCGCGACGCATGGCAGCTTCGCATCTTTCTTCATCGTCTCCTGCAGGACGAAGAAGATCGTCGCAGAGCTCATATTGCCATAGTTCTTAAGCACATCGTAAGAACAGGAAAGTTGGTCTTTCTTAAGCTGCAGGGCACGCATTGCAGAGTGCAGGATCTGAGGACCGCCCGGGTGGATCGCCCATGAAGCAATATCAGAAAGCTTCATCCCCTGCTGATCCAACCAGCTTTCCAGCCACGGACGAACATGTTCGAGGATCAGGGCAGGAATGCGTTCAGACAGAGTCATCACGAAGCCGTGGTCACTGATGTGCCATCCCATTTCAGGGAGCGTATCAGGCAGAATACACGAGCCACTGGCCTTCAGGCTCCAGTTCGTCGACTTCTCGGAGACGAAATTATCTCCCACGAAGATCGCCGCCCCTGAACCATCTGCAAAAAGTGCATTGGCAACCTTCTGATCGTTCTCAGCGACCGACTGGAAGTGCAGTGTGCAAAGCTCTGTCGAACAGACCAGAACACACGCATTCGGATCAGCAGCCGCATACGCATTGGCGACACGCATGGCATTCATACCAGCGTGGCATCCCATGAATCCCAGGTGCGTTCGTGAGGTCGTTGGCCGTAGTGGCAGCTTGCAGATCAGATCGATGTCAACACCCGGCGCAGAAAACCCGGTGCAAGAGGCTGTCACCAGATGTGTGACCTGCTTAGGATCGATGCCAGCATTCGCAAACGCTTTCTGGCAGGACTGAATGGCAAGGTCCGTCGCATGTTGCTGATAAGCCTTCATGCGGGTCTCTGTCGAAGGACCAGTCTGATCCTCAAGTTCAGCGACCGCCGTGAAGAAATTCTGACGCTCGAGAAGTGACCCCTCAGCGGAGTTCAAAAAGACGCTATAGCGTTTCTCGACGGTCGACTTCTCAAAAATATAAGGAGTGAACCAGCGATCTTTTTCATCACCTGCCACGAACTTCTCAGCAACTTCGTGTCGGTCATCAAGCGTAATCGCATAGGGAGGCGTAGCGGTACCAAGGCTAAGGATCTTCATGACGCGAACTGACTTTCAATGGGCAAGAGCACGAGTAAGAGAGCGAGCAGAGCATCGCGAAGGAACGCCATCGCGGATTCAAATTTCGGACATACGCGATGCAAAAGAAAATGGATGACTCAACAGAGAGGTCAAAAGAATAATGAAAGCGGGAGAAAGCTGGAAGCCGCTTTCTCCAGTATAGGCCTTAAAGAACAGGGCATTCAAGATGCTTAATTGCAACAATGGCAATATATGGACCCATCGCAATCCGAGGCGTTACATACACTCCGTCTTCGCTCACTTAACATCCGTGAAATCTCACATCCGATTTCGTGGCCAACCGCATTTTCCGCGAAATACCGGGGCAAAGACTACTTGCCGTAGACCTTCTTCGGATCAAATGTTTTATCAATCAGCTTTTGCTCCATCATGTATGGCTTCTCATCGAGCACTTGGCCTGTCGGAATCGCGCGATAGAAACAAGTCGAGAACCCGGTATGACACGCACCTTCGCCCAGCTGATCCACCTTCATCCAGATCGCATCCTGATCGCAATCAATACGAAGCTCGATGACCTTCTGCACGTGCCCTGATGTCTTACCCTTGTGCCACAGTTCCTGACGGGAACGACTGTAATAAACCGCTTCCCCGATCTCGATCGTCTTCTTTAAAGCTTCCGCATTCATGTACGCGAGCATAAGAACATCGCCCGTTTTCGCACAGGTCGCAACCGCCGGAATCAACCCGTCTGCATCAAATTTCGGCGCCAGCAACAGACTCTCTTCAACAGCCCTCTTATCGGTACGTTCAGCAAATGCAGACATGGGAGACTTCCAAGTTGATAGATGAAATTAGCCATAGAGACACGGAGGAAGATGCAAACCATGGATAAACGCAGATGGACACAGATCCGAGAGGAGGTAAAGGAAAAAGATCCATCTCTCAACTTATCAGCGTTCACCTGCGTTCATCTGCGGTTCTAATCTTCTCTTCATCCGTGTGTCTCCGTGGTTTGTTCCAGTTAAATGCGGGGAGGAGTCTAGCTACAGAGGACTCAGAGAGCACCGAGGTTTGTGGCAGAGTAGACTGCGTTCAGACAAACAGCTCCGGTCGACAAAGAAATCTCTATGGCTTCTCTCTGAGTCCTCTGTGTTCTCTGTGTTCTCTGTGGCAAACTTCTTAGGAAAACATCGAATTCACACCAGTGGCTTCAAAGGCATTGACGATGTGATGGATCGTGGGCTGTCGAGTGGCATCAATCGTGATCACAATGACGTCGAATCGACACCGCTGATTGAGCAGACGTTCGCTCTTGAGATAACCCAGCGCAGTCCGCGTCAGCTTCTTGCGCTTAGCAGGGTGTATCGCGCCGAACCCTCCCTCCGGATCGCTGTCGTTTCTCGTCTTCACTTCCACAAAGACAATAAACCCGTCCGGCGAACGGGCAATGATATCAAGCTCGCCAATGGCCGAGCGGTGATTCCGGGCCAGGATCTTGTACCCGGCGGCTTTAAGAAACCCCGTCGCAACGTCTTCACCTTGCTGGCCGACGTTACTCGACTCCCCACTCTTAAAAAACGACAAGAGGCGAGACCACCAGTGTTGCATGGGGATATCGCCTCCTTGATCAGTGATAAGACGGAGAACCGCCTAATCGACTTTGAAAAAATCACTCGCTGTCTTGAGCAGCGGCTTCTTCTTTCTTGTTGACCCGGCGTTCGGTCAGACGAGTTGCCTTACCAACGCGGTCGCGAAGATAGAACAGCTTGGCGCGGCGAACCTTGGAAGAACGCTTAACAACAACGTCAGCCACCTTTGGCGAGTTGACTGGAAAGGTCCGTTCGACCCCTTCACCAGCCACGATACGACGGACCGTGAATGATTCGCACATTCCGCTGCCACGCATGGAGATGACAACGCCTGAGAACAGCTGGGTACGCTCTTTGTCTCCTTCGAGAATCAGCGTACGGACATCGACGGTATCGCCGATTTCAAAGCTCAGTTTGTTGGATCGCAGGCTGCCTTCAGAGGCGATCTTCAGGAGTTCAGTTTTCGATTTGCTCGTCGTTGCCATGGCGGGAATCTCGTAATTGGAAATTTGGAATTCGATGTTGTCCAGATGAGGGAGACGACCTTGTCACCACTCATGCCGTGGAAGTTTATTTCAAAAGGTCGCCGCGCTTTTCGCGGGTCCTCTGGAGGCTTTGTTCGTGTCTCCAGGCAGCAATCTTTTCATGATCACCGGATAGGAGAATCTCTGGAACTTCCATGCCCCGGAAATTCCGAGGTCGTGTGTACTGAGGGTACTCGAGAAGTCCCTGATGGGAGAACGAGTCATACTTGCTGCTCGTTTCATCTCCCAGGACACCCGGAATCAACCGGATGACCGTATCGACGAGAAGCATCGCTGGAACTTCCCCGCCATTGCAGATGAAATCTCCAGCTGAGACTTCCAGAGGCTTGAGCCCCTGGTTGATTCGATCATCGAACCCTTCATAGCGACCGCACATGATCAGAATGCGGGGCTGAGTCGCCAGTTCCTCGACAAGTGTCTGAGTCAAAGGCCGTCCTTGAGGGGTCATCATCACCAGAAGACCTTCTGGCGAGGTTTCTGCACGGACAGCTTCGACACAGTCGTAAACCGGCTCGCACATCATCAACATACCAGGGCCACCGCCATAAGGACGATCGTCGATGGTATTGTGTCTGTCTTTCGTCCAGTTGCGGAAGTTCCACAAGTGGATGTTCACGAGGTTCTGATCGATCGCCTTCTTGAGAAGACTTTGCCCCATGTAACCGGTGAAAATCTCCGGGAACAGCGTCATGATATCAAAACGCATAATTCAGACCTGGGGAACCACTCTCGGGAGGGCGATCGGACAGATTAGCCCTCAGCAGGAGCTTCAGCTTCTGCAGTTGCTTCGCCTTCAGCAGGGGCTTCTTCTTTAGCAGCAGGCTGCTTCGGATCGAGCATCGCTGGGGCTGGCTTGGCTGTGGTCCAGCGGTTTTCCTTGACCTTATCGATCAGGGTCGCGACGCGGTCAGATGGTTGTGCACCAACAGACAGCCAGTAATCGAGGCGTTCCATGTTCAGGTTGACGCGCTGAGACTTTTCCTTAACGAATGGATCGTAAGTACCAATCTCTTCGATGTTCTTGCCGTCACGTGGGCTGCGAGAATCTGCGATGCAAATTCTGAAAAAATGACGTCGGTGACGTCCCATCTGCTTCATTCGGATCCGAACTGCCACGTAAGTCACTCCTGAGACTGAAAACAATTAAGTGATTGGTTGAAAAAGGAAAAACAGAAACTGCCAGGTCACCACCAGAGAAACAGCACGATAAAAACCGCCATGATACTACTTGCGATTTTTCTTGCGTTGCTTCTTGGCGTCCTTGCGTTTCTGCTTTTTCATCTCTTCGATTTTCTTCAGATCGAGCGGGCCACGCTTGGATCGCATCTTCTTGTCGGCGATCTGGACATTAGGGTCCATCGCACCGCCAGCGATATCCTGAATGGCTCGCATCCGATCTCGAACTCCGAGGCCGGCCATCTTCTGCATCACACCCGACATTGTTTTAAAGTCGGTCAGCAGTTTGTTGATCTCGGCCGGCTCAGCACCACTTCCGCGGGCGATCCGGGTTCGACGCGAACGGTCGATCATATCAGGATTTCGGCGTTCTTCCAGCGTCATGGACGAGATCATCGCGTCGATCCGTCCAAGATCTTTCTCTGGATTCATCCCGCCGAGCTGATCAGCGATCCCCCCCAGCCCCGGTATCATCTTGAGGATGTCGCCCATCGAGCCGAGGCGTTTGATCTGCTTCATCTGCTTCTGGAAGTCTTCCAGGGTGAATTTCCCCTTGGCGAGCTTCTCCTGCTGCAGACGCATTTCCTCTTCGTCGAACTGCTCCTGGACACGTTCTGCCAGGGTCGCCAGGTCGCCGCCGCCGAGAATTCGGCTGGCCATCCGCTCGGGATGGAATTTTTCAAGCTTGTCGAGGGTTTCCCCAACACCGATGTATTTGATCGGAACGCCAGTGACCGCTTTCACCGAAAGTGCCGCTCCGCCGCGGGTATCCCCGTCGAGCTTGGTGAGGATCACCCCATCAAGTTCCAACGCTTCGTTGAAGGCCTTGGCGGAATTGACAGCATCCTGGCCAGTCATCGAGTCGCAAACGAGCAACACCTGATCAGGGTTGAGTTTACGATCAATCTGGATCACTTCCTGCATCAGCTCATCGTCAACGTGAAGACGACCAGCTGTGTCGAGAATCACGACATCGATATCGTTCTTTTTAGCGAACTCGAAGCCATTCTGGCAAACCTTGACCGGGCTGCGACCATCAGTTGGCTCCGTATAAACGGGAACGCCGATCTGCGAGCCGATAATCTTCAGCTGCTCAACAGCGGCAGGGCGCTGCAGGTCGGCTGCTACGAGGAGGGGTTTGCGACCTTCCTCTTTAAGCATTTTGGCGAGCTTGCCGGACGTGGTTGTCTTACCACTTCCCTGCAAACCACACATCATGATAACAGACAGCCCCTTCTTGAGCTGCAGTGAGTGGTCGACAGGGCCCATGAGCATGACCAGCTCACGAAACACGATACCGACAATCTGCTCAGAAGGCTTAAGAGACTTAAGGACCTTCTCCCCAACAGCTTCCGCAGTGATCTTCTTAATGAAGTCATTGGTCACCTGGAACTGAACGTCGGCTTCGAGCAAGGCTTGACGGACTTCGCGCAAAGAATCGCGAATATTCCCCTCGGTCAGCTTGCCCGTCTGGAGCTTGCTGAGGGCATTTGTCAAACCTCTTGTGATCGATTCAAACACGACGAAGGCTCTGGTTCAGGGTGTGGAAAACTTGTGGAAAGTCAATGTCCCAATGGCGTTTGGGAAAAACAGAACAGAATAACACGCTGCCTCGCGATTGGCAAGAAACCAGCGATTTATTCTCTGTCTGAATTCTTTAAGCAGAATTTTACGAATTTTTAGGGAAGAAGCTGAATCTTTTGACGTCAAAGTGGGTTTGATTAGAGGAAAACATTCTCATTTAATGATCCTTCACGTATACTCATGTGTTGGCTACAATGGGGAGTTTCCGAAAAACAGTGCATTGCATGGCACGTCTTTCCAATGCACATCGTCTCATTCTGCACTAAAGGTTCATTCGTGAAGCGATTCCTCGGCGTTATTCTTCTGACTCTGATCTTTCAGGCTGGATGTGGGCAAACGGCCCGTAAACCTGTTGAACCTCCCACAGGACGCACAGAAATTCTGGGCTCAATGAGAAGCGGACTAACCGCTGCCTCACAAAGCGGCGAAGCTGGTAGTGGGATGGATGCGATTTTTGATGACCACAAGCGTCTCAAAGAAGTTGACGCCGAATTATATGACAAGTTGAATCCAACACTTGAAAAGCTGGCCAAGACTGGCAGTGCAGCTGAACGCAAAAAACTTGCTTCCGAAGCACTCACGGCGTTACCGCCTGATGAGTCTCCTAAATAATTGACACCACAGACGAGACTCTACTCAATATTTTTCCTTTTTTTGTTTTCCCACATCTGCTCCACGAAAGGTCTGTATGTCTCTCCGTAAGCAAGGCTTTACCCTGATTGAGTTGCTGGTCGTGATTGCGATCATCGCCACACTGGTTGCCATTTTGTTGCCCGCAGTTCAGCAGGCTCGAGAAGCCGCCCGACGCTCAACCTGTAAAAACAATCTGAAACAACTCGGTATCGCGATTCACAACTATCACGATACACACAACATTTTCCCTCGCGCCAACTTTGAAGCCGTGAACGGCACCGGTGGCCGGAATTACTCTTACTACGGCTGGTCGGCTCAGGCAATGCTTCTGCCGTTCGTCGAGCAAGCTGCTCTGTATGATTCGATCAACTTCAACGAGACATCGAACTTCGGAAATAATGATGTCGTCAAACGCGCGATCATTCCAGGCTTTCTGTGCCCGTCCGATGTAAACGCGATTCCCAACGGCGGCGGTTACAACAACGGCCCAGGTAACAATTACGCTGTTTCCGCAGGTCCGTCGGTCTTCTTCCTTCCTTCCGGCGTTTACCCAGAAACTGCACTTTCAAACGCCGCTCATCAAAACGGGATGTTCAATTGGCGCAAGTCCGTCAAGATGGCTGACGTCATCGATGGTCTGTCAAACACCATCGCTGCTGCCGAAATCCTCAAAGGTGACGGCGAAAGTACCGGTCCTGGCTACAGCCAGGGCGATGGCATTAAAGGTGTTCCAATCACTGGCCTGCCAAACTCATTCTGGACAGTCGCACAACAACAAACGTATCTGACCCAATGTCAGACCAACTCAGCAGCGACAACCAACCCACCTCGTGGTAATTCAGGATCAAACTGGGCACATGGAGTTGCTGGCTTCACCGTGTTCAACACGATGGCCAATCCAAATACCAAGTTCGGCGTCTGTATGAGCTGTGCTTCATGTCAAACAAACGATGGTTCAGGACTCTTCAGTGCAGGCAGCCGTCACAAAGGCGGAGTGAACTTCCTCTTGGGTGATGGTGGCGTCCGATTCGGCTCAGACAACCTCGACAACACCACTTGGCAGCGCCTCGGTGCTGTCAACGATGGTCAAGTCATTGGCGAGTTCTAATCTCGCCCATTTTCTCAGGCAAATATCGGTCGGGCTCGATTTCTATGGGAATCGAGCCTGACTGATTTTGTGTGCTTTTTTCACTACAGTGTTTCGCCGTTCCCATCCAATGTTCATTCTTCTTTCGAGGGTCGTTCCGATGTCCCGTCGTCATGCTTTTACTTTGATCGAACTGCTCGTCGTCATTGCCATTATCGCAACGCTGGTTGCAATCCTGCTGCCAGCCGTGCAACAGGCTCGTGAAGCCGCTCGCCGCTCGACCTGCAAAAACAATTTGAAGCAACTCGGTATCGCGATTCATAACTACCACGATACACACAACATTTTCCCCCGCGCCAACTTCAACTCGCGTGCTGCCACGACCGGTGCGACCAACTACTCTTACTACGGCTGGTCTGCCCAGACAATGCTTCTGCCATTCGTCGAGCAAGCTGCGCTTTACGATACCATCAACTTTAATCTACCGTCTTACCCGGACGCGACGAACGACACTGCCAAGCGAGCCATCATTCCAGGTTACCTGTGTCCATCCGATGTCAACATGATCGCCAATGGCGGTAACTACAACAACGGGCCGGGAAACAACTATATGGTCTCCGGAGGTCCTTCGGTCTTCTTCTTCCCTGCTGGCGTCGACACCACGACGAACATCGAAACGTCACCGCTCCCGAACTTTGCTGATCAAATCGGTATGTTCAACTGGCGTCGCTCAGTTCGCATGGCTGACGTCATTGATGGTCTGTCAAACACGATTGCTGCTTCTGAAATGATCAAAGGCGACGGTGAAAACAATGCTTACACCGAAGGAGACACGATCCGAAACACTCCTTTCCCATCCGGTGCACCAAACACATTCTGGCCAAAGGCAACTCAGGATGCTTATGTGACAGCCTGCCAAGCCAATTCAACCGTCACTGGTGGTTCTTCTCCAAAGGGTAACCAGGGCGCCAACTGGGCTCACGGCGTCCCCGGCATGTCGATTTTCACAACCATGATGAATCCCAACACCAAGTTCGGTAACTGCGTCCGCTGCGTCAACTGCGGCACAAACGACACCGCTGGAAGCTTCCCAGCCAGCAGCCGTCACAAAGGCGGAGTGAACTTCCTCTTGGGTGATGGTGGCGTTCGATTCGGTTCAGACAACCTCGACAACACCACCTGGCAACGCCTCGGTGCTGTCAACGATGGTCAAGTCATTGGCGAGTTCTAGTCGACCTGATCTCAGGCTCATCCTGAGATCAATCAGAATCTAAGCTTAGCAGCCTCAATCATTTGTGCTTCACAGGTGATTGAGGCTTTTTGCTGCGCGGAGGATTGGATTACGAGGGCTCGGAGGCGGTGCAACGAAATTTTTGATCGAACTCCGATGCGAACGAAGTGTCGGATCGATATACTTGGAGATTGATAAGGGCACATCCGACATGTTACAGGCATGTCTGCCTCGGTTTTGAATTTTGATTGTTTCGTTAGCGGCTTGATGACAGGGAGTTCACACTCCCCGCTCGCCTTTTTGAGGATGTATGAACAAGAATCTTTTCAACAAAGTCTGGGACAATCACACCGTCGGCCAGTTGTCATCAGGACAAACACAGCTGTTCATCGGGCTCCACCTGATCCACGAAGTGACCAGCCCTCAAGCGTTCGCGATGCTGCGGGAACGCAATCTGAAAGTCCTTCATCCCGAGCGTACATTCGCGACCGTCGACCATATCGTTCCGACCCTCAGTCAGGCTCGCCCGTTCAAAGACCTGCTGGCGGAAGAGATGATGTCCGCCATCGAAAAAAACTGCAAAGACTTCGGCATCACGCTGATGGATCTGAATGATAAGCGCCAGGGTGTCGTCCACATCGTCGGCCCTGAGCAGGGACTGACACAGCCCGGAATGACCATTGCCTGCGGCGATTCTCACACCTCAACACACGGCGCCTTCGGAACGATCTCGTTCGGCATCGGGACCAGCCAGGTCGCCTATGTTCTCGCGACCCAGACCCTCGCGATGAGCCGACCCAAGGTCCGCAAGGTCGAAGTCAATGGGGCATTAGGTCGCGGCGTCTTCGCCAAAGACGTGACTCTCCACATCATCCGCAAGCTCGGCGTCCAGGGCGGCGTTGGTTATGCCTATGAGTATGCAGGCGATACCTTTGCCCGCATGACCATGGAAGAACGTATGACCGTCTGCAACATGAGCATCGAAGGTGGTGCACGTTGCGGCTATATCAATCCTGACCAGACAACAGTGCAATACCTCGAAGGCCGTCCGTTCGTGCCGCGAGGACGCGATTTTGCGACCGCCGCTGAGTGGTGGTTAAGCCAGGCCAGTGATCAAAACGCCCACTATGACGACGTCGTCAAGTTCGATGCAACGACAATTGCTCCGACCGTCACCTGGGGAATTACGCCAGGACAGGCAATCGGAATCGACGAAGTCATCCCCACGCTCGACAGCTATCCTTCCGACGAACGCACCGTCGTCGCAGAAGCTCTCGCCTACATGGATCTGAAAGAGCAGCAGCCCCTCGAAGGACTCAAAATTGACGTCGCCTTCATCGGCAGCTGCACCAACGGCCGCATCAGCGACCTGCGTGAAGCCGCATCAATCGTCAATGGACACCGCGTTGCTCCAGGCGTGAAAGCGCTCGTTGTGCCAGGATCTCAACTGGTTCGCCAACAGGCCGAACAGGAAGGTCTCGATGAGATCTTCAAGGCCGCTGGCTTCGAATGGCGCGAAGCCGGTTGCTCGATGTGCTTAGCGATGAACCCTGACAAACTCCAGGGACGCGAAATCTGCGCCTCCTCGTCAAACCGCAACTTCAAGGGACGCCAAGGCAGCCCAACTGGCCGAACCCTCCTGATGAGCCCCGCGATGGTCGCAGCCGCAGCAATCAAAGGGCACGCCACAGACGTTCGCAACATGCTGACCTAGTCTTCTCTTCGGAAGAGAAGAGAGACTGGAACGCAGAGCTCGCTGAGGAGAGCGGAGGTCGCAAAGAAGAGGCTTTGCGATCTTAACATTATTCAAAACAATTTAGGCATTCGTTCGCTGGAGACATTGGTCAACAGGTTTGACATTATCGAGCTCGCTGAAAACTCTGCGACCTCTGCTCAACTCTGTTCCCTCTGCGTTCCAGTCTTAAGTCTGGTGAGAGAAAAAGATCATGTCCGCTGAAGTCATTCAAGTCGTTGGTTCCGGTGTCCCGTTGCTGTTAGATGATATCGACACCGACCGCATCATCCCGGCCCGTTTCCTCCGCTGCGTCACGTTCGATGGAATCGGACAGTACGCCTTCGAAGACGATCGCCAGCAGGACCCATCACATCCATTCAATCAGCCAGAGTACAAGAACGGAAAAGTCCTCATCGCAGGACGGAACTTCGGCTGCGGCTCGTCACGCGAGCATGCTCCTCAGTCGCTGATGCGATGGGGCATCGCCGCCATTGTCGCAGAGTCGTTTGCAGAAATCTTCTTCGGCAACTGCACATCACTGGGCGTCCCCGCCGTAGCAGCCAAGCGCGCTGATCTCGAAAAGTTGAACGCAGCCGTAAAGGCCGACCCGACGGCAGAAGTCGTCGTCGATTTGAAAGCCATGACAGCCAGTATCGGCGATGTCAAAGCAACAATCGAAATGCCCGCCAGCGCCCGAGAGTCACTCACAACCGGACAATGGGACTTCCTGGCCCAACTGCTGTCGAACGTCCCCGCCATCGAAGCAACGGCAGATCGTTTGCCATACGTGAAAAGCTTTGCCGGTTAACCCGAGTTGTCTCAATCCTGGGATCGCCACCCAATTAACGCCACCCGCTGCGTTCGCTTCGGCCTAACTCCGAGCTAAATATGAATTGCCATGAGAGTGTCATCGGCCCAACGTATTTCCGGTCCGAGCGGCTGGTAACGGTTGGCGATCGAATCTTGTTGGATGGTCATGCAGGGATCGTGGCAGGCGTCTTTGACCCACACAGCCCCCAGGCAGAAGCTTTCGCCTGCTTTCAAACAGGTGGTGTCTTGCTGACAATGGAAAAATTCGGGGACACACTAGAACCCTTCGGCACATCAGGGTTTCTGGAGTTGGACGACAGAACAGAAGATTGAACGAATTGTTGCCCTGGTCCTACTCATCGCATTGACTGAGCAGTAAGTCACAAGACTCTCCATTCGCCACAGACAACCTGTAGACAGAAAAACGTCCATTCTTGCAAAAACCCCTCGACACCCGTCGACCCTTTTCTTTTGCTCTTCACCAATCTCGCCCCCCGACATATCCTCCCCACCGTTATCACCCCGCAGGGAGGCCCCCCGTGTCCGAAATGCTCTACATCGTCTACGCCCTCGGCCTCTTCGCTGCCCTGCGCACCCTCGGCACCCTCATGCAACAAGAACGCACCATCGAACAACACCGCGACCTCGTCAAATGGCAGCAGGAACAATACCAGAAACAGCAGGCAGAAATCGAACAACGCGCCCTCGAAGCCATGGCCACCGTCGCCATGCCCACCGAAACCAAACCCGCTCCCACCAAAAAAGCCGCTTAGCCCCTCCTCTCCGGGTAGTCCGGGTTGCCCCAACCCGGACGTGCCGCTTCGGCACGCAAGAATCACGACGATCGGAGCAGATCAAAAAACGATTCATCTCGATCCACTTCGTCTCTCGCATCTTATCTGTGTCGATCTGCGTTCATCCGTGGTTCAAAGACTTCTCCTTCGTGAGACTTCGTGTCTTCGTGGTGAATCTCTGCGGCCTCTGCACACCTCCGCGTGCTCTGCGTTCCAGTCTTTCCCAGATTCAATTTCAGTCACTAATCGGGCTTTTCAGGGTCTAGGAGTTCTATCCCCCCTTACCGCACCTGCTCCAGAATCGACGGATCCTGAATCTTCGCATCCTCCGCCAGCAGGATCACTTTGCTGAGAACCTCCGCCGTCTTCGGATCGCTGTCCGCAAACGGCAGGAACAACCTCCCCCAGTGCTGAGCATGCACCGCCACGATGTAAAGCATCTTCCCAGGCATCTTAAACGCGTTCGCACTTCCCAGGTGAACATTGTAATCCCCAAACTCCCCGCTGATAAACGCATGATTCTGACGAATCTCCACATTCTTCAGCCCCATCAGCTCACACGTCTCCGCCAGCAGACTCGAACGCATCTCAATCGTTGACTGCGACGCCTCAGGGTCAACGCCCCCACGATGCGCCACACTGACCACCAGGTCCAGATCACGCATCACTTCACTGAACACCCTCGGCGGCACCTCTCCCAGCTGCAACGGCTGATTCCCATCCCGCTTGGCAAACCGGACATTCTCCAGCGTCAACCCATCGATCTCAGCGGGCGTAAAAAATCCTTCCTGGAACTCCAGCCAGGTGATGATCCGCTCCTGGTGATGCACCTTGAACGCTCCCCCCTCGCTTCCAGACGTCACCCACCCCCGCGTCCCGAGCAAGCTGAGCGCCTGACGCGGATTCACCTGATGCCCCGCATAACGCTTGGAAAAACTCTCCTTCTTGTTCTCCGAAGCACTGACGACATACAACTCTCGAAACAGCTGCTTGAACGGCTGCACATTCTCCCGCTTGAAACAGTCCCGCTGCCACTCAGTCCACGCACCTCCCTCCAGAAGATCAACCGCATGCGCAATCCGGAACTTCTCAGTTTTCTTAACCGGTTCCAGTTTGCCATCAGCCCCCGACAGCGCCCGCCCCCGTTCCACCGGATACCCCATGATCCCTTCACCAATCAACACCAACCGCGACAGCAGCGGCCGCAAGATTGGATGCCCGAACAGTTGCATCAACTCCTCTCCAGTGAACTGCTCCCCTCGACACATCATCTCTTCTAACGACTTGCGAATCCGCGCCGCCTGACGCTTCAACGTCGTCTTCCTTTCGATGACGACTTGAATCTGCTCGTTCTTCTTCAACGCAGGCGGGACCGACTTCAGCAGCTTCCCTGCTTTCATCACCGTGATCTCCGACTCCCCCTGATCATCAACAGTCAACGTCACGCTCACCTCTCCAACGGTCACCGTCATCGTCCCATCCTTCAAATCCTTGAACTCCTCCAACTCCATCGCCCACTCCAGACGAATCGGATCCGGATAACCCGCCGTCCTCGCCAGATTCTCCAGCCCGATCCGCCCCGCCTTCTTCTCACTGGCCTGACGCTGAGACCCAAACTGCTTCGAAGTCCGAAGAAATTCCTGAATCGTCTGGTAACGAGACAAAATCTCCGCCTCCCGAACCTTCCCCTTCTTCGCCAGCGGCACCAGCCCCAACGCACGGACTGCATCCTGGTAACGCTTTTTGATGACCCGCTCCGACAGATCATCCGCTTTCTGCTGCCCCAGCATCGCCTGCGCAAATAGTTCCGCCCGCTTATGCCCCACTCCCGAACTGGCATACTTGGCCGAGTCAAATAGCTGCGACCATCGCTCTCCGCTCAACTTCGCATGAACCTCATTGAACCACGCCACATCGACACCCCCATCGGCCAGATCCTCCATCGACAGAGGGGTTCGCTTCTTGATCTCACTATCCCAGGTCTCTTTCAGAGCGTTGTCGTATCCCCATGAGTCATCTTTCGTATGGGCCCGCATCCACCACACCGCCTCTTCAAACCCAGACCACCCGATCGCCTCCTCAATATGCGTCGCCCACTGCGGAGCAAAAAACGCAATATCAATCAGCTTCTCCACCTTCAACCCCGCCTTACTGTCGAGCCCCGTAATCCGCTTCGCAAAGACCTCGGGCGTCTCCTCAGGCAAAGGTGACGTCTGCTTGATAAAGTGACTGAAGACATACGCTTTACTTTGGCTATCATGTCCCCACGCGTATCCACGAGAAAGCTTTTCGGTTGACAGCAGGGAGGCAACTCGGAGAAACAACTCCATATGCCCAACTTTTTTGATGATCGTCGCGACCGGCGTCGCAGCCGTCGGCGCCTGCCCCCGCGTCAATTCCACATCGACCACACGCGCCTTCGCCCGCTCAATGAGCCCCGGAAGACGTGGGTCTGCTTTGAGCTCCTGATCAACCTGCCCATTGAAAATCGCTCTCAGCAAAGCATACTCCGCGTGAGGACGATACCAGCTCCGCTCGTTGGGATTCAGACATTCTTCCGGAAGCGCAGGAGGCGTTGTCAACAGATAGTCGAACAGATCATGTTCGTTGATCTCATGAAGCCGAAATGCCAGGAGAATGAGCTTGGCAGAGACAGCCTTGGATCTGCACAAGTACCCCGGACGTTCCTGCCAGCGAAAGAGTCGAAATAGTCGACATGCCTGCTCATCAGACAATGCTTCTTTAAACTCCACATAACCAATCGCGAACGCGCGAACCGGCTCCGCTTCCTCCCACGTCAATATCGGCGTCCCATGCTGTGGCGACTTCTTCTGCTTCTTGGCCCATGCCGATGTCTTCAACGCCTCATCGATGATTTTCCTTAGAACAGCCAGCGTGTTTTCCATCACATCCAGCGAATAGTCCACCGCTTCTTCCAGAACATAAGACTGGCCAAGCCATTCCAGGATTTTCTCCAGACGATCGAACTCGCTGATTTTCTGCAAGCGGTCAATCAACCCTGACACTTTCTTCCGATTCCCCTTCGCACGTTCTTTCTCAATCTTCGAAAGCATCGGCGCGCGGTACTGACAACACGCCAGAGCCCTCATTAACTGCAGCCCATCTTGATCACAACACTTCGCCGGAAGAGTCTCATACCAACCCCGCCACACGGCTTCCAAATGAATGCGCAGCCGCTTGGCTTCAGCAGAAACTCCCCCCGTCGGCAAATCACCCCCATCACCTCGATCCACCCAGGTGATCTGCCAGACCTTCAGATTACTGAACACCTCCTGCGTGACACCGTTATATCCAGTGACCTCGACAATTGTCTTCGCCTGCTCTTTCATCACCTTCATCAGCGACTCAAGCAGATTGACCGCAGCCTCGGTAATATACTCGACGTTGTTAAACTCCGGCGGAACAATCGGCGTCCGCTTGCCAGGATCAAACAAACCTAACCCATCCGCCAGCGTCGGCACCTCCCGCTTCACCGCCAGGATCACATCCACCTGCTGCTGATCATCATCACCCAGCGGACTGTACTGCTCGACGAACTTCCTCGTCTCTTCCCGACATGACTCAACCAGCCGATTCTGCTCAACCGACTGTCTCATCAGCTCCAGTCCCGACTGACGCATCTCCTGACTCTTAGCGCCAATCAGTCGAGACATCGACGACATCAACAGCTTGTCGGATTGCTTGAGCAGTATCCCCATCACCCCGCGCCGCAAATCAGCAGACTTGCGCGACAACATCTCCTCAAGCTTCTCAGCCTCATCCGCAGTCATCGTGCATTTCTCAAGCGCTTTCAAAGCCGCATCCCGCGCATTGGGACTGCTATTCCCTACCAGCCGAAACATCGCATCGCGCGTCTGAGTATCCCATTTCTTCTGACTGGCCAGCTTCCCAATCACCCTCCCCCGCGAATAACTCTCAAACAGATCGATATACGGGAGAAGCCGCGTCAACGGTCGATCCTCAATCACATTCGCCATCAGGACTGCCGGCTCCTGCACCTTCAACGTGTGAACACGCCACGGAAACACAATCGCCTGCTGCTTCGAATTCTTCGGATACTTCGCCAGCATCCCCTCGACTCGCTCAAACAATCCCTTCTTGTCAAATGCATTCAGTTCTGCAATCAGCCCAGGTTCATCTTCCCGATGATGAAACGGATGATAGCTGCTCCCGCCACTTACACTCAGTAGCGAGCAGATCGCCAGATCCGCCACCCGCAGATCCGGATCATCCACCAGCCGGGTCATCAACTGATACGCCCCTCCATGCCCCAGTTGACTCACCAGCAGCAGCGCCGCATAACGCCGCTCCACATCTTTATCTTTAAAGAACAGCTCTGCTTCTTTCAGCGCCGTCTGCTCATCCCGAAACGCCGCCACCCACAGCGCAAAATACAAATCCTGAGCCGTCCCCTTGAGCCCCTTCTTTCTCGCTTTCTCATCCTCAAAGTAAGCAAGCACCCGCTCCAGATCCTTCTTGATCACCCCCGCAGACGCCGAATCCCACATCATCCCAAACCACACATCCGCAGCTCGCACAACCGCAGGAAACCGCACCAGATTCTCATCCAGAATCAGCCGCAACATCCGCACAAACGCCTCCGGATGCCCCTCATCCACTCGCTCCAGAATCGTCTGCCTCAACCCCTCCGACCGCTGAGCCGCCAGCAACATCTTCTCAATGAACTCCCAACACGAAGGATCATTACACTGCAGCATCGCTTCAACCACATGCCGCCCCATCATCCCCGTTTCATGCTCGCCAGAAGCAGACTCCATCAGAATCTGACGAACCTCCTCCCCCCGCTCTCCTCCCGCATTGAGGATCGCCGCCAGAAACGTCCCCGAAGTCGATCCCCCATTGAGATACCCGCCCCACGTCGCAATAAACTTCGGATCCTGCGGATACTGCCCAAACACAGAAACAAACCGCGTCAACCATTCATTGCGAGCGAACTTCCTCAAGCCCGGATGACTCGTCCGAAATGGACGCCGCACATAACTCGTCTGATAAGCCCCCGAATCCCTCAACCAGTACGCCGACATCACCTCGTCCCCCATCTCCGGGAACAAAGTCCTCACGACCTTCTCAACATCTTTCTCACTACAGTCCAGCAATTCACGGAACAGCGAACTGTACCGGTCGTCATACATACCTGGATAGCTTTTCTTTTCCTCCTTGCCTAACAACGTCCTCGCCGACTCCCTCAACCGAGCCGGCAGCTTCTCCACATTGGTCAACCGCTTCTTGACCCAATCTTTATCGCGCAAAGTCTCTAGCTCTTTAACAGCCTGCTCATGACTCAACATGAATAACCCTCGCTCAAATTCTCATCTGTGAAAAATGTCTTGTGGAACAAACCTCGGTCCCGCTCACGCCCCCGCCAGCATCACCAGCTTCACAAACGTCACTCGACTCCCCTCCCTCACAAACACCGCCTCATCCAGCGATCGATAAGACGTCCCATCAATCGCCAACAGATAAATTCCATCCTCAAACTCCTGCCACGCAACCACGATCGCCTCATCCACATTCACCTCCTGCAGCAGATCCCGCCCCCCCGAATCCACCGGCCCCTTCGCCATCCCCACCTCAATCTGCTCC
>SXGT01238741.1_pt1 | contig 20358 bp, 16 predicted proteins | sample 3176221 | NCBI WGS metagenome assembly SXGT01 (sample SAMN11356862, study PRJNA531348) | freshwater metagenome | isolation source: freshwater sample F1-120 | place: China: Fuxian Lake, Yuxi | collected 2017-12-25
ACACCAGCCGTAGATACCCTGTGGGATCAGCTGCGGCGAGGTTGTCACGCTGATACTCGAAACCGACCGAGAGGTCCCGCCCCGCCAGCTGCAGAATACGGTCGACGCCGATGGCGCCACGGAACACCACCTCGCCATCGATGTGGCGCAGCGCGCCCTCGCTCCGCAGAGCCCACCCACCAACCCCGCCGGCCGCTCCGAAGGCACCCGTCACATCACCATACAGCGAGCCGGTCCAGCCAGACAGTTCCCAGTTACGCCAGGTCGCCAGCCCGCGTCCAAGCGCGGTCACCTCGTCACCTGCCGCCGTCTGACTGGGCCGAACCACAAGGTCCACCTGGCTCAGTGGACTCGGGTACAGGCGCACACGCGCGGCATCCACCCCGCCCCGAAACTGACGAAACGGATCGGCAGGACTGAACGGAAGAAACGGGTCAGCCGGCGTGAGATAGAGCGTCGTGCCCCACGACACCGCCTGTCGGCCCGCACTGACCTCAACCGTGCGCGTCGGGCTCCAGCCCAGGCTGAGTCGGTCGAAGCGGTGCCGCCATCGAACCTGATCGTCCTCCGTGACCGTCCAATCCAGGTCGAGCCACTCGCCGCCGCTCGGCACCGCACCCAGGCTGAAGCCGGCGCCGGCGTCTCGCTGCCTGAGGGTCAGCGCGTGCTCATACGCCACCTCGAAGTCCAGGGGGCCAAGGCGCGGCCGCGAGGAGAGACGAAACCGACTGAATTCAGCAAAGCTGCTGTCGCCCAGAGGCGTGCCGCCGCTGAAGATCGGCACTGTCTGCAGGTAGCCCGTCAGCCACCCTGGCTGGGCTCGCACGGGCGTCGCCACGAGCGTCAGGAGGCACCCGAACATCGCCACCCGACACGAACGACGAGTCACTCGCGTGTCTCGTCCGAGTCTATTTGGCCATCGCCCATACGCACCAACCGGCGGGCGCGTCCCATGACCCGGGCATCGTGCGTGGCAAAGACGAACGTCACGCCGAGGTCGCGGTTCAGCTCGGCCATCACGTCCAGCAGCGCCTCACTCGACGCGGAGTCGAGGTTGGCCGTGGGCTCATCGGCGAGCACCAATGCCGGACGACTCGCGACCGCGCGGACCACCGCCACCCGCTGCTGCTGCCCCCCCGAGAGCTTGCCCGGGCGCCGGTCCTCGAGACCAGCCATCCCGGTGCGCGCGAACAGCTCACCGATACGCGCGGCGCGTTCGTCGGCCGCGACCCCTTGCAGGAGCATCGGAAACTCCGCGTTCTCCATCGCCGTCAGCACCGGCAGCAGATTGTAGGCCTGGAAGATGAAGCCGACCTGTTCCAGGCGTAGCCGCGCGAGCGCCTGGTTCGACATCTCGCTCACCTCCTGGCCGGCCACCCAGACGCGTCCACGCGTCGGACGTGTCAGTCCGCCGATGACGTTGAGCAGGGTCGTCTTGCCAGATCCGGACGGTCCCGCCAGCGCGGTGAACTCCCCGCGCTCGATCGTCACACTGACATCGCGGACCGCGCGTACTTCTTCCGCTTCCTGCTGGAAAATCTTCCAGACGCCCTCGGTGCGTACCGCTGGGAGGTTGGCCTGAGTCATCTGTTGACGCCCTGCGTAGGGTGCCGTGGGTCGTCGTCCCCTATCGTCCTATCGCTCGAACTTCATCGCCTCGGCAACGTCGATTCTGGCCGCCCGTAGCGCCGGATAGACAGACGCGATCGCACCAATCGTGAGGATGAACGCCACGACCTGCACAATGCGGGCGACTCGAAACAACGGCACGATGACCGGGTCGATCACGACACCTGAAAACGTCATCTCCTCACCTACCAAGGCCGACATGTCGAGGCCGTTGCTCAGGAGATACCAGGTGCCCACCAATCCGAGCGTGACACCGATGAAGCCGCTGACCGCGGTGAGGGTCAGACCTTCGACGAGCACGATGGCGCCGGTCTGTCCGGGGGTCAACCCGAGTGCCTGGAGGACGCCGAACTCGCGGTGGCGGTGCAACACCGACATCAGCACCGTGTTGACGATCCCGAACGCGATGATCAAGAAGAGGATGCCGAACACGAGATAGTTTCCGAAGTCGTCAATCGCAATCGCGGCCGCCAGCGCGGGATTGGCTTCGCGCCAGTCCATCACACGCACGTCGCCGCGTATCACCGACTCCGCCAGCGTGGTTTCCAGATGGCTCACGACCGGACCCACCGCGTGGCTGCCGCTCAGCACGACCCCAACATTGGTCACGTCCTGACCTGAGCCCAGCCACTCACCGGCGGTCGCGAGCGGAATGTGGACGACCGCCTGGTCCACTTCTGGCACCCCGTTGCTGAAGATTCCGACCACACGCAGCAGTTGCGCCGCAATCTCCTGCTCCGTGTCTTGAGCCTGCACAACAAGCCGCGACCCGATGCGCAGCTCGAGACTGGAGGCGAGACCGGCGCCGATGTAGGCCGCGAGCCGATCATCCGGCTCCAGATACCGTCCCTCCACCACCTGATCGTCCAGGGTACTGAACTCCGCCTCTGCCGCTGGGTCCACGGCGAACACCTGGGCCGGGCGAGCCCCGGCGGCGGAACTGGCCAGCGCGCCGATGCGGAGACGCGATGACACCGCGACCACCTCGTTGGCGACGTCCGCCATCGCCAGCGCCTGCTCCGCCTGGGCCCGCAACGCCGCCGTCAGGCGGTCCTCGATCTTGCTACTCACCCGAAACGCAGGCTGCTCCACCGTTACGTGCCCGGAAGAGGTGCGAATCCCAGAGTCGATCCAGTTCTCGTGGGACCCGTCGCCCAGCGAGAACGAGAAAATGAGCAACGCACCGCCAAGCACCATCACCGCAGACGTGAGCAGGGTGCGTCGCATCTGACGGCGGAGATTGCGCATCGCCAACAGCAGCAAAATCCGGACGTGCATCGATGGTCTGGCGGCGCGAGGCATCGCAGTGCAGGACGCTAGAGGGCCGACAAGGTGTCCGCGGGCGGGACACGGGCCGCCCGCCACGCCGGGAGCAGTGATGCCAGGAGCGCCGTCGCGAACAGCGCGAGTGCGGCGACGAGCCAGAACTGGGGGTCATACTCGACGCGCAGACTTGGCGACAGGAGCGCGCCCATGAGCGTGACGTCGGCGACCGCCCAACTCATGTCCGGGGGTGCGTTGTGGAACCACACCATCAACGGAAGCGTGATGGTCGCGCCGATCGCGAGACTGATGACGCCGAGGGCCATCGCCTCGTACAACACGACGGCGCGCACCGACCCCGGCGTGGCCCCCAGGGCCAGCATCACGGCAAATTCTCGCCGACGCTCGTAGGTCGCCATCACCATCGTGTTCGCCACGCCGAAGATCGCGATGCTGAACACAACGATGATGATGATGAAATACATCGAGTCGCCCAACGCCACATACTCCACCATGGCTGGGTTGAGCGTGGGCCATCCCACCACTTCGACCGCACGCTCGGTGGGCGGCAACGCGGCCCCCAGGCGCTCGGCGGTCGCGTCCGCGATCCACGGGTCCGTGGTGGCGACGGCAATCTCGTGAATCCGCTCTGGCGCGAGCACCACCAGGGCCTGGAGATCGCCAAGCGGCATGACGGCAAACGTGGTATCGAGCTCTACGAGCCCCGTTCGGAAGATACCGACCAACGTGAACAGGTCGTTCGCCATGGACCCGTCCGCCCCCGAGGCGACGACCACCACTTCATCGCCGAGCGCGACGGAGAGCTGGCGTGCCATCTCTTCCCCAACGAGCAGTTCATTGCGCCCTGGCGCCGGCATGCGGCCCCTCACCAGCGGATCAAGAAAGCGGCTCAGCGTCAGTTCGCGAACCGGGTCAATCCCCATGAACATGCCGGCGGACGTCGCGCTGCCGGAACTCACCAGCCCCCCCGCATACACCCGCGGCGCCGCCGCCGTCACCGCCGGGTCGGCGTCGATGACGCGGAACAGCGCGTCGATGTCGGTGCCCTCGCGGCCACCGATGGTGTCGTACATGCTGCGGTCGGGCCGGTACTCGGCGTCGTGAATTTCGATCTGGCCGTTCACGAGCGAGGTGGCGCTCTCCACCATCTCGACCATGAGCCCCTGCGACCAACCGACAATGAAGACCACGGCAAAGAACGCGACCGCGAGTCCCAGCGCGGTCAAAACGGTTCGCTTGCGGTTGCGACCGAGATTGCGCCAGCCGATGCGTGACCAGGTCATCTGCCGCTTTGCAACGTACGGAGGGAGAAGAAGGACTGGTCGACGTCGATGTCGAACTCGAGCTCTTCGTAGCGGATGGTTGTGCGTTCACCAGGTTTGTCGGCCGGCTGCATGTTCATGACGGCCGGCACCAGGCGTCCACCGAACTCCGAGACCTCGCTGTACTCCATCGTGCGCGCCAGTGCTCCGTCCTCGTCGTAATACTTCGCCCACCGTGGCACGTAGTCAGTCTGTCCCACGAGGAACTCGATGTAGCCCCACACGACCGCCGCCTCCGGTTTCGGCGTCAACCGGAGTTCCCAGACCTGGTCGCCGTCGCGTTCCCCCTCGAACGTCACCTCCACATCGTAGACATCCCTCATCTGGCTCTCCTGCACGAGGTCATCATTCGTGAAGTGCGACCCCATCCAGGCGCCACCCATCATCGACGACGGGATCTTGATGCTGCGATCCACCTTGGGCAGGTAATTCCAGATGTCGTCCCCGGCCATCAGCGTCGCGGTACCCGCGTCCTTGGCTGGCGAACGGAGCCTGACCAGCGTGTAGTCGGTTCCCAGCGACCACATCTCCATGGTCATCTGACGCTCCCAGTGCTCCGTCACCACCTGCATGGTCGCCACGCCGCGGCTCGAATCGCCCCGCAGGAGACGGTCGATCCGGTCGAGGATGTCCCGCGGATCGGTCTGGGCCGACGCGGTGCCGGCCGCTGCCATCCACAGGACACTCGCGACACTCGCGACAACGACGAGGGTGAACAGCCAAGACCGGTGCGTCCGCTCCGAACCTGACTCCGAACCTAACATGACCTGTGCTCCCCTCTCCCTCTACGTGCCGAGCGCCGGGCGGGTCGGTTCACTATGAGACCCGACCCGACGCCTGGCAACGACCGCGGTCGCCCGCTCAACTAGAACGTCAATCGAGCCACCTTCAACGGCGGCCGACCGTCAAGACTTGGAAAATCGTCGTCGGGGCGAATGACATCGAGGGACCGAACCGGACGCCCGTGGCGCTCGGCGCAGCGGCGGAGGACCGCGTGCCACTCGTCCTCAGCCACCCGTGCGAGGTTGTTCGTGCAGTACAGCGCGCCGCTGTCGGACACCACACGTAGGACCGGCTTCAGCAGCGTCTGGTAGTCTCGTAGGATGTCGACGACCCCGAACGGGCTCCGGGCCACCGGAGGCGGGTCCAGACACACCAGATCAAAACTCTCCGGCTCCAGGCGTGGAAACGGCGGCAGCCGACGGCCGCGGTCGACGGCCGGCTGCCGCATGCCGCCGAGTTGCCGTACCACGGGAAACACGTCGCTGACGAGTTCCGTCGTTCGAGCGTGCACGCCGTTCAGCACCGCGTTGTCCACACCGACGGCCAGACTCGATTCGGCGAAGTCAACGTTGAGCACACGGTGCGCGCCGGCGAACGCGGCGGCCACGCCCACCCCGCACGTATAGGCGAACAGATTCAGGAGAGATGCGCCGGACGCCTCGCCCATGATCGCGCGCCGCGTCGTCCGCAGGTCGAGGAACAACCACGGATCGCTCCCCCGGTGGCGCCCGCGTATGTGGAAGCGCACCCCGTGCTCGCGGGTCGCACGGGCCGCCTTGCCGGCGACGCGCTGGGCCCCAGCCAGGCGGTTGCCTACCCTGGAGCCTGCGCCGCTGCGGTCGTTGTAGACCAGATCCAGCCCTGGCACCAGCGCATCGACCACGGCATCGATGGCAGCCACGACGGCGTCTGGCAGCGGCTCATGGAACGTCTGCAGCAGCGCCAGCGAACCGTAGCGGTCCAGGGTGACCCCGGGCAGACCCTCCTGGGCGCCGTGCAGCATACGGTAGCAATCCGTGTCTTCACTGAGGAGACGCTCAGCCAACTGGGCACGCCGTTCGATGGCCCGCCGAACCATGTCGGTGAGACCGGTTACCGATGTGGGGACCGTCAACTGTTCACCCTGCCCCAGAGACGCGGGCCGCATAGGACGGTGTGCGGCAATGGCGCATGCACGGTAGTATGTTGCCTCATGCACGGCACCCCGCATGGCGCGGGATGACAGGCACCGCTCGAGCAAGATTCTTCGTCGCCTCAGGAGGCACCTCGTGAAATTATCCACCTTGACCGTCTTCGGTCTGGCCGCAGCCCTGGCGGTCGCCTGCAGCTCGCCGCCCCCCCCCAGACGGAGGCCGCGCCGGAACCGTCGCCACCCGCCGACGCGACCCCGCCGGGCTTCACCGAGTACGGCGCGCACCCTTGTGACCCGGTCGACGACATCCAATTCATCTGCGACATGATCAGCCCCGAGGACCTCGCGGTCCTCCCTGGGGCCGAGTGGGTCATCGCATCTGGCGCGCAGGAGGGCGGGCGTCTCCAGTTGATCAACGCCGCCGACAAGACCACAACGGTCCTGTTTCCGAAGCCGGGACAGGCTGAGCGCCTTGACGCCATGGCGTACCCGACCTGTCCGGGGCCGCTCGCCGCCGAGGAGCAGACGACCTTCAGGGGACACGGACTCTACCTCAAACCTGGCGCTGGTGCTGTCCACACGCTGTATGTGGTGCACCACGGCACACGGGAATCGATCGAGGTCTTCGACGTCAGCGCCGACGGCGGGGCGCCGGAACTCACCTGGGTGGGGTGCGTACCGGCACTCTCGACCTTGAGCCTCAACAGCGTCGTCGCCCTTCCCGATGGAGGCCTGGCGTCCACGAGCGGGCCAACCGACGATGTGTGGGCCTGGCACACGTCCACCGGCTGGACACGCATCCCCGGCAGCGAAGGAACCGCGCCCAACGGGCTGGAGATTTCCGGGGATGGACGCTGGTTGTATATCGCGGGATGGAGTCAGGAAAAGATGACCCGCATCTCGCTCGGTGCGTCGCCGGTCCAACAGGAGGTCATCAACCTGGGATTCAGACCGGACAACCTCCGCATGGCACTCGATGGCTCCGTGATATTCGCGTCAGGCCACACTGACAAGGACGGTCTTTCCATTACCGACCCGCGCGAGCCATTGCGCGAGACCACAAACGTGGCGGCGATCGACCCGGAAACGCTGGAATTCACGCGCATCTTCGAACACCCCGCGATGGATGGCTTCGTCACGGCCACCACCGCCATGCGGATCGGGGACGAGATGTGGCTCGGGTCCTACCGTGGCGATCGCATCGCGTACTTCCCGGCGCCAGACTGATGGCGCGTCATCGGCACGGCTGATGCAGGTGACCGTCTCGGGCCGCGCTCGCGAGCAGGAACTGCGCCGCGCCGCGTCCATCGCCGAGCTACCGGGCTTTGAGTTTCGGGCACGCGAACAGGTCGACTGGACCGCCCAGGTCCTGCAGGTCAGCCGCCTGGGCCTGAGCTTGAAGACCGCCGACCGGAACTACCGCTGGCACCCGGGCTTGCTGCATACCCGAGTGGAAGCGGGATGGGCGCACCCGTTGGTCCGCGCCATGGCCTTGCGCCCCGGCGACCGGGTCCTGGACTGCACCCTCGGATTGGGCACCGACGCGTCCTTTCTCGCGCTCTTGACCGGAGCACCGGTGATCGGCGTCGAGGTGCACACGGGCCTCGCCATGATGGCCCAGGAGGGTCTGCGCAACACCGGCCGCGCGGTGCGGGTTGTCAACGCGGACGCGCATACCTTTCTGGCTGGGCTTCCGGACCGGAGTTTCGACATCGTCTGGGGAGACCCGATGTTTCCCGCCGGAGCGGCGGTGACGCATTCGCTGGATCTGGTCAGGCTTGTCGGGTCCCATGCCCCCCTAGGCCCTCGCTGGCTCGAGCAGGCCCTTCGTGTGGCTCGGCACCGCGTGGTAATGCGAGACGTTGCAGGAGGCACCCTGCTGGAGCGTCTGTCGCCGGACGACATCCTACGCACTCCGAGGCCACGACCACGCTACGGTATCTGGTGCTGCCGTGCGGCGGGGACGTCACTGTAGCCGTACTCGCGGCTGCTATACTCCGACATGTTTTCTGTGGCATCACCAGATCAAGGAGCCTCTATGCTTCGGTTGTCGTGTGTCGCGTTGCTTGTCGTCACCCTCGGATGTGGCGCCGCCCCCCCCGCGGAGACCGTGCGCGAGATGCCCCCGGTGCGTGTCCCGGCCCCCTACGACAGCGCCGTCGCGACCCCGCTGATCGTGCTGCTCCACGGCTACACCCTGAGCGGCGGAGGCCAGGACACTTACATGGGATTGGGCGACCTCGTCGATGACTACGGCTTCATCATGGTGGCGCCAGACGGCACTCGAGAGGACAGCCCGGACGAGAATCGGTTCTGGAACGCCTCGGCATCATGCTGTAATTTCTTCGAGAGCGACGTCGACGACTCGGCATATCTGGCCGGCGTGATTGACAGCGTCAAAGCCGACTACAACATCGACGATCGTCGCGTGTATCTGGTGGGACATTCGAACGGCGGCTTCATGTCGTATCGCATGGCTCACGATCACTCAGGCACCATCGCGGCGATCGCGAGTCTGGCCGGCGCGGACCAGCCGGCCGATCGTCCGGCGCCGCCGAATCCCGTTCACGTGCTGCAGATTCATGGAACGGCAGACACCGTCATCCGCTACGAGGGCGGCGAATTTCGCGGCGGCGCGGCACATCCGGGTGCCAGAGAGAGCGTCGAAGCCTGGGCCGCGCACAACGGGTGCGCCGTCACGGGGGTCGACAGCGGCACCCTCGATCTGGACCGCGGACTGGAGGGATTGGACACTGTTGTCACCCGGTACGCAGCCGGCTGCCAGCGGGGCGGGTCCGCAGAGCTGTGGACGATCAACGAAGGCTCGCACGGTCCCGACCTGTCGGAGCACTTTACCCGCCGTGTGGTGGAATGGCTGCTGGGGCATCCGAAGCCATGACATCAGGCTCGACCAAGTTTCTATTCGCCGTCACGTGTATGGCCGCCGGTCTTGCCATCGGCTGTGGGTCGCCGAACGACTCTGCTCCAGACCCCGTGAGCGCCGTAAGCCCCGGTGAGGACGCTGCGTCGCCTGGTGCGCCAGCCGGGACGCTACCGTCTGACGCCGGGGCCGGGATCGCGTCAACCCAGATCCAGGTGGGTGACTACACGTTCGACGTCCGTACGGCCGGTCCCGACGACGGCGAGCCCGTCATCCTGCTACACGGGTTTCCCCAGACGTCGTACGAGTGGCGAAATCAGATCAGGGCGCTGGGCGAGGCCGGCTTCAGAGCCGTAGCACCGAATCAGCGTGGTTACTCAGCCGGGGCCCGGCCGGGCGCCGTGGCCGACTACGCGGTACCCCGCCTCGTTGAAGACGTCCTCGGGCTCGCCGACGCGATTGGGGCCGAGCGGTTCCACATCGTCGGGCATGACTGGGGCGCCATCATCGCGTGGGCGGTCGCGGTGGCTGCCCCGGACCGGGTCATCTCGGCGAACCCGGTCTCCGTTCCACACCCCGATGCGTTCGCCAGAGTGCTGGCGGACCCTGCCTCCTGTCAGGTCGCGGCGTCGTCGTATTTCGACGTCTTCGTCCAACCGGACTCCGAAGACGCGTTCATCGCGAACGAGAACGCCGGACTCCGTAACTTCTTCACAGGCATCGACGCCGACGCGGTGGACGACTACATCCGTGTGCTGGGTTCGAAGGCGGCGCTTGGAGCGGCGTTGAACTGGTATCGCGCCAACATCGCCGACCGGCAGGTGTCAGGACCAGAGATGGGTGTTGTGCAGGTACCGACCATGTTCACCTGGAGCGACGGTGACACCGCGTTGTGCATCGATGGGGCGCAGCTCACCGGCGAGTATGTCGACGCCTCCTATCGGTTTGAGATTGTCGAAGGCGTCAGCCATTGGATCCCCGACCTGGCGTCGGACCGGATGACCGCGCTGCTGCTGGACCACATCACGGCACACACGGAACGCTGACCGCCGGTGCCGTCCCGGGGCCTCGGCATCCCTGGCGACGGGCTGATCGCAGGTCCTGAAGGCCCGCGCCACAGGTGATCGGCGAGGGTCTGCCCCGTCTGGTCGCGGATACCGAGCGCTCCCGAGATCAATCACTCCGGCAGGGCGAAGGCAACCAGCCGTGGCCCGCCGCCGATGGTGACGGCGATGTACTGGCGCCCGTCCAGGCTGTAGGTCATCGGCGTCCCGATGGTGCCGCTGGGCAGATTGACCGCGCCCCGGATCTCTCCCGTTGCCTTGTCCCACGCGACCAACCCCGGACCGCCATCACTCCCCCCGGTGGGCACCGCGCTGATGAGCAGGGTCTTGGTCAGCAGCGGCCCCGCGATCGCGCCGTCGCCGAGGGGGGGCAGGTCGAGATCTCGCAGACGCGGATGGTTGCGGATCCGGTCGCCATTGCCCAGCGGCACCATCCACGCATGGTCGCCGGTGTTCATATCAATGGCGGTGATCCGCGAGTACGGCGGCTTGAGGAGCGGCAGCCCCTGCGGCATCCGAGCTTCGTAGCTGCCGCCCTGTTGCAGTCGAATGGCTTCCGGCGCGCCGTGCGTGTATCTCATGGTGGATCCCAAGGCTGGATCCGGCGCATAGAGCGGAATGGCGACGGCGATGTTGCGGGACGGGACATACAACAGGCCCGTCTCCGGGTCGACCGCGGCGCCGGCCCACCCCGCCGCGCCAAAGTCCGGCGGTCGCATCAGGGTCCCCTGGGTGCCCCCCTCAATCGGCCGACCGGGCGGCGTGAACAACGGCCCGATCTGGTAGTTCTGCACCACCTCGATCGCCATCTGGCGGAGTTCCGGGGTGAAGTCGACCAGGTCGTCAATCGTCACGCCCTGGTAGTCGAATGGTGCTGGTTTCGTCGGGAACGGTTGCGTCGGCGAGAGCACCTCGTCCGGCATGTTGCTCTCTTGCGGGACCGGGCGCTCCTCGATCGGCCAGATCGGGTCGCCCGTGACCCGGTCGAACGCATAGACGAAGGCCTGCTTGCTGACCTGTGTCAACGCTTTGATGGGACGACCGTCGACCACCACATCGACCAGGTTCGGATGGGTCGGAAAGTCGTAGTCCCACAACCCGTGATGCACCGCCTGGAAATGCCACACCCGTTGCCCCGTCTCCACATCGACGGCAATGATCGATTCCGAGAACAGGTTGTCACCCGGGCGATCGGCCCCGTAGTAGGCGTTCGTGGTGGGCCCGGTCGGCAGATAGACGTAGCCCAGCTCGTTGTCGCCGGCCAGCATCGACCAGATGTTGGCGTTCCCCGAGTAGCGCCACGAGTCGTTGCCCCAGGTCTCGACGCCGAATTCGTCGGCACTGTTGGGCACCGTGTGGAAGTCCCAGGCATGCTCGCCGGTTCGCGCGTTCCAGGCTCGGACCCATCCCGGGGGCGCTTCCTTGGTAATGCGCCGGTCGGCAATCTGCGACCCGTGAATCACCATGTCTCGCACCACAATCGGCGGCGAGTTGATCGAGTAGAGCATCGCGTTGAGATAGTCGCGTGCGTCACGCTCGACCCGCGGGATGCCGACCATCGCGTCAACCATACCGCCGCCGTCAGTCCCGAAGTCGGGGCACGGGCGGCCGGTCTTCGCATCGACGCACACCAGATAGCCGTTACCGGTCCCCCAGAAGATGCGCTCGTCTCCGTCGCCGTCCGTCCAGTACGCCACCCCGCGCTGGGTCCACGGGCTGCTCATCGACGGCGTACCCTCTTCGTAGGTCTTCGGATTGAAGATCCACAACGTCTGACCGGTTGCCGCGTCGACCGCCACCCCTTGCGACAGCGGCGTATTGAAGTAGAGGACACCACCAACCATCAACGGGGTGGCCTGCAACCGCGAGAGGTTGGGCGGCTGTGATTCCCGATACAGATTCGGCGTGTCCGCCACGAGCGACTCCACCACCGTATCCAACGGCGCCCACCACTCGCCACCATCCGGTGTCGACCGACTCACCATGGTGTCAACCGTGGTCCACTCCCATGCGATCTCCAGCCGGCTGAAGTTGGTCGCATCGATCTCGTCGAGCGGCGAGTACTTCGTGCCGGCAATATCGCCCGCATAGCTCCGCCACTCGCCGTTCTCCGTCCCGTAGGTCTGCCACGGCCCGGTTGACGATGGCTGGGCCTGCGCGTCGACCGCAGCGGGACCGCCCATCGCCAACAGGGCCACACCGATCGCCGACGCACGGCCACCGAGCGAACGAAGAGCGCTATGGCACGCGACACGTGGTCTTGTCTTCATTGCTCCACCGTGAAGTCCCTTACTGTTGTCCGTCCGTCTCCGTGTTGGCGTCGAGGTAGCGCTGTCCAGAGAGCGTTCCGGGGACGGCATGGTTGCCCTCGTGGCACGCATACTCGAACATCTGGTACCCCGGCTCCGCCGTCAGCGGCATCTGAATGGTCCACGGTGCGGTGTAGACGTTCGGGTCTTCGATGGTGGCGGTCCACATGATGGTGCTCTCCGACACGCGCTCGAACCGCTCCATCACCTGCATCGCCGGACTGGTTAGAATGCCTTTGATTCGGCCCCCGGCCATGCTCGAGGCGATCCAGCCACGGTTGTGAAAGTTTCTGGTCTCGACCACCAGCGCGTCTCCGTCCCAGTGCGCGCGCGAATCGCCCATCCACTGTCGAATACGACCATCCACAAAGGGAGCGCCTGACAGCGGGATGATTCGGACATCGTGAATCATCTCGTGGAAGATGACGACATGCTCGGCCGTCTGCGCGATGCGGTAGGCATTGTTGTAGCCGGCCGGCAGCATCGAGCCGGGGACGCCGCGCGAGATGCACCGGTCCCAGACGCTCAAATGTTGATAGTGGTCGCCCTCGTTGGCCAGGTTGTAGTCCTTCGCGTCCAGCGCCCACTGCTTGACCGGCGCGCGTCCGTCCGGCGGGTCGATGACAAACGAGGTCTGCCCCGTCGACAGCCACGTGTCGCCCGCATCGAGCCAATAGCTGCCATAGCCACCCACGTTACGACCAGCCTCGGCGCGCTGGGCCGGTGCGGCGTCCTGCGCAGCGGAGTTGTCGGCTCGCTGCTGATTCATCGCCGCCATGTCCTCATCACTCAGATACTCGCGTCCCTCCTCCTCCCGACGCTCGATCGGGGTGATCGTCTTGTTGCCCCAGATGCCTTGCAGGTCTGGATGACCGTCCGGCGTCCGCGGGGTGGTCCAGTTCGGGTCCCGGACCCGGTCGACCTGCGCATCGACGGGTGCGACACCGACCAGCGCAACGGCCAGAGCCAGGGCGGCAACGCTGAACGTCCGTGAGGTCGTGAGTATCTGCAAGGCCGTGCTCCTTCGGTATGAGGGTTGAACGTAGAACGAGGAAAAACAGATCATTTCCAGCCGGTCGACTTGCGGGTAAATCGGTCAGGCAGCGCCGGCCTGCTGACACGCTCCGGCTCCGGCTCTCCAGCCGCCGCGTTGATCTCTCCCTCGAGTTCGTCTTCGTTGGGCAGCCCGGCCAACTGGTCGAGAAACATCAGCGTGTGCTGCGAGGGGATATCGAATTTCTTCCCACAGGTCTTGCACGTGACGTCGTCGTCGAGACGCAGCAGATAGTCACGCAGCTTCTCGAATTTCGCCCGATCCGCGGCGTCACCGCGCCCCGGCATCTGGCGCTTCTTTGTATGCCGCATCCAGCGGATGCGGTAGTCCCCGGTCCGCCGACACCTGGGGCACTGAAACTGACCCGGGCGTGTCTCTGGTGTCTTGTTGAACAGCGCACTTTCGTCGAGAGCCATCGGCGTATGGTACCAAGGAAGTGGCGTCCTGCAACGCTCATTTGCCCGCTCTGTCCGCAAGCTCGTGTTCGTCGGCGCCTTCAGATCGAACGAAGCAGCGTAATTTCCCGGTGAGCCAGATGGCCACGCACGCGGTCTACGTTCGCCTTCCACCAGTCGGACCCGTAGAACGCCGCCTCTTTGCGCTGGAGGTCGGCCTCGGTCTCCCCGTAGCTGCGCACCCAGATGAACTGCGTCCGCGCATCGTTCACCCAGGCCCCCTCGACGCAGATCTCGTGCTCGCGAAGGAGCGGGACCAGGTGTTCGTTGAACAGGGCGATCCAGCTATCCATCTGCCCGGCGTTGATAGTGTAGGTGCGAAGGTGGGCGATGGTCATCGTGTGACATCCTCGTGGGGCGTGGCCGACGCCTTCATTCGCCAGACGTCTCGGAGCGGCGCGCGAAGGTCCGGACGCTGGTGCGGCGCGAAGAAAGGCGTCCGGGCGACAAGCGGGACCGCGAACCGGCATGTCGACCGGACCCCACGTGCAGCTCGCAGGCGCTCATCTCTGCCGGCTGCTCACTCGTGCAAGTAGGCGCTCACAGTACCCTGAATCTGGATTTCGCACAATGGCACACGGGTGCACAGCCGGTCAGTCTGGCAGGGCGAACGCGACCAGGTTGGGGGGCTGACCACCGATCGTCAGCGCGATGTACTGCTTCCCGTCAACGAGATAGGTCATCGGGGTCCCGATCGCACCCGACGGCAGGTCAACCGACCCCAACTCCTCGCCGGTCTGCTTGTCGCGAGCGACCAACCGCGGCCCCCCGTTGGTGCCCCCGGCCGAGAGCGCGCTGATGAGGAGCGTCTTGGTGAGCAGCGGGCCGCCCCGACCGTCACCTCCAAGGGGCGGGAGGTCCAGATCGCGCAACAACGGATGGTTGCGAATCCGGTCACCGTTCCCCAACGGTTGCATCCAGACATGCTCGCCCTCATTCATGTCGATGGCGGTCATTCGCGAGTACGGCGGTTTGAGCAGCGGCAGCCCTTGAGGCATGCGCGGGCCGGTCGCGTCATCGTCGCTGACCCGCGCCGACTCCGGCGCTCCGTGGGTATAGCGCAGGTTGCCCCCCAGGGCCGGGTCCGGCGTGTAGTACTGAATCACCCCGAGGTTGTTGTTGGACGGCACATAGAGCATCCCCGTTTCGGGGTCCACCGCGGCGCCCGTCCAACTCGCCGCGCCTCCGCCAGTCGGTCGAAACAGCGTGCCCTGCGTGCCCCCTTCCTCGGCGAGGGTCGGAGCCGTGTACAGGGGGCCCAGCCGGTAATCGCTGACGGCGTCCAGCGCCATCTGCCGGATCTCCGGCGTGAAGTCCACCAGATCGTCGACGGTCACGCCTTGATACTCAAAGGCGGCTGGCTTCGTCGGAAAGGGCTGGGTTGGCGCCGGCACTTCTCCGGGAATCGCGGGGGCGGTCACGACAGCCCGCTCCTCGATAGGCCAGATCGGATCGCCGGTGACGCGGTCGAAGGTGTAGACAAACCCCTGTTTGCTGACCTGTGCGATCGCCCGCACCGGCCGACCATCGACCTCGATATCGAGCAAATTCGGGGCGGCCGGAAAGTCGTAGTCCCACAGGCCGTGGTGGACAGCCTGGAAGTGCCAGACTCGTTCGCCCGTTTCGATATCCACCGCCACCAGGCTCTCCGCGAACAGGTTGTCCCCGAGTCGGTGGCCGCCGTAGTAGTCGTTCGTCCCCGTCCCGGTCGGCAGATAGACGTAACCCAACTCGTCGTCGCCGCTCAGCATCGACCAGACGTTCGCGTTCCCCGAGTAGCGCCATGACTCGTTCAGCCAGGTGTCCGCGCCGAATTCGTCGCCGTTGGCCGGGACGGTGTGGAAGTCCCACGTGTGCGCACCGGTGCGCACATCCCACGCGCGCACCCACCCCGGCACCGCCTCCTTCGTGATTCGCCGGTCGGACACCGACGAGCCATGGATCACGGTGTCTCGTACGACGAGCGGCGGCGACTGGATCGAGAACAGCATCGCGTTCAGGTAGTCACGATCCTCACGCACCGCGCGCGGCAATCCGGTCATCGCGTCGATGATGCCGTTCTGCCCGAAGTTCTGACAGGGACGGCCGGTCCTGGCCTCGACACACACGAGGCTACCGTTGCCGGTACCCCAGTAGATGCGCTCCTCCTCCGCCCCGTCAGTCCAGTAGGCAACACCGCGCTCCCGCCAGGTCACGGTCATCGACGTCGTACCTTCTTCGTAGCTCTTCGGGTTGTAGACCCAGAGCGTCCGCCCGGTCTTGGCGTCGATCGCGGCACCCTGCGACAAGGGGGTGTTGATATAGAGGACGCCCCCGACCATCAGGGGGGTGGCCTGCAGGTTCGAACGGCTCGGGGTATTCCGATCACGGTACAGATTGGGCGTGTCGGCGACCAGCTGTTCGATGATGGTGTCGAAATCGGCCCACCACTCGCCCCCGTCTGGAGTGGTCACGCTCAGAAAGTCGTCGACCGACGACCACCGCCACGCTTCCTCGAGCTGCGCGAAATTGTCGCGGGTGATCTGGTCCAATGGGGAGTACTTGGTGCTCCCGATGTCGCCACCGTAGCTGCGCCACTCGGCCCCCTGCGTGCCGTATTGCGCCGCGACTGGCGCCGGCGCGGCCAGGAGCGCCCCACAGGCCACCACCATCATCACGCCACCGACGGCGCGTCTACCCATCGCATTTGTCATCGCTGTGTCGGTCCTTCGGTTGCCGGGCGCCCCAGGGGCGTGTAGCGCTGGCCTCTAGCCCTAACCTTAGAGCCGGCGCAACAGTGAAATGCAGCCGCGCGTGGCCTCCGTCCAGACTCAGTGGTCAGTGGTCCAGGACGAGCCCGGTCCTCATGAGGTGACTCGGGTCAGCGTCGGCCTTGGGCACGAACTTGTTGAGCCAGCCACCGGACCAGCTGGCCACGTAGACACTGCCCTCCTGGTCTACGTCGATCTGGTGCGGACGGAAGAGCCCGCCTGGCACCCCGCCAGGGCCCCCGTAGGCGCCCCAGGTGTGCTGCAGTTCGCCATCGAGCGTGTATTTGAGCACGCGATGCAAGCTGGCCGAGATCACCCACACCGCGTGGAGCTCGTCGATGAAGATGCCAACCGGGTCGGTAATGTCAGGCCACTCATCAAGGAATGTCCCGTCTTCGGTGAAGACCTGGATCCGGTTGTTCCTGCGGTCGGCGACATACACGCGACGCTCGTGGTCGACGGCGAGGCCATGCACGAGGTCAAACTGGCCGGGCCCGCTTCCCGCCTCGCCCCATTCCATGACGTACTCACCGGCGGCGTCATACTTGACGATCCGGGTATTCCAATACCCATCACCGAGGAGAAAGCTGCCGTCAGGCAGAAACGCGAGGACGGCGGGTTCACCGTAGGTGTAGGGACCAGGGTTCGGGTTGGCCCGGGCCTCCTCCCGGCTGGTCGGGTGGTCAGGCTCACCCAGCCGCATCACCAATTCGCTGCCGTCGTTGGTGAACTTCATGACCTGCATGTGCACCCCGCGGCCGCCTCCGCGTTCCACCACCCACACATGACGGTCCGGATCGTAGGGACTGATGTAGACCTGGTGCGGCCTGTTGAATGTCGAATCCCACTGCGACCAGGTCTCGACCACGTGGCCGGCTCGGTCGACGACCACCAGGTAGTTCGAACTCCTGTCGCGTTCGCGGCCGTCGGCGCTTCGGTCTCCCCACACCGCCACGATGATGCGATCCGGGGTATCGACCGCGACCCCCGACACTTCGCCCCACGTCCAGGTGTCGTCGTGGTCGGCCGCCGGCTTCCACCACCCGGCCACCGCTTCGTAGCCGCCCGCGCGACCGTCTCCACCGGCGACGATCACGCGTGGCGCCGGCGACTCGACCGGCGTCGTCGTGGGCGCACCCGTGCAGGACGCGAACCCGCCCACCGCGGTGGCCGTCAGCGCCGCAACCGCGAGACGGTCCAATTTGTGGTCGCGGCCACCCCACGGAGACATCATTCCGGCAACGCGAACACGAACATGACGTTCCCAGCGCGTGGATTCTTGATCTCGGACACCAGATCGTTGGGCACGACAGCCGCCCAGCTTCCTGCCCCACCCGAGGCGCCTGCCCCAACCGCAACGTACTGTTTGCCATCCACGGCATAACTGATGGGATAGCCGTTGGCCATTGTCGACAACCGTGCCTGCCACAGCTCCTCGCCGCTAGCGACATCGTAGGCCAGGATGTAGCGGTCCCACGTCCCCACGAACACGAGGCCGCCGGCCGTGGTCAGCGCCGCGGTGTTGTATGGCGCGCGGCGGCGCTGCTTCCACCGTGTCTCGCCGGTGCGCACGTCGAGCGCCTGGAACTCGCCCAACTGGTCTGGCGCGTCGGGGTGGAAGTGATTCTGGCGACCGCGCACCCAGCCCGTGCCGCCGCCCCCCGCTCGATACTCGACCGGACCGAACGCGGCCGTCTCACAGTTCAGGTTCAGCGGGATATACATCGCGGTCGTCTCGGGGTGATACGCCATGGACCGCAGGCTCTTGAAGCCGCCCGTGCTAGGACAGAAATAGAGCTCTTCCCCGACCCCCGAGATCATCCCCTCCCGGTAGGTGACGACACCGGTCGCCTTGTCAACATCCAAGATGTTCTGGTAGCCCAGATCGATCGCGTTGCGGTACTGACCCGTCCCGCGATCCAGCTCCCACAGCACACCGAGCTTGCCCATGCTGAAGACCGACTGCTTTCCGTTGACGTCGACGAGAATCCTCTCGAACGTCTCGTCCATGTCGTGGCTGTCGCCCGGAATGTGCTGGTAGTACCACTGCATGTTGCCGGTGGCAGGATCGAGCGCCAACGTGGAATTGCTGTAGAGCGCGTCCCCGTCCGTGCGTCGCGCATCACGTGACCAGGGCTTCGGCTGTGAGGTGCCGTAGTAGACGAGCTTGGTCACCGGGTCGTAGCTCCCGGGAATCCAGGCGTCCCCACCGGCTCGCAGCAGCAGCGGCAAATCGCCCCAAGTGTCACCACCGCGCTCGCCGGGCCTGGCCACCGTCGACGTGCGCCACGCGACCTGGCCGGTCCGACCGTCGAGACCAACGATGTAGCAGGTGTTCTCCCGATACACGTCGCATCCCATCAGCCCGGCGACGATCATGCCGTCCGCCACGATCGGTCCGCTTGTGAAGCCGTACCCCTCCTCGCCGGGCATGACGTCCGTGTCCCACCGCACCTCGCCAGTCCGTGCATTCAGCCCCACGATGTGGGCGTCGAACGTGTTCAGAATGATGGTGTCCTGGTAGATCGCCAGACTCCGCATCTGGGCGCCTGGACGGCGTGCCGCATTTTCAATGTCCCGGCGGTACTCCCAGATGAAGTCACCGTTCCCAGCGTCGAGGGCCTGCACGACATGGCCAGGATTCGCCACATACATCACACCGTCGTGCACGAGAGGCGTCGTCTGCGAGACACCCGGCTCGAGCCCCCAGGACCAGGCCAACTGCAAGTCGCCGACGTTGGTGCGGTCGATGTCGTCGAGCGGACTGTAGCCCCAGCCGTCCAGGGTCCGTCGCCAATTGAGCCAGTCGCCATCGGCGGGCTGCTGCAGCTCGGCGTCGGTCACTGGGGTCACCGGCGGCGTCTGCGCCGAACTGGGGCCCGCCACCAGCAGCAGCGTGGCGACACAGCCAAGGCGCGTCACATCCAGGCGCACATTCATGTAGGTCTCCAGAATTTGTCGTCGTGTGAGAGGTGTGTATTCTAACGCGTCCGACTCGTGGGCGCGAGCCCCACGTGAGAGCGCCGGATGGCGGGCGACACCACGGGCACGACTTCCGACACCACCGTACCATTTCGAAACAGCCTTGGGTCGGTGTGTTAAAGGTGCGCGATGCCGAACGGGTGACCCATGAACGTCGTAAAGCATTTAGATAAAATGCGTTACAAGATCCCACACACGTCTGGACGTCAGGCACGAAACTTGCTAACTTGTTCGCGCACGCGGACTGGCCCCAAGTATTGCCGTGACCAGCATCGAGACCGCAGAAACCACAGGGCCGACGGCCCCGAGGCGCGACGTGACTGCGTTTCTCGTGGCGATGTCGGTCGCCCTGCATCGGTACTCGATGTACCCAAGCGACCATCCGTCCATTGCTCCCGGGGTGGAGGAGGTCCACCGTCGAGCAAACGAACTGCTTGTTGACCGCTCGACGATCGCGTTCGGCGTGGCCCGCCGCCAGCTCATTATCGACGGCGTCGCGACCGATCCCAACAATCCTGTCCTTAGGCGACTGGCCGAGGGACTCCACCGGCACCATTTTGGCGCCGTCAGCGTGCAGGTCGGGGTGCAAGCCGAGGAGATCGGTCAGGCGCTCCTGCTTCTGTCCACGGAGCCCCGGCGCGACGGACAGTTGGGACTGGCCTCCGGTGGCGCCCCAACCTGGCCGCATATCAAGCTGCATCCCCTGACATTCG
>SXGT01478410.1_pt1 | contig 20358 bp, 17 predicted proteins | sample 3176221 | NCBI WGS metagenome assembly SXGT01 (sample SAMN11356862, study PRJNA531348) | freshwater metagenome | isolation source: freshwater sample F1-120 | place: China: Fuxian Lake, Yuxi | collected 2017-12-25
GGAGGGAGACCGGGTGACCACCACACCCAGTTCGCTGGCCTGTGGGCGGTGTTATTACTGCCTGCATATGCCGCACCGGCCCACCCTGTGTACCAACCGCTTCGTGTACGGTTTTGTCTCTTCAGGCATTGCCCCCGCTCCGCGCGGCGGTTTTTCCGAGTATCTGCACCTGACGGCCAATTCCTGGCTCTTCAGGATCCCCGACGACCTGAAAAGCGAATATGCGGTGCTCACCGAGCCGGCGGCGGTGGCCACCCGCGCAGTGGAGCGGGCCCTGGGTCCGGGCATCCCCCATATCGGCGAGGGGCTGGGTATGGACAAGTCGGTGATGGTGCTGGGGGCCGGCCCCATCGGGCAGTTGGTGATCGCGACCCTAGCCCATCTAGGGGTGGATCAGATCATCGCCGCGGACATTAGCACCAAGCGCCTGGAGCTGGCCCGGGCCATGGGCGCCACCCGCACTGTGCAGGTGGACAAACGGCCCATCGCTGAGCGGGTGGATGAGGTGAAAGCCTTCACCAGCGGGGTGGGCCCGGATATCGTCATCGAGACCGCCGGGGTGCCCATCGTCTTCAAGGAGTCCCTGGACTTTGTGCGGCGGGGCGGCATCGTTGTCGAGGTGGGGCACTTCACTGACCCGGGCGGGGTGGAGATCCGGCCCAATATCATCTGCTTCAAGGATCTCGATATACGCGGGATGTGGGCGTACCCGGGTATGCAGTTCAGGACCGCCCTCTCCGTCCTCAAGAACACCCGCGCTCCGCTCGACCGCTTCATCACCCACCGCCTGCCCCTGGCCAGGATCGCCGAAGGGCTGGACATCACCGGCGGCGAGACGGCGATGAAGGTGGTCATCGAGCCCTGATTTTGCCCTCCACGTAGTCCACCAGGGACTGGATGGTGGCGAAGAGTTCGACGCGCAGCTCCTCGTCCTCCACCTCGATGCCGAACTCGGCTTCGAGGGCAAAGACCACCTCCAGGGTGGCCACCGAGTCGGCGCCCAGCCCGCTGCCGAAGAGCACCTCGTGATCGGCCAGCTCCTCGGGCTCGACGGCCAGACCCAGGGCGCGGACAATCGTCTGCTTCACCCGCTGGGTTACAGGCTCCTCCTGTCTGGCAAGGGGATTCACGGGGCCTCCGGGGCAAAATGAGCCAGGATGGTTTCCACCATCCGCGCCTGCCCTTCGGCGGAGAGGATGGAGATGGCCGGCAGGCCGAAGCGGTCCTCCAGGCGGTGCAGGTGGGCCTCGATCTGGGTGGGATCCATGCGCCGCTGGCCGATCCAGCCGCGTCCCCAGGCCTGGCGCCACTGCTTCTCCTGGTCGCTCATGGCCAGCAGGATGGCCGGGGCCCGGCCCACCACCCGCAGGCCCTCCAGGGTGTCGGCGATGTACTCCTCGGGGTCGATGCTGTTGACCACCAGCACGCAGGCGTCCGGGCGGGTGCCGCACAGAAAAGCCAGGGAGGTCAGGGAATGGGTGTTGGATTCCTCGGGATCGTAGGGGATGGTGCCCGACTGTGAGCCGACCAAGATGAGGTCGGGGTGCTTGAGCTGGCACAGTTGGCGCAGCCTGGTGTCGAGGTACGGGGCGTAATCTTGTAAATGCAACATCAGCGGAGAGTCGTAACCCGACGGGAAAACCAGGTCCATGCCGAAGAGTTCGGCGTGGGGTTCGGTGCCCAGTTGGCCCACCTCATAACCCCGCTCCAGCAGCTTGCGCCGCAGGATCAACTGCACGGTGAATTTCCCCTGGGAGGAGCTGGTGCCGAAGACCCCCAGCACCGGCACGCCGACGGGAGGGGGTTTCACCTCCTGGGCCAGGGTCTGCGCCACCGTCTCCCGGGTGGCATCGGGGTAGTACAGGCGCAGGCCGGCAGCCTGAGCCTGCTCGTGTAGATCCTCGTAGCGCTCCTCCTGCACTGGACCAAAACTGAACACGTTCATCCTCCTTGCCAAAGCCAGTTCGATGCTCTCGCGCAGCAGGTCCCGCCGCTGCATCTGCCCCAGCAGGTCCACGTGTCCCAGGATCAGGGTATCGGCGTCCCGGCAGACCGTCTCCAGACGCGGGGCGATGCGCAGGCCGCAAGGGGCCAGGCCCAGGGTCTCCCCCGCGTCCTTGCCGGCCAGGCCCCGGCCAGCCGGATCGGCGATGCCGGCGATCTGGAAGGGCAGCAGATCGGCAAAGCGCACCAGGGCGTGCATCTCCTTGCCGAATGGGTAGAGGGCGGCGCGGCGGAGCCAGGCAAAGGGTTTTTCCCCTGGTGGTGCGGCTGCCCGGGCAGGGAGCCGGGAGGTCTCGGGCAGGGCATTGGCCTTGAGTGCTAGCCGCACGGTGGCGAGCGGGGCGCGGGGCAGGGCCTGGAGCACTTGGGCAGCGACGCCGCTCATCCGGGCTGCGGCGAAACTGTTTCCCCCCGCCAGCACCTGGCGCCCGCCCGGCCAGCACAGCCGCTGGAATTCGCCGGGGGCCACACATTCACAGGTTTCGCCGGCGCGGTAGTGATAACCCGCACCGAGGACCCCGCTCCGCACCCCGATCACCTCGGGGAGGGCGGCCGGATAGCTGGTGAGGCCCTCTTGGTGGGCGGCGGCCACCAGGAGGAGGCCAGCCTCAGTGGCTTCGCGGCAGGCGGCCTGCAGCTCGGCGAGACCCTCGGACTGAATGGTGCCCAGGCTCAGGTTGAGCAGGTCCAGTTGTTGAGCAGTGGCCCAGCGGATGGCAGCAGCCAGCAGGGACACTTTGGCCTGTAGCGAGGCGTCGAGGACGCGCAGGCTGTAGAGGTCAACACCGGGGGCGACGCGGCGGATGAGGCCGGCGCAGGCGGTGCCGTGGCCGGCCAGGTCGCCGCTGGCCGCGCGGCAGACGACCCCTCCCTGGGGATCGAAGGCGAATTCGACACTGCCGGCCAGCGGGCCGAGTTGAGGGTGGGCGGGATCGATACCGCTGTCCACCACGCCGACCTTGACACCTTGGCCGGTGAGGGATGCGAGGTCGAGTCTGAGGTCTGGGTTCATGGCATAGTCCTCATACCAGGCAAACGCAAAGCCGGCGTGGGGCCGGCTTTGCGGGCAGAGAGTCCGGGGTATTCGTGGTTGAGGTGGTTCGGGCTACTTTTTCTGTTGGTGGCAGTTCACGCAGTTGGTCCCAGCGGAATCGGCACCTTTGGTCACTCCACCGATGATGGCTCCTCTCACAGCTCCTGGGGGGCCTCCGGCAGATCCGCTGATTGCACCGACTAAGGCACCTTTGAACATGTCAATGGCGACCTGAGTTGCAGCGTTTACATGAACCGAATTGCTGCTATCTGCCGGTGGAGAGGCCGGCGGATTCGGACTCGGGGGAGGTGGAAATGGAGATCCTGGGGTATCGCCTAGGTAGCCTCGCACCCCCATCCCCGTCGGGTGGAGATAAGAGCACATCCGTTTCTTGATTAGCCTCGTCATAGATAATCTCCTTTGGATTGAGGTATCCGGGACTCTCTGCGTCACGGCGAGTAATGGGCGAGGAAATAGATAGTGGCTGCTGAGAAATTGGCAACGAAGTGAAACACAACCCCCGGGGTAAGTGATCTCGTTCGCTCCACTAGGTATGCGCACACAAGACCCATCAAAAAAACTGTCACTAATCTTGGTGGGGTGGTCAGATAATGAGTATGGGCTATGGCGAAGATGAGAGAAGAAAAGAACGCGGAATGTAGGCTTGAGAAGCGCAGGCGAAAGGCGCGAAAAAGCAGACCCCTAAATAGCAGTTCCTCGGCGAAGGGTACCGTAAGGCATGTGATGAGGATCTCATTGGCCCACAGGATCCTCCAATCCCACGCGGGAAGGGTAAATGGAGAATCCAGATGGAGTACCCTGATGACAAGATCGGCGGCCGAAATAAAGGCCACCCCGGCGAGGGTGACGAGCCCCAGTTGCCTCCACTCGATCGAAAATGAGCCCCAAGCATCCGCAAGCGAATAGCCTTTTCGGTTGAGGAGGAACCAGATCAGTGCGAATATCATGGACCCCTGAAGTAGTGCCGCAACGGACCCTGTCACCTGGCCAAAGTCCGAGTCGATTCCCCCCGTGATCCAGATGCTCAATGTTGCAACCGCAACGCCGATCAGCGCCCCGATCACAATCGATAACACCACCCCCACCGCAATCCAGAACACAATCCTTCCCGCCGACCACGGCGGAAAGACCCGCTCAGGGGGTGGCTGAGACACAGTGGTTTCCGGGGTGTCGCTCATCACACATCTCCTTGGGCTGAGGTGAGGGGCGAGGGGGTCTCGGCACCTGAGAGCTGGGTATATAGGGAGGCATAGAGCCCTCCCTGCAACACCAGCAGTTCATGGGGCCCCTGCTCGGCGATACGGCCCCCGTCCAGCACGGCGACTTCATCGGCGCAGCGGATGGCGGCCAGGGAGTGGGCGATAATGAGGGTGGTGCGGCCAGTTCGGGCGGCCATCAGCGCCGTCAGGACCTGGCGCTCGGTCTCGGCGTCCAGGGCCGCAGTGGCCTCGTCGAGGATCAGCACCGGTGGGTCCAGCAGCAGGGCGCGGGCCAGTGCCAGGCGCTGCCGCTGCCCTTCCGAGAGCCCCATCCCCCCTTCGCCCACGGCCGTATCATAACCTATGGGCAGCGAGCTCACAAATTCGTGCAGGCCGGCGATGCGCGCGGCATTTTCCATCTGCTCCAGGGGGCAGGGGCGGCCCAGTTGCAGGTTCTCGCGCACACTCCCCCGGAAGATGCTGCTCCCCTGCATGACGATGCCCACCTGCCGGCGCAGATCTCCGAGGCGGCACTGGCGCAGGTCGCGGCCATCGAGGGTCACCCGGCCCTGGTCCGGGTCGTAGAAACGGGGCACCAGGCGGGCGAGGGTGGACTTGCCGGCCCCGCTGCGGCCGACGATTGCCAGGCTGGTGCCGGCCGGGATCTGTAGATCTACCCCGTCGAGGATAGGGGCGCCCTGGTACCCGAAATACACCCCGCGGAAGGCGATCTCCCCGCGCACCCGGCCCAATGCCGGGAGGGTGGGGTTCTCGCTGATCTCTGGCTGCCGCTCGTAGACTTCGAAGAAACGGCGGGCATGTACCAGGGTGGCCTGGAGCCGCGGCCACAGGCCGATGAGTTGTTCCAGGGGGCCGTACAGGTACCCGGCGTACCCCGAGAAGGCCAGGTAGGTGCCCAACGAGAGATGCCCCTGCAGCACCTGGGTCCACCCGTACCAGCCGTAGAGCAGGATGCCGGCAGTTTTTATCAACACGGCCAGGAAACCGGCCCAACCCTGTATCCGGGCGCTGCGGAACTGCAGATCGCCGAGGCGTTGGAAGAGGTTGTGCTGGCCGGCGGCAAAGTGGGCCTCCACCCCCAGGGCCTGCACGGTGCGGATGGCGGCCAGGGACTCATAGGTCCTGGCCGAGAGCTGGGCACCCTCCTCGGCTAACTGCTGGGCGTAGCGGCGATAGGGCCGGCCCGTCAGCCAGGCGAGCAGGGCGTCGAGGGGCAGGATGGCGATGCTGAGCAGGGCCAGTTGCCAGTGCAGACAGAAGAGCAGGGCGGGAAAGATCAACAACTGGAGGCTGTTGAGCAGCGCCGAGGTGAGCGCGCCGATGACCCCGTCCACCGCCGCCTGCATATCGCCGAAGCGAGAGAGCACCTCGCCGGTTTCGCGCTGGTCGTAGAAAGGGAAGTCGAGTCCCTGCAGATGGCGGTACAGGCGCCCCTGAAAATCGAAATGCATGAGGGTATTCACCTGCTGGGCGAAATACCCGTGCAGGCTGCCAGTGAGCCCCAGAAAGGTGGAGAGCCCCGCCCCAAGTGCAAGGACAAAGTAGAGCAGCCCAAAGTCGGCGTGGGGATGGACCTGGTCGACGAGGATCTTGGTCAGGTACGGGCCCGGCAGGCTGAGCAAGGTCACCATCACCCCCACCACCAGGGATTGGGCCACGAAGCCCCAGTAGGGGCGCAGCAACAGGGCGGTCTGCCAGAGCGGCGCCACGGCTCAGCCCCCTGTGCCTTGCAGGTAGAACCCCGGACCCGGGCGCCGGCCTAGTTGCTGTAGCAGGCGATGCCAGAGCAGCGCGGCGATCCGGCCCTTTTCCACCTGGATGAGGGCGTGGGCGCTCATGCCGCAGGCCAGGGGATAGTCGTGGGTATCGAGCTGCACCCGCACCTCGTAACTGTTCCCCGGCAGAGCGGGCAGGGCGGCGATACTGTGCACCTGGCCGGGGAAGATGCGGTGCTCCAGGTGGGGAAAGGCGCGCAGATAGAGCCTGGCCCGTTGGCCGGGATGCACCTTGGGCAAATCCTCTTCGCGCACCTGGACCAGGGCCTGCCAGCGGCCGTCCTGGGCCAGTTCGAGCAGGGGTTCGCCGGCTTGCAGATAGTCGCCGGGCCGGCGTTCTAGGCCGGCGGTGAGTACGGTGCCTGCCACTGGGGCGCAAATGAGGGCCTGGCCGAGGCGGCGGATCAGCAGGGCGCGGTCCTGGGTGAGTTTTTCACCGGTCTGGTCCAGGGTGGCCAACTCGTGGCGGCCCACGCCCAGCCCCTCCAGGCGCTGCCTGGCCAGGGTGAGTTCGAGCTGGCGCTGGACCAGTTCGGCGCGGGCGTAGCGCACAGACCAGCGCTCGGCGGTGGGCTGGCGCAGGGAGGCCAGGCCCCGGGCCATCTCGACGTCCAGTTGGGCTTCGGTGCGGGCCTGTTCCAGCTGCAGTTCGGCGCGGTCGGCGGCCAGCTGGGCGCGCGCCACCTCGGTCGACCCCAGCTCCAGTTCCTGGCCCAGGCGCTCCTCCACCGCGCGGCGGCGGGTGCGGGTCATCTCCAGGTCTTTTTCCACTTTGAGCAGTTCGGCCTGCCATTCCCGGTCCTCCAGGGTGGCCAACAGGTCGCCGGCCTGTACCCGCTGCCCCTGGCGCACGGCCAGGTGGCGGAGCAGGCCCCCCACACTGGTCTTGATCAGATGCCGCTGCTGGGGTTCGAGCACCCCCTGGGCTTCCACACTTAGCTCCATGCCCAGCAGCCAACTCAGCCAGCCGGCGGCCAGGGCCAGGACCCCGGCCCCACCCAACAGCGCGAGCAGGAAGCGGCGGGTGAAGCGTAGGTGGGCCGGCCCCAGGGCCGGTGGATTTACGATCGTTGGCGGCATCGCACTCCTCCAGTGCTGCAGGCAGGGAGAGCAAGGGGTGTGCCGGCGGTGGTGTGCGGGAGTTAAATGGCTGCGGAGCGAGGGGATGGATTGCGGGAGGATGGGATGGAGCGACAGCGTAAAGGGGTCTGATTGCTTCCCTTTGGCCACAGTACTGTGTCTGACCGGCTACGGTACTTGCCGGGCGCAGCGGGGGTACCCATTACGGCCTCTATCAAGGCGCGTCCCGCCGCACCCCAACGTATGGGGTGCAGCGCAACACTCGCTGCCCTCCCCAAGACCATTCCCCCGCAGCACCATTTACATGGTGCTGCGCCACGCGGACTTCCCTCCCCGATCATTCCCCGATAAAGGCCTTCAGGGCATCTCCCGCTGCGCTAGTGGGGTGATCATTGACTTGCAGGGGGCTTGTCCCTTCATTTCTGGGGTCCAGGCAGATTTCACCGGGAGTGTATATGTCCTATAAGTCAGTGGCAGAGGAGCGCCCCGATCGCTACAAGCTGTCGGTGGCCGAGTATGTGTCCTACCAAACGCAGGGGTTTCTGGTGGTGCCCGGCCTGGTTTCCGCCGGAGAGGTCGAGTCCCTGACCCAGCACGGGATGGACATCCTGCACGGCAAGGTCCCGGTGCCCGGAGTGGAACCCCCACCCCCTGATGCCACCCTGGATCAGTTGCTCAAGCGCTTCACCCGCGTGCATCAGCTTCACCGCCACGACCAGGCCAGCGAGCGCTTTCTGCTGCATCCCCGCGTGCTCGACGTGTTGGAGGTGCTCATCGGTCCCGACGTGCTGAGCCTGCAGACCATGCTCTTCTACAACGCGCCGGGCACGGGCGGCCAGGGCTGGCATCAGGATGCCTACTACATCACCACCTACCCCGAAACCCTGATCGGGGCCTGGCTGGCCCTGGACCGGGCCGACGAGGAGAACGGCTGCCTGTGGGTGGTGCCCGGCTCCAACCACGAGCCCATCTACCCCGACGCGGGGCGCGGCAGCCTCATCCACACCGAAGGGGCTTTTGCCGATCTGCAGCTCGTCGAGCAGACCAGCAACATGGACGACCAGCTCAACACCCTCTCCAGGGTGGTGGCCAAGTACCCGCCGCCGGTGCCGGTGCCAGTGGCGCCGGGCGACGTGGTCTTCTTCCATTCCCACCTGCTGCACCGCTCCCATACCAACCGCAGCCTCAGCCGCTGGCGGCGGGCCTTTGTCAGCCACTACTGCAACGCCCGCTCCTGGGTGCCCTGGAACCACGGCCACCCGTACGAGGGCGAAGCCGCCAATTACCAGCACATCCTGGCGCGCGGGGCCACCCACCTGCCCTTTGCCCAGCCCCGCTTCGGCACACCCTGCGCGGCGCTCAAGTACGGGGGCAATGCCTCCGCACCGGAACCCCAGCCGGCCATTGTGCCGGGCAAGGTTGCCTGATGAAACTCAGCCCCTACCAACGGACCACCTTCACCTCCCTGGGCATCTGGGCGGCGGTCAGCGCCGCTTTTTTGGGCCTCGACCATCTGAACCCCGATTTCCTGGCCCTGGCCTCGGGCATGAGTGTGCTGGCCATGCTGGGCATGTTGGCCGCGCTGCTGGGCCTGGGCGAACTGGCGACCCTCTTCACCCACTTTTACCTGGCCTTCAAGAAAAGACCCCCGGTCGAAGGGGCGATGGTGGGGCGGATCTACCGGCTGGTGGCGGTGCTGAGCATCGGCCTGGCGGTGGCCTATGGCTTCGGCAAACTGGCGGCTTTCGGCACCTTCTTCTCCCTCTTCGGCGGTATGCTGCTGGGCTGGTCGCTGCAGGCGCCGGTGAGCGGTTTTGCCGCCTGGATCCTGATCTCCCTCAAGCGGCCCTTCCGCCCCGGGGACCGGGTGCAGTTCCCCAACCTGGGCCTGACCGGCGACGTGGCCGACACCACCCCCATGTACACCTACCTCAACCAGGTGGGCGGTACCATCGGCAGCGAGGAAGCGGTCGGCCGCTATATCCTGGTGCCCAATGCTATGCTCTTCAGCCAGGTGGTCATTAATTATACCGTGCTGCAGGAAAGCCCGTACATGCTCGACGAGGTGCTGGTGCGTATCACCTTCGACTCCAACTGGGAGGCGGCGGAGCAGGTGCTGCTCAGCGCGGCCCACAAGATCACCGACGATATCATCCAGGCCACCGGGGTGCAGCCCTATATCCGCTCGGACATGTACGACTACGGCGTGTACCTGCGCCTGCGCTACCAGACCCGGGTCCAGGACCGGGCCGAGATCTCCTACCGCATCACCAAGGAGATCTTCGAAGGCGTGCAGCACCTGCAGACCGTGGATCTGGCCATCCCTTTTGTCTACTCCTACCGGCGCGGTTCGGCCGAGCGCAAGGAGCCCGAACCCTCGGTGGCGCCACCCTCCCAGGAGGTGCGCGAGATCGAGATGGACCGCATCAAGTCCCTGTTGCAGCCCGAGGACATGGAGGAGATCGAGGCGGCGGCCAAGAGTATGTCGCCCCAGTGGATGAAGCAGCCCATCGTGGTGGCGCACGACACCGAGGCGGGCCGGTACCATATCGTCGCCGGCCACCTCCAGTTCGAGGTGTGCAAATACCTGGGATGGAAGACCATGGCCGCGGTGGTAGTGGACGAGAGCAAGACCCCGGACCAGGCCAAGAAGGCCTAGCAGCGGAGGAAGGGAGACATGGCGACCAAAAAGGTACTGATCACCGGGGCCGCAGGCAGGATCGGCACCCAGATACGCGCCCGGCTCAAGGATCGCTACACCCTGCGCCTGCTGGACCGCCGGCCCGTGCCGGAACCCGAGGGCGAGGCCCTGGTCTGCGACCTGGGGGACCTGGCGGGGCTGGAGCGGGCCTGTGCCGGCATGGACGCGGTGGTCCACCTGGCCGGCGATCCCAGCGGCGGAGCGGGGTGGGAAAGGCTGTTGGAGGACAACATCAAAGGAACCTATAACCTGTTCGAGGCAGCGCGCCGGCAGGGGGTGAAGCGCATCGTCTTTGCCAGCACCAACCACGTCACCGGGTTTTACGAGTTCGAGGGCATCTACACCACCCCCGAGATGAAGGAACGCCCGGACAGCCTCTACGGGGTGAGCAAGGCCTTTGGCGAAGACCTGGGCCGCTTCTTCGTGGACGAACACGACATGGCGGTGATCTGCCTGCGTATCGGCTCCTTCCAGCCCGAGGAGGCGGTGAAAAACCGGCGCGGGGATCGCATCCTCTCCACCTGGTTGAGCCCGCGCGACTGCGCCCAACTGGTGTGGCGGGGCATCGAGGCCGAGGTGGTGAACTTCGGGATCTTCTACGGGATTTCGGGGAACAAGCGGGCGTACTGGGACACCCAGAACGCCCGGCAGCTGCTGGGCTACGCCCCCGAGGACGATGCCGAGCGTTTTGCCTGAATAGTGAAAAGTCCATGAAGATAGTCGAGATCGAAACCCACGAGATCCACCCGCCTTTCGCACCCTTCAACGGCGAGGAGGTGCGGCTCTATCTAGGACCGGCGTACGACACCCGCACCATCATCGTGTTGCGCACCGACAATGGCTTGGAGGGGCTGGGGGAGATGACCAGCCCGCTCACCGAGCAGGTGAAATCCTGGCTGGAGCGGCTGAAGGACACCAACCCGGCCGCCTGGCTGGCCCATCCCGAGCTGCCCATCTGGCTGGCGCCGGCCATCTACGACCTGGTGGGCAAGTACAACGAGGTGCCGGCCTACCAGCTCTTCGGCCCACCGGTGCGCTCCTGGGTGCCCATGGGGTACTGGACCATCTCGCGCACCCCGGCCAAGATGGCCGAGGAGGTCAAACACGCCGTGTCCCTGGGCTACACCTGGCTCAAATACCACACCGACTATTGCCACAACGCCGTTGAGCAAACCCGGGCCATGCAGGAGGTAGCTCCGCCCGGCTTCAAGGTCCATTATGACTTGAACTTCGACAACACCGTGGACCACGTACTGGATCTGGCCGGGCAACTGGCCCGCTTCCCCGTCGCCGGCCTGATCGAGGACCCACTGCGCACCTTCGACGTCGAGGGGCACAAGCTTTTGCGGCAGAAATGCCCCCTGCCCATCGTCTTTCACCATCTGCCCCTGGGGGGCCGCGAGGCGCTGCTGGGCCTGGCCGACGGGTACATCCTGGGCCACGCGCCCGTGGGCATGGTGATTCGCCGCGCCGGGGTCTTTGAGGCTGCCAACGTGCCCTTCGCGCTGCAGAACGTGGGCGGCAACATCACCCGGTCCCTGGTGCTGCACATGGCCGCCTCCTTCGAGATGGCCACCCTGCACCACTGCACCGACACCTTTCAGTGGGCCGACGACGTGGTGCGCCCGCAGTTCGAGGCCGTGGCCGGTACCATCCAGGTGCCCCAGGAGCCGGGGCTGGGGGTCCACCTGGACCGCGAGGCCCTGGAGCGGTACCAACGCGCCGCCCCGCCGCCTCTGCCCAAGGCGCTGATCCGGGTCAAGATCAGCGGCGGGCCCACCATCTACGGCCTGCCGCCCCGGGGCCGGCGCGACGCGCTGCGCCTCCACGAGAAATTCCTGCCCGGCCTGGGCGAGGGCTACGACCACCTCGCCGACCTGGACTTTGTCTACGACGACGGCACCGCCGAGTTTGCGCGGCGGTGGGAGCGGGCACAGCAAGGGTCGGTGATAGAATGAGAGGAGAAGCTGCATGAGCAAGGCCTACCGGGTCCGCGCGGCCCACTGCGACCACCGCGTCACCAGCGAAGAGGTGTACCAGACCCTGAAGCGGGTCACCGACCCGTTGGAGCGCTCGTGGGCGCGCCTGGAAAAGGCCCGCAAAATTGTACTCAAGTTCAATATGATGTTCCAGCAGGAGGTGGCCTATTTCGCGGGCCGGCGCCGCGAGTTGGTGGATGACGCGGTGTGCCAGGCGGTGCTGCGCCTCTTGCGCGAGCGCACCACGGCCAAGCTGGTGGCCACCGACACCTTCGGCTACGACCAGGAAGGCAAGCCCACCGGGCAGTTCAACTACTTCCAGCCCCATTTGGAAGCGTTTGGGGTGGAGTTTGTGGACTCGAACCAGCCGCCCTTTGCCACCTACGAGGTGCCCGGCGGGGGGCGGATGTTCGGGCACTACACCCTCAGTTCCTGCTTTGCCGACGCCGACGAGGTGATTTCGGTGGCCAAGATGAAGAACCACCATTTCATGGGTGTCACCCTGTGTATGAAGAACCTCTTCGGCCTCACCCCGCCCATCCCGCCCCTGGGCCGGGTGCGCACCTACTTTCACCACGCCATCCGCCTCTCCTATGTGTTGCCGGATCTGGCGATGATCACCAACCCCTGTCTCAATATCATCGACGCGCTGGTGGGGCAGTACGGGTGTGAGTGGGGGGGAGAGGGTCGCATCGGCGATACACTGATCGCCGGCGACCAGATCACCGCCACCGACGCCTGCGCCGCCCACCTGATGGGCCACGACCCGGCCTCGGACTGGCCCACCCCGCCCTTCCGCCGCGACCGCAACCACCTGCTGATGGCGGCCCAGGGCGGTTTTGGCACGGTGGACCTCAACGAGATCGACTTTCAGAGCGAGGTCAAAGGCCCGCTGGCCGAGTTCGACTCCGTCGAATACGATCCACCCGAGGTGATGGCCACCTGCAGGCAGACCGCCTGCGAGCAGGGGCTCTTCTACCGCGACCAGCAGCGGGCGATGATCGACCGGTACCGAGGCGATTTCATCTACATGCAGGACGGCGAGGTGGCCTGGCACGGGCCGGACCCCTCCCATATCCAGAGCCATCGGCAATTCGCCGGCAAGAAACCGGGCAGCGCCCTGTGGCTCAAGTACGTGGACCCGGAGGAACGGGAGCAGGAGCGCTTTGCCAGGTACGAGGAATGTTTGGCCCGGATGAGCGCCTGAGAGGAGGAACCCCCGTGCAGACGAAGATGAACATGATCTACTGGAAGTCGAATAAGTTCTGGCTGGGGAAGTTACTCGAACACCCAGAGATCATGACTCAGGGCAGGACGCTCAAGGAATTGGAAGAAAACCTGAAGGACGCCTTTCTCCTGATGGCAATGGAGGAGGTTCCGGAAGGGCACCGGATGAAAGAAATCACTCTGTGAAGCGGAGAGAATTCATCCGCCAGTTGCTGCGGGAAGGATGTATTCTCTTGCGCCACGGGGCCAGACACGATATCTACTTCAACCCTGCCACTGGGAAGAAACAACCAGTCCCGCGCCATACAGAAATCGACGATGCACTCGGCAGGCATATCAGGAAATTTCTGGGATTGATGTAAGGGAGAGAGGTCATACTATGTTCAAAATCACCAAAGACTTGGCAGCGCAATTCGCCCAGGATGGTTTCATCCTGGTGCGGCAGCTCTACGACACCGAGGAGATGGAGTTGCTGCTCAAGATCGGCAAGGCCGACCAGGAAAAGGCCGAACTGGTCCACGCCGCCATCGACGCCGAAGGCCGCGAGAGCAAGATTTGGCTGACCTCCGACATCGAGCGTCAGGACATCTACAACGGCTTCTGCCATGGCCGGCGCATCGTCGATGCCATGGAGAAACTCATGGACGACGAGGTCTACCTCTACCACTACAAGATGATGGTCAAGGAGCCTCGGGTGGGCGGGGCCTGGGAATGGCACCAGGACTACGGTTATTGGTACAACAACAACTGCCTGTATCCCGATATGGCCAGTTGTTATATCGCCGTGGACCGCGCCCATAAAGGCAATGGTTGTCTGCAGGTGCTGAAGGGTTCACACCGGCTGGGCCGCATCGAACACGGCAAGTTCGGCACCCAGGTGGGCGCCAACCCCGAACGGGTGGCCCTGGCCGCCAAACACCTGGACCTGGTTTACTGCGAGATGGACCCCGGAGACGCGCTCTTCTTCCACGCCAACCTGCTCCACCGCTCCGACCCCAACGAGAGCGAGGACCCGCGCTGGAGCCTGATCTGCTGCTACAATACCCGGCACAACCCCTGCGACGACAGGGCCGGTCACCCCTCCTACAAACCCCTGGAGAAATGGCCGGACAGCCAGATCAAGAAGCTGGGTCGCGTGCAGTGGGCCGCCATCGCCGCCGGCTGAGGTAAACCATGGGCATCGAACTGGGCATCTGCGGGGCCGGGGCTTTTGCCGAGAGTTTTATCCCCCTCTTCAAGGCCCATCCGCTGGTGGATCGGGTGGTGCTCTGCGACCTGGACGCGGAGAAGCTCAAGGCCAAGGCGGAGAAGTTCGGGATCAGCGACACCTGCTCCTCCCTCGACCTGTTGTGTCAGTCCTCGGTCGATGCCATCGCCATCATCACCCAGCACCACCTGCACGGCCCCCAGGCGGTCCAGGCCCTCCAGAGCGGCAAACACGTGTACTCGGCGGTGCCCTCGGCCATCTCCATCGAGGAGATGACTGCCCTGGTCCGCGCTGTGGAGCAGAGCGGCCGCGTGTACATGCTGGGCGAGACCAGCTATTACTACCCCTGCACCATTTATTGCCGCGAGCGCTTTCGCCGAGGGGACTTTGGCCACGTGGTCTACGCCGAGGCCGAGTACTACCACGACTACACCCACGGCATGTACGCAGTGGCCCAGTGGCGGCACGGGGCCGAGTGGGAGAAGTACTTCGGTATGCCGCCCTTCTTCTACCCCACCCACTCCACCAGCATGGTGGTCTCAGTGACCGGGGCGCACGTCACCCAGGTCAGCGGCATGGGGTTTGTGGATCGCCACCCGGACAACCTCTACGCCCGCCCGGACAACGTCTGGAAGAACCCCTTCAGCAATGAGACCATGTTGTGCAAGATGTCGGACGGCAGCATGGCCCGTATCAGCGAGTTCCGCCGCGTTGGCCACCCTGGCACGGTGGGCATGCGCCTGTACGGCACCGAAGCTTCGTACGAGGAGCAGGTGAACGCCCAGACCTGGGTGACCAAGGACCGGGCCACCTGCGTGGACCTGCGCGAGCAACTGGCCTGTGCCGGCCTGCCGGCCACCGAAGGGCAGATGGCCCAGGTCACCGGCAGCGACGGCACCCATCGCGGGGTTTCGCGGGTGCATCCAGTGGAGCGCCTGCCCGCGGAGTTCGTCGGCCTGCCCAACGGGCACAACGGAGCGCATCAGTTCCTGGTCGACGACTTTGTGCGGGCCTGTGCCTTGGGTGAAGCGCCGCCCAACGACGTGTGGCAGGCGGCCCGTTATCTGCTGCCTGGGCTGGTGGCCCACCAATCGGCGCTCCAGGGCGGGGTGCTGATGGAAATCCCCGATTTCGGCGAAGAACCAGGAGGTGCAGGATGATTCACTGGGAGAGCGTAGTGACGGAGGCACCCTGGTGCCGCCGTGACTCTATGGGCGAAGTGGTCCACGACGGGAAGATGTGGATTTTTGGCGGGTACACCCCCACCCGCATCAACGATGTGTGGTGCTCGGCAGATGGGGTGAACTGGGAACAGATCACCCCGGCGGCGCCCTGGGGTGGCCGCAACCTTCCCTGTGCTCTGGTGTATGGAGGCCGCATGTGGCTGATGGGCGGCTTTGCTCCCAAGGACGAGGCCACCAACCGTTTCCCGGCGTACCACGATGTGTGGAGTTCGGCCAACGGGGCAGACTGGACCCTGGTGGCCCAGGCCCCCTGGAGTGCGCGCGGGGCTGCCGGGGCGGTGGTCTTTAACGACAAGATGTGGGTGATGGGCGGCTTCGATGGCCGCGACTTTTCCCACAGCGACGAGGTGTGGTGCTCGGAGAATGGGGCGGACTGGACCCTGGCCACCCATGCGCCCTGGGGACCCCGGGCCATGCACGCCTGCCTGGTGTACGGCAGGTGGATGTGGGTGCTGGGCGGGGGGATCTACGATGATCGCCACCCCCTCAACACCATCGCCGACTACAGCGATGTGTGGCGCTCCGAGGACGGGGTGCACTGGGAGCAGGTGACCCCCGAGGCCGGATGGGTGGCGCGGCGCTTCTACTGCGCCGCGGTCTTCGCCGATGGTGAGTACCACAAGATGTGGGTGCTGGGCGGGTACCATCAGGGGAATCGCAACGACGTGTGGTCCTCGCGCGACGGGCGCACCTGGACCGAGGAGCAGACGGCCTGGCCGATCCGCCACGAGCCAGGGTGCCTGGTTTTCGGCGAGCGGCTGTGGATCATCGGCGGGTTCGGGGACACCCTCTACAACGATGTCTGGGCCGGGAGCGGCGCATGATCCACTACAGCTTCATGGTCATCGAGGCGCTCAACACCCTCGGCGACGAGAATGAAGTGCGCCAACTGCTGGCCTTGGTTAAGCAGTGCGGGTACCAGGGCATCGAGCTGAACCTCGACCTGCCGCCGGCAGTGCCTTTCAGCCAACTGGAACGCTGGGTGGGGGAGGCTGGGCTGGTGATCCCCTCCTTTCTCACCGGCGGGGCGTACAACCGCGGCCTCTGCCTCAGTTCGCCAGACACCGGGGTGCGCCAGCGCAGCGTCGAACATCTGGTCCGCTGCCTGGAGGTTGCCAAACGCTTCAACAGCCTGCTGGTGGTGGGCCTGCTGCAGGGGTTCCGCAAGGACGAACCCAATCCGGAGAAAGCCAACGAGCGCATCGCCGGCTGCCTGCGCCAGGTCATGGACCGGGCCGAGCCCCTGGGCGTCGATATGGTCATCGAGCCGGTTAACCACCTGCAGGTGGGCTTCAACAATTCAGTGGGCGAGGTGTGCCGGTTGGTCGAGCGGGTGGGTTCGCCCAATCTGCGGCCCATGGTGGATACCGTACATATGAACATCGAGGAGCGTTCCCTCACCCAGCCCATCCTCGACTGCGGCTCCCTGCTGCGCCACGTACACCTGTGCGAGAGCAACGGCAGTCTCTTGGGCAGCGGCCACCTCGATTTCGCTGCCGTGCTGCGAGCCTTAGATCAGATCCACTACCAAGGCTTCGCCTCAATAAAGGTGTACCGCAATGCAGAGATCAGAGACGCAGCGCGATTGAGTATGGAGTACCTTAAAAACCTCAACCAATAAACGAGAGGTCAATGATGGCAAAGACAACCAAGATCAAGAAAAAGTACCGCGTCGGGGTCATTGCCAGCGGGCGCATCGCCCGCGAACACGGCCGCGGCTGGAGCGAGTGTGAGCACACCCAGATCGTCGCCCTCGGCGATATCCATCCCGAGTCCCTGCGCACCTACGGCGAGGACTTCAAGGTGCCGGCCAGCAAACGCTACCTCGACTACCGCGAGATGCTCGACAAGGAAGACCTCGACATCGTCAGCGTTTGCTCCTGGGACCCCCAGCACGCCGAGATGGCCATCGCCGCCTGTGCCCGCAAACCCCTGGCCGTGCTCAGCGAGAAACCCATGGCCGCCTCTCTGGGCGAGGCCGAACAAATGATCATCGCCGCCCAGCGCAACAACGTGAAGCTAGCCATCGGCCACCAGCGCCGCTTCTATTCGGCCTGGCAGGAGGCCCGCCGCCTGCTGCTCGACGGGGCCATCGGTGAACCCCGGCGGCTGTGGTCGGCAGTGACCGGCGGCATGATGAACACCGGCACCCATTGCGTCGACTTCCAGCTCTTTGTGCAGGGGGATATCAAGGCCGAGTGGGTGATGGGCTCGGTGGAGCGCAAGACCGACCACTACCTCTTTGGCCACCGCGTTGAGGACCGCTGCGCCGGCATCATCGGTTATGCCAATGGTGCTGAGGGGGTGATCGAGAACGAGATGAACCGCCTCTACCAGCTGGGGGCCACCATCTACGGCAGCGAGGGTATGATGGAGACCCAGGACAACAGCCTGCGCTTCATGACCAACAAGAAGGCCGGCTGGCAGGTGTTCAAACCCACCGAGAAGAACGTCGGCGGGTACGGCGATGCCTTTGTGCGCCAGGCCTATGCCATCTGCGAGTGGATCGAGGGCAAAATCGATGCGTACCCCGGCGAGGCCCAGCGCGGCAAGGCCGCCCTGGAGATCATGATGGGGGTGTACGAGTCGGCGCGGATGCGCGAGCGGGTGAGCCTGCCCTTGCAGACGCGGGCCAATCCCCTCGACGTGGCGGTGGAGTCGGGCCAGTGGCCGGTGGAACGCCCGGGCCAGTGGGACGAGCGCTCCTTCCTGGTGCGCGGCGAAGATTTCACCTGGATCAAGTAGGCTGTGGCCGAGGCGGAACAGGAGCTGACCTTCTCCATTCCCCGCGAGGGATTCCGCGGGGTGCGCTGGGGCACCCGCCAGCGGGACATCCCCTGGCAGTGGTCGGACCAAGGTTTTCCCGCCCCCTGTTTCCTGCGCCGCGACGAAGAGTGGCAGGTCTTCGGCATCCGCGCCAGCCATATCACCTACACCTTCCGCAACTCCCTGCTCTACGGGGTGCGCATCGACTTTGCGGGCCGCGCATCGGGACAGCGGGCGCTGGCCGCCCTGCGCCAGGCCTATCCCCCACAGGAAAAACTCCCCACCACCCGGCCCGACCGCGCCTGGCGCACCTCCGAGACCGCAGTCTGGGTGCGCTGCCCCACCACCAAGGATGGAGCCGGCACCCTCTATCTGTGGGGCCGGCACCGCACCTTTGGCAACGACGCCCCAGCCCCCACCTACCTGGCCAGACCGCCGGCGCTCAACAGCGTCTCCGGTCCCTTTGTGCCCAGGCACTATGTGTGTTATCGCGCCTCTGGCCCCATCACCATCGACGGCCACCTCAACGAGAAGGCCTGGCAGGACGCCGAGTGGTCGCAGCCCTTTCAGGACCACCAAGCCCCGTACGCCCCGGAACCCTGGAAGACCACCCGCTTCAAGATGCTCTACGACGACACCAACCTCTATTTTGCCGCCCAGTTGCAGGAGGAGAACGTCTGGGGCACCCTCCACAAACGCGACAGCGTCATCTACTACGACAACGACTTCGAGATCTTCCTCGACGCCACTGCCGACGGGGTGGAGTATTACGAGTTCGAGATCAACCCCCTCAACACCGCCTGGGACATGTTCCACGAGACCGACTATCACCGGGCCTCGGCGCTGCACACCGCCTACGACGTCACCGGCCTGCGCCATGCGGTGCAGGTGCAGGGCACCCTCAACTACCACTACGATGAGGACGAGGGCTGGACCGTGGAGGTGTTGTGGCCCTTGGCTTCGCTGCGGGAGCGAAATGGCCGGGTTTCCCTGCCGGTGCGCCGGGGCGATACCTGGCGGCTGAACTTCAGCCGCGTGCAGTACCTGCACATCTACGACCATCTCTTCCCGGCCATGGTGCCCAAGAGCCCCTGCGAGGACTGGATCTGGCAGTCTACCGACACCGGCGATTTGCACAACCCTGAGATGTGGGGCAAGGTGATCTTCTCCGATCAGGTGGCTGGCCCAGTCAAGGACGGAGAGTTGGAGCGCGGCTTCGCGGTGCGCCGCTCCCCCAAGCCAGCCAAAGTGTTGACAACGGAGATGGTCTGGCTGCCCGCCTGCACCTTCACTATGGGGCCCGATCCCACCGACGCCTTGCGCAGCCCGGCCCATCAGGTGGAGGTGGCCGGCTTCTGGATGGACCCTTACCCAGTAAGTGTGGCCGCATTCGCCGCCTTCCTCAACGCCGGGGACCACCACCAGCACTACAACACCTGGATGCGGATTCCGGAGCGCTGCGGCATCGTCCGCGAGGGGAACCAGTACCGGGTGATCGCCGGTCGTGAGCAGTACCCGGTGGTTTATCTGAGCTACGAGGCGTCGGCGGCGTACGCGGCCTTTTGCGGCAAGGCCCTGCCCAACGAGGCGCAGTGGGAACGGGCAGCCCGCGGCCCCGAAGGGCGCACCTATGCTTGGGGCAACCAGCCCCTCAGCCCAGAGCGGGCCAACTACGATTTCCACTACGGCGGCACCACCCCGGTGGGCAGTTTTGCCAAAGGGGCCACCCCCGAGGGAGTCTTTGACCTGTGTGGCAATGTCAAGGAGTACACCACCTCCCTCTTCGAGCCTTATCCGGGGGGCGAGCCGATGATCTACCTGGGGATGCGCGAGCCCTTCATCCACGCCCACACCGTGTTCCGGGTGGTGCGCGGCGGGGCCTGGACCAAACAGGCCGGCTGTATGGCCGCCGCGTACCGCGATGCCCACGGCAGCCTGAACCTCGGCTTCCGCTGCATCCGGCTGCCGTGATCGAACTGGAGGACGTGCGCCGCGCGGCGGCGGTGCTAAAGGGGCAGGTGATCGAGACGCCCTGTGCCCCCTCGCAGACCCTCTCCGAGATCACCGGGGCCGGCGTGGTGCTCAAGTTCGAGAACCTGCA
>SXGT01071245.1_pt1 | contig 20357 bp, 11 predicted proteins | sample 3176221 | NCBI WGS metagenome assembly SXGT01 (sample SAMN11356862, study PRJNA531348) | freshwater metagenome | isolation source: freshwater sample F1-120 | place: China: Fuxian Lake, Yuxi | collected 2017-12-25
CAGGCTGTTGACCGTAATCAGCGTTCCGAGCGCTGCGCTCGAAAGGTGTTCGACGCCACGGAAACAGATCAGCACGTGTGGATTCGCAACCGCTTCGATGCGTCGCACGAGCTCGGCGCCGATCTTGCGAATGCTCGCCTCATCGAGAATATCGCGGTCGACGAACTCGACGCGCAGCACTCCGTCGAGATCCGTCACCAGAATCCGTGATGTCTCTTGTGCCATACGTTTAGCGGCTTCCCGTCCCAGCACCGCTCAACTGATCACCAAGACCTGGGAAAAGCAGATCTTCGGCTTCCTGTTGAATGATGACTTCGGGGCGAATCAGCAGAAGAGTTGTGGTTTCGATCTTGCTCGTCACCGAGTTGGTGAAGAACCGATTGACGAACGGAACCTTTGAAAGCACCGGGACTCCGACTTCAATCTCAGTCTCGGCAACTTCACGCCGACCGCCGAGCAGAATCGTTCCCTTATCTGGCACCGACACTGCGGTGTTGATCTGAGTCACGGCGACGTCGGGCAACTGGATCGTCGCGCTAAAGCCGCTCGCGCGACCGAAGGCGTCTCCACCACCTGCCGCTCCCGAAACGCTCTGCTGATCAAACTTGATCAGAATGTTCTGCGCGAACTGCACGGTCATTGAGACATACCGACGATCTGCGCTGGTCACCGCTTCGATGTCGAGGACGAATCCTGTGCGCAGGTTCTGAATGTTCGGCTGGAACGCACCGGCGGCATCGCCGGTGACAGCCTGCACATTTGCGACGTACGCCTGCGACGCACCGAACGAAATCCAAGACCGCGATCCGTTGAAAAGCGTCAGTCGTGGGGCGGTGAGTGTCATCGCACGCTGATCAGCCTGCGTGGCCTGCACCAAGAGATCGACTTGCACGTCGTCGAGGTAGGTAAACCCAACGCTGAGCGCTGGATTCGCGAGTGCCGCTTGTGCAACGGTTCCCTTCAGGCCTGCACCGAGCAGTTGGATGAGCGGAAGCCCTTCCTGCTGCACGTTCACTGGGGACATGCCGTTGGAGTCGTAGAGACCTCCATAGCTTTCGCCATTGCGTCGCACGCCGATGGGGTTGTAGAAACCGCCGTTGGTTGGGCCAGACTGTCCGTAGGTCAGCCCGCCACCTGCTGGGTCGGGCGGCGCAATCGCTGTACCGGTTGCGGTTGAGTTGGACGAAGCGAGGTCTTGTCCCAGTCCTTGAAAGACGACTGGATTCTTCAAGTGGCCAACGCGAGGATCGCCCGAGTTCGAGGCTGGTCCAGGGGGCCGCTGAAAGAAGAAGTCACGCAACTGAAAGTTTGGATCTTGATCAACGGCATAATCGAACATGCCTGGATTCGAATTGAAATAGAGATCAAAGTCGATTCCGATCTGTTCGAACCACTGCACTTCAACTGAGATGAGGCGAGATTCAATGTTGATCTGAATCGCGCGCACAGCACGCAACTGTGAGAGCAGGTTCATGATGTCGCGGTGCGTCTTGGGGGTCGCCGTCACGATGAGATTGCCGCTGAAGTCGTCGAGTCGGCTCTCGGTCATGTCGCCCTTGTCCCAGAATGCCTCTGGCACAAGGAACTTGATGAGCTCCTTGAGACGGGTCAAGATCTGTTCGCGCTGGTCCTCAATGCCGAGGCTCGTGCCGCTGCCGAAGAGCGAACCACCGCCACCTCCACCGCCACCTCCGCCGCCCCCACCGCCCCCGCCGAAGCCCCCCCCCCCTCCGCCGCCGAAGCCTCCGCCGCCGCCGCCGCCGCCGCCCCCACCACCGCCGTTCTGGCCACCTTGGTTGAGCGCTGCGTCGATGTTGAAATTCGGGGCGTTGTCGAAGTAAGGGACGAGATAGAGCAGGTCGCGTACGTCATAGACGATCGTCACGCGGCGAAGCGAAAGCGCTTCGGTTGACGCGACAACGACGATGCCATCTTCCATCGCCCAATCGGCCCGATTCGCCTGTGAATCTGCTGGATTTGCGCTGTCTCCACTCGCCGCTTCGAGCGCCATGTCAAGCGCCTTGTCCGCACGAATACTCGGAAACGACAGCGACACCGTGGACTGCTTGGTGACCCCGGTCGTCTCAAGCGACTTCCAGTCGACATAGAAGTCGAGCCCCGTCACTTCCTTGAAGTAGTTGATCGCGGCCTCGAACTCAGTCTCAGCGAAGTCGACATTGATCTTCTCACGCAACTTCGCGAGCGCTGCCTGATCGGTCTGCGAGTCGGTAAACCCTGCGGCGCCACCTCGGCGAGTCGAAATCTGCGGCCAATCCTCTGGATAGGACATCACTGCATCGGCGCTGCGAGGTCCTGGACCGCTGAAGTTCTTCTTCGGAGGCACGAACGCAGCCTGCGCATCCACCGCAAACTCCTGGAAGGCAACCGATCGCTGTCGCTGCAGCTCGGTATATCGGCGATACAGAATGCCTGACTCGATCGTGTCACGAAGTGCGAGTGCGGCTGGATTGGTCGGATCGATGAACAGAATCTCTTGGACGACTTCGAGTGCTTCCTTGTACTTCAACTCAGCCTGGAGTTGACGGATGCGAGTCATGTCCTCGTTGATCGTGCGCTGCCGTTGCTCGAGCAACTGCTGCTTCTGCACGGCGGTCGACTGCGCGGCATCCTTCGACGAGAGCAGTTTCTGCGACTCGGCGCTCGCAGTCTGTGCTCCTGTGATTCGGACAAGCTCAGCCTCGGCTTGAGACATTCGATTGTCGAAATCTGCGGGCGAAAACAGCGACTTGCTGCGCTGCAGGGCGACCTTGGCCTGCACGACGGTGTTGTTCGCTCCGGCAAAGTTGCCCTGCGTGAAGAGCTCGCTCGCGCGAATGAGGGCGCTGTCAAACTCAACCTGCGCCTGCTCTCGCAAGACCGCATCATCGCCAGCAACCTTGTCGACCGAGGATGCTTGGTTCAAAGCCGCTTGTGCGTCTGAGAGACCCTTGGTGGCCTCGGTATCCCCTGGAACTTGAGTCATGATCGCCGACCAAAGATCGGCTGCAGAGGCCCATTGACTTCGGGACATCGCCTGACGCGCCTGTGCACGAAGCATTGGAATACTCGCAGAATCCGCCGCTGGCGGAGTTGGATCCGCTGCAGGTGCTGGGGCCGTTGGTACGGGTTGCGACTCTGGCGGAGTGTCCCCTGCTGCCGGCGGCGTCTGGGCGACCGATCCAGAGTGAGTCAAGGAGAAAACGAGCGCGACAAGGGCGAAAGTCGATGGTGCAAACTTCATAGTTGTGTCGATCGGTAGGCGAGACGAGGGCGAGAACAGGTTCATGCAATACTCCGTGGGAACCCTCTGAGGGACCCTCTCGATGCAATTCTTGATCCGACAAACGCGTGGTGGCAGCCGTGCCTCAGGCGGATTTGAATCGCCTCGCCTCAAGGCGAGCGGAAAGACTAAACGCCATCGAGCCCATCCGCAAGCGGACGCTCGTTACAATCGAACCGATGACCACCTCGGAGGCCACTTCTGCGATTGCACAGTCCCCCTGCCGACTGGTATTGGCAGACGGATCGACCTTCTGCGGAGTCGGATTCGGGGCCGTTGGCACTCATGTCCTGACCATTGGTGAAGTCGTCTTCAACACATCGCTCACCGGATACCAAGAAGCGATCACGGACCCAAGTTACAGCGGACAGATCCTGACTTTTTCAGGAACGCAAATTGGAAACTATGGAGTTGCGCTCGAGGACAACGAAAGTTCGCGTCCGAAGGTCAAAGGTGTGATCGTGCGTGAGTTGAGTCGCATCTGGTCGAACCAGCGAGCGGTCGAAGGGCTCTCGCAGTGGCTCGCTCGGCATGGCGTTCCTGGCCTTCATGAAATCGACACGCGCGCGCTCGTGCGGCGACTTCGCATGACGGGCTCGATGAACGGCGTGCTCTGTGGAGATGCTGCGCGTTCGAATGACGAGCTCGTGCAACTTGCAAGGTCAAGCGTCTCGATGGCTGGGACCGATCTCGCGAGCGGCGTGAGTCCGCGTGCGGCGTCACTCTGGAAAGAGGCGCTCGGCTCGTGGGCCCCGCGCTCGCGCGCTGGCATGCGAGTCGCACGAACCCCCCTCAACGTGGTCGCGATCGACTGTGGCGCAAAGCACGCGATTTTCCGCAATTTGACTGAGCGCAACTGCATCGTGCATGCAGTGCCACATGACACTTCGGCGAGTGAGATTCGCGCGATGAAGCCGGATGGCCTCTTCATTTCGAATGGACCAGGCGATCCTGCGGCTGTCACGGCGACAGTGAACACGCTTCGCGAAATCGCTGGGGAGATACCGACATTCGGCATTTGCCTTGGGCACCAGTTGCTTGCGCTTGCGCTCGGGGCGACGACCTACAAACTCAAATTCGGCCACCGCGGATCCAACCAGCCTGTGCGCAACCTCGTGAGTGGACGGATTGAAATCACAAGCCAGAATCATGGCTTCTGCGTCGACGAACTGAGCCTGCGCGCCGCCGGAGGTGAGCCGACGCACATCCACCTCAACGACGGGACAATCGCCGGATTCCGCCACGCCTCGAAGCCGATTTTTAGTGTGCAGTATCACCCTGAAGCATCGCCAGGCCCGCACGATTCGGATTACCTCTTCGACTGCTTCATCTCGCTTATGGAGCATGGCGGAACGCTCAGCGACGAGTCGATGCACGAGGCTCAGAGTCGCGCAGCAGTTCTCGCCCGCGGCGAACTCGCCGCGCGATGACCCAACCAACCGACCAGCGAATGGAGTATGCGCGCGTCGCGGTCGCACGGGGGATCGATCATGCTCCAGATGGCTTGACCTACCGAGTTCCAGACGGCCTCGATCCCGTCACTCTGGGGGATTGCGTGACGGTTCCTCTCGGACGCGGCAATTCGCCCGTCGGCGGCGTCATCGTCGCGCTCGGCGGCAGTGAGCTGCTTGACGGAAAGGTAAGGGCGACGAGCATCAAGGCTCTCATGAGCGTCGACCGCACGACCGCACCGATGCCCGGCATCGTCGTGCGATTGGCACAGTGGATTTCGTCGTACTACTGCGCTCCCATCGGTGTAACGATTGCGAGCATGACACCAACCGCAGTACGCAAAGGCATCGGACGCGTGCATTCGCAGGCGGTTGACCTCGCGCCCGTGCAGCCGGCCGTGAAGAAGTTGCACCCGAATCGACAGGCGATTCTTGAGCGCATCGCCCGGTGGCCGGCATCTGAGCGGCCAGTCGACGTTGATGCACTGCGCGACGCATGCACCCTCGCGACACGCGCTCCGATTCTTGCACTTGTCAAGAGTGGACATCTGACGGTGGTTGCACGCTCGTCGGTGCAGGCGAAGTGGCGCGCAACAGTCCTTACGGCGGGGTCGGCGCCAGTGCTCACGCCGCAGCAGCGGGCTGTGGTTGATTCGATCGATGCCAGCCGGAATTCGGGCTTTTCACAGCATCTTGTGCACGGGGTCACTGGGGCTGGCAAGACCGAGGTGTATCTCAACCTCGCGCGAAACGTGCTCGAGAGCGGTCGATCAGTCCTCTTTCTCGTACCTGAGATATCGCTGACTCCGCAGACTGGCGGACGGATCGCTGCGCGATTTCCTAGTTACCCCATGGCGATCTTGCACTCAGGCTTGACCGCCGCGCAGCGTCACGAACAGTGGATCGTTGCGAGCCGTCCAGGGGCCAAGATCGTGATTGGAGCGCGCAGTGCTGTATTCGCTCCGGTTGGTGACGAAGAACTTGGGCTCATCATCGTCGACGAAGAGCACGACCAGTCCTACAAGCAAGATCAGGCGCCGCGCTACAACGGTCGAGATGTCGCGATCCGGCGCGCGCAACTTGCAAAGTGCCCAATCGTGATGGGCAGCGCGACACCGAGCATGGAGAGCTGGTTCAACGCGACCACAAAGGGAATCGCCACCCTGCACCGACTGCCTGACCGTGCGCCTGGGCTTCGAACCCCCAGAGTTGAAATCGTTGATTTTCGTCGGGAATCAATGCTGAAAAAGGATCGCCGAGTACATCTCGTCGGACCGACGCTCGAGACCGCGCTCAGGCAGTGTTTCGACCGCGCAGGGCAAGCGGTCGTGCTTCTCAACCGGCGCGGCTACGCCAACTGGATCGCGTGCCCAGACCAAGGTTGCGGTTGGAACATGCGCTGCGATCACTGCGAAGCTGGCATGGTTGTGCACCATGCCGCTGCGGGGGAGCGGCTCGCGACATTCACGCGCTGTCACCATTGCCAGACCGAACAGAAGGTGCCTATCCGTTGTCCCCGTTGCGCGAAATCGGTCGTGATCTTTGGCCTCGGTACACAACGGGTCGAAGAAGAGCTAGACCGACTTTTCCCCGATCTCTCCGCGCACGGCAGAATCGCCCGAGTTGATGGCGACACCATGCGCCACGCGAGCGAGTTTCACGAGACGCTCGAACGCTTTGGGCGAGGCGACATTCGCCTGCTGCTTGGGACGCAGATGATCGCAAAGGGGCTTGACTTTCCCAATGTGCAAGTCGTTGGAGTCATCAGCGCAGACACAGCTCTCAATCTGCCCGACTTTCGTGCAAGCGAACGGACATTTCAACTCGTATCGCAGGTGTCTGGACGGTGCGGCCGCAGCGATCATGCGGGGCGCGCAATCATTCAGACCTTCGAGCCAACGGCTGAGCCGATTCTCGCTGCGGCCCGCCACGATTATGTCGGGTTTGCGCGCGCAGAGATCAGTGTGCGTCAACGGTATGGATTGCCACCCTCGCACCGACTGACCCGCATCATCGTGCGTCACACGCACCCGAACACCGCCGAGCAGATCGCGCACGATCTGCACCGGGCGATCCTCGCGCTCGATGGGGCACGCGATGCTGTCGTGCGCGATCCCACCCCATGCGCTATCGCGCGGATCGCTGACCGCTGGCGATTCCAGATCGAATTGCTCGCATCGACTCCTGCGAAGATGCAGTCCCTCTTGGCCGCGGCCAGAAGCCGAGAGCTGTTCCATAATGGCGAACTCATCGCGGTCGATGTCGATCCTGTGGCGCTGCTGTGAGAATCCCAACAGTGGCGCGTGTGTCCCGGGTGCGGTCACTTTTCGACCCCTTGCTACACTCGGCAACGGGCTGCTGAGGCGACTCTTCACCCTTTTTTTCAGCACTCGAATGGAGCAAGTTCGTGACCCAGACTGGCCACGCCAATTCGGATTCGGGACTTCCCGCGCGCCAAGCGATCAACGGGTGGGACGCAGACTTTGTGGATGCACTTTTCGCCCAGTGGAGCCGTGATCCTCACTCGGTTGACGCCACGTGGCAGCAGTTTTTCGCTGGATTCGAGCTCGGCCTTGCTCGTCCTGTCCCACCAACGAAGGGATCGACTGCGCAAGACACCGCCGATGCCTCACGCGTGGCGGCGGCGTCGGGCACGTTGAGCACCTCAGGTGACCTGCAAGCGCAGCGTGGAGTCGACCTACTGATCGCGCGGTACCGCGAGTTCGGACATCTCGCTGCACAGCTCGACCCCCTCGGAACGACCCGCCCATTTCCCGATGCGCTCACGCTCGAGTCGGCAGAGTTGACAGATGCCAACCTCACACAGGCATTCGATCCTGGGTCACTTCCCATCGCTGCACCCGCGCTGTTGGCAGACATCATCGGCCAACTCGAGCGAACGTATTGCGGATCGACTGGCGTTGAGTACGCCCACATCACGAATCTCGAGCAGCGCGCGTGGGTCCGTGAGCGCGTCGAAGCAGCGCGAGGAAGGGCGAACTTCTCAAACGCGCAACAAACACACATTCTCAGTCGGCTCGTCGACTCAGATGCCTTCGAGAGTTTTCTTGCGATGCGCTATGTCGGCAAGAAGCGCTTTGGACTCGAAGGTGCCGACACCATCATCCCGATGCTTGATCGCGCGATTGAAACTGGCGCTGCGCTTGGAGCGCGCGAGTTCTGCTTTGCGTTCGCTCACCGCGGACGAGTGAATCTGCTGGCGAACATCGTCGGCAAGAAGTACGAGCAGGTCCTCACTGAGTTTGAAGAGAACTGGACCGCTGGATTTGCCGATGGCGGTGGCGATGTGAAGTATCACCAGGGGTACAGCTCGGATCGGCAGACCGCGTCTGGCAGTGTGCACCTCACCGCGAGCGCGAATGCATCGCATCTCGAATTCGTCAATGGCATTGTGCTCGGTCGGACGCGCGCGAAGCAGGATCTTCGCAATGACAGTGACCGGCGCGAGGTCGTGCCGATTCTCGTGCACGGTGATTCATCCTTCCCTGGGCAGGGCTCAGTCGCTGAGTGTTTCAACTACATGAAGCTCGCCGGGTACGACGCCGGCGGCGCGCTGCACGTGATCATCAATAATCAGGTTGGGTTCACGACCAATCCTGAGGATGTCTTCGCAGGACAGTATTGCTCCGACCTTGCGAAGGCCTACGACGTGCCGATTTTTCATGTCAACAGCGACGACCCCGAAGCGTGTGTCTTTGCGATGCAGACTGCGACAGAGTTCCGACAGGCATTCGGACGAGATGCACTTGTCGAACTGTGGTGCTATCGAAAGAATGGCCACAACGAAACGGACGAGCCCTCGTTTACGCAACCCATCCTCTATCGACGGGTGCGTGATCATGCGCCCGTTGCCGCAACCTATCGAGACAAACTTGTTGCGGCTGGCGCCATTACGCGCGCCGATGCCGATGCACTTGTGTCGAAAGTGCATGACGCGATGGACCGAGCGCAACTCGCGGTCAAAGCGAAGCCAGTCTTCCCAGCGGTGGCCGCGTTTGAGGGTCGATGGAAGGGTCTCGACAACGCCTACCACGCTCACGATGACGAAACGGGCGTGTCGCTCGCGTCACTCGCGAAACTTGCGGCAGTGATTTCGTCGATTCCAGATCACGTCACGCCGCATCGGACGATCGCTCGAACGCTTGCAACACGCGCGGCGATCGATCCAGACACGAAGATTGACTGGGCGACAGCAGAATTGCTTGCGTATGGGTCACTGCTCGTCGATGGCTGCCGCGTACGAATCAGCGGACAGGATGTCGAGCGAGGAACATTCAGCCATCGGCACGCAGTCGTGACGTGCCAGGACACGGGTGGCAAGCACAATCCGCTTGCGACACTTGGGGCATTTGGTGTGTGGAACAGCCCGCTCACTGAGAATGCAGTCGTTGCGTTTGAAGTTGGGTACTCGCAGACCGATCCAAATGCACTCGTCATCTGGGAGGGCCAGTTCGGCGATTTTGCCAACGGCGCTCAGGTGATCTTCGATCAGTTTCTCACGAGCGGTGAAGTGAAGTGGCATCGTGCGTGCGGTCTTGTCTTGCTCTTGCCGCATGGCTACGAAGGGCAAGGCCCCGAGCATTCATCGGCGCGCATTGAACGATTCTTGCAGTTGTTTGCCAATGACAACTTCGAGGCGGTCTATCCGTCGACAACCTCGCAGATGTTTCACGTTCTGCGCAGACAACTCAAGCGTGATTTCAGAAAGCCGCTCGTCGTCTTCACACCCAAGAGCATGCTTCGGCTGCCTGCGGCGCAAAGTGCGGGCTGCGAATTCGTGCAAGGACACTTTGACCGCGTCATTGATGACGCCGCGGTCGCCAGTCCGTCTGAGGTCACCCGCCTGTTTTTCTGCAGCGGAAAGTACTTTCACGAACTTCACGCGCAGCGCGTGGTACTCGCCGATTCGACATGCGCGTTCGTACGTCTCGAGCAGATCGCCCCCTTCCCTGCCGATGGCATTGAAGCGGCGATGCAGCGCTATCCCAATGCGAAGGTGCACTGGGTGCAAGAAGAACCGCGCAACATGGGTTGCTATCGATTCGTTCAGGCACAGATGCTCGATCGATTCAATGTGAACCCGAGCTATGTCGGCAGGCCAGACTCGGCGACACCTGCAGTCGGCTCGACAAAGGCGCACGAGAAGCAAGCACGAGCGCTGCTCGCAGAGGTCTTTCCGACACTCGACGGAGTCTCGACCGAGATCAAGGAAAGCGAATCAGAACCACGTCTAACCACGAGTGAGAAGAAAAAGAGCAGTCGCAAGCCCACTGCAAACAAGCGCTGACGCGAACGCGAGGATGCACACATGATTGAAGTCGTTGTCCCAAGTCCAGGAGAGTCGATCACCGAAGTCACGCTTGGAACATGGCGCAAGAATGAGGGTGAGTGGGTTGAGAAGGATGAACTGCTCAACGAAATCGATTCTGACAAGGCAACGCTTGAGTTGCTAGCCCCCGCGGCGGGCGCGCTGCGACTCACAGTGAAGTCTGGGACCGAGCAAAAGGTGGGGGCACTCGTCGCCAAGATCGACGAAACGGCAAAGCGACCAGCGGGTGCAGTTGCTCCGACGAGTACTGCCGCACCTGCTCCTGCTGCCCCTCCTCGCAGCGCAAGCGCGTCAGGCTCGGAATCACCGACGCGCGTCTCAGGGGTCGCGAAAAAAGTCGCCGCGGCACGAGGAATCGATCCAGGTGCTCTCTCTGGAAGTGGGCCATCTGGCCGCGTGATGAAGATCGACGTCGAGGGAGCGGCACCAGGCATCGCCGCCAACGCGAGCGCATCGACAGCGCCGAGCGGAAGCCGCGGAGTTCGCCGCGAGAAGATGACTCGACTGCGTCAGAAGATCGCCGAGCGGCTCGTGAGCGCGCAGCACAACGCGGCGATGCTGACAACATTCAATGAAGTGGACATGAGCGAAGTCATGCGCCTGCGTGCCGAACATAAGGTCGACTTCGAAAAGCAGCACGGAGTCTCGCTTGGCTTCATGGGATTCTTCATTCGCTCGTGCGTCTCTGCGCTGCAGCAGTATCCGCGTGCCAACGCGTACCTCGCTGGTGATGAGATTGAGTTTCACGACTTCGTCGATATCGGCGTTGCGGTTGGAACTGAGCGCGGTCTTGTTGTCCCTGTGCTTCGAAGCGTCGAAACGCTCTCGCTTCCAGCGGTCGAGAAGACGCTGCGCGCCTGCGCAATTCGCGCCCGAGACGGCAAACTGAGCGTCGATGAGATGACCGGCGGCACCTTCACGATTTCGAATGGCGGGGTCTATGGCTCGCTCATGTCGACGCCAATTCTGAACCCGCCGCAGTCGGCGATCCTTGGAATGCATGCGATCAAGAAGCGTGCGGTTGAGGACCCCAACAACCCAGGACAGATCGCGCTTCGCCCGATGATGTATCTGGCGCTCTCGTACGACCACCGCATCATTGACGGCGCCGAAGCCGTCGGATTTCTCGTTCATGTCAAGGACTGCATCGAAAACCCTGGACGCCTGCTGCTGGGTGTGTAAGAAGGAGCGCTTGCGATGAGACACCTGCCGCGACTGCTCACATGCGCCTACTTGAGTGCCCTTGTCACTGGATGTGACGGCGGAGACGACTCGCCACCACCATCGCCTGCGCCAGCGAAACCCGCAGCGTCGGCTCAGGCTGCTTCCACTGCGCCTCCGATGACGGTAGACATCAACAAGATCGCGGCTGATCTTGGTGCGGCTTACAAGACGCGCGCGACACTCACGGCAAAGATGACGAAGGGACAGAATCTTGATGCAGCTGAATGCACCGAGCTGTACACCGCAATAGAGCAATGCGCGAAGATCTCGCAGGACATCTGCGACTTGCTCAGGAAGACCCCACGCTGGCAGCGCCAGATCACCGAATCGCTCGAGAAAAACGCCAAGAGCTCAATCATCGCCAACACGAAGGCTGAAAACGCCTACGCGAAAGCGAAGAAGTCGGGTCGGGTTGGCGCGGCGAGCGCTCCCTGCCCTGCGAACATCAAAGCGCTGGTCGAGAAGTACTCGATGTCAGAGATGCGCGTGAAAGGCTTGATGCCCTACACGAAAAGCGAGATGGAGTAAGCACCCGCCCGCGCTCGCTAGCGCGATTTTGAATTGCGCGCTGGCGTTGTGCCGGCTGCGTGTGCGGTCGTGCGCTGCGCAGTCGCTGGCTGTGTGATCGGATTGGCTCGACTCTTGGGGCGCACTGGAAGAGTGACTGGCGCGTCTGGGTTCGACTCTGCTGCGAGTTCTTCATCACCTGCGACGCCGGTGAAAATCAGCGCAGCCGAAACGCGCTCGCTTGCATCGACTGGCAAGTCTTGGCCACTCGCGAGGATCGCCTTGCGCCGCTCGGGCAACTGATCTGGCTTCACACCGAGGTACTGCAGCGACTCATCGATGACGTCGCGCACGACCGGCCCAGCAATCGATCCACCAAAGTGGCCCTTCTTCTTGTCTGGGTCATCGATCACACAGAGCACCACGATGCGAGGCTGTTCGAATGGGGCACCCGCGATGAAGTTGGCGACGTATCGATCTTCGAAGTAGCCCTTGCCTTGGTCGGGCGGTTTGGGGAGTTGTGCGGTTCCGGACTTTCCGAACATCCGATAGATCGCACTCTGCGCGCGCCGACCCGTGCCTTCTGTAAGCACCCCTTCCATTGCTGACCGCGTCTCGTGTGCGATCGATGAGGGGATCACCGCCGTGTGTGGAGAAGCGAGCACGCGTCCATCTGCGCTCACGGGAAGTGCAATGCGTGGCTGCGGCATCCACCCATCGGTGCAGAAGGTGCTGAACGCTCGAACCATTTGCAGTGGAGTCACGCCAATCTCATGCCCCATTGCAACCGAAGTCTGGGTGTACTTCGACCACGCGCTTGGCGAAGTCACAAGTCCCGCGGTCTCACCTGGTACACCCAGATTCGTCACCGCGCCGAACCCGAATCGCGCAACGGCCTTCTCTTGCATGTCTTCAAATGACATCCGCTCACCTGCGATCGCCATGCCGCTGTTGAGGCTTTTCACCAAGACGGTTCGCCATGAGACTGGACCGTAGTACTTGACGTCACGTATCGCGCGGCCAAAGCCCGTGCGATACGGGCCATTGGTTGGCGTCGGCACACGAGAGGCTGGAGTAAAGACACCGACTTCGGTTGCTGCGGCCCACACGAACGGTTTGAAGGTTGATCCTGGTTCAAATGGATCCGTCAGGCAACGGTTACGCCCGAGCGCTGGATCAATTCGCCTGCTCGGATCATCTGTGACTTCTCTCCAGCCAGAGCGCTTTCGCAGGGTGTCCGCCATCGCCAACACATCCCCCGAGAGCGGATCGAAGACCACGAGTCGGCCGCCTCCCGCGTTGTACTGCCGCACAGCCTCTGCGAGTCGACGCTCGGCAATGTCCTGCAAGACGAGATCGATTGAGAGTCGCACATCGGCGCCGTCGTCAGCAGGAACGAAGTTGCCATCTTCGATGTGCAGCACATTGCGCTGCACATCTCGTAGATATGTCAGTTTGCCGTTGGTTGCCGCAAGGCGCTTCTCGAATGCGAGCTCGGCGCCAGCGAGTCCCTTGTGCTCGAAGCCGACCTTGCCAACGACTCCAGCACCGACCGATCCCTGCGGATACTGCCTCACGAGCTTTGATTCGATGCCGAGTCCTTCAAGTGCGAGGGTCTTGATTCCGTCGAGTTCAGATTCACTGAGGTCTGCATCGAGGACGACATATCGATCATCGGCGCGTTGTCGAAGGGTCTGCTCGACATCGGATGAGGATCGACCAAGCACCGATCCGAGTAACGCCGCGACATCTTCAAATGGGTCCGTTGCAACCGACGCCTGGGGATCGCTCTTGAGCCCCTCGCGAATCTTGTCGTTGCCGTGCTTCCAGATGGTCGCAGGATCAGCGAACAGTCGGTATCCGACAACGCTCGTCGCGAGAATGCGACCGCGGCGATCGAGGATGCGGCCGCGCGCTGCCAGTTCGGTTGATGTCGATGTGCGAGATCCCATCGCGGGAAGCAACTGCGATGGCGGAAGGGTCTTGAGCTGCGCGACGCGCAGCAGCGTGCCGCTGAGGGCTGCAATGGTGACGATGACGATGCCGCGCGACCACGCGCGAATCCTCGCCGGCGAGGTCATCCGCCGAACTCCACGCGCTGCCCATCGGTCGTTGCATCATTGGGACTTGTGAGCGTCCCCTCTTCAATTCGATATGGGATCGCCCGCCATCGTCGATCGAGTCGATCGACTGCCGCACGAATCTCCTGCGGACGGGTGCGTCGAGCAATCTCAGCTCGAAGGGACCAAAGCGTCCGCTCCTGTTCCAACATTCGCCAATGCGCTCTCGAAATGTCGCGTGCAAGTTCGTACCGCTGCTGTCGCTGCACGAGCACGCCACAGGCGAGCACGCCGATTCCGACGATGATGGCCGTGACCTTCGCGAACAACGGGGCGCTCTTACTGAGGCTCGCTGGGAATGCGAAGTCCAGCGCCGATCTTCAACGCTGCGGGACTCTTCAGTCGATCGCGATTTGCCTCATAGATCAACTCCCACTTCTTCGATGACCCGAGCTCACGCGCTGCGATCGTTCCAAGCGTGTCACCTTTCTGCACCGTGTACTCACGCTGTGCGAGCGCAGGCTGTGTGGGGGAGACGGCGGCGGCAACGGAGGCAGGCACGGCTGGCGCAAGCTGCGGCTGCGCGACGGGGGCCGCCTGCGCCACGACAGGAGCAGGCTGCTCTCCACGCAACACGCTCGCGGCAGGAAGTCGAAGGGTTGTTCCCTTGCGCAGGCGCGTTGGATTCGAAATCGTTCCTTTGTTGAACTCGGCGAGTTTCTGCCAGAGATTTCCGTTGCCGTACTTCGACTGGCAGATTTTGTACAGAGTCTCACCCTCTTTGAGTGTGTAGAGCTCACATGGCACTCCAGGTGGTGTCGCAGCGGTTGCCGATTCTGGGATGATTCCCGGTGGAACTTGCAGCGAAGCTCCTGCGTCGGCGAACTGCTGCGCAGCGACGGGACCGCCGAGCGGAGTTCGATTGCCGACCTGTACTGGCTGAATCGATGCTGGTACTTGGGGTCTCACCACTCGCATTTGTGTGTTTGCGACCAGATCTGCTGGATTTCTGCGCTGAGTCGCAGAAAAGTGATCAGAGACGAGGATGCCCACGAAGAGGAGCAATCCGAATCCCAAGACAACGGCGAGTTTGTGTTCACGGGTCATGGTGCAACTTCCTTGCTGGCGTGATTGTTGACGCTGGGGTGATGACTAGCGATCGATGCGCGACACTGACCGAAGCTTGGCCGAGCGAGATCTCGAGTTTCGAGCGACTTCGGAGTCGCTCGCGACCTGAGGCTTGCGGGCCACCCTTGCGACGAGTCCTTCGTCCACGAGGGTTGCGAATGAGCGCTTGACTTGGCGGTCCTCCAACGAATGGAAGGAAATCACCGCCACACGTGCTGATCGAGAGAGCCACCCCGCACCCGTTGTTCGGAACGCCGCAGCGACCGACTTCAAGAACTCCTCGAGGGCTCTCAGTTCGTCGTTGACGGCGATCCTGAGCGCCATGAAGGTTCGGGTGGCAGGGTGCAATCTGGAAGCACGGGCACGCGAGCCATAAGCCTCGCGCACGAGTCGAGCCAAATGCGCCGTCGTAAGGATCGGCTCATGCGTTCGCGTTTGTGCAACTTTCCGAGCGATCAATCGCGCAAATGGGTCTTCACCAAAGTTGTAAATGAGATCTGCGATATCGGACTCGCACAGCTCTCTGATGAGGTCGGCCGCCGTGTACACGGCTGACTGGTCAAGCCGCATGTCGAGTGGGCCATCATGCCGAAACCCAAATCCGCGCTGCGCTTGGTCAAGTTGGTTGCTCGAGACACCGAGGTCGGCCAGTACCAAGTCTGCTGAAATCCCTTGCTTCTGGGCGATTTCTGAAATCGAGCGGAAGTCGCCGTGGATTGCGTCGACTCGCGACTCGGGCGCGGCCGCGCGCACGCGGGCGAGCGCAAACTGCAAGTTGGCAGCGTCCCGATCGAGCAAGAGCACCCGACCAGGATTGAGTGCTGCTGCAATCGCGCTTGCATGTCCACCCCGGCCGGCAGTCGCATCAATGAACGATTGCCCCCGCTGAGGCGAGAGCGACGCGAGCACCTCTGCGAGGAGGACCGGCTCGTGCCCTGACTCCGAGGGGTTCACGCTGGGCGATCCGCCGAGGAATCACGATCGAGCGGTGGCGTGGCCGCTTGCCAACGCTGCATGAGTGCGATCTTGACCGCGATCGAAATGACGACCCCAAAAAGGGCCATCCCGATGCAATAGATCACCAAGACTCGAGTCGAAGTCAGGAGGACAATCGCCGCGATGGCCACACCGAGCGAGGTAAAGACGAACGCGATGCCATAAAGCGCAAACACCGTCTTCTTGACTGACCCAAGAGCCCGCTTGAGTTGATGATGCAGGTGATTCGCGTCGGGAGTGTTCATTGAAACACCGGCGAGCTTTCGACGGATGATCGCGAGCAGCGTGTCGATAATGGGCAGTCCGAAAATGACGAACCCCGCGACCACCATGCTGGGGGACCCCTGCTCGCCGAAGAGCAAGATGGTGGTGACACACAGATATCCGATGAGCAAGCTGCCACAATCACCAAGGAAGATCACCGCTGGATTGAAGTTCCATGGCAAAAACCCGAGCATGCAACCAAGCAGTGACAGCGCGAGAACGACGCGCACCCCAACGAGGCTGCTCTCTGAATCTCCAACCGCTGTTGTCTGCGCGAGCAAGAGCGCGATAGCGAGAAACCCCGCCGACATGATGGCGGTCGTCCCTGACAGGAGCCCATCAAGCCCGTCGATCAAGTTGGCTGAGTTGCATCCTGCGATAATCACGAACCCAAGAAAGAACGTGCCGATCCAGTAATAGAGGAGTTCGTTGTTCACCACGAATCCAGACAGGGCAAGGAGTGGCTCCTCGGGCGGACCGATCAGTGGTTGTAACACACCAGTGACTGCGCCAATACCGAGATCGGAGTAAGAAAGCGCCGCGGCGGCGACGAGCTGGCCTGCGATCTTCAGTCTCGCATCCCACTTCCAAATGTCGTCGGCGAGACCAGTCAGCGCGATTGCGCTCGCTCCGACGAGAATCGACAGTGGAACGGGAGCGAAGTCAGCCGCGTCGCCATCGATCAGTATGAAACTCGCCACCATCGCACACATGAATCCGATGAAGACGGCGAGCCCTCCTAGATAGGCAACTGGGGCCTTGTGGTGCTTGCGATGCAAGTCGGGTTTGTCAATGACCCCGACGACAACGGCGATGTGCCGCACGACAGGCGTCGCGACAAGGGTGATGAGGAACCCCGCGACAAAGACTGGGGAATACACATTCAGCATCTCGACCGCGTCAACAAAAACCTCGTGCGCGGGTGCGGGAGCGGGCGCGAGCAGCTCAATCCCTGTCGATGCCGCTTGCAGATTCATCGTGTCAGGCAACTCCCTGGGCGGGTGCTGGGGCGCTCGCCTCCGCGATGTACTCGCTCATGATGCGAGCGTTCTTCTTGTAGTACCCACCCGCAGTCTGCTGCGGACGGTTGAGTATCGCTCCGACGAAGGTCGCACGCTGAGCACTCAATTGGCCAAGGAGTCGCGAAACGAGTCCGCGCTGATCGCTCATCGCTCGCACAACGAGCACCGATGCATCAACGCGGTTCGCGACAACGATCGATTCGGCAGCGATCGCTGCAGGAGCAGTGTCGACAAGAATCATGTCGTACTCAGACCGCGCGCGGTCGAAGACTTCCGTCGCCTTGGCGGTGTCCAACAGTTCAAGGGCTCTGGTGGTACCAGCCGACAGCACGAAGATGCCATTCCCAGCCGGTTGGACTGCGCTCGAGAACTCGACAGTTCCTGCGAGCACATCTCCAAACCCGGGCGAATGCTCGGGAAGCGAGAAAAGTCTCGCGACCGCAGGGCGTCGAAAATTGGCGTCGATAATGAGGACTCGCTTGCCGACGACCGAGGCACTCGACGCGAGATTGCTGATGATCGACGTGACGCCCGCATGCGGCATCGCAGAGAAAATCCCGACGACCTTGCGATCATGATCTTGGAGCGCCTTGGCCAGATTGGTTGAAATCTGCCTGAATGACTCTGCCATCGACGACTGCGGCGCCTCGCGCACCACGAAATCAACTTTCTCGGGTTTGGATTCATCGTCAGAGATATCTGGGATGACCCCGAGCAGCTTTCCGCTGACGATCCCCGCAAGCTCGGCGGCGAAGCGAACTCGTTGATCGAGAAACTCTCGAAGAAAAATCAGTCCAACGCCGAACGCCACCACCGCGAACCAGACTCCAGGAAGCACGACCTTCCAGTTTGGAAAGGCGAGTTCGCGAGGGGTGAGGGACTTCTGTGAAATCTCAACAGGGATCGAGTCCTTGCGCACGCTGGCAAGCCTCAGATCGCCGATTGTTCTGGTGAGTTCATTCCGCTCGCCCTCGAGTTGCAACTGCTGATCCTTCATCGCTTCGAGTTCTGCAACCCGAGATGCCAGTTCCTGGACGCGCTTCGACTCGGTCTCGTGATCGAGCGTCTGTTGCTTCAGCAGATCCTCGAGCCCTGCCTGACGATCACTGACAGTCTTGAACTGCGCGTTGAGATCGCGCTTGACGATGTCCAACAACACTTTCTCTTTTTGGATGAGGCCAGAATTCAGAAGGTTCTGGCTGGCGCGGACCTCGGGGTGCTCTGGCCCAAACCGACTCTTCTTGCTCTCGAGCCCGACTGCCATGTCGTTGATGTCACGACCAAGTTGCATCAGCACTGGATCGGTCTCTGCGCGACGAACGTCGTCTTCGGTCGCCTCAAGCCGCCCTTGCAACTTCGCATCGAGCTGGTTGCGTTGCGTCTTAATGAGACTGAGATCCATCGTTGTCTCGGCGATGCGCTTAGCCAACTCTTCGACGCCACGCTGAGTCTGCATCGAGTCTTCTTTGAAAGATGGAATGTTCTGCTCAGTGATAAATCGGCGGACCGCGGACTTCGACTCACTGATGCGCTTGTCAAGCTCCTCTTGCTGCCGCACAAAGACTTCCTCAGTCGAATTGAATTTCCTGTCGCTCTCAGCCTTGAGTTCTTTGAGGTAGGTGTCGACGATGGTGTTCAGCACTGTGGGAACGTCGCTGGCGACATGCGCTGACCAGTACAACGCGAAGAACTGCGTCCCTCGGCGATGGCCTGCAGAGACATGGTCCTCAAGATCATCGACAGCCTCTTCGACAATGAACTGGCCCTCGTCGTCGAGAAAATATTCGTGCCACTTGGTCGTGAGGATGTCGCGATGCGACATCGCGCGAATCAGGATGTCGCGCGAGATCATCTGCTGCGCTTCGGTCTGCGCGAGTCGGGCAACAGTCTCTTCCTGCGGGACCGTTTCGCCGAAGATCTCCTTCGCATCGCCCAGTTGAGATCGCAACCTCAGGATCACTGCACCGCTGTAAATCGGGTACAGAAACCCTGCCGCAACCTGAAATGCCCCAGAGACGAACACCGCCCCAATCGCCCAAAGTCCAATGGTCTTCCAATGTTGCCGGAGTACTCGCACCGGATCAATCGTCGAGGCACGACTCGGACCGCGACTCGCTGAAGGGCGTGCAGAGGGGGTTGGATTTGTTGGTGCTGGTGCCATTGGAGTTGTTGGTCTTCGCTCAGCGAGGGGATGATGCGAGTTGTTTTTCGACTGCCGCGAGTTCGGCAGCGGCCTCTGGATCTACTGGCAGCGCCTTTGCTCGTTTCAACGCAGCAGCTGCATCCGTCGGTCGGCCCGCGGCAAGTTGTGCCGCCGCGAGATGCGAGAACACCATCGCGCTTGGCTGCATGCGTGATGCCCGGTGCAACAAGGCGATGGCTTCTGGATACTCCCCTGCCTTCATGAGTGCGTACCCAAGCGTATCCATCAAGTCGGTGCTCGCCGGATAGTCCACAAGGGCCTTGCGCGCACGGGCGATCGCCGAAGCGGTCTTGTTGAGATCGCGCGCCTCGATGTACGCGAGGTTGTTGAGAGCTGCCATGTCGGTAGGCATGAGTGCAAGTGCTCTCTCAAAGGCATCGGCAGCCGCAGCGAAATTGCCTGACTTGTATTCAATGCCACCAAGCACGCGAAGCGCATTGAACTTGTCGGCATCGTTGGTCCCAAGCGTAAGTGCACGCGTCGCATACTCGCGCGCCTTCGCCGTCCCAGCAGGGCCAGACTCGAGATAGCGCTGCGCCAACGAGCGACAGAGCGCGCTATCGGGCTTGTCAGCGCAACTTTCGATCACGAACTTCTCGAGCTCTGCCGTCTTTTCATACGGAAAGAGCGTCGACACGCTCAGCATCCACGGATCGGTGAGCTCGCCGTTCGATGCGCCAACCAACTTGTACATATCACGAAGCTGCACGAGCCCCTGGGTCTTCTGACGGTCACTGTCTGCCGAACCAGCGATTGCTGCGGCACCAACCATTTGAAGGAATGGCACAGAGTTCGTGAGATCCACTGCGGAGCGCAACGCCGCAAGGATGCCGTTGAAATCTGGCGGGGTCGCTGTCGCACGAAGGACAACC
>SXGT01236257.1_pt1 | contig 20357 bp, 17 predicted proteins | sample 3176221 | NCBI WGS metagenome assembly SXGT01 (sample SAMN11356862, study PRJNA531348) | freshwater metagenome | isolation source: freshwater sample F1-120 | place: China: Fuxian Lake, Yuxi | collected 2017-12-25
GGTGATGCCGGTAGATGTGTTCGAACGGCATGTGCCGGGAGTACCCAACCCCTCCGCACGTCTGCATCGCCCGATCGGCGGCCTCGCACGCAAGCCGGTTCGCCCGGTAGTTGCACATCGCCACGAGGTGAGTGACTTCTCGATGGTGACGCCGGTCCATCTCCTGTGCCGTCGCCCGCACGAGTTGGCGGAGCATCGCGGCTTCGGTGTGGAGTTCCACGAGCGGAAACTGAATCGCTTGGTTCTTCCACAGCGGCCGACCCCAGGTCACCCGCGACTTGGCGTACCGGACGGCTTCGTCGATGCAGAACTGCGCCGCGCCGAGCGACGATGCGGCTTGGCGGATCCGGTTTTCGTGGACGAAGTGCTGCGCGAGGTCGAGGCCGCGCCCGACCTCACCGAACACGGCGTCGCAACCGACCCGCACGTCACGCAGGGTCACCTCCGCGTGGTCCGTCGGCATGTTGAACGTCCACCAGAAGAAGTCGACGTTGAAGCCCGCGGCGTCGCACGGGACCAAGAACGCGGTGATGCCCACTGGTGACCCGGGTTCGCCGGATGTCCGGGCGAAAACGATGTCGTGCGTGGCGTGATGGAGACCTGAGTTGAACCGTTTCTGACCGTTGATCACCCATTCGTCCCCGTCGGCCACCGCGGTTGTTTCGAGGAACGTCGCGTCGGATCCGTGGTTCGGTTCGGTCAGTCCGAACGCCAGCCGGCGAGTCCCGTCGAGGAACCCTGGCATCCATTCTGCTTTTTGGGCCTCCGTACCGAAGTCGCGCATCATCAACACGGTCGGGAAGTTGCCGACGATCGAACTCTCGTTCTGGAGATCGTTGTGTAATCCGAGCCCACGATGCGCGAGGTGCTCGCGGATGATCGCCATTTCGAGATTCGTCGCGTCCTGCCCGCCGAACTCGGTCGGCAGGGCGAGTCGTAACCACCCGGCGGCATCCGCGCGCCGACGCATCGCTCGCAGCAGTTCTTCCCAATCGGTCCGCGGCACTCCCCCGTTGTCCCAGTCGGTACGGGCGTGTTCGCGCCGATGGTCGAAGAACCGTTCGTTGTCGTCGGCAGCTTGGAGCGGCACGATCTCGCGTTCGATGAACGCATCGATCGCCGCGAGGCGTTCCATGATCTCGGGCGGGATGTCGAAACTCACGGTGTGGCTCCTCGATCGTCGATGAACGCGCCGCCGCTGGCCGGCCGACGCAACGGACGGACCCCGCAGTGCAAGGCGCCGCTCGGCATGATCCGCAACGCTTCGCCGTGGGTCGCGCCGACCGGAGCCTGGGCAGACTCGTGGCGGTCGAGTACCGCGTGCAACCCCGCAAGCCCATCTGCGTCGAATTGCGCGCGGTAGGCATCGAGGGCCCGATGACGACGCTCCTGGACCGAACTGGTGTCGATCACCGCGTTCGGTTCGCCCGCGAAGTAGAGACCGACCGTCGGCACGTTCCACGGCGCTCCCGAGACGGCAAGGCGCGCCAGCCCGGCCATCATCGCGGCCTCGAGGGTCGCCGATCCGGTCTGGATGTGATCGCGGTGCGTCTCGTAGGCGAGCCACGGATCACACGTCAACACGATCTCGGGCTGCACCTCGCGCATCACCCCGACGATCTGGTCGCGCAACGTGACGATGTCGATTCGACCCGCATCAGGCCAGTCGAGCCACCGTTGCTCGGCGACGCCGACGATCACGCCAGCTTCGTGCTGCTCGGCGCGCAGCTGTTCGGTCGCCTCCGCGGGCAATAGCGCCGGATCGAGGACTCCGACGAGATCGTCGGTGACCGTGAGGTAGGTGATGACGGCACCGGCGTCGGCGAGCCGGCAGAGCGTGCCGCCGATCGCGATGTCGTTGTCGTCGTAGTGCGGTTGCACGGCAAGCACTCGCCGTGCCCGGAAGAGGTCGTACGCCACCGCAGCGGCCCGTCAGCCGTCGATCCCGAGGCGCTGGCGCGCGATCACCGCCGCGTTGGCATAGTCGGGTTTGCCGACGTTGGTGCGCGGCGCGGCACCGACCAACAGCTCGCGCGGGACCTTGTACCCGGCGATCTTGGTGCGGCAGTGATCTTGGATCTGCGCGAGCGTCACCTCGTTCGATTCGTCCCGCAACGCCACCAATGCCACGACCTTCTGTCCGAAACGTTCGTCGGGCACGCCGACGACGACCGCGTCGAACACGCTCGGGTGGGACCGAATTGCCGCCTCGACCTCTTCGGGGAAGATCTTTTCGCCACCGGAGTTGATGCAACCCGACCCTCGGCCGAGCAACACGATCCGACCCTGTTCGTCGATCTGGGCGAAGTCGCCCGGGATTACCCAACGCACGCCGTTGGCATCGAGTTTGAACGTTCGGGCGGTCTTGTCGGGGTCGTTCCAGTAGCCGATGGGGATGTGACCACGCCGAGCGAGCATCCCCTGCTCGGGCGAACCGGGCGTGAGCGCCTCGAGCGTGTCGGGGTCGAGCACCGCCGTCTTGCCGTCGGTGGTGAACGCCGGCCCAGCTTTCGGTTCGCCGTCGTCGAACTCGCGTCCGGCGGCCCCGGTCTCCGACGCACCGAAGCTGTCGCTCATCATCGCGTTCGGGAACGCGGCGCGCAGTTGTGCCTTGATCGAAGCAGTGAGCATCGCGCCACCGTTGCCGACCGACACGAGCGAGGTCAGATCCCAGCGTTGCGGCGCCGCAGTCGCAGCCTCGGCAATCGGCCGGCCCATCGCATCGCCGATCAGCCCGATCGTTGCCGGACGCTCTCGGTCGATCAGGTCGAGCACCGTCTCGGCCGAGAACGAACGTGGGGTGTAGACGATGGCGCGATTACCGGAGTACATCGCGATCAGCGACAGCCATTGTCCACCGCCATGCATCAGCGGGCCGAGCACGAGCGCGTCGAGCGGAAATGGCGTCGTCACATTGGCCGCAATCGCTGCGGGCGTCGCGATCGGCTCGCCCATTGGGTTGCCGCCCATCACGCACGCGTGGAAGAAGTCTTCGTGGCGCCACATGACACCCTTGGGCATACCGGTCGTGCCGCCCGTGTACAGCATGTACACATCGTCATCGGATCGAGTGACGTCGAAACCACGCTCGGGCGACGCGGCGGCAACCGCATCCGCGAACGACTCGACCGCCAGCGACGGCGCGACGCCCCCGCTGGCGTCGTCGAGCGCCAGGTAGACGCGAAGGTCGGGAAATTCCCCGGCAAGTTCTTCGAGCAGCGGCAGGTACTCGCGCTCGACGATCATTGCCTGGATGTCGGCGTCGGCGATCACATAACGGAGTTCGTCGACGACGTATCGCCAGTTGATGTTGATCGGGCGCGCCGCGATCTTCCAACAGCCGAGCAGGCTCTCGACGTATTCGGCGCGATTCCGTGCGTAGATCCCAACGTGGTCTCCGGCCCGCACGCCGCGGGCTGCAAGCGCGTGCGCCACGCGGTTCGCCGCCCGTTCGAGCGAGCCGCGCGTGTGACGGATCGGATCGGCGACGAGGCACTCGTCGTCGGGCCCGGCATCGACCAAGGTCTCCCACAGGTCAGCAAGATGGAACGTCGGCACGAATCGGCTCCTCGTTCTGGTCAGTGGGGGTGCGGTTCAGGAATCGTTGGCGGTGCGGACATCGCGTCGGAGCCGCACCAGGCGCAGGGCAGCAATGCGCCAGGCACCGTCAGCGCCGCGTCGGTAGGTCTCGTGGTAGTGGCCGTAGCCGTGCAGATACTCGACCGGCGAGCCCGGAGCGAACCAGAGTTCATCCTCCATGGCCCAGATTCCCGAGGCTTCGTCGGGGCTGATGAGCACGATCTCGGGCATGTGTCCGTGATGGACGGACATCGCGTCACCGAGCGTGCGCTCGATGCTGGCGACGAAGGTGTCAGCGCCTGAGTAGCGCCGACCGCTGTCGGCTTGGACATCGATGTCGACGTCGTCGGTCAGGATCGATCGCAGTCCCGCCCAATCTTTCGTGTCGATGAAGCGGAAGTAGCGCGCTTTCAACTGTTTGATCGACTCGACATCGTCGTTCATCGAGACCGCCGCGTGTCGCAGGTCGAGTTCAACGGACTGCGTCACCCCACCGGTAGGGACGCGTCAGTTCGTCGAGGCGTCGTGCGAGGTCGTCGTCGATCGCGAAGTCGACTGCCGCCAGGGTCGCGTCGAGTTGGTCGGGGCGGCTTGCGCCGATGATCGGCGACGTGATCGCCGGATGTAACAGCGTCCACGCCACTGCCAGCGTCGGCAACGCCACGCCGGCCTGGTTCGCAAGGTCGGCGAGTTCGGTGACCGATTCGAACTCGCGATCGCGCCAGTAGCGATCCTGATACAGCCGCCCCGCATTGCCCAACGTAAAGCGCGTGCCTTCGGCGGGTCCAGCGTTCGGATCGTGCTTTCCGCTCAGCAATCCGCCCGCGATCGGGTTGTACGGGATGACACCGAGCCCCGCCTCGAGACACAGCGGCAACAACTCGCGCTCGAACTCGCGGAACAACAAGTTGTAGCGCGGCTGCACCGACGTGAAGCGCGCCAGGCCCAACGCGTCACTTCGACCGAGCGCCACGGCAACCCGGTACGCCAGAAAGTTCGAACACCCGATGTAGCGGACCTTGCCTGCTCGCACGATGTCGTCGAGCGCGCCCAACGTTTCATCGATCGGCACGCCGGGGTCGTCGAAATGCAGTTGGTAGAGATCGATGAAGTCGGTGTCGAGTCGGCGAAGCGACGCGTCGACGGCGTCGAGAACGTGCCGACGGCTGTTGCCCGCTTGCCACGGACGCTCGCCCATCGGCGCGAAACATTTCGTAGCGAGGACGTAATCGTCGCGCCGACCCGCCAGCCATCGCCCGACGATCTCTTCCGTGCGACCAACCGTCGCCAAATCGCCGCCCAGCGGGTATCCGTCGGCGGTGTCGATGAACGTGATCCCACCGTCGGCTGCCCGGTCGAGAATCGCACGCGAGGTCGGTTCATCGATCTGCAGGCCGAACGTCATCGTCCCGAGGCACAGCCGCGAGACCTGCAGTCCGCTTCGCCCGAGCCGTACGTGCTGCATCGATCGTGCCTCCGTTCGCAAGAAGAGCGGAGGCTATCGGTCGACCTCGGTGCACTGCCGTGGGCACGAGCGTCAGTGCACTCGATCGCGGTCGGCGTGTTCGGCCGGACCCCGGGGTGGGTTGGGATCCGACCGAACACGCGAAGCGATGAGCACCCCGAGCGGGAAACTCAGTACAGGTAGGCGCAGCTGCTCATGCGGAGCTCGCCGCTGGTGCACCGATCGGCGCCACCGTCGCCGCGGAGGCTGTCGGAGTCGGCGCCACCGTCGAGGTCGTCCGCCGACGGACCGCCGTAGATGTCGTCGTTGCCGGCGCCACCGTCGACGAGGTCGATGCCCGAACCTCCGCTGACGTAGTCGGCACCGTCACCACCGCAGATCGTGTCGTTCCCACCATTGCCGTAGATCGTGTCGTTGCCGGCCAAGGCAATGATCACGTCGGGACCGGCGGTGCCGTTGATGGTCTCGTTCGCACCCGATCCGAGGATCGTTGCGTTCTTCCCTTTGCATTTCGGGACGGTCACGGTGTACGGACACGTCGTCGACGTGGTGTTGCCCGCGAGGTCCGACACGGACACGGTCGCACTGCGTGATCCCGCTGTGGCGGTGCTGACTGGGATCGTCACGGTGGAGCTGAGGACCCCTGACATGGCGTCGGCCGCCGTCGCCGACACGGTCGCATCGAACTGCGTCAACGAGTAGGTCGGGGTCGGGGCACACACCAGTGACGGCGCGGTTGCATCGCGTTTCACCGTCACGGTCACGCTCGACGCGCTCGCCAACACGCTCGATGACGCCGTGCACGTGAAGCTGGCGATCGGCGTGTCGACGGTCACGGCGCTCGGGCCGCAGCCATCGCTCGTTGCGATCGCGGTCTCGGGATCGACCACCGACCACGACACATCGACGTTCGATCGATACCAACCGTGGTTGCCCAGGGTTCCCGAAATCGATGGCGTGATCACCGGGGGCGTGTAGTCGCCGCCGACCGTGCGCCACAAGAAGACGCCGACGTAGGGGCTCGCCGTGTTCTCCATCGTTCCGACACCGACGCCGCCACCGAAGAACGGCGTGTCGTACGAACCGCCGCCACCGATCGGCGCGCCGTTCGCGTCGAGCGTCGAGGTGATCCCACCGGCGTACTCGAAGTACGAGTACGTCGTCGCTTGGTACCGGGTCCAGCGGAACTCGTTCAGGAACCCGACGCCCGCTCCGAAGGTGCCGTTCACGTGAGGATTGGCCGCGGTGATGCCCGGTGCATACCGTTCGAACAACTCGAGGACCTGCGCTTCGGTGGCCCAGACCCAGCCGGTGAGGTTCTTGCCACCGACCGTGCCACTACATGGCGTCACACCGTCGGTGGGGCACACGGTGGCGACCTGCGCCCAGGTGAGCCCGGTTGTCGGGAACAACTCGTTCCACTCCCGAGTCCCCACCGTGGGCGCAGCCGATGACGGCGAGGCCGTCACCGATCCGACAAACGCACTCGCCGTGACGAGCGCGGCGGCCAATGCCAGTTTCGACTTCATGGATTCCCCTTCAGACGGTCGCCGACCGCCGGCTGTGAACATGAGCGATGCCGGGCCGCATCGGACCCCCGCACGATGGTCGGTCGACCACCGGGATCGGAGGGGGAAGATGGGTCGGCGTCAGCCACCACACGACGTCGCGGTCGTCGCGGTTTGGCGGTGCTCGAAAAAATCCTGCTGCCCCTCGGCGCAGCCGCGTCGACGGTGACGCCGGGGTACAGGTCGCTCAGGGTCTCGGGATACCAATCAGGTCGCAGGTGATTTCGGCGACGGGATTGTGGACCGCCATCTCGGGGAACTCCATCATCTCGGCGAGACGAATCATCACCAAGCAGAACTGGAATCCGGCGAGTTGTTCGTAGAACTCGACGTGGCGCGCCGAGCGACCCATGTGTCGCTCCCACTCGGCGACGGTGGCGTCGTGGTCGAGCAGACCGTCGAGCAGCGGCACGCCGACTCCGGTCGTGTGGTATCGCTGCAAGAACAACCACCAACCCAAGTCGGATTCGGCGTTGCCGAGCGACACCATCTCCCAGTCGAACACGCCGATGACTTCCGTGCCGGAGAACATCTGGTTGCCGGGTCGGGAGTCGCCCCAACACAACTCCACGCGGTCCCCATCATCGGGCCAGGTGGCGAGCAGCTGGTCGAAGGCGGGGTGCACGACCGGATGCGTCGTTCCCTCGGTCGCCCAGTCGAGGTAGTGGCGAAAGTATCCCCGACGTTGCTCGGGACCGAGCGGGCCGTGATGGGCCTTGTCGAGATGACCGAAACCTGCCGTCTGCCAATCGACCCGACCGACGCGGGTCATCGCCTCGATGGCGTTCGAGTGCCACGCACGCCGGGTTGCCGGATCCATGTCGACGACGAAACTTTCGACCATGTAGGGCGGATTGTCGCCCGGCACGAGCCCGTCGAGACGATCCATGACGAAGAACGGGGCGTCCAGCCAACGGCGGTCCGATTCGGCCCAGCGCACGCGAGCGACCGGAACGTTGCTGTGTTCACCCAGCAACTTCATCGAGAGGTACTGCTGTTCGAGGAGATCGATCTCGGGAAACAGGGCGTGCCGTTGCGGCTGGCTGCGCAACACCAACGCGTGCTGTTCGCCTCCCCACGCGGCGTCGAACAGGAACGTCTCGTTCGAGAACCCGCTGGCCTGCGGCACCACAAGATTCGTGATGACAACATCGTCAGCGGCTACCTGACGACCGAGCCACTCGGTCAGCACCGAGTGCACTTGGTCGGGGTCGCGTTGACCGGCGACAGGCATGGGGACTCCTCGAGATTCGGGCGGCGACGAGCATCGCGCAGTTTCGTCGGAAGCGTCGATTGTGGCACGGTTGCGCCATGGAACAACTGATCGACCTCGACGCCGAGCTCGTCTCCTTGCGCGACCTGCTGTTCGCGCTGTCCGACGCCGACTGGACCCGTCCCACGCGTTGCGACGGATGGGATGTCGCTGATGTGGTGCTGCATCTCGCGCAGACCAACGAAATGGCGGCGGCCGCCGCAGCCGGCCGACTCGACGAGTACTACGCAAGCCTGCCGACGCCGCCCCGTCCAGCCGAATCGGTCGACGACTCGGCAGCGATGCTCGTCGAGGCCGAACGGGGCGCGACTCCTGATGCCGTGGTGGCTCGATGGGGCGAAGCCGCTGGAGCCATGACCAGCGCGTTGGCTGCCGGTGACCCATCCGATCGGGTGATGTGGGTCGCGGGAACCCTGGCGCGGCGCACGCTCGCCACGACCCGACAATCGGAGACGTGGATTCATCACGGCGACATTGCCGAAGCCGTCGGCGCACCGTCGCGAGACGAGCCCCGGCTGGTCAACGTCGCTCGCCTGGCCTGGCGGACCATCCCCTATGCGTTCACCCTGGCCGGTCGACCAGATCCTGGCCCGGTCGCGATGTACCTCGCGGGCGTGGCCGGCGAATCGTGGGACTTCGTCCCCGAAGCTCCCGCTGTCGTCACCGTGCGCGGCTCCGGGGCGCACCTGTGCGCTGTGGCGGCGCGACGGCTCGACCCGGCGTTGGCTGATCTCGAGGTCACCGGCCCCAACGGCTCGGCGGTCCTGGAACTCATTCGTACCTACGCCTGACAACCCGGCCGGATCGGCCGATGAGACGGTGTGCGGCGGCTGGCAGCACTCGCCATTGGTTTCGGTGCCCTCGTGGGTGTCGCCGGGCAGGCTCGCGCCCAAACCCAGCCCGGCCCGGCCGGTCCCGAAGCAGCGGAGACCACCGCACCCCCCGATTCGGCCGCGGATGTGCTGACGACTGGTCAAGGTCCGTTGTTCTCGCTGCGCAGTGCCGATCTGACCGGACCGACCGAGGTCACCGCCGGCGAAGGCATCTGGCGAACCGTCGCCGTGCGCAACATCACGAACGAGTACCGCCTCACGATCGGACTCGAAGGGACCGGAGCCGAGCCCACCTGGGTCGTCCCGTCGATCGAACAGGTCGTGTTGGCACCTGGGCAGATGCAGACCGTGCGTTTCTCGGTACGTCCTGCCGCCAACGCGACCGGACTGCATCAGGTCGGCCTGGCCGCCACGTTGTTGGAAGCCAAGTCGGTGTTGCTCATCGGCCAGTCGCCAACAGTCACCGCCGAACGCCGCGCCATCGACTTCTCGATCGACGTGGTCGGCGACGTGGTCGGCGACGCAGTTGGCGCGGTCGCCGACCCCGCCGATGGCGAGGGTGTCGCCGCGGATTCGAGCGAACCGATCGCGGGTGCACCCGCGACCGACACCAGAAGGATCGCGGCGGGGCTCATCGCGCTCGGTGTGCTCATTGGTCTGTTGTGGTTCGCGCCGCGGCTCGTCGGCCGGACCACCCGCCTGGTTGTCGCCCGGACGGCGGCGCGCGAAATCGCGCACCGACCAGATGACCCGATTCCGAGCCACGCCCAAAGGTCCGCGACGAGTCGCGCCGGTCGGGCCCGCACGTCGTTCGCCGACCTGGCGCGACCACGCGCGGTTCGTTCGCCGCGAGCCGAACGCGCAGCGATGGTCGACGAAGCGCGCCGCGCCGCGACCAGCGTGTTGGCCGAGCGCGCGGCCCGGGCACGCCGACGCGCCGAAGCGGCGGCCGCGGCGGCTTCCGATGCCCAAACTACGGCTGCGCAGGCGCGCGATCGGTCGCTCGCTGGCTATACCGACGCCCGACTCGCTGGGGAGGCCGCTCGCCAACTCGCCCACCGTGTCGAGCGCAACGATCGAATGTGGTCTGCCCGCACGAGCGTCGAGTCGCGCATGCACGCCAAACAAGCGCAGCGCGAGGCGGCGCGCGCCGCGACTCGAGCCCAACTCGCTGCCGCCCGCGACGCTGAGGTCGACCGGCATACCTTCGCCGAGCTGAGCCGGGCGTCGTGGCTTGCCGCGCGGACGGAGGGCGCGCGGCAGCGAATGCAACGCGAACCGTTGACGCGCCCCATCCTCGACGGCGGAGCCGAGCCCTTGGCCATCGAGCACGTCATCGCCGAACGACCCGCTCCCCCGCCGCCGCGCAACTCGGTCGACGAGGTCGACCTCCGCCACGATCCGGCACCGGCACCCAGGTCGGTCCCTCCGTCAACACGCGTCGCGGGCACAACTCCCGAGGCGCGTCGGAATCGGCGCGGCGCGTCGGGTCGGGGGCGCGTCGACATCGTGGCGCTCGATGTCGACGTCTTGAATCGCGTTCTCGAGGCGCGTCGCGCCCGCGACGGTTTCGATGAGCGTTCGAGCGAGCTGGCGGCGCGCGCCGACCTCAGCGAACGCTGAACGCGATACGGGGCGCGTCGGCCCACAGGCGTTCGAGGCCGTAGAACTCACGGGTCTCAGCCAGGAACACATGCACGATCACGTCGCCGTAGTCGAGCAACACCCATTGTGCGTCGTCGAGCCCTTCGACGGCGCGGGCGCGTCCATCGGTGAGAATCCGCACCTGTTCGTCGACTTCGTCGATGATCGTGCGTACCTGCCGGGTGTTCGTCGCCGAACAGACCACGAAGTACTCGGTGATCCCGATGATGTCACCGACCTCGAGCACGACGATGTCCTGGGCGAGTTTGTTCGCCGCGGCTTCGGCCGCGATGGTGGCTCGGAGGGTGGAGTCGTTCATGGGTGGCGTCTCGTCTCGGGGTCGATCGGTCGTTGGAGCCTCAACGACCGGTCACCTCGGGGTGTGCGGTCTCGAAGTCGGCCCCCACGATAACCGTGAGGTCGACGAAATCGATCTGCTCATTCACCCGCTCGGCCCGGCCGACGCCCAGTGCGTCGACGACCGCTTGCGCCGTGGCCTCGTGTTCGCCGTCGTAATACTGCACAATCGTCTCGTCCTTGCCGAAACCGGGGACGTTGTCGGTGTGTGCGACCTCGACCCCGATCGGGACGACAAACCGAGACACCGCTTGGGTGAGCCCCACCGTGCCGGTCCCGTTGCGGAGTTCGGCGCGAGGCCGGGACCCGTCGCCGAGGCGGGCAGGCCCGAACTGGCCGCCAACCAAGTTGGCGACTTCGTCGTCGAGCATCCGGAAACGTTCGACATCGCCGGCATCGACGCGCTCGACCGGCAAGGTCAACAGCCGCAAGTCGAGTCCGCCCATCGCCCGCAAGAACGTCGCTCGGCGATCGACTTCGACCGTGGGTCGCGCCACTGCGGGGCGATCGAGGCGATCGATCCAACCCTCGAGGACGGCACCGACGGTCACGAGATGCGACAACGACCCGTCTGGTTCGGTTCCGAGCAACACTCGATACGCGTCGGCCGCGCTCAGCTTCTGCGCGCCGCCGGCATATCCCAATGTTCCGGCGTCGTCGTCGATGCGGATACCACGCGAAAAGTCGACGGGAATCGGATCAGCCGGCGCCAAGAGGCGGGCGAGCAAGACGTCGTCGGCGATGATCACCGTGTCGAGACGAATCCCGGTCGCGTTCTCGACGGTCAGTTCCAAGATGTCGTCGTCGACGAGCGCTGGAAGATCGCGCAGTGTCTGCTGCTGCAATGCCGCGACCTGCACCATCGTCGTCGGGGGCAGCAAGAGCGCGGTTGCGCGGCGAGGTTCGTTGGTGTCGACGCCGAAGATCACGCCGAGATCGAGCGTGCCGTCCTTCGCTCGATGCGCCAGAAGCAACGTCGAAAACTTGCCTTCGGCGGGGGCCTCCACCGTCGTCTCGGTTCCCCGTTCTGGTTCGCGCGCGGCCGGTGCGGAACTCGGGCCGCTACTCAATGCCGCGAGGCTGCCGCTGACGGATGCGATCACGACCACATACCAGCGCCGCCGCCGATCGCGTCGAAGGCGTTCGCGGCGGCTGAGGTGATCGTCGCGCGAGACCCGGCGCGTTGGTTCTGCCTGGTCGAAGCCTCGGGTCATCAACGGCCAGTGTAGAGACGCCGTTTCCGGAGTTCGTGGATCACCGCCGCCGGCACCAGGCCGTCGATGGGTTCGGCACGCGCGACGCGATCTCGGAGCTGCGATGACGAAACATCGACACGAACGACGTCGAACTTGACGCAGCGGAACCCGTCGACCGCGTCGAGCGTTTCGCCATGGCGGGCCATCAACGCCACTGTCACCAGGTCGGCCAACTCCGACGCCCGGTGCCAACTCGGTAGCGACGCGGCTGCATCGGCGCCAAGGATCAGGAGGATCTCGGCGTCGTGCTCGGCACGCAGTTCCTCGATCGTATCGACCGTGTACGTCGGACCATCTCGTCGGATCTCACGGTCGTCGACTTCGGCCCGCTCGAGATCGGCAAACGCAAGGCGCGCCAACGCCAGCCGATCAGTTGCCGACGCGACCACTGCACCGCGCTTGCGATACGGGTCGCCTGCGACGGTGACCACGAGGCGATCGAGCGAAAGGCTGTGCACTGCTTGTGCCGCGATCGCGACATGCCCGGTGTGCGGCGGATCGAAGGTGCCCCCAAAGACACCAACTCGTAACGTGCTCGACACACCTTCCCGAACGGTCATGGCCATAGTGTGCCGCACGTGGAGCGTGATGCCTCGGTTCGACTCCGAGTTCGGGTTTGGCTTCCCGACCGACCCGGCGCACTCGGGCTCGTTGCGTCGCGCATCGGGTCGCTCGGCGCCGACATCGTCGGAATCGACGTCCTCGAACGCGGTGAGCACATTGCGGTCGACGAGTTCTCGGTCGTGCTGCCGAACGAAGATCTGATCGACCTCCTGATGCGCGAGATCAGCGAGGTCGACGGCGCCGCCGTCGAACAGTTCGTCGTCGTCGAGACGTTCGCCGACCCCCGCATCGACGCGCTGACGACCGTCGAGGCGCTCTTGGACGCGCCCGACCTCGGGACCGCGTTGCTTCGACGGGTCATCGACGAGTTCGGCGCCGACTGGGCGGCGCGAACCCACGCCGACGGCACCGTGCAGCGCACCGACAACGCGCCCGAATCCGAGCACCTCACGGTCCTTGCCGCCGGAACCGCGGCGTCGCCGCTCGTCGCCAGCGGGGCGCGCGGGCCCGACGACCTGCTCGTCGCGGCGATCGGCGACGACGGCGCCTTGCTCGTGGGTCGATCGACGCCACCGATTCGCCAATCGGAGCGCCAACAGTTGCTCGCACTCGCCCGGATCGTCGCACGCATCGAAGCGAGCTGACCGGCACGCTCACGATCGGCGTGCTTCGTCGCCGAGCGAACTCAGCGTGGTTTGCGGTCGAACGACCGCACCGCCTTGCTCAAGATCTTGGCGTGGCGCTTCTTCTCGAGCCGCGAACGCAGTTGGCTTTCGCGGTCGAGGTCGTCCAACTCACTCAGCATCGCGCGGTGATTTGCCACCCGCGCTGGATCCAACGAACCGGCTTCGACGGCGGCTTGGACGGCACAGCCCGGTTCGTGTTCGTGGATGCAATCCCGAAATCGGCACTGTGCCGCGATCGCTTCGATGTCGGCGAACACCCGAGCAATTCCTTCATCGTTCTGCCACATCCCGATCGATCGCAATCCCGGCGTGTCGATCACAACACCCCCGCCCGGCAGCATGAACATCTCCCGGTGCGTCGTCGTGTGTCGCCCGCGTCCGTCGCTGGCGCGCACGTCGCCGACGGCCTGGGTCGCATCGCCCAAGAGTTCGTTGACCAGACTCGACTTACCGACCCCCGACTTGCCGACGAACGCGACCGTCCTTCGGCACGCGAGCGCTTCGATTGCGTCGAGACCACGGTGGTCGACCGCGCTGGTGGCCACGATCTCGACATCGGGCGCGACCCGACGGAAATCGGCAACGACTTCATCGAACCCGCTCGGTTCACAGAGGTCGACCTTAGTGAGCAACACCACCGGCTCCGCGCCGCTGTCGAACGCCAACGACAGCTCGCGTTCGAGACGACGGACGTTCGCAGGTTCGTCGGCCGCATGCACGATGAACACGACATCCACGTTTGCGGCGACGACTTGGGCTTGGAGCCGATCGGCGTCACCGCGGCGGAACGCCGATCGGCGGGCCAAGATGACCTCGACCACGTCGTCGCCGAGAACGACCCAATCCCCGATCGCCGGCCGATCCTCGGGCTCGGGCGCGTCCTTGAGCCCTCCGGCAAGCGAGGCGACCACCGACCCGACATCGGTGACGACGTGATAGGCGCCCCGATCGATGCGTGTGACCCGTCCAACGGTGCCGCGATGACGTGCGGCTTCGTCGCGAACTCCGGGATCGATCCCGTACTGCTCCAACATGGTGGCCATCACCCTACGACTCGGCGCAGCCGAGTATCCAGCGAATCGGCACCGACGGTCGGACGCTAGGTTCGATCGGTGCCGTCCGTCGTCCTGTTCACCCGCGACCTCCGAGTTCGAGACCTTCCGATGCTGGCCGCCGCCGCGTCGGCCGGTCCGGTCCATCCGATCTTCGTGCTCGATCCCGAAGCGTTGCGTCGACACGCAAGCCCGAACCGGCACGCGTTCCTGTCCGAAGCGCTGCACGATCTCGACGCATCGCTGCAACGCCTCGGTGGGCAGCTCCGCATCCTCGCGGCGACGACGTCCTGGGTCGACTCCGTGACGAGCGAAGCGACCCGAATCGGCGCAACGGCCGTCCACTGCTCCGCCGACTTCAGCGGGTTCGCGCAGCGTCGGCTCGAAACGCTCGAACGCGCGCTCGAAGCCAACCATTGCGTCCTGCACCGCCACCCTGGGGTAGCCGCGGTCCCGCCAGGTTCGGTGCACACCGGATCGGGCACGCCCTTCCGCGTCTTCACGCCGTACTTTCGGCGGTGGTCGGAGTACGAGGTGGGGCGTCCGATCGCGCCAGCGACGCTGCGAACTGCGGAACCCGCGTCGCCCGACGACCGCGACCAACTCGACGCGGCCATCGCAGCTGCGGCGATGACCTCGCCCGGGAGGCCGCGGGGTGGCGAAACCGAGGCACGCGCGTCGTTGCGGCGTTGGGCGGCGCGCGGGTTGGCGATGTACGGGGATCGCCACAACGACTTGGCGGGCGACGCCACGTCGAAGGTCGCCGCGGCGTTGCACTTCGGATGCCTCTCGCCTCGCGAAGTCGTGGTGCGGTTTCGTGACCGGCCGGGCGCGGCACCGTTCCTTCGCCAACTCGCGTGGCGGGACTTCTTCCTCCAGGTACTCGCAACACGAGTCGACGTCGCTCACACGGATCTGCGTCCCCGCGAGTTCGCGTGGCGGACCGACGACGACGCGTTCGCAGCCTGGGCCGAAGGTCGAAGCGGCTACCCCATCGTCGACGCCGGCATGCGCCAACTCCGCAGCGAGGGCTTCATGCACAATCGCGCGCGCATGATCGTGGCGTCGTTTCTGACCAAGGACCTCGCGATCGATTGGCGCCGCGGTGCGGCCGAGTTCGAACGCTGGTTGTGCGATGGCGACATCGCCCAGAATCGGTTGAACTGGCAGTGGGTTGCCGGAACGGGAACCGACAGCAACCCGCATCGCATCTTCAACCCGACTCGCCAGAGCGAACGCTTCGATTCGAACGGCGACTACATCCGCCGCTACGTCCAGGAGTTGGGTGCAGTCGCTGCGCCCGAGATCCACGACCCGCCGCCGCTGGTTCGCGCCGCGCTCGGTTACCCGATGCCGATTGTCGATCACGCGGAAGCGATCGCCGAGTACCGGGGACGTCTGTCCGGGCACGTCGACGGCTGAACCGAACAACATCGCGGCGACGCGCGAGCCGCGCCCACCGGATCAGCCGGCCTCGCCCACCGGATCAATCGGTTCGTTGACCCGCAGTGTCGTCGAGCGGCCACAGGCGACGGCGATCACGTCGTCGCCTGAACGCGTCGAGCCGCTCCGAGGTCAGCCCGCCGCCGTCCGACGTCACGATCGAGAACGCGATCGGTTCGAAGAACGCTCTGAAGTGCTTCGTCGACTTCAATCCGATAATGCGCCGGGTGGTCACATCGATGCCATGCAGTTCGAAACACCCGTCGTCGAAGGTTTGCTGTCTCCGGCTCGACACCACAACGTCGACGCCGCCGATTCGCAGGCACGCCATCGCCCGCAGGTTGACGCGCGAGCCCTTCCCCATCGCCTTCAGGACCCAACGCCCATCCGAAAGCGCGAGCACCTCCGCGCTCGCCCGGATCGGTTCGCCGTGCAGGCCGTCGTGTTTGCCGCCGAGGGCGACATCGATGACGGCTCCGACGCCGGCGGCGTGCGCCTGCGCGGCGACCTCAGGGTCCCAGACGAAGCCGAACGTGGCAGTGCCGTCCGGAAGTCCGGCCTCGATCAGCGCGCGGAGCAACCGGGTTCCGTCACCCGGCGCACCGCCGCCCGGGTTGTCGTCAGTTTCGTTGACGACGATCGGTCTGTCGGCGGACTGCGAACGCGCGATGGCCTCGGCAACCGCATCAGCAGGCGTGCGATGCGTCACGACGAAGTTGTCGCGATGGACCCACATCCATTTCGCGACGTATTCGGCGCCGGACCGTGCGGCGAAGTCGTCGACTGCGCTGCACAGCACCGACACGTTCGCGAGCTCGTGATCTGCGTACGGAAATCCGTGCATCAGCGTGCAGTCGATGACGCCGGGGAGCGCCTCGACTCGCTCGCACGCACGATTGGCCGCCGCACCCGCGCCCGAATTGGTGTCGGTACTGGGCAACAGCATCGGCGTGGTCGCGAGGTAGATGCTGGCGCGCTGCTCACCGCGCACCCGACGGGCCAGCAGGTCGATGCACTCCTCGCCGCGCGCTCGCGTATCGACGTGTGGATAGGAACGAAATCCCAGCGCCACATCGAGGTGATCACACATCGCTTGGCTGAGGTTGCCGTGCAGATCGAAAACGGCGCCGAGCGGGCGATCGCCACAGAGCCCGCGCACGGCTTCGCAAAGGTCACGTTCGGGGTCGTCATTTCCGTCGACGACCGCGGCGCCGTGCAGGTTCAAGGCCACGGCGTCGAACGGTTCTGCCGCCGCAATCGCGGTGAGCAGCTCGGCGCGAATCGTCGCGTACGTGTCGGCGGTGATCGTTCCCGACGGCACCGCGTCGGCCGTGTACACGGGCACCGGTTCGGCGCCGAGGGTTCGAGCCCTGTCGATGAACCCACCCCAGACCGTTGCGGTCTTCGGTGCCTCGGCCAGCACCTTGGTTCCCGGCCACCGCACGAAGTCGTCGAGAACGGTGGGCGCTGGGCAATACGTGTTCGTTTCGTGGTTGAACCCGGCCATCACGATCCGCACGACCGCAGTGTGCCACGACCAGACGGAGGCTTCGCTCGTCCACGGGTGCCGGCGTTACCGGCGGCATCACCTTCGAGGCGCGGGGACTGCGCCGATCAACGCGAGCGGCGGGTGAGATAGTCGGCCGCAATCGCTCGTGCTTCGGGGTCGCGTTGCGCCGCAACCAGATACACCGCGTCGGCATCGGCATGGTGTGTCGATGCCATCTCGGACGCCGCCATGGCAACTTGCTGTTTGGTTGCTCGCAATCCGATCGCGGGTTTGGCGGCCAAACGACGGGCCAGCTCGGCAACTGCCTGGTCGAGGTCTTCGTTCGGCACGACGCGGTTGACGAAGCCCCACCGCTCCGCATCGTCGGCGCTGAAGGGGTCGCCCGTCATCACAAGTTCACGTGTGCGCGCCGGGCCGAGCTCGCGCACGAGTCGCGGAACCGCACCCCAGGTGAGCGGCAAACCCAGATCGATCTCGGGAATCGACAACCGCGTGTCGGCGGCCGCGATACGCACGTCGCACGCGCTCGCGAGAACCACACCACCGCCAACGCAATGCCCGCGTATGGCCGCAATCGTGACCGCACGGACCTGTTCGAGCGCGTCGGTGGCACGCCGCCCGAGATCGGCTGCGCCACGCGCGTCGAGGTGCTCGTCGGCCGTCACCGCATCGGTGAGGTCGAAGCCAGCGCTGAACGCTCGGCCCTCACCTCGTACGACGATGACCTTCAGCGTCGCGACTCGATTCGCGGCTTCACACGCCGCGATCAGATCTCGCAACAATTCTCGCGACAGTGCGTTGAGCTTCGTCGGACGGTTGAGCACCAACGCGCCGACGACACCGTCGTGCTCGAAGCGGACGAGCCCGGTCACGGTCTCGCGACCTCGGCGAACCACGTGGTTGCGAGCACAGTCGACACGACGTTCACTGGGCGTCGACGACGGCAGTCACGAATTTCTGGAGCTGGCGCAGGTTGCGACACTCGAACACGCCGTCGCAATGCTGGCCGTATTCACTGATGATCGAGTCGCCGGTGTCCCAGTACCCACGCGGCTCCGGATCGAGCCAGTACACCTTGCGGGCCCGCTTGCGCATCTCCGCAAGTGTCCACGCTTGCGCCGCGTGGTAGTTGTTCCGGGCGTCGCCGAGGATGATGACCGAACTCTTGTGCGTGACCTCGGTGATGAACCGATCGTGCCAAACCTCGAACGCATGGCCGTAGTCGGAGTGGCCGTCGACCCACACGACATCGGCTTCGGTGTTGACCCGGTGAATCGCCTCGCTGATCTCGTCGCTCTCCTCGAAGAAGTGCGTCACCTCGTCGATACCGTCGATGAACACCCACGAACGAACCTTCGAGAACTCGCTCTGCATCGCGTACACGAACTGCAGCGTGAAGCGAGCGAAGCTGGCAACCGAGCCCGAAATGTCCGCGATCACCATGATCTCGGGCTTGCTCGGCTTCGGATGCTTGAACTTCGGCTCAGCAGGAACGCCGCCGTAGCTGAGCGAGTGTCGAACGGTCTGGCGGAAATCGAGTTGGCCGCGGTTACGGCGGCGACGCCGTTGCGCGAGCCGGGCCGCGAGCGCGCGCGTCAACGGATAGATCGACTTCTGGAGTTGTTGCATCTCTTCTCGGGACGCATGCATGAAGTCGACGTCTTCGGGGAGCGGCTTGCGGAGGGTGCGCGCCATCGCTTCGACGCCACGATCGGCGACGAGCCGTCGGCGGATCTCGGCTTCGATCATCTCCTTCAACTGCTTGACCCGTTGCTCCATCTCTTCGCGAGCCAACCGCTCGTCGTAGGCGCCGTCACCGACCTCGCCGGTCTCTTGCGCCCGTTGCAACAGCTTCTCGACGAGGCCATCGGCGTCGAGTTGGCGCAACGTCCGATACAGGTAATACGCACCACCCACGGGGCGACCGGGCTCCATCCCGGCGAACCGGCTGACGGCCGCGCCGGCGAGTTGGCGCAGGGTGTCCTCGTCCATGTTCTGCAACGCTTGCAGCAGCATCTGCGCGAGCTCTTCGTTGCTCATCTCGCCCATCGCGCCGCCGCCTTCCAGAGCGGCCACCATCTGATCCCAGTCGATCTCGCCTTCGCCGGCTTCGCCCTCGCCGTCGCCGGTTTGGACTCCGCGGGACCACAACGAGAAGTAGACGTCGAAGACCGTGTCGAAGGTACGCCAGTGCCCGTGATGTTTCACGAGCGTCGCGCCGAGCGCGGCCTTCATGGAATCGCGATCGGCCAGCGAGATGTGTTGGATCGCGCGCATCGCGTCGAGGTTTTCGGTCATCGACACCGGCAGTCCGGCCGCGCGGAGCTCGTGCACGAATCCCTGGAGGGAGTCGAAGAGATTGCGCTGATCGCCGATGGTTGTCATCGGCTGCGGTCCGTACTCGGCCATTGCGGCAACTGCTTTGCCAACATGCACCTCGGCCTCACGCTTCGGTCGTCACTTCTTCAAGCCGAGTGGGTGGGTAGGGCCATCGACGCCGAGGTCCTTGCGGGCCTTGGCGATGTCGGCCTGGTACTTGAGCAAGACGTGCAGCGTCTCGCCAATCACCTCCGGGTTGATCTCGTTGCGGCCGAGGAACAGCAGTGTCCTCGCCCAGTCGATCGTCTCGCTGATGCTCGGCGATTTCTTGATGTCGAGGTTGCGGATCGACGCGACGACCTTGGCGATCTGCTCGGCGAGCGCCTGATCGATCTCGGGTACCCGAACACGGACGATCTCTTCTTCGCGCTCGAGCGTCGGATAGTCGACGTGCAAGTAGAGGCAGCGACGCTTGAGCGCCTCCGACAACTCGCGGGTGTTGTTCGACGTCAAGAACACCATCGGCCGTTGATTGCTCGTGATCGTTCCGAGTTCGGGAATCGACACCTGGAAGTCGGACAGCACCTCGAGCAGCAACGCTTCGGTCTCGATCTCGATGCGGTCGACTTCGTCGATCAGCAGCACGACCGGCTCACTCGAACGAATCGCCTCGAGCAACGGGCGGGTGAGCAAGAAGTCTTCGGAGAAGATGTCGGTCTCGACCGTCTCCCAGTCGCGTTCGTGCTCGCGGTCGGCCTGGATGCGCAGCAGTTGCTTCTTGTCGTTCCACTCCTACAGCGCCTTCGAC
>SXGT01358408.1_pt1 | contig 20355 bp, 27 predicted proteins | sample 3176221 | NCBI WGS metagenome assembly SXGT01 (sample SAMN11356862, study PRJNA531348) | freshwater metagenome | isolation source: freshwater sample F1-120 | place: China: Fuxian Lake, Yuxi | collected 2017-12-25
ATGGCCGTGGGCGGCGCGGCGTACCTCGTCTCCAAGGCCATCAAGCACGCGAAGGTGGTGGGCTTCGAGGACCTCGGGATGGAAGCCATCTACGAGTTCGACGTGGTCGACATGCCGGTCACGGTGGCGGTGGATGCCGGCGGCACCAGCGCGCACATCACCGGGCCCGCCGAATGGCAGAAACGCATCGCCACGGGCGAATTCAAAGGCATCAGCGTCGCCGCCGCTTGACCACGGTCGGCGTGCTCGACAGCGGGGTCGGCGGCCTGAGTGTGCTGCGTGCCCTGCTGGACGAAATGCCCAGCACGCGCTTCGTCTATGTAGCCGACAGTGCGCACGCGCCCTACGGCGAACGCCCGGTTGACCACGTGGCGGCGCGCGCCCATGCGATCACGTCCCACCTGCGTGACGCGCACGCCGTCGACGCGCTGGTGCTGGCCTGCAACACCGCCACGGCGCACGCCATCGACGGCCTGCGCAGCGTGCATCCCGATCTGCCGATCATCGGCGTGGAGCCTGCGCTCAAACCGGCCGCTGCGAGCAGCCGCAGCGGGCGCATCGGCGTGCTGGCCACGCGGGGCACGCTCGGCAGCGCACGGTTTTCCCGGCTGCGAGACCGACAGCTGGCGGCCGCCACGCGCACCCTGCATTTCAGTTGCCAGCCCTGCGACGGTCTGGCCGATGCCATCGAACGACACGATGAGGCCGCCACCGAAGCCCTCTGCCAGAGGTATCTTCACAGCTTGCTCGAGCAAGCAGGACCTGAGATGGACACGCTGGTGCTCGGCTGCACGCACTACCCGTTTGCCTCGCACGTGTTGCGCCGCCTGTGCGGTCCCACGGTCACGCTGGTGGAAACGGGCGGGCCCGTGGCGCGCCGTACGCGCGAACGCCTGGGCGCCGGCCTGGTCGCCGGGTCGGCCGCTACGCCTTCGGTCAGCCTGTGGTGCAGTGGCTCGTCGGCTGCACTCGAGCAGGCGGCACGACGCTGGCTTGCCCTCGACGCCGCAGCGAGCGCCCTGCCTGCCTGACGTTCACCGGGCGCGCGGCGCCTCGCCGAGCGCGGCGGCCCGACCGCGCTGCATGTTCACCGGCATCAGCAAGGCCAGGCCGATCAGGAACAGCACGGCGGTGGATCCGATGGCGAGGCGCTGGTTACCCCCGGTCATCCAGGTGATCGCGCCATAGCTCAAAGGTCCAATGATGCTGGCCACCCGCGTGGCGAATGTCCACAGGCCGAAGAACTCCGCCAGCTGCGCCGGCGGCGCCAGCATGCCGGCCATGGCCCTGCCGGACGACTGGCTTGATCCCATGCAAACACCCGCAATGGCTGCGGCATACCAGAACCCGCCCTTGGTGGTGGTGAGCGCCGCAATGACGCAGGTGGCCACCCAGCCCACCAGCGTGATGCCCAGCGCCAGCTTGTGGCCCAGGCGGTCCTGCCAGTAGCCGAAGGCCAGCGCTCCCAGCGCCGCCGCGATGTTCAGCACGAAGATCAGGACCATGGTCTCCTGTTTCACAAAGCCGATGACTTGCTCGGCGTAGATGGCAGCCAGCGTGATGGCCACCGCGACACCGCCCTGGTATGCCGCGACGCACGCCAGCAACTGCATGAAATCACGGTACTTGCGCGCTTGCTGGAACGTGCTGTGCAGCTGTCGCAGCGATTCGCGCCAGCTGCCCGAGCCTTTCGCGCCCGCCGCAGGCTGCGCGCGCTCGCGCAGCAATGCCAGGGTGAACAACGAAGCGCCCCCAAAGACCGCCGCCGTGATCAGCATGGTGACCGGCACGAATTGTTCGGCCTTCTGCCCTTGGGCCTGCGCCCAGAGCACGTACCCCAGGCACAAGCCCAAGGCCAGCATGCCTCCCACATAGCCCAGGCTCCAACCCCAGCCGCTCACCCGACCCATGGCCTGCGCGCGCGCCAGCTCGGGCAGAAAGGAAGCCACCAGCGACTCGCCCCAGGCAAAGAAAACGTTGGACACGACGATCAGCGTCACCCCCAGCACCACCGCCCCGGGCCCCACCAGCCCGAGGGCGGCGGTGGCAAGCACGCAGCCCACAGTGGTCATCATCAACAACCGCTTCTTGGCCGCGTGCCGGTCGGCCCAGGCGCCCATGGCGGGAATGGTGAACATCACGATCAGGTGGGACGCGCTCAGCGCCGCCGTCCAGGCGAAGGTGGCCCAGGCTGCCCCGCCGGCGACCGCGCCGACGAAGTACGCCGCGAACACCGCCGTTATCACGACCGTCGTGTAGCCCGAGTTGGCGAAGTCGTACATCGCCCAGCCGAACACCTCGCGCCTGCGCACGCCGGGATTCAGGGCATCGGTGGAGAAAAAGGCCATGCGCGCCTCGTGATAGAGACTGCGCGAAACGTCAATGCAGATGACGTGGCTTGCGCGGCCCTCCGTGACCGGATGAGCCGCCAAAACCGCGAGGCGGCTTGCCGAGCTGCATCGAGCTCACGAGCGCGTCGAAGCGTTGGGAGAAAAGCTTGTCGATCGAGGCGACCACCTCACCCAGTTCGGACTGATCGAAGTGCCGCTCCATCACGTGGAGCACGTCCTGCACCAGCAGGTCGCGCTGTACCTGCATGATGGCCGCAGGCGTGGGGCCAACGAAGCACATCAGGAAATCGTCTCTCGCTTCCTCTTCGGGCGACTCGTCTTCCTCGTCGTACTCGGCGTCGTAGAAAGACACCTCCAGCGGTGCGCCGGCCGATGCGATCTCGTTCAGGCCCATGCAGGCCTCCTCGATCACCTGGCGAAAATCCTCGTCGCCCGGGACGGTCCAGCAGATCTGGAGCACATGGCCCTCCGCATCGAAGCGAATGCCGGGTTCGTCTTCATAACTGCTTTCCGCAGCGGCCGCGAGCGACTTGGCACCCGCGTATTGCCACAAAGGTTTGAGCGCGTCCTGGATCTGGCCAAAGACCACGTCCTCACGCAACGGAACGTCGCCGTGCACATGGATCTCGAAGGGCGCGTTGTATCGGGTCATGGAAACTCACTGTACCGGCGAAACCGGAAAAAACCTAGCCTGGTGCCTCGAGGCGGACTCGAACCGCCAAGTCGCTTTCACGACGGGGGATTTTAAGTCAAGCACTCACTCAATCAGCCACCAACCAACACACGTAAGCCCTTGATTTTGCAGGGACACCTTGGTGCAGCGTTGCGCTGCTTTGTGGTGGATTGTCTCATGTTGAGTACGCTTGCTACGCACGGATTACGCACCAACTACACGCGCGGTATCATGCCCAGCACCCCTGCGCGGGTGGCGAAATCGGTAGACGCCCGGGACTTAAAATCCCGTATCCGAAAGGGTGTGCGGGTTCGATCCCCGCCCCGCGCACCACAAAAAATGTTCTGAGGCGTAGCGCGCGCGTGGAAATCGATCAATGGCTGACTGTTGCCGCAATCGTGGTTACGCTCGTAGTCGGAATGAGCCAAGCTGCTGCCACCATTTGGGCCGCAAAGTCCAAGGAAGAGGCTCAGACGATTTTCAAGGGGGCGTTCGTTACCGCGCTCTTCTTCCTTCAAGCTGGCCTCGGTGTCGCCAGCGTTGCGTTCGCCTACACCGGCCGTTTCAATTGGGCGCTTGGGTGTCTGGGCGTGAATGCAATCATTTTCTTCGTCGAGTTTTTGATTTCCCGTCAACCCATCCAAAGGTCGGAAGTCGTGCAGTTGGTCCTCTACGCGGTCGGCATCAGCGCGCTGACGCTAGCTGGTTTCTTGATGAGAATCGTTGACGTACTTCAATTGATGCACAAGGGTTAGGCCTTGCTGCGGCAGCGAAGCGGTTTGGGACAGCCATGGGGCCTGGCGTAGTCCCAACTGGCGCGGCGCTGGCTCGTCAGTGAGGCAGAGGGTGTGCCTCTATGCCGACCTGCAGCACGGCGTCGTACTGGCCGCGGTACGGTTCACCGGTAAGCAAGTCGATCACGTCGAGCTTCTGCCTGCACACCTTGATGCGATCCCATACGTCGTGCGCGGCCAAGCTGTTCATTAAAGCGATGGCAGTGCTCACGCTATCCAGTTCGATCACCCGGTATAGCTTGCCCTCTTCATTTAGGACGGCTACGCGCTGAAGGTTGGTCGGGTGAGGGAATTCGGTCTGACCTTTCGCAAAGGCCTCGATGTGCTGGTCGAACGGGGGTGGGCGTACGCCCTTGATCACGGTGGTGCGCATGGCTCTGACTCCATGTAAAACATCGTGCGAAATAATGTAACTGAGGCACAAGGTTGCATTGAGCTGCTACTACGTCGAATGTTCCTTCCGCCTGGCGTACCGCCGCGCTGTGTCCAGCGTCCAACTTGATTACTGTATATTAATACAGTGTTTTATGAAGTGATCGTCCTCCGCCGCAATGCGCTGCGCCTGCACCCAAGGGAGTGGCAGGCACCCGAGTTCGGGCGCATCTCCATGACGGTATGGCGCCCGGGCCGCACATCTTTGAATCGAACGGCGCGCGTGGCGACGCTTTACCAACCGGCGGGCGTGATGCAGCGCCCCGTGATGATCTTGATCGAGCCGAAGATCACGCATTTGCCGCTTGACGGCGAGGTGTGGTTGGGTTCGGAACTCAGCAGCACGAACGAAGGAATACGTGAGATCGAACAGGCCTGGCTGGTGCGCCCTCGGAGCAAGGACGGTCAGCCCCTGCCGCCCTTCGATCTAAAGCGCTGGAAGGAGATCAGCATCGCGTCAGCCGACCTGCGCGATGAGCCTGTCGGCAAAGGCTGGACCAAGCCAGGTCAACCACGCTACGACGAATCGTTGTCCAGTAGGGGGCTGACCCCAGTCGGCACCGAGGGCCCCGCATTGAACACGTCAACGGGTGCCAAGCGCAGCAAGTCCTGAGCCTCCTGCACGGTGCCTGCCAGCCACTGGTCAACGTCGGCCGGCTCGATCGGAATCACGCTCCGTTTGTCCTGCTGTTCGAAAGGCAGCGGTCGCTTTGTCACAGCGTCCAGGTCAGGCCGGTGCATCCTGCTCATCAGGGGGTGGCTGTTGGCGTGAATAGTGAGCATCGTGTAGCTCTCGACGATCTCACCTGAGGCCTTGTCGGTCCATGTGTTCCACAAGCCTGCCAGACCCCATGGCTCCCCGTCCGCACGACGGAACCGCCACCACACGTTCTTGCCGCTCTCCCAGTTGGGTTCGTCAAACCAGTCGGCCGGGATGATGCACCGCTGGCCACGTGCCCACGGGTGCTTGTAGCTGGCCTTCTCCGCCAGCTCCTCGCTGCGCGCGTTGTTGGTCGCGTACTTGATGTCAGCCGTTTTCGAGAACCACGGGATCAGGCCCCACCGGCCAACCACCAGTTCCTGGCTGTAGCCGGCGTCGTGACGTGCGCGACGAAGAAAAGGTCCAGGTTTTCGCGGCGCGACGATTCCTCCATCCCACGCCACCGCGTTGGCCGGGCGCCAGTGATTGCGAATGCCTTCTTCCTTGGTCGAGCCGTAGAGGTTGCACATGCAGAAAGGATAGCCGCCCCGATCAAGCGTGCAGTCGCCACAGACACCAAGTCACTTTTTACGTCTCCAAGCGTATACACACCAAGCTATTGCGGCCAAGCCTAACCATTCCGCCAACCCCGAGATCAGTGTCTGATACGTGCGTTCAGGCCTGACAAGAAACAGAACCAGGAGAAGTGGAATAGTCGCGACCGACAGGACCTTAATGAGTTTCCGGTCCTTGACACGTTGTTTCTCTTCTCTTTCTTCGGCTTGCTTTACCAAAGCTTCCGACTCATCGCCCACCTCCTTCCTCATGGCAGCAACATCGACTTGACGCTCGGCGATGATCTCCGAAAGCGCTGCCTGGGCTTCTTCAGTGAGCCCATGTTTTCGCGAATCAAGTTCCTCAATGTCCCATTCGCTCATCGCTCGATAGACTGATTTGAAGTGTGCGACCTGTTCCTGTTCCATCTCGTCTCCTCTATTGAACCGCAGAGATTCTGCCCCACGCTTTCAGCAATCCGCTAAAATCACGCCAGCATCCAGAGCGAGCCGCCGGGCTCCACCAACCTGCCTATCCGGGCAAGGTGGTCCACTCGATGAGGCCCTAGCGGGCAACCAAGCGGACCCGGCAGCCCGTCCTCGTGACGGGCTTCGTCGTTTCTGGTGCCCGATGGACTAGTCCACCTCACGGACTGGGCGATTTGTCTGATTGCTGGCCCGGCGCCTTGCCACACAGCTAAACCAGGAGTGACAGATGAGGTTCTTCAAGTTCCGACCCGGTGATCGATGCGTCACGCAGAACAGCGTGGCCAAGCTGCTCAACAACCGCCTGGCCGTCGTCATCGTCAGGATCGATCCCTTCCAAACGGATCGACATGGCAACTCCGCGCCCTACCTGATCGAGCGCGTGGACCAAGAACTTTTCCCCTTCACCGAGTCCATCGAAGCCGGCGTGCCGCGGTGGTTCAAGTCGCGCCAGGTGCACTGCAAAGAGCACAAGCTGAGAAGGTGGGACCCCCTGATCGACGGCGACGCAGTGACCTTGGCAGAGCCTGTCGAAGTCCGTAATGTTGCAACCGTTTGAGGAGCGCCCTGTAACCATGGCCACGGCAGTGCTGGCCAGTCACCGGGGAGTAGGTGCTGATGTGGTACGCGAGCGTGTGGAGGCTGCCGTGGTGGGCGCGCTGCAGGGCATCGAGGTGGTCGAGGTCCCTCCTGGGTCGTTGGACGAGGAGATGCTTGAGCAGGTCGCCCTGCACGCGGCCATGGACTTCTTGTTTGGTGAGTTGAGCCCCAGCACAACTCAGAACGGGATGTCGTCTTCTACCTGATGTCCCCAATGCCCGCAAAGGCGGCATGCATTGGTCACAGGATCAACCGCTCGGGCGCGGCACTCGGGGCATACGCCTGGTTGTACCTCAGCGCTGATGCTTGGGGAGAACGCGCGTCGTGCTAGCGCTTCCGCCAACTCTTCGTTTGCGGCCAGCAGGGCGGGGATAGTGCCGTCGCGGCGGACTGCGTAGCCGGTGAAATGCTTCCCAAGCTCTGTTTCGGCGAAGTGGAAGGCGAATGCTAGAGCCCGACCAACGATTGCCTCAGCTTCTTGCTTCGTCGTCGTCCAGGCATAGTGCTCAATGGCGTTTCGAGTGGCGCGTAGTGATCGCAGTAGCTCTGCGTCTTGCGGCTCGAAGGACAACCCTCCAATATTGGCCAAGCGTCCCATAGCCTGCTCGGCGGTCACAGTTCGCGCGTTCAAGCTAGGGTACTTATCGACGTTCTCCCAGATGAGGCTCGGATGAACGCGCTTTAGTCGCTCCTTCAACAAGAGCTCAATGCCGTGTGCAACTGACTGGATCGCCTGCTTTAGCCGTCGTGGCTCCGGCTGGCCATCGCCCCAAGCGACTAGCTCGATCCCTCGTTCGATTGAATCGATCGCGTTCTCGAGCAGATTGAACTCGATCTTCATGGAGTTCCTTTAGCCCAGTCGCTCTGCAAATAGAGCCTCATAGCGCGCCAGCGCCGTATCACGGTGCGCTTCAATGAAATCGTAGAACTGACGATACGAGCTGAGTACCGTCTCGCCCACAACTGCAAAACTCGCGTCAAGCATCGGTAGCGTGAGAGGCAAGCAATTGAGGGTGTAGCCGGATCGAGCAGAAGATGGTCCTAGAACGAGAAAGGGCTCATAGGCACTATTTAGGAGGTTGAGTTTGTCAATCTCTTCCGGTCCCCAGTGGGCAGGTACGCGTCGCCCACCCGATGGGTCCCAAAACGGAAACAGCCGATCGGTATCTGGCATGTACTTCTCTGCGATAGCCACCTTCCACCTGGAGAAGAAGAGCGCCTGCAACTCCTGAAAAGTGTAGAGGTCAACATTGGTCTTCACTATTGCCTTGCGTGCGCCAGCTTGGAACCCCGCCTTCGACACAATGAAGCCACGATGGGCACCGCTGTCAGCAACGATAGTCCGAAAGGAATGAACTACCTCTTGGGGCACTGGCGAGTTCCAGAACTTGCACTCGACCAGATACATCGCAGGCGGCGACGGAATCGGGTCATGCACCAGCACGTCAACCTCTTTATTGCCACGGACCAGTTCGATGGTTTCGCCGACTTTGACCGTACACCCTAGCTCAGCAAAAAGCTGGCCCACGCGATCTTGAAGTTCTCGCCAATCGGTGGGGTCGTCGTCGAAGATCATCTCGCATCCTGCCGTTGTGGTTTTCAATTGATGTGCGCGCCACATGAAACACATGGACAACCGCATGGCAGTAAGTGTTGATGCGAAAGCGGCCGTTGATCGATTACTGTAATCGTAGCAACACAAATCGGGCCCTTGGACATCCGTGCGTCGAAGCGAAACTGTCGGCTAGCTGTCCAGCGACTCCCCCTCGCCAGGCATCCCCACAGACCACTCTTCGTCCTCCACCCGCTGCATCATCGCGAGCAACTGCTCGGTGTGACGCTCGCGCACCTTGTCCAGCGCCTCGCCTGTCGACGCTGACAGCGCATCGGCCGCTGCCACCTCGGCGTCCACCACGATGAACACCCCGGCCTTCCAAGCCGCCCACGCGGCCGACGCGCTGGGGGTCATCTGGTCGTCCTTGTTGGCCTGCACCGCCAGCAGTTCTGCCTGCGCCTGGGCCCGCTTGAGTTCCTCGTCGGTAGCCTGTCCATTCACGTGGCGCTCAGCCACGTCCAGCGTGCCCTTGATGCGCGGATCGATGAGCAGGTGCTCCACGCTGCGCGCGTACTCGATGCCGAGCAGCTTGATGGCCTTCTGCGTGGCCGGTGGCCCGTCCACCACGCGCAGGGTCCACAGCGCGGCATCCAGGCCCGCCACACGAAGCACCTCTTCGATGCTGACGAGGTCGTCATCGATGTCCGCGCGGGCGCTGTCGCGCAGGAACTTCTGAAATCCAGTGCGGCAGGGCTGGCGCGCGCTCATCTTGGCGATGGTGGTGTACATCATTTAGTTCTCCTTCTAAATGCTCACCACCAGGCAATCTCGCGCTGGGCGTGCAACTTGCACAGCAGCGCCTTAGCCAGCATGGTGGGGTCTGCACGGCCGGCAGGCGCAGTCATGGACTGACCGTTGGCCGAGCGCAAGTGGATGGTGTTGTCGCGCAATAGCGTGGCCACGCCGAACACGGCCTGCGGCCCGGCGCCGAGCAACGTGCGGTCCTCGTGATGGACCGTGACCACGAGCCAGCGCAGTGCGCGTTCGCCACTCATTGCGGCACCCATTTCTTGTCGGATTCGATGGGGTCGTAGTCGAGCACCTTGTCCCGCTCGCGCTTGCCCCACTCGACGCCCAGTTCCTGTTGCGCCTCGGGAATTGGCACGGTGACCGCGAAAGTGACCGCCAAAGCGTCGGCTGTGTCTGGCGACGCCAGACCGCGCGCCTTCATGCTCTCCTTGCGCTCGAGCTGAATCTGGTCCTGCACGGTGTAGCCGTACTCCGGGCTGGTGAGGTCGATCGCCAGGTCTTCGTCCTTCGGAATCGCGCCGATCTTGAGCCAGTCCTTCATTGCACCCCAGATTTCTGCGCGCCTGTTGGCGTACTTCTTGGGGTCCATGGCCCTCGAGCCGAACTGCACCTCGTTCACTTCATAGCCGACCGAGCGCAGGCGGTCGATCACACCGCCGCCAACGCCTCCACCGTCGACGTTGATGATGACCTGCTGCCCTGCATGGCGCAGGAAGTTCACGTGCTCGCTCACGCGGGCGGCCAGCGTCATGGTATCCACGCCGCGCAGACGAATCGGTGGCCACATGCGGGCATCACGCCCGGTACGCGTGAAGATCACGCTGGAGTCGCTGCCGAAGCGCGCAGGGTCCACGCCGACCACGACGATCTCGCCACGCGACGCGGGCAGCTCACGCTCCATGGCGTCGTCCACCAGGTCACGGCCGATGAATTGCAGGCTGCTGGCGCTGGGGAAGATGCCGCGCACGCGCACCTTCACGAAGTCTGAATCCGCGCCGAAGTCGTCCACCCACTGCTGGATGATTTCCTTGTTGGTGATGGCCACCTCGCGGCTGTCGATCTGCCAAGTGCTCCACCGGTGGCGCTGCGCGTGAAAGGCCCCGTGGAACCAGCCCGTGTTGCGTGTGGGGTTCCCGAATGCAAAAAGGAAGGGCTCGCCGTCGGTCAAGCCGCCCTGCATCACCTCGTGGATGGCGTCGGGCACGCCCGAGGCTTCGTCGACGAGGTAGAAGGGGCTGGAGTCGGCCGCGTGCAGGCCGGCGAAGCTCTCGGCGTTCTCCTGGCGTGCGGTCTGCGCATAGCAGGCCCAGGTCTCAGGGTGGTCCTTGTGCGCCATCTTCATTGACCCGCGACCCGTGCTCACGTCCCACCAGTCGCGCGTGATGCTGCGCTTCCCCCAAGCAGCGATTTGAGCAAACGTCTTACTCTCAAGCTGAGGTTGAGTGCTGGCCGTCACTACCCCCCTCGCGTTCGGGCGTGTGCACATGATCCAGTGGGTGAGCCAGGCGGTCACCGCCGACTTGCCGATACCGTGGCCCGAGGCAACTGCCATCCGAACCGCCTCCACCGCCTGGGCACCGTCGAACGCACGCTCACGCGTCTGCTCTTTCAAAGCCGTCAGCAAGTCGCACGCCCATTGATCGGGGCCGAATTCACTGTCGTAGGTCTCCTGCAGTGCCTCGGGCAGGCGCACCACGCGCATGCTGGCTTCGGTGCCCCAGTCAAAGGCCCACATCACAAACCCTAGCGGGTCATGGAAGAACTCCCCCATGGCCAGGGGCAACTCGACCTCTGGGTCGATGGGCGCAGTGGACTCGCCGAACCGGCGAAGGCGCAGGTCACCCCGTGCCATGCGCCCGGCAAGTCCGGGAAGGCCCGCCTGAGCCTGCAGGGCTGCCTCAGTGCGCCGCGGGCGTGGGTGGGTGGCCCTGGCCTGCACGATGGCCTCTACCAGGCTCGTGGTGCCGGCCAGGGCGTGCGTAGCCTCGACCCGTTCGAGGCGCTTGGCGATGTTGGTCAGATTGAAGGCCATGGTCTACAGCAGGTCATCGACCGCCAATGCGGTCGGTTTTGATGGGGTGGCGGGGAGACTGCCTCGTGGCTGCCGTTGCGCAATCTGCGCACGGCCGTGTTCCAGCGCCTGCAACCGCCGCTCGTGCTCATCGGCCACCACGACGCGCACGTACTTCTCTAGCAGCGCCAGTGCCTTCTCGCCAGCAGCGGCGCTGATCTGGCCGTTGGACACAGCAGCGACGATGGCCTCGGCCTTGTCCTCCATGGTCGTGGCCTGGGCCAGGCCGGGCACCACGAACTTTTCGTCTTCCTGGCGTGCACCCGGTGAGAAGTACCGCAGGAACAATTCGATCGAGCGCGGTTCACCGGCGGCCGCGAGTTCCGCAAGTTTCGACAAGACCTCGACCTTTTTGGGCTCCAGCTGCCGGCGGATCAGCTCCGCTTCGGTCGGGCCTGCCGGCCGCCCAGGCGACTTCGGTGGCACAACGAACTGGCCCCCGGCCGTGCGCAAAACCGCGTCGTTCATACGCTCTTTCTTTTATGGTGGTCCAGGCTACTCAGCCATGCGTCGCGAGCCTGAAGTTCGGCCGCCTTGCCGATCACGCGCGCCACCTCCGCGGCAAGTTCGGCCTGCAGCTCTTCGTTCACGAGCACACCGATGCATTGCTTCAACACGGCTGCGATCTCGGTGGCGGCAGCGCTGGTCACTTTCTGCTCCGTGCTAAGGCTTTGGCGGCTGCTGCCCGCACCACGGACGGATGCGACCCCAAGCCGGTCTCATCGAGCCAGGCAGAGAGCGTCTTGTCCGCAGCGATCATCTTTTGAGCAGCGGCCAGGGCCGCGCCCGCTCGATCCCCGTGATCCTGGCGCAGCGCCTGCAGGGATGATTCCCTCCAGGCAGCTCGGTGCTCTTCGGACGCCGGGTTCAAGGTCATGCTCACACCCAGGTCCGCCAGTTGCGCCGATTCCGTTGCATTAAGGTCGTACTCCTGCATCATGGGCAGCCAAGCGTTGGCGATCTCGCTGGCCTGTTCGGGTGTGGCCAGATGCTCGCGCTGCGCTGCAGTCTCGATGCTGCGAAGCGCGTTGCCGTGGATCGGGCTGTTCGCCAAAATTACCTTCGCCATGTCCGCATCGCTTTGCACATCCACGTTCTTGTTGGCCGGGGCGCTCGACGCGGCCGCCTTGGGCTTCATGGAAGCACCGAAGAGCGCGTCTGCGGTCGACTGCTCGTTGGACTTTGCGGCCGGTGTGATGGACTCGGGCTTGGCGGGGGGCGTGGGGGCGCCGTAGAAGGTTTTTGCGATTTCGGCGTCGTTGCTCATGCTTCTGCTCCTTCCGTGGTGGTGGTGGTGGTTTGCCGGCTGGCCAAGGCCTCGGCATCGCTCACCAGCGCCAGCAGTTCAGCGTGCTGGTCGCGCATGCGGGCCATGGCCGACTCCGGGCTACCGAAGTCGAGTGCGTCGAGATGCAGGTACGGGCTGAGTGAAGGCCCGGTGGTGCTGACGCCGGACACCGCCAGGGAAGCGAGGATGATGATGCGTGCGCGCTCATCTCCAGCAAGCCTATCGAGGGGGCCACGGAAGCGTTTGACTGCTTCCTTGGACCCCAGCAGGGTCGAGGTGATGACCCAGGCAGTCTGGCCACGCTCCCGCAGCAAGGCGCGCAACTCAGCCAAGGGGCCGTGCAGGGCAGCGAACCGGTCAACCAGCGTGGCCGACACCTGTTCGATCTGCGTGTTGAGCTGGGTCAGCTCCTTCACGCGCTGGGCATGGAGGCGCTTTGCTGCCACCAGGTCCTCGGCGGTGGCGACGCGTCCAGCAGCAATCTGTGCTGCTTCAAGTCGGGTGATGTCCCGCTCAATGCCGCGCATCTCATCTTCCAACGCTTCGAGCTGTTCGGCAGCGCCCAAGTCACCTTCCGAGTGAAGGAAGGCCTGGTGCTGATGTTCAGCGATGGCGGCGGCGAGCGCCTGGCGCTTGGCAGCGAGCTGTGCGGGAATCGAGTGTCGGTCGGTCTTGGGTGCGGTCATGGGGGGCTCCTTAATGGCGCGACTCTAGGGCCGACGTTCGTGCGTGATGACCTATTTGCCTCAACACGAACTTTTGCAGGGGCCGACGAACTTTTAGCGAGTCAGGATGCGAGGCGTGTGCGCACTAGGCCTGAAGTGAATCAGCCCGTCCTCGACGATGACGCGCTTTGCCAAGAGGTCGATTTCGAGAGCGAGGGCCGGGCAGAAGCGACCCACCACCTTTGGGGCCGTCGTGCGCAAAGCCTTTCGCACGCTCTCATCCGGTGCCTTCGCATGGGGTGATGCAAAGTCACGGGCGCGCAGTGTGTTGGTGACCCCTTTGTCGTCGATTGCTTTCCAAAGCCACCACACGCACCGCTCGCCGGTGTGGAACGCCACCAGCGGCTCGCCCTCGCGGCCGATCTCGAAGTAGCTCTTCCCACCCTTGTCTTCCACGTGACGCCACACGATGGCTCGCCGCCGTGGGGCAAGGTACTGAGCGAAGGCTTGTCCGAGGGCCTCCCGAAGACGTGGGTCCCGCCGCGCCTCGGGGTCTTGCGTGGCCACCAGGTCTTGCGCTCGCTCGAAGAAGCGCTCTAGGGTGTCCGGGTGCAGGTCGATTGGCTGGATGTTCATAGTAGGTCGCTCACGTCGTTGTGGGGTGCTGGATTACGCGATGGATTACGCACCGCGCCGTAAGTGGCTGATTCAGTTGAGCGGACAGCAGACTGCTGATCCGCTGAAGGGTTCTTCACCCTTACGACGCGCACAGCTACAGCTGGCCGGCGCCGGTTGCCCACCGACCACCGCCAGGCTGTGCTGGGGCTGCATCCGATGACCGCGGCAACGCGCCTCGAACTCTCACCACTGGCGCTCAGGGCCCGGGCTTGAGCAACCTGAGCGTCGGTGAACCGGTGCAGGTTGTTGGACTCGCCGACAGGAAGCCCGAGGTGGTTGGTGGCGCGGACGATCAACACGCTGCCACCTCTCCGTGTGTGGCGCAATGCCCGCGGCGACTGCTTGCATTTCCCCGCGGATACATGACCGTGTTCGCGTCCGTCGCAGGTTTGCGCAGGTTGCGCAGGTAGTTCGTAAAGTCTCTATAGACCCCCAAAAAAGGGGTCCATGGAAGGAAAGTCAGAGCACCTGCGAAACCTGCGCAAACCTGCGCACGGCGACCTCTTCCTGTCCTGCGCGCAGTTTCTAGCCCGCTCACAGCAGGTCTCCGATCGATTTCGGTCTCAGCCCGTACATGCTGGCCCGCAAACGTTCGCGTGCGATGCCCTTGGCCTTCAGTGCGCGGCCGAATGCGGTTTCGTTGCTCGGCACATTGCTTGACCCTCGGGCGTCCGAGAAACCTCCCGATTGCAGCCAGTCGCTGAACTGGCTGAACAACTCCAATGCCGGTGTCCCGTTGCGAGGCTCGCAGGTTTCGTAACCCTGAAGCCATTGGGCGACCGGGTCTTGGTCGTTCAGGTAGCCAACCGTCGTGGACTGAACCTCTGGGCAGGGAGCGAGGCCCTCACGAAAGTACGCTTCGGCACCTTCAACCAGCCATCGCAGAATGCCTTCGCGCTCGCCCTCCAGCGTCTGACCGAGCAGAGCATCGCCGTCTGGGAGGGCAGCGTTTCGTTGCACCGTGCCTGGACGATTCCATGAGCGGTCGAACGGCAACATGGCGATGCGCCCCACGACAGCGGGCTCCATGTGATCCAGTGGCGGTTTGACGTTGGCCAACATCCACAAGTGGAAGGTCACGACGATGTTGGTCTCGGCACCGTACATGGCTCGTCCCGACAGTTCCTTGTCGCCGGTGATCGCCTTGAGGATGCCGTTGTCGATGATGCAGTTCGCGTCGGGCTCGGACAGCACGACCAGGCGCTTGTGCTCGAGCGCCTTGAGCGCCGGCGTAGCACCGTTGACGTCCTGCTCGCTGCGCCGGTTGGTCATGAGCAGCGCCGGCCGTGCGCGCACGCCGTATGGCCCCACAGTGTTGAGCACAGCCTCCATCAGTTGGTTCTTGCCGTTCGAGCCATCTGCCCCGTAGGTGGTGAACAGCTTTTGCTCGCGCGTCACAGCCGAGATGCTGTACCCCAACGCTTTCTGTAAGTAGGTCGCCAGCTCAGGGCGCAGCGTGTAGCGACCGACTGTGCTGGCCACCACGCTGCCATCGGCGTGGCGCTCCGGCTCGATGGGAAACCCGGTGACCTCGTCGACCAGTTGGCGAAACCGGGGTGCCGGCGCGTCGGCATGGAACGCAACGGTGCAGCGCTTCGTGACAAACTCGTCCCGTGCATCAGGGCGCAACTCACCGGTGCGCAGGTCCACCACGCCGTTTTGCACGCCCAGCAGGTGAGGATTTCGGTCGAGGAGCTCAGCGAGGATCACGAAGCGGCGGTCACGCATGGCAAGCGCCAGCATGTTCTCCATGCCACGGCGGCTGCGGCAGGCCTTCTCGTGCGCCTGCACTGCCGCCATCTGCTTCTGCAGCCCCTTGACGAGGCTGGGGTCAGCCGCGTCGATCTGCTTCTTCAGCCGCGTTGCTTGTGCGGCGTAGTGGTCGCCGACCCTGCGCGCCCTGGCATACGCGATCGTGTGCGTGGGGTCCTGCTCCCAGCGTTCGCCCGTCCAGCAAATCCACAACCTGAACTCATGCACGTACCGCAGGTCTCCATGGGTTAGCTTGGCCAGCAGATTGACGTTGCCAGCATCGGTGAAGTCGACCTTGTCGCCCTCCTCTCGGTTCGCGTTGCGTTCGCGGATGGACTGCTGTTCCGCGTCTTGGTCAGCGATGATCTCGACATCAACACCCGTCGGCGACGCCCCGCTGGCGGTCATCTCGTCGTGTTCGGCTTGGGTGAGGATCAGAGGGAAGCCGTGCGCGCTCCACCCAGTCACTTCGAAGAAGTCACCGTCGGTGCGCTGCGCACATGAAGCATGGAGACAACGCCAGTGCCCCTGCTCGAAGCCGCCCACACCGGCGGGCAAGTAGGTTGTGCTGCTGGGGCCGCTGTCAACAGAGTGGCCGCTCTCCCAGGGGCAGCGCACATGAATGCGGCCGTCAGGCTCGACGCCAGTGACCCAATCCTGCTGATGAAGGTAGGCCACCACAGGGTCATCGATGTCTGCCGCAGCGCGCGTCTTGGTGGGCAGCACCGCCGGCTTCACGCGCGCCGCTGGCGGCACCTCGTCCAGGTCGCCGAGCAGTTCGACGATGTCGATGGGTTCCCCATCCACAACGTGCACCTCGTACTCAACACCTTCGACTCGACCGAGGTAATAGGTTTGGCTCAGCACCCAGCTCTCTGGCGCCAGAATGCCCCCCAGCGCGCCGTTAAGCAGCGAGATGTACCGATGCCGCTCGCCGGGCTGAACGGGTGCGCTGAACGGTGCCAGGACGCGCCAGCGTGGCGCGTTGGCTGTGTGGCTTGCCGAGGTATAGACAACGGCGCAGATGCCCGCCTGCCGCAGCCGCTGGGCCGCCTCCGCCGGCGTCACAGCACCTGCGTCGTAATCAGCTTCCACACCGAAGACTTGCTCTACGTTGCCGTCGTGGCGAAGGCTGCCCTTCTCGTTGCGCCGGTCGCCGAAGCTGGCCAGCTTGATAAGGGGCTGCTGCTTCTTCGAGGCGTAGGTCTTGGCGTCACGGACTTGCGCCACCAGTTCCGACCAATCGGCCGAGTGGCGCTTGCACGACTTCACCGAACTGACGCTGGGAAAGCTGCTGTACTCGAGATGCGTCTTTGCAGGCAGGCGATGCGCAGGCGCAACAGGGGCCTGGACAGAAAAATCTATGGTCGATACGGTCATGGGCACGGGCCTCGATTGGGTTCGTTGCTGCCTGCCAGGGCGGTGTAGGTGAGTGATGTGTCGTTGGCGCCCAGGGCAACCCCCTGAGCGTTTTTTTGTGGCCGCCAAGTGGCCAACACTTCAAGGAGCACATGCATCGATTGCTGTGCCCGCGTTCGCCGACGTAGATCGATGCGTGGGCGGCCACGCGCCCGAAATGAATGTGTTGAGGTGGTCATTCGCGAGCCCCCGTTTTTCGATCGAGCTCGTACACCAAAAACTCAACGTCAGCCAGGTCTTGGAGGTGAATTGCGCGACGCGGCGACCAAGCGTAATAAGTGCCCGTGTCCGTGGTTCGGAGTTGCCACCCGCGATCTGCGAGCGCTAACTGAGCGCGCTCGAAACGCAAGCGGTTCGCAGCAGCTTCGTCGATCGGGTCGACGATGTTTGCGTCGTTCATGACTGCGCCTGGGTGGCGAGCCATGCCTCGTACCGACCTTTGGAGATCAGCAGCCTTTTTCCAACATTGACGCAGGCGGGTGCCAGTCCGTTGGTGTCTCGATGACGTAGCTGCCAGCGAAGCGTGGCAACCGTGAGGATGTTGGAATATTCAGCAGCGAGCTTTTCAACCTGGTAGAGGTCGCTCAGCGCAATGGGCACACTGCTGGGAGTTGGATGGGTTTCGAGTTGCATGGCAGCACCTTTGGGGTTGATGGTGCTGAGTAGTCTCCAAAATGAGCTGCGCTGAGTCGCCCCGATTTCTCAAGAGCTAGCGGGTATTTCCCAGCATTCGCTCGATGCGCTTACGAAGCTCGTGATCTGCGGGATCGTCTCGCAAAAGACCAGACGCACGCGCTATTCCCATCAAGTTGTCCATACGCTGACCTCGCTCAGGCGATACAGGCTCGCCACTCTCGTCAAGAAAGGGAAAACTGTCCACCACCTCTAACGTTTCCCGCAATGGCGCATTTCGGTCCGCGCGGCCCGAAAGCCCAACGGCTCTCAGCATTTCACCGGGGCGCACTGCGTCAGGCAAGCCATCCACTTCCACCACCTGCCTGGCGGTACGCTGCAGCCATTCAAGAACCTCGGCGTCAAAGTCGCCGCTAGCTACGCGCTCCCAAAGCTTTCGAGACTCGCTCCGCTTCATCTCACTACCTCCCCCGCCAACAGCCTCTCAGCGAGGTCCACGGAATCTTGGGCGGCCAGGTGCTCATAGCGCTTCAGCATCGCCAAGGTCTGGTGGCCAGACACCACGGCGGCCTGCGCCAGGTTGGCACCCCCTTTGAGCATGCGGGTGACGGCCGTGTGGCGAGTGGTGTGCAGGTACACCCGTGCCAGGGGGTCTTCGCGGTCCGCCAGTAGCCCTGCGGCCGCACGGCAGCGCTTCCAAACCGTGTCGATGTTTTTGACCCTCTCTGGGTGCTTGGGGTCGAAGAAAACGAAATCGCTCTTGAGTGGCTTGACCTTCTGCGCCTCGGTGAGTGCCGCCTTGACGTCCGACACAAGCGGGAGGGCACGGGCGCGCCCGTTCTTCGTCGTGTCGAGCACCGCGATCGACTCGGCCAGATTCACTTGGTGCCAACGTAGGTTGAGCACCTCCGACCGCCGCGCGGCCGTAGTGAGGCACATGCGAATGAAGAGGTGCAGCATCGGCCAATCGCTGGCTTTGGCGGCTTTGAGCAGCTTCCCCTCTTCCGCTGCGGTGAGCACGCGCGTGCGGCCCTTGCTCTCTTCCAGCTTCTTCACCTTGCCCGACTTCATGGGGTGGGTCTCGATGATGCCGCTGTCCAGCGCGAAATTCAGGAGGGAGGACAGGCTCGCGAGGTAGCGGTTCACCGTGGCAGGCGTCAACAACTTGCCAGTGGTCTTAACGCCCCCTGGGGTGCTGCGCATGCCGTTGCGCGTGCGCAGGGTGGCTACTGCCCCGTTTATGTCCCCACGAGCGATTTCTGCGACCTTCATGCCGCCCAACTGCTCGACCCAGAAGTCGAGGTGCTGCTGTGACCAGTACTTGGTGCCCCGCGTGGGCGGCGCCTTCACGAAGTCGTCGACCAGCAGCTTTAACGTCTTGCCATTGACCACCTTATCCAGCGACGACAGCGCCTCGTTGTCACGCAGCCACTTCTTTGCGGCCGCCTGGGACTCGAACACTTTCGACCGAGATTGAAAGCCGGTGCGGCGAACGTAGGCCCGGTACGTGGTGATGGACTTGCCAGTGGCCTTATCCACCCGCTGGGCTTTGGTGATCGATCCCATGGAAAACTCCTTCGTGGTCGGTTTCCGGAAATGCTACGCATATTTACGCATCATAGCCTCGAACGCGTTGATTTACATGGGCAAATCATGCACGAGGAAGGATTTTAAGTCCCCTGTGTTTACCGGTTTCACCATCGAGGCCGGGTGGGGATTGTCGCAGGTCAACTCCGGGATGCCCGTTCGCCCGTCAATCGCCACAGCACAGCCCCGGCGCACAGCCACTGTCCGATCACCATGGCCGAGCCCACGCCGTGCCACAAGCGCAGGTTGCCGCCGGAGGCACGGGCCGAGACGATGTTCTGTGCGACTGCGAACTCCTGCATCAACGCCAGCAGCATGGCGAACAGGACAAATCCCATGGTGGTCACGGTTTCGGGGACGTTGGCCACACCCTCCCCTTTGCGGCGACGCAGCACGAGCAGCAATGCCGACCCGATCAGGAGGCCGGCCCAGCATTGCATGGAAAAGAGACGTGCGGCCACAGGTCCCGCCGTGGCGGGACTGTCCAGCGAGGCGAACAGCACGGGCACCGCGAGGAAACTCAGCGCGGTGATGCCGCCCCACCACAGGGCAGCGAGCAACACGGAGAGCCGTTGCAGGGGCATCAGGCGTAGCGCACGGCCACGATCTCGAAACGTCGGGTACCGCTGGGGGCCTGCACCTCTGCCACGTCGCCCTCTTCCTTGCCGATCAAGGCGCGGGCGATCGGGCTGCTGACGTTGACCAGCCCTTGCTTGAGATCCGCCTCGTCTTCTCCCACGATCTGGTAGGTGACGGCGGTACCGCCTTCCTCATCCTCGAGTTCCACCGTGGCGCCGAAGACCACCTTGCCACCCGCGTCCAGCTGGGTCGGGTCGATGATCTGGGCCGCCGACAGCTTGCCCTCGATCTCGGCAATGCGTCCTTCGATGAAGCCCTGCCGGTCCTTGGCCGCGTCGTACTCGGCGTTCTCGCTCAGGTCCCCCTGGGCGCGCGCCTCTGCAATCGCGTTGATGACCCAGGGACGGTCCACGGTCTTGAGCCGGTGCAGTTCTTCCTTGAGCTTCTCGGCGCCGCGCTTGGTGATCGGAATGGTGGCCATGTGTGCGTGTCTCCAAAAGCAAACCGCCGGGCGTTGCCGCTCGGCGGTGTTCATGAAAAGCCATTATGCCGCGAAAGAAAGCGGCGTCCCATCCGGGCAAACGCGCGTCAGTCGCGCCCGGCCTCCTCCATTTTCCTGGCCAGCAGCGCGGGGTCGGTGAAACACAATTCGTGGCTGCCCGGACAGCTCACCAGCCGGTACAGGCCCAGGCGCTCGGACAGCCGCGGATGCCAGGGCAGGCTGTGTG
>SXGT01068968.1_pt1 | contig 20352 bp, 14 predicted proteins | sample 3176221 | NCBI WGS metagenome assembly SXGT01 (sample SAMN11356862, study PRJNA531348) | freshwater metagenome | isolation source: freshwater sample F1-120 | place: China: Fuxian Lake, Yuxi | collected 2017-12-25
CGCTTGTGGCGGCCGCTCGCAACAGAAAGACGCGACGGTTCGAATCGTTCATGGGGCACCTCGTGGGGACGCGCTGGATCGCTGGTCCATCCTACCATCTTTCTCCCCTCTCCCCTCCGGGGGAGAGGGGCCGGGGGTGAGGGGGCGGCACTTCCACAAGATGCTGTTTAACCATTAATCCACGCGGATTGATCACGCAGGTGAATATTTAGCTCCGGCAACGAGCACTTAATCGCCGCCAGTTCCTCAGCCGTGATCAAGACCGTTCCGGTTAAATAAAGCCAACGAAGTCTCGTTAACCCCACCAGCGGCTCCAGGTCCATCACCACTGTGCGGCTCAAACTAAGCTCCACAAGGCTCGCTAATCCCGCCAGCGGCGTCAGGTCTTTCACCAACGTGCTTGCTAAATCAAGCCGCTCAAGCCTCGTCAACCCCGCCAACGGCTTCAGGTCGATCACCGACGTGCCGTCCAAATCAAGCGACTCAAGACTCGTCAACCCGGACAGCGACGTCAGGTCGGTCACCGGCGTACCTTCCAAATAAAGCCGCTCAAGAGTCGTCAACCCGGCCAGCGGAGTGAGGTCCGTGATCGGCACATTCCTGAGCGACAATTGCGTGACCTTTTTCATTCGGGCCAGCTCGACAAAACAAGCAACAATCTCGCCGCCGCGCGGATTGCCCGCGACCAGGATCCGCAGTGCTTCGGGCGTTCTGCCATAGGCCCCTTCCTCTTGGGCTTGCAAATCCCAGCTGAGGCACGACGCGCGGGCCATTGCGATGCTGCGTTCATCCAACCCGCTATAGCGGTCGCGCGCCAGCCGCGCCAGCAGCATCGTCCGGTTCTGGGATTCCTTCGGCAACGCCTTGCCCTCCACCCAGTCCGTCCCGAGCATGGCCTGGCGAATGGGTTCTTTCTTCACTTGACGCTCGTCGGCCACCACTTCGAAGAAAAAGCAGAACGTTTCCAGCCAGGCCGAATCGTCAACATAGCGTTTAAAATCCGCGTACTCGTCGTCGCGCGGATCGTAAAGGCTCATGTACCAGGCGGCAAAATATTCCTGAAACGACAGGTGCGTAAACGCGAACAGGTCGGCCCCTCGCTCGATGAGCAATCCACTTCGACGCTGGATGTGGTCGATGAACGCGGCAACGTCGGCCAGATCGTTTTTCTTGCCTGACTTGTCCATGCCCTCGCGAATCAGGTCCTGCAAATCTTTGCGTGCGATAAGGACTTCACGCTGCGGGTCCTTCTTTTCGCTCGCCTCCTGCTTCTGAATGGGTCCCGTCACGTATCTCGTTTCGACCGCCTTGGACCGGCGTTTTTGCATGGCAAAGGCAACTCGCGCCAGCCATAGCTTCTTGTCGAGCAACGAATCGGTACGTTCCGTGAGCTTTCGGTAGTTGTCGATGGTTTCGAGATAGGTCTCGACGATCTTGGCGTACAGCCGGGCTTTGCCGTGCGGCAAGTCGGCTTCGAGCCGATGAATGAGCGCCATCAGCGTCAGCAGGTTGGGGATGCGGGCCAAGGTGAAAGTGCCGTCATCGCGCTGTACGGCATCGAACAGAGCATCCGCTTTCTCCTTGGCGCGGCGCTCCGAGTCCTCTCGCTGGCGGTACCAGTTCAGGGCGAAGGACTCGATGCGGCCATTGTCGAAGGGGACGACGAAAAGAAGCGGAAGACTAGTGTAATCGCTAAACCAACACCGTTCCTCCGGCCCTCTTTTTTGCCTGGCCAGGTTTGTCGGATGAAGTTGAAACGGGACTGCTTCGTGCCCAGTGATACGCGATGTCATAACGAAACGGCAGGCCATATATCTTCCGATACCTCCCCACACCGCTGCGTGCAGCGCCTCCCTCCTCGCGACATCGCTCAGTTCGTCAATGCCATCCAGCAAAACAATCGCCCGCCCCTCGTGGACGGCGTCGATCACGAGGCGCATGTCTTTCTGCGAGAGGCAGCGGCCCAGCTCGGTTTGCTGCAAGGATTCCAGGAGTTCGTCGAAGGAATACTTCTCCGGCAACGCGAGTTCGCGCAGCACGATCGGCACCGGGATGGCGTCGCCCAGGACTTGACGCCAGGGGTTCTTGCGCGGGTCGGCGAGCCGGCAGGCGATCATGTTGACGATGGTCGATTTCCCGCTCCCCGGATCGCCGAGCACCACCAGCTTGGGATTCGCCCCCAGTGCCTCCAGGAGCCCGCGCCGCTTGGGCCATTGCGCCAGCGGCAAGTTCGGATCGACATACCGATCGCACAACTCCGGCTCCACAAACATCTTCTCAATCTTCACATTCTGTTCGTCCACCCGATGCGCCAGGCCCAGAAACCGCACGGAGCCGAAGACTTCGCGAATGGCGGCGAAGTAGTCGGCGAAGGGGAGCCGCCAGGCGTCGTCGGGCGCCTCTTCCGTGGCTAGCAACTCCGGCAGTTCGACGCCGAGGACGGCGGCGATTTTCTTCATTGTGGATCGATTGCCGCTCTTGCCTTGCTCCAACCGTTCGATGGTCCCCTGGGACACTTGGGCGGCTTCGGCAAGCGCCGCCTGAGTAAGATTTTTGCCGGCGCGCAGCTGCTTGAACCGCTCGACATTGGCGCGAACACCCATACGAAAAACCTCTTATTAACTTCTCAAGTCAATACACCCGCAACGGGTGGATCAGCTTGTCGGGGGAGTCGCCGCTTTGCGAGCCGCTTCAAGACGTTGCAATTCTTCGCGAATCCGACAAAGCTCCTCGCACTCCTTTTCGGCCTTTTGGAGCTCGGCATCGTGGCGTTCGATTTTCCTGCAGATATGAGTGGAGATTTCGTGATCGAGTTCAATCTCTTCCAGGCTCGCGCAGCCGTCGGCGAGGACTTTCGCCTTGAGATCGGCGACGTCCATGTCCTCTGCCGCCCGCACCCGTTTCAGGCCAGAGCGGTACTTCTTGCGTTTTTCTTTCAGGCGCGCGCAGCGTTGTTCGCGTTCCGCGATTTCCGCATCAAGGTCTTCCAGCACTGGTGTGTAAGCCGTCGGCATGACGAGATCCCCCTGGGAAAAGAGAACAATGATTTCGACCCCTCCCATCTTACCGATAATGACTGCAAAAAGCAAGTATTTTTTATGACATAATTTATGTACTACATTTTATCCTGGACTGCCATAACTTGCTGTCCACGACTCGGCTAGCGGGGGATACCCCCCTCAACTGTTGAGAAATCACCAAAATCCTGATCACAACCAGTTGTGAATAAAGGGCTTCCAAATACTCAGTGATTTCCACTTCACGCGATTTAACGGCTGGGATCATCCGCTTGCGATTGACACGCCCCCGCCAAGAACCTATCACCTAGCCGAAATGGGAGGATCCCCCGCCATGAAACGCCTGATTGCGCTCTTGCTGCTCTGTTGCTCGTCGAGCGGCTGCATGCTGTTCGATGACATGATGTATCACGATAGCTCGCGCCCGCACGGCTACATGACTGCCGAGCAGCCGGTGGGCGCGTGTGGGTTGCCGATGCACAACGTCAATGCGTCGCAGACGGCGGAGCCGGAGTTGCGCTGATTATTCTTCGCTCGGGCGTGCCACGTCGCCAGTGAACATGCCGAGGTAGCTGAAATACCTCTGGGCGTTCAAGTAGCGTTTCGCCACCGCGTCCTTGATGGCACAGCGGTCTTCGTGTGTGTGCGTGCAGTCGGGAAATGCGCACAGATGCACGTACGGCCGAAATTCGATGAAGAAACCTTCCACCTCTTCCTTGATGACATCCCACAATTCGAACTGCCGAATGCCGGGCGTATCGACGACCCAGCCGCCGAAATCGAGGGCGATCAGTTCCGCGGTCGTCGTCGTGTGCTTGCCTTTCTGATTGACGTCGCTGATCTCGCGCACGCGCAGGCCGAGCTCGGGCTGAATTGCGTTCAAGAGCGACGACTTGCCGACGCCCGACTGCCCGGAGATGACGCTCTGGCGATTCTTGAGGATCGAGCGTAGCCGTTCGATGCCCTGCCCCGTCACGGCACTGGTGAGGAAAGTCGGAATGCCGAGCTGTGAATAGGAGCCAATGATCGGCTGGATCTCGACCGGATCCACCAGGTCGGACTTGTTCAGGCAGATGATGGGCTGAATGCCACCTTGCTCGGCACTGGCGAGATAGCGATCGATGAGGTGTCGCTTCAGTTCGGGTTCTTTCAGCGCCATGACAATGACGACCTGATCGACATTGGCGACCAGCACATGCTCACGGCCTCGCGAGGCACGCGTCAGGATGCCGTGGCGCTCTTCAACGCGTTCGATGACGCCTTCGTCGCCGGGGAGGGGCAGAATCCAGACGCGATCGCCGGTGGCGACGATGCTGCGCTCATCGGTGGACAGGCTCTTGAGCACTTGCCGGACCTTGCAGCGAAAGCGCCGGCCGTCGTCAGTCTGGACCAGATTGTCGAGCCCGAAAACAGTAACGACGCGGCCGGGCAGGCACAGGGCCTCATCGACGCGCGGCATCGTGGCGTCGTCCGAAGTCTCGATGGTGCGTTTGCGCGAGAGGTCGCCCTTGGCGCGAACTCGTTCGCCGTGGACCGTGGCTTCTTCGGAGTAGCCATGCTGCTGGAACCCGCGGGTCCAGCCCTTGTCGCGCGCGGGCTTGCTGCGGTTTTTCTTGAGATCGACGCGTTTTTTGTGCTTGGCCATGCACTCATTATACGGCCATGTTCGAGCCTGAAGCGTGAGCGAAGGAATGTACGTTCTTCGCTTACACTTCAGGCTCCGCCGTCAATTATTTCTTCTCCTTCGCGTCTTGTTTTGTCTCGGTCTTGCCGCCGCGCTTCCAGAAATCGATCACGCGGACGGCCCCTGGCGGCAGGGGTGAGTCCGCCGCGGTGACGACGATGCCGTAATCCCGCAGCACGAAGACACAGCCGCTTTCATCCTCGATAAACTGCAAGAACGCGCCCAGCGGGATAGGTTCGCCCAGAAAGACGTGGATCTCGGCTTTTTTCGCTGATTTTGCCCGCACGTGCAAATTGACGCCCTTCAATTTCTCGCGAACATACTCCATAAGGGCCGCTTGGTCGATATCGCCAGCTTTCAGACTGATCGGCGTGTCCAGCGCTTTGCGCAGCTTGTTGGTCAGCGGCGAATCGGGCGCCTTGAGATTCACCAACGCCCACACCGCCTCAATTCGCGATACGTCAAGGGTATGGAGCCCTTCGATCCTTTCGATGGCCACACGTTCTTTCCTCGACAATTGGTCGAGCCACTTTTCGCGGCGATCCTTCTCGGGCATTTTCAAGAAGTCCTTCATCTCGTCCGCGGTCGGCACCCGGCCCAGCACATCCATCATCACGCGGCGCAGGAACTCCCCATCGGTGGTAGCGGTCTCGTGTTTCTTGGAAATCCACTCGCCAAGGATCAGGGCGTCCACTGCGCTGGCGCGCACGGAAGCGCCGGCCTGCTTGCCCAGGAGATAAGGCAACTTTGCTTGTTTGAGGGCTAGGTCCGCGGAGGCCTTTTCAAACGCCAGGACCACCGGAAAATACTCTTCGCGGCTGATTTTCTTGTCATTGTAAAGCGCATTGACCAATTCATACTGGCTCTTCAGGTGATTTGCAAGCGCTTGGGCCGCCTGAATTTCGGCTTGCAGGAAGGTGACATCCGAGACGACCTTCATACGTGTACGGCTCAGTTCCGCCTCGGCCTCGCGTACTTTGGACTCGGCGACGCGGATATCGGGGTTGTGCTTGAGGGCGTCAGCGATCAGTTGGTCGAGGCTCGCAACCGGCACGGCTTTGTCGATGCCTTTTAGCGGAATGACGCCCGTTGGAGGCGCCGATTGACTCCAGACGGCAGACCCAAACCCAAGCCAAGCGACGAAGGTAAACGCGAAAAACCTTTGCATGTCATTTCTCCTTTCGATGGTCCCGTTTGAGGGCCATCACAAGCCAGTTATCGTTTTCATCAAGTTCGAGGCCGCGCTCCTCGCAGTAGAGGATCGCCTGCTGATAACAGCGCAGCGCCGAGTCAACATCTTGGTGAGCCGAAAGAAAGAGATCGCCCGCTTGAAAATAGAGCCGCACGCGTTCCGCATCTTGTTGGGCGTCGAAGGCCTTCCATTCAAGCTCGCGCGGACTCAGGACCGCGCGGACCAGTTCGATCTTTGGTTCCTCCGGCTTCGGATTTGGCGTCACCGGCTCCGGCTTCTGCTCGACGAACTCTCGGTTGGGCGGGGCGGGCTCGACCTGCTTACTGCCAAAGAAGAAATACGCGGCGATCATCGCCAGCACGATGCTTGCAGCGAGTCCCACGACGACCGGCCAGCCTTGCCGAGCCGGCTTGCGAAGCAGCGCCGCGGATTTCTCGTAAAGCGACGCCTGGCACTCCAGATCCACCGCAAGAGCGGGCGGATGCTGCAAAAAGTCGTCCAGCGGATCGGGCAAGGGTGGGTGGTTCATGGCTCTGCGTCTCTCACCATCACATCGGTGCTTGCCTGTTTTTCATAGGCTGCTCGGAAGGCTTCCCGGGCGCGCGTCAAGCGCGACTCGATCGTCTTGACGGTTTCGCCGCAGCCGGACGCGATTTCGGCAACGCTCTGAAGGTCCAGATATTTTGCCCGCAAGGCGTTCTCGTAGGGCTCCGGCAATTGGGCCAGCGCCCAGGCAATTAACTCGGCCTGCTCGCGCCGGTGCGACTCATCGCCAGCCGCCGACTCTTCGTTGCCTGTAAGCGATCCTTCACGGCGCTGACGAACACGCAACTGATTTTGCAACGCCTTGGCGGCGATGCCGCGTAGCCACGACAGAAATCGTCCCCGACGCGGATCGAAATCGCCAACGCGGCGTACTGCGACGAGCCAGGTTTCCTGCGTGACGTCCTCCGCAAGATCGCGCATCCCGGCACAGCGCCAGACTACGTAGGCCCAAAGCTCGGCAAAAGCGCCGTCGTACAAGGCGCGCCAGGCGGCCGAGTCGCCCGCGAGGACGGCGCGGCGCAACGCTACTTCCTGCTGGAGGCGCTCGTTCGCCTGCATGGTTCGCACTCGTCGGGATGGACGGGCAGTCCTGATTACTATTATTGCAATGAGAGTGGAGAATCCTTCGGATGGCTTGAAAAAAAAAACAGCCGCGGAATTTCTCCGCGGCTGAGTCAATTGTGCAGCCTGTTACGCGCCAAACAGCTCGCGGACGTGCGTACCGCCTTCGACGAGGCGGATGGGCCGGCCGATCGGCGTCTGGTTTTCCTTGCGCGGGTCGATGCCGAGCGAGTGGCAGATGGTGCAGAAAAGATCCGCGACGGGAACCGCGCGGCCCGTGAGGTCACTGCCGCTCGCGCCCGTGGAGCCGATGACGCGTCCGCCGCGCACGCCGCCGCCGGCAAGGGCGATCGAGAAAGCACGCGGGAAGTGGTCACGGCCGTTGTTGGCGTTGATGCGCGGCGTACGGCCGAATTCGCCGGTCCAGATGATAAGCGTACGGTCGAGGCGATTGCGCTCGCGCAGGTCGCGTACCAGGTTGGCGAAGCCGGCGTCGGCCTGGCCGCTCAGGCGACGGCAGGTGTCGAAGTTATTTTGATGCGTGTCCCAACCGCCCAGGCCGACCTCGACGAACGTCACGCCCGTTTCCACAAGGCGGCGTGCGAGCAGGCAACCCTGGCCGAAGGCGTTGCGGCCATAGCGGTCGCGGGTGGCGGCGGTTTCCCGCGAAAGGTCGAAGGCTTGCAAACGGGGGCTGCGGACGAGATTGGCGGCGCCGTTGACGTGGGCGCGATGATCGGTGACGCGCGCCTGGCCGCCGGCTTCGGCGAAATCGCGTTCGAGGTCTTGCATCAGGTTCAAACGCCGGCTGAAGCGAGCCTGATTGGTGTCGCCGGGCAGCGTCACGTTGGCGGGCATTTGCTCCGGATTGCCGACGCCGAACGGCGCGAATTGCATCGGGAGATACCCCGAGCCGATGCTGCCTCCGAAGCCGCGGCCGCCGATCTGCACGAAGTGGGGCAGGTCGAACTCGCGCGGGCCGATCTCGCTGGCGACGACGGAGCCGATGGTCGGAAACCGAATGCCGCCGAGGGGGAGATAGCCGGTGTGCATCAGGTAGCTCGCACGCTGATGTTCGCCTTCGCGGTTGGTGGCCGAACGGACGAGGGCGATGCTATTCATCTCGCGCGCCACGTTCGGCCAGCTGTCGGCAATACGGATGCCGTTGGTGGCGGTATCGATCGCCAGGGTCGGACCGCCGTTGGCGTGGCCTGGTTTGGGGTCGAACGTTTCGAACTGGCTGGGGCCGCCGTTCATGAACAGGAGAATGCAGGACATATCGCGGCGGCGCAGTTCCTGTGCGTGCGCCGTGAGAGTACCCATCAGGCCGAGGCTGGCAGCGCCGGCGGCGACAGAACGAAGAAACGTGCGCCGGCTGGTGACGCCGTCGCGGTTCGTTTTCACGTGCATGAGTGATTGAATCGTCATCGTGATCTCCGTACTCCCGCGAATCGCCCGCCCGCGGCGGCCTCATCGCGGGGCTTGGGGGGTTAACGCTTCATTTGGAATTCGGTCGAGTTTATCAACGCCCAGAGAATGTCTTCGAAGGCCTCGGCACGGTTGCCCACGGTCTTCAGGTGTTCAAGGCATCGGGACGTTTCGCGATCGGTCGGCCGCCTCGCCAGAGTGCGCAAGTAGACGATCCGCAGCGCCTCGGTGTTGTCTGCATTGTTGGCCAGGATGCGGGCCAACAGGTTGGTCCCCTGCGCCTTGATTTTCTGATTGATGGCCGGATTGTTCATCAGAATCAGCGCCTGGCTGATACTTCCTTCGATCTCTTCCGCTTTCGTCGAAGGATCGAACGCGAACTCGGCGTTGATCTGCCCCGCCGGTCCGCCGCCGAAGCCGCCGAAGGGACCTTTGGGCATGGCGCCAAACTTACCGCCGCCGGGGCCGAGCGGCCCAATCGTAGCGTTCAAGGAAGCGATCAAGGCGCTCGCGTTCATGCGCACTGGATTGCGGGTCGCGAACAGCAGATGATCCTCGCCTGGCTCCCCTGGTCGAATCTGCCGCTGATAGGTGTCGCTGTTCATGATGTCGCGGATGAGCTGCTTGATGTCGTAATCGTTGCCCCGGAAGGAGCCGGCGACACGTGCCAGCACCGTCGGCATCATGGCGTCTTTCTGCGGGCCGAGGTCGTCGATCGGTGAGTAGAACGATTGGCCCATGAATTCGCCCCACATGCGGTTAACGAAGGCGGCGGCGAACCAGGGGTTGTCCTTGTCGGTGATCTGGTCGGCGAGCGCCTTGCGGCGAGCTTCATCCGACATGCCGCCCGTGCCGCCGCCAAACCCGCCCTTGCCGAAGCCGCCCTTGGGGAAGAAGCCCCCCTTGCCAATGGGGCCGGTCGTGACGGCCACAGGCTTGGCGCCGGCGGGGGCCTTGCCGTCGAGGAATTTGGGGTTCATGGTTGTGCCCATCTTCGGGTCGTCTTTCGACGGCATGCGATGCTCGCCTGGGCGATTGACCAGCTGCACGCCGACGAATTTCTTTTCTTCGAGGATGGGCCGCTCGCCGCCGTAGCGGCCGAAGTAAGCAGCGAATTCGTGGAAGTTTTGCCGCTTCCAGACATCGCTTGGATGGTCATGGCATTGAGCGCACTGAATCTGGATGCCAAGGAAGATCCGCGACGTCTCCGCCGCGATCTCGGTGACCGAGTCAGCGCCGCGGCGAGAAAGCAGAAAGAACGCCTGCGGATTCTTGTCCGGCTCGGAATACAGGATCTTGCCGGAGGCGGTGAGCTGCTCGCGCGTGATGTACGCCCAGCTCTTGTTGGCCTTGAGTTGGGCGGTCATCCAGCGTTCGTACTGAGGCACCACTTGCTGCAAACGGAAGTCAATGGTGGCGCGGGTGGTGATCACGGTCCGCCAATACTGGCCCCAGTGGCGAGCGTATTCATCGGCATCCAGTAACTTGTCGATCAGCTTCGCACGCTTGTCGCTATCCGAGTCCTTGAGGAAGGCGACGATGTCCGGCGGCGCCGGCAGCTTGCCGGTCAGGTCGAGGTAGGCGCGGCGGATGAACTGTTCGTCGGTCGTCCGGGCAGCCGGCTTGACCTTGAGTTTCGAAAGCTCGGCCGTAATGAGCCGATCGATCTCGCCTTTTTCGAGCGGCTTGGTCGAGTAGGTAAGCCAGGCCTTGGCTTCGAGGTTGCCGGCCGGCAGCTGGATGACGGCTTTCTTGGCGTCCCCCTGGGGAGGATCGGCGTAAAGCGTAACCCCTAGCATCAGCAGCGCGAACCCGCCGAGCCCGAGATGCCGGCGACTCAAGCCTGGCAACCTGGCAATGACCTGCATGGCTTATCTCCTTCGATGACGGGAAAACTAACCGAGCGGCATGGAGCGTCCCTACTGCGAGGACCTACCCCATCGGAACATAACATGTTTCAGATGAAAAAGTCATGAGAAATCCCTCGATTTCGCAAATCGGGTGTGTCCGCGGACACTGGCATAAAGACCTGGCAAACAGTCGTTGGCGTAGCACATTGCCGAAATCCGCGGAACGCCGAATCGATCGCTGCCGTTCTCCGCCTGGCCTGCAAACAACACAACGCGGCAGTCGCAACGACGTGAGCACAAGCTCACCCCATCAATCTGGCAAATACTTGATCGCTTCGGCCAGGCGGATGTGAATCTCCGGCGGTCGTACCCGCACCAACGCTGCGACCACGCGCCAGCAGGCCGACAGGGCCGCGAACGCTGCCACGCCGCTGATCGCCGCGCTGCCCATCATGAGCAGTACGAGGCGGTCGTCCAGGGCCGCGGCCAATGTCAGCAAGTTAATCGATGCGCTCCCGGCAAGGACCAGAGCGATACCGAGTGTGACTCCCGGAAGCGCAGCCACCGGCTGTCCTGCGCGCAGGCGACGGAAACTCGAACCGAGCATCCACACCAGGGCCAGGCCCGCCATCAGCAGCGCCATGCTGCCGAGATTGCCCAGCGCCCGAGGGGCAGCGTAGGGCCCTGGATCGTTTCCCTGCATGTACGCCGCCATGGCTGCGACGACGGTCACGTTCGTCATCATGCCAGTCAATCCCAGCCCGAATGCCGTTCGTATCTGGTAGCTCGCGCGGAGCACAAACTCGAATGCGGTCAGCGCCCGCCAGTCGTCCTCGGTCATCTCAAACTTGGAAGCAAAATCGTGGGCGTCATACGCAATCCCCTTCTGGCGTTTGAGCGCCATCATGACCGCGAGCGGCGGCAGGCCGTCGTAAATCTGGTTTTCCAGGTTCGGCGCATCGTTCGACTTCGCCCCCGGTCCCCCGGCCTTGATCTGGCTCGCCGACTCCACACCTTGCTGCGAATCGACCACGATGGAAGCACCGCAATGCGGACAACGAATGCGCACGCCGACGAGATCGTCGGGCACGTCGATCGGGCAGTTATTTTCAGGGCAGCGTAAACGCATGATTCATCCATGGCCCGAATACTTCATTTCGCACCCTTCGTGGATTTCTCTTCCGGCATCACCCGAATCCATTCGCGAATCGTCTCCACCATCTGCTGATCGACGACGCGCGTCGCCAGCGGCGGCATGTGCCCCTTGTCTCGCTGGCTGATGCGGTGCAGCAGCACCGACCGCTCCGGATGCCCCGGCGCGACGATCTTGGCGTCTTTGATGCCGAAGCTGTCGTGCAACGGCTTGACGTTGATGATCTTCATCTCGTCGAGCGTCTTGGTGAATTCGAGTTCCATCGCCGAGTTGCCGCCGCCGGCTTCGACGTGGCACTGGGAACAGTTGCTGTGCAGATAGCTGCGGACGCGGGCCGTCAGGTTTTGCTTCTTGTCGTAGGGATCGACGAGCTTCGGCATGTTCTCCGGTGAGAGCGGGAACAGCGTCGATGCAGTCGCCGGGCGCTGCCCCTTGGTCGCCGTGCGCTTGGCGATCTCGGCGTTGATCTCGTTCGTCGTCATCCCCTTGCCCTTGAGTTCTGCGCGAAGCTTGTCCCGGGCGCCGGTCGCCCAATCGAACTTGTCTTTGAACAGGCCAAGGCGCTCGAAGACGGCGAGCTGATTTTCCTTCACGCCTTCAACCGGCCCCTTACGGGGCTCGGCTCGCCCATCGAGCGAGGGGAGGTAGAGGTGCTCATGGTTCATCTGCAACTCGGTGAAGCCGAGCACGTACTGCGCGGCCCGGCTGTGGCAGACCATGCACTCGGATCGGCTCGGGTAGTGCCAGTTCAGCTTCTTCTCGCCCGTGGCCGTCTTGATCGTGAACTCGCGGTCGGTCCCCTTGGATTCGATCAGTGTGCCTTCGGTTTGCTCGTCGTTCCAGGAGTAGGAGTAGCCGTACCACTCAGTGCCTTGCCTGGTGAGGAATCGCGTCTCGATCCAGCGGCGCGACTTGGGGTTGCCTTCCTCGGTGTCGAGGTAGAACGATTTGACGATCACGGTCTGATCGGGAAAGCCCCAGCCGCGGTTCTTGGTGTAGTCGATCTTGCCATCCTTCGGCAACCCGAGCCAACGCTGCTTGGCGGTGCCATCGGACCAAAGGACGGCGTTGACCGAGTAGGGGATCAATGAATCCTCCATGACGTGCCCCTTCACGCTCTTGAAGAGGCCGCTCTCGGATAGCTTTTTCGGGAAGATGGTGACGCGTTTCTCGGCCGGCGTCGGCACCAGCGTGTAGAGGGCGCCCTTGTCCTTCTGGAAGTCGGCGATCAGGATTTCGCCCTTCGCATCGGTGCCGAAGCCGGTGATGCTCAGGCGTGAATCGCAGATTTCGCGGTGCGACAGTATCTTCTCGCCATCATGTTTCACTGCCCAAATCTTGCCGGTTGAGTAATCGCCGTAGATGTAATGGCCGACGAGATCGGGATGCTTCTTGCCATGGTAGACGAGGCCGCCGGTCAGCGAGCGGGCTTCGGAATGATGATGCTCGACGGTCGGCTTGGTGAGCGGCACGGGCGCCTGCTTGCGGTTGAGATAAAACGGATGGCTGCCTTCCATGACGCTCCAGCCGTAGTTGTCGCCTTTCTTGACGAGGAACGCCTGCTCCCACATGTCCTGACCGTTTTGGCCGACCCAGATGTGGCCCGTTTTTTCATCGACGCAGGACCGCCAGGGATTGCGCAGCCCGACGGCCCAGATCTCCGGGCGTGCGCCTTTCATGTTGACGAACGGGTTGTCTTTTGGAACGGAATACCCCTTGCCCGGATCGGGATTGTCAACATCGATGCGCAGCACCTTGGCGAGGAGGCTGCTCATGTCCTGGCCGACGACGAGCGTATCCGAGTCGGACGTGCCGTCGCCGGTGGTGAGGTACATCATCCCGTCGTGGCCAAAGACGGGCGCGGCGCCGTTGTGGCCGTCGGACTCGACCTCGATAATGATTTTTGCTGATGCAGGATTCAGCTTATAGGGGGCCTTCGTGTCCATCGTGTATCGCGTCAGGCGGGTTTTCTTTTTGTCCTTCGTGCCGGGCCAGACGCCATTGGAGCCGACGAAGATATAGCCGTTCTGGGCGAACTTCGGATGGAACGCGAGCTGGAAGACGAGTTCCGTGGTCGTGAGCCACGGCTCCCAGGTCTTGACGGCGGGATCGTCCTTCATGCGATAGATCTTGGTCGATTGGCCTGCTTCGGGCATCGTGATGACGAGCAGTTGATCACTCCCCGGAATCAGGTGGGTGATCTGCGGGTAGGGCATCTTCATATCGGGATAAACTCGCTGAACCTGATACGGCGCCGGCCCATCGGGAAAGCCGACGACCTTCGACGTGGTCATCGGAACGTGCTTCTGGAGGCCCGCCCCCTTGTTCTTCTCTGGCCCGACGAACAGCAGCGTCGCGTAATCCTCGAAGGCATGGAAGTCCCGCTTCGTGAGCGGCGCGCACGTCGATAGATCGGGACCCTCGAAATCGACGGAGTAATCGTAACGGCACAGGGCAAACTTCCATTTCTCGCCGCGCTCGGGCCGGCCGCCGGTCTTGAGAAAGTCGGTCCACGGAATCTTGCCCTCGACCGACCAGCCGTCGTCCTTGTCGGTCCAGTTATTGAGGGTGCCGCGCAAGCTCACCTTGGCGTCGATGTGGAACTTGGTGTCATTCTTGAATCGCTCATAACCCCCCGCGCCGCGGCGCGGCAGGAACAGGTCGAGCACCGCTCCGGCCGCGTTGACCTGGAATTCGTAGTACCCCGGCTTGTCGTCGGCCGGCTTGAAGAACAACTCGAAAACGTCGTTGTTCCAGAGCATGCCATTGTGCTGCTTGATGTCGGCGTAGAGGTCGGCATCCTCCATGTCGGCGAAGAAATAGAGATGCTCGCGGTCCCACAGCAGCTTCGCCTTGGTTTTCGTCTTGGCGGGCCGAGCCTTGTCGCCGAGCCAGGGGACGTAAAAGTTGTCGATCGTCTGCGCGTTCTTCCAGGCGGGATCGGTGCCTTTGCCGGTGATCTTGATCGGCGTGTCGGTGAAGCGGCATTCGAACGCGGCGTCCTGGCGAGCCGAGCCCCGTGAGGGGCCGGTTTGAGTGTCTAGCGTCAACGCGACGGCGGGCAGCAGGATCGCAGGAGTACAGCAAAGAAAAATGCGGTAGGTCATGGATGAGTCTTCGTGTGGGTTTCGGATGTCGTGGCGAGAGAATCAGGGTATCAGAATGCGTTGGGTTCGCCAAGCAAGAACCCGGCGAGCCGAGCCCCGTAAGGGGCCGGTTGAAGAATTCATGAAATCCTCAACCGGCCCCTTACGGGGCTCGGCTCGCCTAAATCAACCGCCATCATTTGTCAGCGATCGGTCGTACTGGTCCAAGGATTCCTGCCATTCGGGCGCGAACCACACCGACAGCGGATTCGGCTGTTTCTTGATAACGTAGATGACCGCAGAGGTCAGGGCCTCCGTTCCCGGCATTTTTCGCTTCGATCCGTTCGCCGTCCAGAATTTCCCGTTCGCTGGAAGGGATCGATGTTTCTTGAGTGTTCGCGTGGCCCAGCTTTTCAATGTTTCCAGGATGGCCTGCGGGTCGGGATCACCCGCGACACTCACCAGCACATGCGTGTGATTGTGCATCACGCTGACGGCCTGAAGGAGCCAGGTGCGAATTCGCGCTGTTTCCTGGAATTGCGCGATCATGACGTCGGCATCGCGTTGATTCAAGGACACTGGATCTCCAATCATTTGTTCACGCATCCATGCCTCAAGCAGCGGCAGGTCGCAATCACATGGCGTGCCCGGCATGTTGTGAATAATCTGGCCCCCATCCCCGTCACGAACATTTGATACGAATCCCCTGCGGTCGCCTGATAGCCAGGTCCCATAGCATGTCCACGTGATTAACCAATGGCGATCCATTTGTGTTTTCAAATGTGCTCGGCTCGCCGGCGTCCCCGGAATCCGCTTCGCCTTCGGATCACTCGGCGGCCGATCCAAACTCAAGTACGACAGCAAGTCCACGATCTCCTGGGGCCGCAGTTGCTTTTCCAAATCCTCCGGCATCATCGACAGCTTGCTGGTGAATTTCTCGTCGACGTTCATGCGGGCGATGGTCTTCATTTCGCCGCCCTGGACTTTCAGCACGACGCGCTGGTCGTTGTCCTCGACGACGAGTCCTGTGAGCGTTTGGCCTTGCTTGGTGTTGATCGTGACCGCCTGATAGCCGGCGCCGATGACCAGCGAGGGGTCGAAGAGGTTCGACAACATCTGGTCGAAGTCGGCTCGGCCGTTCGAGGTGATGTCCGGACCGACATCGACGCCTTCGCCGTACATCTTGTGGCACTGGGCACAGATCTTCTTGAAGTGAGCAGCGCCCGCTTTCGCATCGCCCGGCGTCTTTTTGAAAAGCTCGCGATACTCCGCTACGAGCTTCTCGCGCTCGGGATTGCGGCCATCGCGTGGAATGCCCCAGTGTTTCTCAACGAGCTTCTTCAGGTCGGCGTCCTTGGTTGCGAGCAGGCGGCGGGCCTGGTTGACGTTGACGACGTCCCTGCTGATCTTCTTGGCCGCGACTTGCTGGAAGAGCGATTTGGCCCAAGTTGGCCGTTGCGTCAACAACTCGATTGATTTGGCCTGTTCGTCGGCATTAAACTTCGCATAGTTGGCCAACACGGTGTCCGCGACCCACGGATCGCTGAGCTTGCCGAGCTTGGTCAGCACCGTGCCGTGATAGGTGGGGAAGTCAACTTCGTTTTCACCTAACACGATCGGCAAGCTTTTCTTGAGCACGGCGGGGCGGCCGGTCATCAAGGCGTCGAGAGCAAACAGGCGATCCTTCTCGCGCGGCCCCACCTCGAATATGACCTTCGCATGATCGACTCCCTTATCTTCACCCAGCGTCGCCAAGAGGAACAATGCCTCATCCGCGAACGGTGATCCCTTCAGGAACCTGGGCAATACGGGAATCAGGGCTTTCTTGAGCTTGTCGAGGTTGGCGCCGGTGATCTCGCCGTTTTGAACCTTGAGCGACAGCGCGTTCAGACAATAATAGGCCGTGGTCGGGCCTCTGGTCGGCAGCTTGTCGAGGAAGCCGACCACGACCGCCGGATCGCCGCTCGGGTTGCCCAAGATTCGATCGATGGCCCGCGGCAACACCTTGGCGACGCCCGGCGCCTTGGCGAGATCGACCTTGCCGGCCAGGGTCAGGAAGCGTTCGCCGTCTTTCTCCAAGAGCGGATGCAGGTTCTGCCAGACGATGTGCGGGATCAGCTTGTCGTCGCCGCAGTGGGTGAGGACGTCGATGAGCACGGGGAGTGGGTCAACACCCTTAAGTTTACGCGCGACGATGGCGACCTGGAGTTGGACATCGGGCGAGCGATCTCTTGCAAGTTTCAAAATCTTGTTGCGCACTTCGGGTTCGAGGTTGTCAACGTAGATGCCTGAGCGAACGGCGAAAGCACGATCGGTTGCATCCTTTCCATCCAGGCCAAGCAAGCGAGTGTCCATAAAACGAGTGCCTGCCAGCGCCCACTGCGCGTGCAGGCGGGGTTTTCGGGGCGTATCGGAATCGAAGCCCATATTGGTGAGCGCCACGTACGCTAGGTTTTGATCATTGGGATCCTTGACATTTTCCTTGAGGAGCAATTCTGTCAATACGCGCCGAGTGGTTTCACGTATGAAAATGTTGGGACTTTCAATCCTTCCTAGCAAGTTATTGACGCCTTCACGTGAAAGATCAAACTTCCCCGCTGGCTTGTAATCTTTGTACACCACGCGATACAGCCGTCCCCGCAAGCGGTCGATGCCCGCGGGGTCGCGGTTGGCGTCCTGGTAGCAGTGGTAGCGGTCGTACCAGTCGAGGATGTACATGCAGCCGTCCGGACCGACCTTTTGCGCGACCGGCATGAACCAGGCGTCGTTGGCGAGGAGGAAGTTGCTGCCAGGGCCGACGCCCTGCGCTGCTCCTTGTTTAGCGCCCGCAGGTTCCTTGGGGTTGCCGAGTCCCAACCCCCCACCCGGGCCCGCCCCCGCAAGGGGGGGGGGGGAAAGACCTGGTCTGGCGAAATAGGTTGAGCCATCCTTTTCGAGTTGATCGCAGTTGATGCCGCCGGCGTGGATGTTGCCCATGTACATCTTCTCGCGATACTCCGGCGGATAGGCGTCGCTATCGAACCAGCAGAGGCCGCAGTAGGCTGCCTTTTGATGCTTGTGCTTGACGATGGAGCCGATCTTCCAGGTGTACGGCGGATAGGGGCCGCCCTGGCGATGATAGTAGCCGGTTTCAGTGAGGTGCCAGAGGTGATCGATGACGCAGGCGCTGACGAAGGCGTCGCCGTTGTCGTTGAAGGCGAGGCCCCAGGGATTGCTGGTGCCTTCGCAGAAGATCTCGAACTTTTTCGTCTTGGGATGAATGCGAAAGAGGGCGCAGGTGAAGTCGAACGTTTTGCCGGCCTGTTTGACGACGCTACGATTGAAGACGCCGTTGAGTCCATAGAGCCAACCGTCCGGCCCCCAGGTCAGCGAGTTCGGCAACTCGTGCGTATCGAACCGCCCAAAGCCGCTGACCACAACCTGCGGCTTTCCTAGTTTAGCGCCCGCAAAATCCTCGAAGGGGTAAAAGAGAATATCCGGAGCATTCGCCACCCAAACGCCCCCATGCCCAATCGCAATTCCCGACGGGATGTTGAGGCCGTCAATGACGGTGGTGATCTTGTCAAACTTGCCGTCCCCCTTGGTGCTTTCCAAAACCTTGACTCGATCCTTGCCCGGCCCGGCGGCTCTCTTGGGGTATTCGAGCGACTCGGTGATCCAGATTCGGCCGCGCTCGTCGAAAGTCATCGAGACGGGATTGACGATGTCGGGCTCGGCAGCGACCAGCTCGACGCGGAAGCCCGGCGGGACCTGCATCTTCTTGATCGCTTCCTGCGGCGACAAGGCCGGCCCGGGCGGCTTGTCCTGGGCGTGCGGGATGACTTCTTTCTTTTTCGGGGGTTGCCCGTCTTGCGCCCAGGTGGCAATGCCTATTGCGGCTACGATGAGCGTGGCAAGAAACTTCATACGGGTCGTCATGTGTGTATTCCGTTGGATGATAGTTGCACGTCATTTGTTGTCGGATTTTCCAATACTGCGCAGACCAAAGACCAAGCAGAAAATGCCGGCGATACAAACGGATCCGGCTGTGACCGGTACGTTGTCGCCGACGGGCAGACCTGAAACCCAAGAAACCAAAAGTATCCCGCTGATGGTAACGAAGGTCGTGCCGCTCAGAAGCAGGAGTTTGCTTGGACCGGCGAGGTGGGCGTATCCTTTTTGGGCCATGTCACCCTTCTGCCAGGGGCCCAGGAGAATCATGAGGGGAATGCCTAGGATGATGTGCCAGGCCGCCGCCTTTTCACTCATCGGCGCGTCACTGCTTTTCGCGACGGTTTTCATGTGCCCTTTTTCATGACACACCTCCATCGCAATGGTGCTCGCCGGATCGCCGCCACAGTTTGAGCATCTGCCTACGACCGGTGATCGGGCGGCGTTGACGCATTGATGGTGAACGGGGTTTCCACACTCGTCGCAGAAGGCGCCTTCCGCAATCGAAGCGATGCCTTTTTGGCAATTCACACATGTTAAGCCGATCAACTGCGGGAGAGACATTCGGCACCTGGACCGAGGGTGGTTTGCTCTTGATTGGGGATGATTGTATCATCACCTGGGAATGAAATCGAATGGATTCGGCGAGCCGAGCCCCGTAAGGGGCCGGGTGATGATGCGTGTAATGATGAGTATTGACTCACCCGGCCCCTTACGGGGCTCGGCTCGCCGGAGGGCTCAGCGTGGATCGGCATTGGGTCATTACCTGGACGTGCTACGGAACCTGGTTGCCCGGCGATGCACGCGGTCTTGTGGGCAACGTTTGCGAATCGAATGGGACGCACGAAAGCCACAACATCCCCGGGACGCCGTTCGATGCCGACATGCCAGGCCTGAGGGCATACGTCCTTCACCACATGCAGGGTGAAGCGATCGAATTGGACAAGAAGGATGCGGATGTGTTGATCCGGCAGTTTCAAGAAACCGCGCGCATCCGCGACTGGAGGCTAGAAGCCGCAAGCGTGATGTTCAACCATAGGTATGTCGTGGTGGCAGTTCCCGGCGATCCTGATCCGCAATCGATCCTGGAGACCTTGAAGAGCTGGGCAACGCGGTCGCTCAAGAAACTACATCCGATTCCGCCCAATGGAACCTTCTGGACCGCCAAAGGCTCCAAGCGAAAATTGCCCAATGACGAAGCGGTCATGGCAGGAGTGATCTATGTAGTGAAGAAACAGCCCGATCCTCTTGCGGTCTGGTTTGCGCCGGAGTGGCAGGATTTACTTGATTCATATGACACGGCGAGCCGAGCCCCGTGAGGGGCTGGGTTATGAAACGCTCACCATCACCAGGCCCCTTACGGGGCTCGGCTCGCCCAGGAGAAATAATGAAAACCATCGTCATCCAACCCGCGTTCGGCATCGAGAACCTGCAAATCATCGACCGTCCGGAGCCGACACCCGGGCCGGGCCAGGTGTTGCTCAAGATGAAGGCCTGGTCGCTCAACTATCGCGACTTGCTCGTCACCAAAGGCCTTTACAATCCGAAGCTGAAGCTGCCGTTCGTGCCGCTCTCGGACGGCGTCGGCGAAGTCATCGGCGTCGGCGCTGGCGTGACGCGCGTCAAGGTCGGTGACCGCGTCGCCGGTTGCTTCATGCAGAAGTGGGTGAGCGGCGACTGCAACGATGCGGCCGCCAAGTCGGCGCTCGGCGGTGCGATTGAAGGCATCGCCGCGGAGCAGGTCGTTTTGCACGAGGACGGCGTCGTCAAGTTTCCGGATCATCTCACCGACGAGGAGGCAGCGACGCTTCCGTGCGCGGCCCTGACGGCGTGGAATGCCCTCGTCACGCAGGGCAAGCTCAAAGCGAATCAGACGGTTTTGATCCAGGGCACCGGCGGCGTGTC
>SXGT01358558.1_pt1 | contig 20350 bp, 18 predicted proteins | sample 3176221 | NCBI WGS metagenome assembly SXGT01 (sample SAMN11356862, study PRJNA531348) | freshwater metagenome | isolation source: freshwater sample F1-120 | place: China: Fuxian Lake, Yuxi | collected 2017-12-25
GATGATGCGCGTCATCTCGTCGCCATCGAGTTCGACGACCGTGCCGTCGACCTTGATCTTCTCCACGTAGTGCTCCTTGCCTCGGTTGCTGCAGTGTCGGCATTCAGCCTATCGTTTCGGGCGGATGTCTCGATATCGAGATATATCGGCGTGACCGCTCTCGGCGGTTGCGTCTACCCTGGGGGCATGGGTGACTTGAGACTAGAAGAGCTGTCGGCCAAGACGATCGTCGCGGCGAACGGGCTCACTCTGCGCCCGGGGCAGGAGCAGTTCGTCACTCCGGTGTCGTACGCCGAGGCCGACGCCTACGTGAATCCGACGACGACGTGGGCGCGCGTCGTGCTCGACGGGGACGATGTCGTCGGGTTCGTGCGCGGCAACTTCGACGCCGAGCACCCGCGCGAAGAGTTCCGCAGCTGCATCTGGCGCATCAACGTCGACGCGAGCTCGCAGGGCCGCGGCGTAGGCAAGTTCGCCGTGCACGCGCTCGCCGATGAGGCGCGCGCCCGCGGCTTCAGCACCGTCACCGTCATCTGGGAGCCGGGCGAAGAAGGCCCTGGCGAGTTCTTCCGGCGCATCGGCTTCGTCGAAACCGGCGAGACCGAGTTCGGCGAGAAGATCGGTGCGCTCGACGTCTGAAAGGCGCCTTCGGGATGCCCTCCGTGCGCCAGCCGTCTGACCACGCAGCCCCGCCGCCGTCGCTCGACTTCGCCGGCGCAGTGCTGCTCGTCGTCGCGGAGATTCCTCGTGGTCGTGTCATGACGTACGGCGACGTCGCGAGCGAGCTCGGGTCGCGCGGTGCCCGCGCGGTCGGTCGAGTCATGGCGACCGAGGGGTCGAGCGTGCCGTGGTGGCGGGTGGTGCACGCCGACGGGCGGCCGCCCGCGGGTCATGAGCGCGCAGCGCTCGAGCACTACCGCGCCGAGGGCACTCCCCTGCGCGCGAGCAGCGGCGCTCGTGATGCCCCGGGCGACGAGCTCGACTACCGGCTCGACCTCGCCGCCGCCCGCTGGGTGCCGTGGCGCGACGCGCCCGCAGCGAGTCGCGCCCGGTCGTAGCGCCCGACCCGCGGCGGCGATACTGTGCCCTGGTGCGGCGAGCGCCGCGCATCCTGATCTCCGGAGGTTCTCGTGACCGACTCGCCCACCCCCGCCTCGAGCCCGCGCAAGCCGAAGGCGGCGCCCGCCGCGGCGACGGCCGCCCCCGACGCTGCCGCCCCGACCCTGACGGCAGCCCGTGCCGACCAGACGCTCTCGCTCGACGTCAGCGCCGTGCCCGGGTTCTTCAAGGCCCTCGTCGACTTCAGGTTCACGACCTTCATCACTCGCCGCATCGCGGGCTTCATCTACGCCATCCTGCTCGTGAGCATCGTGCTCGCCGGCCTTGTCGCGTTCTTCAGCATCGTGGTCACGGGCGTCGGGCTCATGACCGGCCCCGTGAACGCGCAACCGATCTCGGGAATCCTGACGATTCTCGGCGCCCTCGTGCTCGTGCCGATCGCCACGCTCGTCGCGATCGTGCTCGCACGCATGATCGTCGAGGTCAACGTCGCCCTCGTCGCGATCGCCGAGAACACCGCGAGCCTGCGCAAATAGGCCCGGCCCCCGCCTCGGCGATGCGCTGAACGGCGTCGCGCGCTAGAGTCGTGCAAGCGCTTGCACACGGCGGGCGCGCGACGAAGGGGTTCGGGATGCGCCGCACACTGCTCGCCGCGACCGCCGCGGCGGCCCTGCTTCTGACGGCGGGCTGCACACCCGCGGCCGAGCCGCCCGAGCCTGCCGGGTCGCGCGATGCGGGCATCCTGCTGTTCCAGTACACCTGGGATGCCATCGCTGAGGAGTGCCCGACGCTCGGCGAGCTCGGCATCGGCTGGGTGCTCACGAGCCCCCCGCAAGAGCATGTCGTGCGTGACGAGTGGTGGGTGCACTACCAGCCGGTCAGCTACCTCATCGAGTCGCGGCTCGGCACGCGCGACGAGTTCGCCGCCATGGTCGCGACGTGCGCCGAGCACGAGGTCGACATCGTCGCCGACGCCGTCATCAACCACATGACGGGCCTAGGCACACCCGGCACGGGCTGGGCAGGCAGCGCCTATGAGCACTACTCCTACCCCGGCATCTGGGGCCCCGACGACTTCCACCAGTGCACCGAGTCGCCGACGGGCGACATCATCGACTACCGCGACGAGGCCGAGGTGCAGAACTGCGAACTCGTCAACCTCGCCGACCTGCGGACGGGCGAGCCGCACGTGCAGGAGCGCCTGCGCGCCTACCTCGACGATCTGCTGTCGCTCGGCGTCGCGGGCTTCCGCATCGATGCGGCCAAGCACATGCCCGCAGACGACATCGCCGCCATCGTCGACGGGCTGCCCGAGGGCACGCGCATCTACCAAGAGGTCATCCGCGGCCAGGGCGAGCCGATCACGCCCGAGCAGTACCTGGGCAACGGCCACGTGTGGGAGTTTTTGCAGGCCCGCACCCTCACGAGCATGGTCGAGAGCGGCAAGCTCAACCCCGACGTCGTCTTCGGCCCCGAGGGCGGGTCGATCCCGAGCGAGCAGGCCATCAGCTTCGTCGACAATCACGACACCGAGCGCAACGGCGAGACGCTCTCGTACGTCGACGGCGAGCAGTACGCGCTCGCGATCGCCTTCCTGCTCGCCCACCCCTACGGCACGCCCCAGCTCTCGAGCGGCTACGCCTTCGTGGGTCGGGATGCTGGGCCGCAGCTCGACGATTCGGGTGCCGTGCTCGACGCGTCGTGCGACGCAGTCGCGACCACGCCGCAGCCGCGCTACGACCCCGGCACCTGGGTGTGCCCGCAGCGCTGGGACGTCGTGCGCGGGATGCTCGCCTTCCGCTCGGCGGTCGGCGACGCGCCCCTGACCGACGCGGTCGAGTTCGACGCCAGCGACGATCGCGCACTGCGCGCGGTCACGGGCTTCGGTCGGGGAGCCTTCGGCTTCGTCGCCTTCAACGCCGGTGCGACGAGCACCGAGGCGACGTTCGAGACCTCGCTCGCCCCCGGCCGTTACACCGAGGCCGTGTCGGGCACCGTCATCGAGGTCGACGGTTCGGGCCGCTTCACGGCTGAGGTGCCCGGATACGGCGCGGTCGCCCTGCACGTGGGCGCCGTCGAGCGCTGACCTCCCCCTGGCCCAGATCTGGGGCAAGAGGGCGTAAGTCGAGCGATGAAGCCACGATTTGTGGCGAATCTGCGACCTAGTGCGCTTCTCAGAACGCTGAGAGCAGCATCCCGCCCCCGGCGCCGATGATGACGATCACCCACGCCGGTAGCCGCGCGACGATGAGCAGCACCGTGCACAGCACCGCCATGGCCACCGTCGGCGCGTCGACGAGCGCGCTCGTCATGACGGGGTCGTAGAGCGCCGCGGCAAGCACGCCGACGACGGCCGCGTTGGCTCCGCGCACGAGCGCCTGCACCGACGGCCGCTCCTGCAGTGCGCCCCAGAACGGCAGCACTCCGGCGATGAGCAGCAGCCCCGGCACGAAGATCGCGACGAGCGCGACGGCGGCGAGCAGCACACCCTGGGTGCCGGGAGCGATCGAGGCGCCCAAGAAGGCCGCGAAGGTGAAGAGCGGGCCCGGCACGGCTTGCGCGGCGCCGTAGCCCGCCAAGAACTGCGACTCGCTCACCCACCCCGGCTCGACCACAGCGGTCTCGAGCAGCGGCAGCACGACGTGCCCACCACCGAAGACGAGGGCGCCCGCACGGAAGAAGCCGTCGGCGACGGCCAGAGGCTGGTTCGGCACCAGTGCCGCGAGCACCGGCAGGCCGATGAGCAGCAGAGCGAAGACGCTGAGACAGATCGCGCCCGCCGTGCGGGAGATCGGGATGCTGAGCCTCGCGAGCGCCGCCGACACCGCGGCCCGGCAGAGCAGCAGACCCGCCCCGGCCCCGAGTGCGATCGCGACGAGGGTCGCCCAGCCCGTGCCGATGAGCAGAACGATCAGGCCCGCGACGATCGCGATGGCAGCGCGCCGCAGGTCGGGCGTCAGCGCGCGAGCCATGCCCCAGACGGCATGCGCCACGACGGCGACCGCGACGACCTTGAGTCCGGCGATGAGCCCTTCGGCGAGTGGCCCGTCGAGCAGCGGAGCCCCGAGCGCCGCGAGCACGAGCAGCACCGCGCTCGGAAGCGTGAACGCGGCGAAGGCGGCGAGCCCGCCGAGGATGCCCGCTCGATGCAGCCCGAGCGCGAACCCGACCTGGCTCGACGCCGGCCCCGGCAAGAACTGCGCGAGCGCCACGAGGTCGGCGTAGCCCTGCTCGCTGATCCAGCGGCGACGCACCACGAGGCGCTCGCGGAAGTAGCCGAGGTGCGCCACGGGTCCGCCGAACGATGTGAGGCCGAGCACCGTGAACTGACCGAGCACCTCGAGCGCCGACCCGCGCGGTGCGGGGTCGATGGCGTCGTCGGGCTCAGGCGGAGCATCCACAGGCCGATCGGTCACAGGGCGAACCCTACCCAGCCCCCGTGAACGCTCCGCGCCGAGCGAGCTAGACGAGCGAGTCGCGCCAGGCCGCGTGCAGCTGGGCGAACTTGCCCGTTCCGGCAATGAGCTCGGCGGGAGTGCCGTCTTCGACGACGCGGCCGTGCTCCATGACGAGCACGCGGTCGGCGATCGCCACGGTCGAGAGCCGGTGCGCGATGATCACCGCGGTGCGGTCGGCGAGCAGGGTCTGCAGGCCGAGTTGCACGAGGCGTTCGCTCGGAATGTCGAGCGAGGCCGTCGCCTCGTCAAGGATCAGCACGACCGGGTCAGCCAGGAACGCGCGCGCGAACGAGATCAGCTGCCGCTGCCCCGCCGAGACGCGACCGCCGCGCTTGTTGACGTCGGTCTCGTAGCCGTTCGGCAGCGACTCGATGAAGTCGTGCGCCCCGACCGCCTTCGCCGCGGCGACGATCTCCTCGCGGCTCGCCTCGGGGTTGCCGAGCGCAATGTTGTCGGCGACCGTGCCCGAGAACAGGTAGGCCTCTTGCGTCACCATGACGATCGCGCGCCGCAGGTCTTTCGGGTGCAGCTTGCGCAGGTCGACGCCGTCGAGCGTGACCGCACCCTCGCTCGGGTCGTAGAACCGCGCGATGAGCTTGGCGAGCGTCGACTTGCCCGCGCCCGTCGTGCCGACGAGGGCGATCGTCTGCCCCGCCGGAATGGTGAGCTCGAGGTCGGGCAGCACGACCGCATCCTCGTTGTACGAGAACTTCACCTGGTCGAAGTGCACGGTGCCGCGCGCCTTCCACAGGTCGATCGGGGTCGTGGGGTCGGGCACGCCAGGCTTCTCTTCCAGCACGCCCGAGATCTTCTCGAGCGCGGCCGCGGCCGACTGGTACGAGTTGTAGAACATCGCCATCTCTTCGGCCGGGTCGAAGAACCGGCGCGTGTAGAGCACGATCGCGAGCAGCGAGCCGATGAGCAGCGCGCCGTCGACGACGCGGAACGCGCCGACCACGAGCACCGCGGCGACGGTCACGTTGCCGATGAGCACGAGCCCGGGGTCGAAGATGCCGAACAGGCGGATCACGCGGGCGTTCGCATCGCGGTAGTCCTCGACGTGGCCGGCGAACTGACGCGCGTTGCGGGGCTCTTTGCGGAACGCTTTCACCGCACGGATGCCCGTCATGGTCTCGACGAAGTGCACGATCAGGCGGGCCGAGGCCACGCGGGTCTGCCGGAACAGGGTCTGCGAGCGCACCTGGAACCACCGCGTGAGCAGCAGCAGCGGAATCAGCGAGACAGCCAGCACGATGCCGGAGACCGGGTCGAGAATGACGAGCGCCGCCGCCGTGAAGCCCATGTAGAGCAGGCCCGAGACGAGCTGCGTGAGCCCCGAGTCGAGCAGCTCGCGAATCGAGTCGAGGTCGCTCGTCTGGCGCGCGATGATGCGGCCCGAGGTGTACGACTCGTGGAACTCGAGCGACAACCGCTGGGTGTGCAAGAAGACGCGCTTGCGCAGGTCGAGCAGAATCGCCTGGCTCAACCGCGCGCTGATCACCTGGAACGCGGCCGCGAGGGCCGCGCCCACGATGCCCGTGAAGACGTAGGCGCCCACGATGAGCGCGACGGGCATCCAGTCGTTCTGGTCGAGCAGCGCGGGCAGGCCCGTGTTGATGCCGAGCGCGATGAGTGCGGGGCCCGCGACCTGCAGGGCGATCGAGATGACGAGCACCACCATCGTGCCCACGATGCGCCACCGCAGCGGGCGCACGAGCGAGCCGAGCAGTCGCAACGATCGGGCTCGAATCTGCTTCGATTCGGCGCGCGAGAAGTCGTCGCGCTCTTCGCCCTCTACTCCTGTGACGCTCATCGGGTCACCTCGCCTTCGTTGTCGATGACTCTGCTCTCGCGGTCGATGGCATCGCGCCGTCGGCCCTCTTCTTCGGCCTGCTTGAGCTCGCGGTCGACGCGCTCGGCAGCGGCCAGCTCTTCGTCTTCGAGCGACGACAGCACATAGCGGTAGTGCTCGTTGCGCTTGAGCAGCTCGCTGTGCGTGCCCACGTCGGTGATGCGGCCCTCTTGCAGCAGCGCGACACGGTCGGCCATCTGCACGGTCGAGGGGCGGTGCGCGACGATGAGCCCCGTGGTCGTCGCGAGCACGCGCCGCAGTGCCGCCTCGACGAGGGCTTCGGTGTCGACGTCGAGCGCACTGAGCGGGTCGTCGAGCACGAGCACGGCGGGGTTCGCCGCGACGGCGCGCGCGAGCGCGAGCCGCTGCCGCTGGCCGCCCGAGAGGCTCAGGCCCTCTTCGCCGACGGTCGTGTCGACGCCGCTCGGCAGGCTGTGCACGAAGTCGGCCTGCGCGATCTCGAGCGCTTCGGTCAGCACGCGCTCGGCCTCGGCCGCTGCCTCAGGCGTGTCGCTCTCGGTGAGCTCGGGTCGGCCGAGCAGCACGTTGTCGCGCACGCTCGCCGAGAAGAGCGTCGCGTCTTCGAAGGCCATGGCGATGTGGCGGCGCAGCTCTTCGCGCGTGAGGTCGCGAATGTCGACGCCGTCGAGCAGCACGCGCCCCTCGGTCACGTCGTAGAGCCTCGTGGTGAGCGCCGTCATGGTCGTCTTGCCGCTGCCGGTGATGCCCACGAGAGCCATGGTCTCGCCGGGTTCGAGGGTGAGGTCGATGCCGTTGAGGGTTCCGGGGGTGTCGGCAGCGGCATCCTGATACCGGAAGACCACGTTCTCGAACGTGAGGCGTCCGGTGGGCGCGGCGATCGTGGCCGGTTCGTCGGGGTCGGTGATCGTGTTGATCTCGTCCATGACCTCGAAGAAGCGGTCGGTGGCCGTGCGCGCATCGAAGGTCATCGAGAGCAGGAAGCCGATCGACTCGATCGGGAAGCGCAGCACCGTCGCCGTCGCGAAGAAGGCGAACAGCTCGCCGACCGTGAGCTCGCCGTTCGCCGCGAGTGCGACGCCGCCGAGCAGGCACAGCGCGAACGCGACGTCGGGAATGAGCAGCAACCAGAACCAGATGCCGGCGATCGCCTTGGCCTTCTCGATCTCGGTGCCGCGCAGCAGCTCGGCCTGATCGGCGAACTTCAGCAGCGAGTGCTTGCCGCGACCGAACGCCTTCAAGACGCGGATGCCGTGCACGCTCTCTTCGACCGCGGTCGCGAGGTCGCCCTGCTGGTCTTGCGCCCGGCGGGCGATGACCGAGTACTTGTTCTCGAACAGGTAGCCGTAGATCCACAGCGGAATGCTCATGACGAGGAAGAGCAGACCGAGCCAGAGGCTCCAGTTGATGAGCACGACGAAGCCGATGACGATCGTGATGGAGTTGACGATGAGCAGGACGAAGCCGAACGACAGCCAGCGGCGGATGAGGTTGAGGTCGCTCACGGCGCGGCTCAGCAGCTGCCCCGACTGCCAGCGGTCGTGGAAGGCGACCGGCAGGTCTTGCAGCTGCGCGTAGAGACCGTTGCGCATGCGCGCCTCGATGTGGGTGCCGGGGGTGAGCACGAACAGGCGGCGCAGCATGATGAACACGGCCTCGAGCACGCCGAGCACGAGCACGATGAGCGCGGCGGGCCAGATCTGCCCGGGGTCGCCTGTCGCGAGCGGGCCGTCGACGAGGCCCTGCAGCACGATCGGGATGATGAGCGTGACGATGCCGGCGGCGAGCGCCGCGCCCATGCCCGCGTAGATCCACGGCATCGCGGGCTTCGCGTAGGGGTAGATGCGGGCGATCGCCCGAAAGGTGCTCAGCCGGGGCTGATCTGGTGTGGTCGTCGACACGGTGAGTCCTCGATACGACGCGGCCGCTCGTGGCGGTCGCGGTGGTGTGCAGATGGTGGCGTGCGGTGGTGGCGGTAGGCGATGCGGCGGCCTGCCCGGGGTGGCCGAGCGAAGCCTTTCAGCCTATGGGTAAGGTCATACCTTTGTCGACGTGAGCCGCGATCGTGATGCGGGCGTTATCGAAGGGGCTATCTGACGAGCACACTGAGGCAGGTGACGCAGCCCTCGAGCTTCTCGAACTCCGAGATGTCGACCGTGACCACCCGGTAGCCGAGCGAGCGAATCAGCTCGGCACTCTCGGGCGCCGAAGCCGCCATGAGCACGGCGTCGTCGCTCAGCACGACGACGTGGCCGCCCTCGGGCTCAGGCATCGGCAGGAGCGAGCGCCACATCGACACGTCGTCGACCGTCGACGGATGCCCGATGACGGTTCCGTCGGGCAGCGCCGTCACCGCGCTCTTGAGGTGCAGCACCTTCGACACGGGCACGGCGACGACCTCGTAGCCCAGCCGGCCGGCGATGACCCGCAGCTGCCGGATGCCCTCGGCGTTCGTGCGCCCGCCGCGGCCCACGTAGAGGGTCGAGCCGATCGCGAGCACGTCGCCGCCCTCGAGCGTGCCGGGCTCGACGATGCGCTCGATGCGCAACCCGAGCTCGCGGACCGTCTGCTCGGCGGCCTCGATCTCGGCGCGACGCGACTCGGCGCCCGGGCTCGTGACGACGGCCGTTCCGCCGATGATCACGAGCGTGTCTTCGACGAACACCGAGTCGGGCAGCTCGTCGGCGGGCGGCACGTCGATGATCGTGAAGCCCTCCGTGCGCAGGGCCTCGACGTAGGCCTCCCACTGCGCATCGGCGAGGTCGACGTCGACCGGCACGCGCTGCTGGTGGGTGAGTTCGCCCTCGGCGAGACGCGTGGAGGGCATGCGCACGAGCGCGACGCGGCGGGGCGGGCGGCTCGCGGCGCGCATCCGGATCACCCGTCGACCGATTGTCAGCACCGACAGAACCGCGACCACCTGGAAGAGCAGGTTGAAGCCGAACACACTCACCCACAGGTAGTCGATGAGCTCGCCCGAGATCGCGTTGCCCGACGCGACGAGCGCGATGAGCGAGCCGAGCCACGAGGCTACGAAGGCGGCGACGAGCCCGACGAGCAGCGTGACGCTCCAGTGCTCGAACACCGGCGCCGTGCCGACGATCGTCAAGAAGATGAAGAGCAGCAGCGACGAGAAGCCGAAGATGCCGTTGAGCTGCACGAGCACGTCGGGCGTCGCCCCGTTGATCGCCGAGTAGAGCACGATCGTCACGAGGTGCGTGACGAGGGCGACCGCGAGCGCGGCGAGGGCAGAGTCGAGCAGGCGGCGAGCGAGGGGCGTCATGCCCCCAACGCTACTGCCCCCGAAACCCCTCCAGATCTAGGGCAAGAGGGCGTAACCCAGCCCACTTTCAGCCGGTTTGCGACGAATCTGGGCGAGCTAGTGGAAGAAGTGCCGCTCGCCCGTGAGGTACATCGTCACGCCAGCCGCCTGCGCCGCCGCGATGACCTCCTCGTCGCGCACCGAGCCGCCGGGCTGCACGACGGCAGCGACGCCCGCGTCGATGAGAACTTGGAGGCCGTCGGCGAAGGGGAAGAACGCGTCTGACGCGGCGACCGAGCCGCGCGCCCGATCGCCCGCACGCGACACGGCGAGGTGGCACGAGTCGACGCGGTTGACTTGGCCCATTCCGACGCCGACGGATGCTCCGCCCGAGGCCAGCAGAATGGCATTCGACTTGACGGCGCGGCACGCGCGCCAGGCGAACTCGAGGTCGGTGAGCTGCTCGGCCGAGGCCGCAGGGCCGGACACGAGCTGCCACGTGTCAGCCGCCGCGAAGTGGTGGTCGGCCTTCTGCCGCAGCAGCCCGCCGCTCACCGGTCGCAGCTCGACCTCGGGCAGGGCGAACCCGTCGGGCAGCTGCAGCAGCCGGATGTTCTTCTTCTCGCGCAGCAGCTCCAAGGCAGAAGGCTCGAAGCCGGGCGCGACGACGACCTCGGTGAAGATCGGCGCGATCGACTCGGCGGCTTCGCGCGTGATGACGCGGTTGGCGGCGATGACTCCCCCGAAGGCCGAGACGGGGTCGCACGCGTGCGCAGCGGCATGCGCCGAAGCGATCGACGACCCGACGGCGATGCCGCACGGGTTGGCGTGCTTGATGATCGCGACCGCGGCAGCGTCGTGGTCGTAGGCGGCGCGCACGGCGGCGTCAGCATCCACGAAGTTGTTGTACGACATCTCCTTGCCGTGCAGCTGAGTCGCCTGCGCGATGCCGTGCAGTCCGTCGATGCGGTAGAGCGCTGCGGTCTGGTGGCTGTTCTCGCCGTAGCGCAGCACCTGCTGCAGCGTCGCGTGCACGTCGATCGTGGAGGGGCTGCCGTCGGCGGCCGGGTGCTCGCCGCGCACCCCGAGCGTGTCGGCGAACCAGCCCGCCACCGCGGTGTCGTAGGCGGCCGTGTGCGCGAAGGCTTTGGCCGCGAAGCGCTGGCGCTGCAGCAGCGTCGTGCCGCCGAGCGTGATCGCCTTCGTCACCATCACGTAGTCGGCCGGGTCGACGATGATGGCGACGTTGGCGTGGTTCTTGGCAGCCGCGCGCACCATCGCGGGCCCGCCGATGTCGATCTGCTCGATGACGGCGTCGCCCTGCGCGCCCGACGCCACCGTCTCGACGAAGGGGTAGAGGTTGACGATCACGAGATCGAAGGGCACGACGCCGAGGTCGGCGAGCTGCGTCTCATGCGCTTCGAGCCGCAGGTCGGCGAGAATGCCCGCGTGCACGTTGGGATGGAGCGTCTTGACGCGCCCGTCGAGGGTCTCGGCGAACCCGGTCACCTGCGCGACCTCCGTCACCGGATGCCCCGCCGCCGCGATCGTCGCCGCCGTCGAGCCGGTCGACACGATCTCGACGCCCGCACCGGCGAGCGCCGACGCCAGTTCGAGCAGCCCGGTCTTGTCGCTCACACTCACGAGCGCGCGGCGCACGGGGATCGCGTCGCGGAAGCGGTAGTCAGCGGGATCGTGCGCGGGGCCGGCCATGGTTCTCTCCAGGGATTTCAGGGGGTGGATGCTGCGCCGAGCTCGATCGACCCGTCAGCGATGCCGCGCACGACGTCGATGAGCAGGCGCCGCTCGACGGGCTTGATGCGCTCGTGCAGGCTGTGCTCGGTATCGTCGGGCAGCACGGGCACGCGCTCTTGCGCGAGCACGGGGCCCGTGTCGACGCCGCTGTCGACGACGATGACGCTGGCCCCGGTCTGCTCGACTCCCGCGGCGAGCGCGTCGCGCACGCCGTGGGCGCCGGGAAACTCGGGCAGGTAGGCGGGGTGCGTGTTGATGATGCGCGGCGCGAGGGCCTCGACGACCGCGGGGGGCAGCAGCCGCATGAGCCCGCTCAGCACGACGAGGTCGGGCTGCCACTCCTGAATCGTGGCGAGCAGCTCATCGCCCCAGGCCTCGCGCGAGGGGTACGACGAGTACGGCACGGTGAACGAGGGGATGCCGAACGCCTCGGCGTGGGCGAGGCCGTCAGCGTCGCGGTCGGCTCCGACCGCGACGACGTGCGCGGGATACTCGGCGTCGCGGCACTCTTCGAGCAGAGCCCGCAGGTTCGACCCGCCGCCCGAGATCAGCACGACGACCCTCAGCACCTGCCCAGGTTATCGGGTGCGCGCGGGGGCGGCGGGCCGAGGCGCTCGCGCACCGCCGGCGAGCAGGCCCAGAGCGACTCCGATGAGGGTCTCGGCGATCATCCACCACCCGATCGTGACCGGGTCGGGCCCGACCACGGCGAGCCGGCCGGGACCGGCGGCGCCCGCCGCGACGAAAGCGAGGAAGGCTGCAGCGAGGCCAGCCACACCGGCCGCGATGACAGCCGTCGCGACGGCCCAGATGGCGAACGAGGCATCGCCGAGCTGGGCGACCAGACGCGGGCGTACCGCGATGCCCGCGACGAACGCGGCGAGCACGGGCACGAGCAAGGTGGCGAAGCCCAACGGTGATGGCTCAGCGGGCAGCGCGCCGAGCACCGGCACGGCCGGCAACGGCCCGAGCGTCACCGCGATGGGGCTCACGGTCGAGCCAGCGCCGATCGCGAACCCCGGGCCGATGAGCCACGAGGCCGCCCAGATGACGAGCGTCGGCAGCAGCGCGAGCTGTGCCGCCGTGAGCGCGACGCCGCCGAGCACGCCCGCCTGCACGCTCTCGTAGAGCGCGATGATCTGCCCATAGTTGACTACGAGCGCGACGGTCGTCAGCACGGCGGCGGCGGCCATGACGGTCGCGACGGTGCCGAGCCCGGCGCGCAGCGCGGCACCCGCGGCAGCCACGATCGGCTGCGGCCCGTCGGCGATGAGCGCGCGAAGTTTCACGCGCGCCGGGTTCGTCGCGCCGATGGAGCCGATCGCGACGCCGAGCCCGTAGACGAGCGCCGGAAAGAGGATGGCTTGCCACCGCGACGGAAGTGCAGCCGGATGCGCGGCGCTGAGCATCACGAGCCCCGAGAGCACGGTGACCCCGCCGATCGCGACGAGCTCGCCGAGAATGCGGTGCGGCTGGTCGCGCAGGCGGCGCCCGAGCGCGACTCCGGCGAGGGCGGTGACGAGGGCGAACCCGCTGAGCGCGAGAGTCACGACGATGGGGTCGCCGACGCCCACGACGTCGAGCGCGAGCGCCGTCTCGGGGTCGAGCTGCAGGGTGACCGCGACGCCGTGGCCGAGCATCCAGATGATGACGGCCGCGCGCCAGAAATCGACCCAGTCGATCTGGAACCCGTACTGCGCCGCCCACATGACGGTGAGAATGCTCAGCGGCACCGCAATGCCGATACCCACGAGCAGCAGCGCCTCGAGGGCGCTGTAGAGGGCGGTCAGGCGGCGGGTCATGGCGCTCGCGAGCCTACTGGCCGGATGCTCAGCCGAGGCTCGCCCGCGCCGCAGCACGCGCGGCCTCGGGGTCGGGGGCCGCGCACGCCGCCGCTGCCGCAGCCCGGCACTGCTCGAGCGTGACGTCGGCGAGCCGAGCGCCCACCGTGGGGATCGCGCGCGCCGCCATCGAGAGGCTCGTCGCCCCGAGCCCCACGAGCACCGCGGCGAAGTCGGGGTCGGCTGCAGCTTCGCCGCACAGCCCCATCGGGGTGTCGGAGGCGGCCGTGGCCTCGCCGACGAGACGGATCATGCGCAGCAGCGCCGGCTGCCACGGGTTGGCGAGGGGGGCGAGGGCTGCCGACATGCGGTCGGCGGCCATCGTGTACTGCGAGAGGTCGTTGGTGCCGACGCTCACGAAGTCGACGACCGAGCAGAGCTCGGCGGCCGTGATCGCCGCGGCCGGGGTCTCGAGCATGATGCCGACGCTCGCGATGCCCGCGCTGCGGGCCCGTGCTGCGAACTCGCGCGTCTCGCCGAGCGTGGCGATCATGGGCGCCATGACCGCGACGTCGGCGCGTTCGAGCGACGCGGCCTGGGCGATCGCACGCAGCTGCCGCTCGAGCACCTCGGGGTCGCGAATCGCCGTGCGTACTCCGCGCAGGCCGAGCACGGGGTTCGGCTCGACGATGGGCGTCAAGAACGGCAGCGGCTTGTCGCTGCCGGCATCGAGCGTGCGCACGACCACGCGATGGCCGGGGAACGCCGCGAACACTTCGCGGTAGGCCTCGACCTGCTCGTCGATGCTGGGCTCATCGGCGCGGTCGAGGAAGCAGAACTCGGTGCGGAAGAGACCAGCGCCCTCGGCACCCCGTTCGACCGCGCGCGCGATCTCGCGCGGGGCGCCGACGTTGGCGCTCAGGACGACGCGGTGGCCGTCGGCCGTCTGCCCGGGTCCGGCGAACGGCGCCGTCGTGATGACCCCCGTCGCCGTCGCCTGCGCTGCCGCGTCGGGCTGCACGATGACCTCGCCCGTGTCTCCGTCGACGAGCACGAGAGTGCCGTCGGCGATCGCGGTGGCACCGGCGACCCCCACGACGGCCGGCAGTCCGAGCTCGCGCGCGATGATCGCCGTGTGCGAAGTCGGTCCGCCCTGCTCGGTCACGAGAGCGAGACATCGAGTCGGGTCGAGCGTCACCGTGTCGGCCGGCGCCAGATCATCGGCGACGAGCACGTACGGCGCATCGCGCTCGGGCAGGCCGGGCGGCTCGGTGCCGGTCAATTCGGCGATCACCCGGTCGCGCACATCGACGAGGTCGGTGACGCGGTCGGCCAAGTCGCCTCCCGCTGCGCGATACTCGGCAGCGGCCCGGCCCACGGCCTCCCAGACGGCGCGCTCGGGTGTGACGCCGCGCTCGCGCACCGCCGCTGTGGCCACCTCGACGAGCAGAGGGTCTTCGGCGATCGCGGCCGTCGCGTCGAGCACCTCGCGCCGGTGCCCCTCGACCTTGAGAGCGCGCCGACGATAGTCGGCAGCGGTTGCGGTCATGGCGTCGACGACGATGCCGGCGGCTGCGCGTCGAGCCGGCGGTGCCAGAATCACGGTCGCGCTGGGCTCGTCGATGCGGTGCACGAGCACGGCCACGGGCCCCACGACGCGGCCGGCGCTGACGCCGAGCGCTCCGCTCTCGGCCGCACGCTGCGGCTCGATGACCGACGCTGCCGGCCCGTCGGTGCCCACGAGCGCCTCGCCGAAACCGCCCTCGATGAGAGCGCTGATCGCGTCGACGGCCTCACGCGCATCGTCACCGGTCGCGGCGATGTGCATGATCGTGCCGGGCCCGGCGACGAGCATCGAGATGCTGAGCATGCTGCGGGCGGGTGCGGGGGGCCGACCCGCGACCGTGAGGGTGATGTCTGACGTGAAGCTCGCGGCGAGCGCCGCGAGCTCTGACGCGGGCCGAGCATGCAGGCCGCCTTCGTTGCGCACCGTGACGACGGTCGTGACCTCAGCGGATGGAGTCGCGGCGGGTTCCGACGGCGCGGCGACCTCTACGGCGGCACCGTCGTCGCCCGGCAGCAGCGTGCGCTTCGGATCGAGGGCGGCGCTCGCTTCGCGCGCCACCGTGTCGACATCGTCGCCCGCGCTCGCGCGCACGACCGCGGCGAGCAGCCCCTCGACGAACGGCGCGGGCACGACGCGGGCGTCGATGCGACCGTTGAGCAGCTCGAGCGCCATGTCGGCGGCGAGAACAGCCGACCCCAGGTCGGTGAGCACGACGACCCCGACGCCCTGCGAGGCCTCGCTGATCGCCGCGGCGACCCGCGTCGCGTTCGTGCCTGTGGCACCATCGGCTCGACCCGCGGCGATCGCGATGCGCGGCGCGGGCCCCCCGACGAACTCGAGGGCGAGCTCGCGCGCCGCTGCGGCGAGGGCGGGGCTGTGCGAGACGAGCACCAGGCCGACGCGCGGCTGCGATGGGGTGTCGCCGGTCATGCGTCGACCGCCGTGGTCTCAGCCAAGGCGCCCGCGAGAGCCGCGAAGAGCAGGGCCGTCGAGGCGGCGCCCGGGTCGACATGGCCGACGCTGCGGTCGCCCAGGTAGCTGGCGCGGCCCCGGCGGGCGACGAGGCCCGTGGTCGCGTCACGGGCCGCCTGCGCCGCGATCGCGGCCGTGGATGCTGCGTCGGCAAGGGAGGCACCCGACGCGACCGCGGCATCCAGGGCGTCGATCGCGGGGGCGAGCACGTCGACCATGGTCTTGTCGCCGAGCTCGGCGTGACCCCGTGTGCGCACCCCCTCGAGCCCGGCTCGCAAGGCGGCGATCACCTCGGGCGCCGTCGCCGTCGCGCGATCGGCGACCGAGGTCGCCATGCGCAGCAGGAAAGTGCCGTACAGCACTCCGCTCGCGCCGCCGACTGTGCTGATGAGGGTCATGCCGGCCGCGCGCAGAGCGCCGCCGATCGTCGACGCCGGCTCGGTCTCGAGCTGCTCGACGACCGCGAGCGTGCCTCGCCGCAGGTTGCTGCCGTGGTCGGCGTCGCCGATGGCGGCATCGAGGTCGGTGAGCAGCTGCTCGTTGTCGACGACCGACTGGGCGAAGCGGCGCAGCCAGTCGTTGGTGGCGGCGACGGCGAGGGTCATGAGCGGCCCCACCGCAGCGCGGGAGTGTCGACCGGTGAATCCCAGTACGACAGCAGCTCGTCGTCGACCGGCAGCACGGTGAGCAGGCAGCCCGCCATGTCGAGCGATGTGATGTAGTCGCCGACGAGCACCCGCACCGGCCGCACGCCGTGCTGCTCGAGCAGGGGGGTGACGGCGGCGAGCATGCCGTAGAGCTCGATGAGCGGCGTCGCGCCGAGTCCGCTCAGCATGACAATCGCGTCGCCCGTACCGAGGCCGTCGTCGATGAGCGGTTGCACCAGTCGAGCGGCGAGCTCGGGCGCCGCAGCCATGGGCTGCCGCTCGCGCCCCGGCTCGCCGTGACTGCCGACGCCCCACTCGATCTCGTCGTCGCCGAGCGTGAAGGTCGGGCGCCCCGCGGCCGGCACGGTCGCGCCGCTCAGCGCGATGCCCATCGACCGCCCCGCGGCCGCGACGCGCTCGGCGAGAGCGTGCACCTCGTCGAGGTCGAAGCCCTGCTCAGCAGCGGCGCCGACAATGCGCTCGAGCAGCACGGTCGTGCCGGTGCCTCGGCGACCCGCGGTGTAGAGCGAGTCGGTCACGGCGACGTCATCGGCGACGACGACGGTGCGCACGTCGATGCGAGCCTCGGCGGCGAGTTCGGCAGCGAGTTCGAAGCTCAGCACGTCGCCCGTGTAGTTCTTCACGATGTGCAGCACGCCCGCGCCGCGGTCGACCGCGCGGGTGGCGTCGAGCACCTGATCAGGAGTGGGAGAGGTGAACACGGCACCGGCGCAGGCCGCGTCGAGCATCCCGAACCCCACGAAGCCCGCGTGCAGCGGCTCGTGACCCGACCCGCCGCCGCTCACGAGCGCGACCGTGCCGTGCTCTTTCGGCCGAGCGCGGTAGACGATGCGCCGCTCGAGATCGACGCTCAGCTCGGGATGCGCTGCCGCCATGCCGCGCAGGGCGTCGACGACCACGCTCTCGGGGCTGGAGATGAGCTTCTTCATCGCAGCGCCAGTCTAAGGCGGGGGCGCTGGGCGGCTCGCGGGTCGTCGATGAGGTCGTGCTCCACGAGGTGCCGTCTGCGGGCTGTGTGTCGCTCATGTCACGTGACGCACGTGTCACACTGACCCCGTGAGCAATCGTTCCATTCGGGTCGAGACAGTCATCGCAGCCGACCTCGAGACGGTGTGGCAGCGCACGCAAGACCCCGAGCTGCATGCGCGGTGGGATGCCCGCTTCAGTCGCATCGTGCCCACCGAGCAGGGCGACGACGGGCTCTGGCGGTTCACCTATGAGCGCCGCATGCTGGTGCGCACGATTCGCGGCACGGGCATCTCACTCGGGTCGCGCGAGGGTGCCGACGGCGCACGCACCTCGGCCCTGCGGTTCACCACGGCCGACCGGCTCTCGCCCCTGCGCGACGGGCGCGGCTACTGGCGCTACGAGCCCGTCGACGGCGGAGTGCGCTTCATCACCGGCTACGACTACGAGCCCGGGTGGGGCGCGCTGCTCGACCGGATCGTCGTGCGCCCGCTCGTGGCGTGGATGACCGCCGCGAGCTTCGCCCGCCTGCGCCGGTGGGCCGAGAACGATGAGCCGCCCGAGGCCTGGCCGCTGTGGCGCATGGCCCTGCCGGGTTCTCGTAGCCGACCGCGAGCATCCGACTGCCTCTGGAGCATCGGGAGGCCGACGGCGATGGCCGACGCCCCCGGCTCGCTCGCGACGCTGGGAGCACCGTGACCTCGACCGGCACCGCTCGCAGCATGTTCGCCACCGCCATGGGCGACGACTTCGACCGCTTGCATCCGATTCTGCAGCGCCGCTTCGGCGTGAGCCTCGCCGGCGGCTACGCGTGCGTGGGGCGCGGAATCATGACGCGCATCCGCCGCGGACCGTGGTGGACGATCCCGTTCATGCACATCGGGCGCATCCGCAACATCCTCGCCCCCTACCCGGGCGATCAGGTGCCGTTCACCGTCGAGAACTACCCGTATCTCGACCCGTTCGGGCGCGAGACGGTCACGTTCGTGCGCACCTTCGCCTACCCGCGACGGCCTGGCCGACCGGGCCGCTTCGACGCCACGATGATTCTCGGTGCCGACGGCCGCATCGTCGACTACCTCGGCACGCATCAGCATCTCGCGGTCGACCTCGAGCTCACCGCCGAGCCCGACGGCTCCTTGCGATTGCGGTCGGATGCTCAGCGCTTCTACGCCGGGCCGATCGCGTTCCGCTTTCCCATGCTCTTCTCGGGCCGTGCCGACCTGCACGAGTCGTTCGACAACGAGTCGGGCGAGTTCGTCATCCGGCTCGAAGTGCGCAATCGGGTGTTCGGGTTCCTCTTCGGCTACGAGGGCCGCTTCACCTGCGAGTTCCCGTCCGCCGGTGACGCCCCGCCACCCGACGTGCTGCCGGTGCGGCACGAGCGTCGGGAGTAGCCGGCACTACGAAGCGTGAGAGCGCTCACCCGCGCCGACCGCGTGCGCTCCGAAGGTACGGCGATAGTCGCGAGGCGTCGTGTGCAGAGTGCGCAGAAAGTGGTGACGCAGCACGGCAGCAGTGCCGAACCCGCACAGCCGCGCGATCTCGTCGACCGACTCCTGAGTCTGCTCGAGCAGTTGCTGCGCGCGCAGAGTCCGTTGGCGATTCAGCCAGGCGGCAGGGCTCACGCCCTGTTCTGCTCGAAAGCGACGCGAAAAGGTTCTGCTCGACATGTGGGCCTGGTGCGCGAGCTCGTCGACCGTGAGCTCCTGATCGAGGTGGTCGAGCATCCACTCGGTGAGTCGGCTGAAAGGAGAGTCGTCTGCCTCGAGCGGTGGCGGGGCAATGTACTGGCTCTGACCGCCGTCGCGCTGCGGCGGCACGACCATGCGGCGCGCGATGACAGTGGCGGCTGCGGCGCCCAGCTCGCGACGCACGAGGTGAAGGCAGGCATCGATGCCGGCGGCCGTGCCCGCTCCTGTGATCACCCCGCGATCCTCGACGAAGAGCACCTCGGCATCGACGATGGTGCTGGGGTAGGCGCGCTGCATCTCGTCGGCGTACATCCAGTGCGTAGCGCTACGGCGTCCGTCGAGGATGCCCGACTCGCCCAGAACGAACGAGCCACTGCACACGCTCAGCACCCACGCTCCCCGCGCCTCAGCCGCGCGGATCACCTCGAGATACCGCTCGTCGACAGGCCCGATGCTGCGCGCAGACACGGCGATGAGGTCGGCCTCCGCCGCGACCGAGAGATCCTGCTCGACGACGATGTCGAAACCCAGACTCGTGCGCACAGGGCCCGGCTCGGCGGTGGCGATGCGAAAGTCGAACTCGGGCCCGCCCATCGCGGTGCGGTCGATGCCGAATACCTCGCACAGAACCCCGAACTCGAAGGGGGCGAGGCCCGGGATGGCCAGTGCAACAACGGTCCGCAGCATCTCACGACCTCCTCGCCGATCATTCTGGCACGAATTAGTTGAACTATGTCATTTCTGCCACTCGTGGCGCAGGATCGTTGCTCATAGATTTCCTGCCATGTCGTTCGTCATCATTCTCACCGCCCTCGCGGCGCTCGCCATCGCAGGCACGGTGACCACCGTTCTGCGCGACGGGTATCGCCGCTCCCCCGCTCGACGAACGCTGCGCGAGTACGAGCGCGACGAGCACCTGCGCGCCTGGAGAGGGCGGGCGTAGAGCGTGCGGGGCGCGATCGACGCTCGTCGCGCCCTGCATACACCGACGGCCCTGCCGCCCCATCCAGGGGAGCGGCAGGGCCGTCGTACTGGGTGACGTCTACAGCGCCGCGATGACCTCGCGCATGAGCGAAGCCGTCTCGCTCGGCGTCTTGCCGACCTTGACTCCGGCGGCCTCGAGGGCTTCCTTCTTGGCCTGGGCGGTGCCCGCCGAGCCGCTGACGATGGCGCCGTCATGGCCCATCGTCTTGCCTTCGGGGGCCGTGAAGCCCGCGACGTAGCCCACGACGGGCTTCGTGACGTTGGCCTTGATGAAGTCGGCCGCGCGCTCTTCGGCGTCGCCGCCGATCTCGCCGAACATGACGATCGCCTTCGTCTCGGGGTCCGCCTCGAAC
>SXGT01520153.1_pt1 | contig 20343 bp, 24 predicted proteins | sample 3176221 | NCBI WGS metagenome assembly SXGT01 (sample SAMN11356862, study PRJNA531348) | freshwater metagenome | isolation source: freshwater sample F1-120 | place: China: Fuxian Lake, Yuxi | collected 2017-12-25
GTGACTTTCCGCGAAGCGTTTACCATTACGGGCTAAGCCAGCTGGGTAAGTCGGCCCGCCCCCGTGACGGCGGGTTGGACTCACGCGGGGCTTGGGCTAGCCTGACCACGGCTTGCGAGCCGTTTCGGACGTAAAGCTCGGCGATCTTGCATCGAGCATCGCAGGCGGAGCCCACGTCATGGACGTAGTGGCCGGGGCGTCAGCATCGGTCGGGCTTCGACCGCCTGGGATCAGGCCAGTTCGCCCACGCGCTTGTCGAACCAGCCGTAGAGGAACGCCTCGTGGCTCTCGCGCGCCTCGGCCAGGTCGATGTAGCGGGAGCCCTGAAGCGCATCGAGCGCCTTCACCAGCACGGCCTCGCCGGCCGCGCCGCGCTTGGCCTTGAAGCGGTTGAGCGAGTGCAGCGTCAGGCTGCCGAGCTGCCCATCGACGCCGATGTCGGGATAGTCCGCCTGGCTGCGGTTCAGCGCGTTGAGCGCGCGCTGGAGGAAGCGGGTCGGGACCGCCGGCCCCATGTTGACGCCCGTGTCGAACATCTCCTCCGCCAGGCGCGGATAGATCAGGTGCACGTCCGCGAAGCGCGGCTGCTTCCAGAACCGGCTCTTGTAGATCATCCGCGCCATGTCGCGCGACAGATCCTGCATGCGGCCCGTGAAGCCGAACGCGCGCGCCACCTGCTCGGTGATGCCGAACTTGGTGGGTCCGCCGCGATCGGCCGGATGGTCGACATAGCCGCCCTCGCGGTCGATCAGCGCCTCGATCTGGTCGTCAACCTTGAAGCCGGTCATTCGGTCTCTCCCGCGACAATGGCCGCTTGGACGGCCCCTTTTTCCAAGGCCTCGGCCTTCATCTGATCGGCACGCATCTGGCGGATGCGTGCGACATGCTCCTGCGCCCGCTCCGGCGCCGTCTCCAGAAGGAGCAGCAGGGCGTCGAGGCACTGCGTCACGTTGTTGAGTCGGTGGCGATCGACCGCCCTTTCCGCCTGGAGCGCTTTGATCTGCTTGCGCATCTCGGCCATTTCTTCGGCTCTTTCTTCAAGCAGGGAGGCTTCGCGCTCGTTGGCGATCTTCTTGAGCGCGGGGCGGGTGCGAACGATGGCGACCAGCAGGCCGCCGATGAGGAGGTTGGCCAAGGCCATGAGGGCGGCGGTCCAGGAGAAGCCGCTGACGCTGACGGGGATTGCTGGATCAGGCACCGCCGCGCTCCCTGTGCAGATGAACGCCCCGCCCGTAGGTGGCGCCGAGCTTCCAGATGTAAATCCCGAGTGCGGAACTCAGGACGAGAAGGCCGTTCAGGATGCGGTCTTCTTCGACTGGCGGGCAATGGTGACCGGCGCCCCAAAGCCAGAAGGCATTGAAGCCGGTGAAGACGATCGCCGTCAGCGCGCAGGCGAGCCGCATGGGGTCGCCGTAACGAGCATGTCGGGTGACAGCAGATACGGCTCCGGGCGCCATGTAGAGGAACATCGCGCCCCAGACGATCAGGTTGAGGATGCGCAGCTCTGTCATCGCGGCGCCCTCCGGCTCGCTTGCCCCATTCGCTATCTCCGTCAGATGTAAGGGTCAGGCCTGCCAGTTGATCTGGGCGGCGGCTTGCTTCGCGGCGACGGTCGTGGCGGCCTTGACCGCATCCTTCGCGACGTGCGTCTTGGCGGCGAGTTTCGCGAGCGCCGGCAAGGAGGCCGCCATGCCCGTCTCCCACCTGGTGACGGTCGCTTCCATCGTCTCGGCGCGAAGCTCGCTCTCGGCCATGATGAACGGGAACCGCTTGCGCTTCTGGATCAGCGACAAGGTGTTCAGCAGCGTGGTCGCGAGGCTTCGGTAGTCGGCGACCTCCTTGGCCTTGTTGTCATATTCGCGGGCCTTGCCCGTGCCGCGCGTGATCAGCTTCATGGCCTCGACCTCGCGCTCGGCGTCGATCTTGGCGAGCAGCTCCTCGGTCAGCAGCGCCGCATCCGCCACGATCGCACCGGCCTGGACCCGGCAGCCCGGCGTCGACTTGCCCGAGATGGTGGCTTCGTCGACCAGCGTATGGCCGGTCTCCGGGTCCGCATCCTCCATGCGCGGGAATCGCGCCACGACCTTCCCGTCGCTGGTCCGCACCTTCAGGATCATGCGACCGATCCTTCCACCTTGCCGCTAGTGCCCGAGCTTCCCGACGTGCCGAACGACCTCCGGCCGTAAAGCTTGACCGTCGCTTCCTTCGTCGTGCCAGAGGTGTTCGCGTAGACCGGATCGCCGCTGAAGCTGGCGTAAGCGATCTCGCTGTCACTGGCGGTGATGTCGCCCGAATACCAGGAGCCAAACGTCTCGGTGCCGTCCACCGTGTAGGAGGCCCTGATCTGGCCGCCATAGGTATTCGTCCCCGCCCCGTTGCCGAAATACTGGACCTCGGCGGAGATCGAGAGGGAGGCACCGTTCGGCACCAGGATCGTGAACGAGCCGAGTTGCGCAGGCGTGCTGCTCGCCGGCATCGCCGCCAGCGTGTCGTCCTTGTTCGCGTTGGCGGCACCGCCGTCGCGAGCCTTCGACAGCTTGATCTCCTGCGTGCCGATCGCGCCGCCGGAGCGGTAGATCGTCACGGTCACGGACGCCGTGTCGGCGGACATGGCAGTGATGCTCAGCACCTTGCCGTTCGTGCCGCCGAGGCTGGCCGTGCAGCCCGACGAGGCGGTGATGCCATAGGTGGTCGCACCCTCGTCCGAGCGATCGACCGTGCCCTGCATCAGCTTCATGGTGAAGGTCTTCGGCAGCTCGCCGGTCTTCGGGACGCCCAGCGCCGTCGCGGCGACGGACGCCGAGCCACCGCCGGAGAGGGTGAAGCCGGCCGGACCCGGATCGCCTTCGTCGCCCTTCTCGCCGTCCTTCACGAACGTCTCGACGGGGCTCCATTCGCCGAACGCGATGTCGTCTGTCGGCCCTGCGTTCAGTGCGGCAGCCCGGGTGACGAACAGATATTTGCCGGCCGATGCCGCCGGCATGGCCTGGGTCCAGCCGTTGTTCGCTCCCGACAGGGAGGACGTGGCAAAGGTCCAGGTGGTCGTGACGCTCGGCGCGGCCGGGGCGATCCCTGTGTTATTGCGCTGCAGCAGCTCGACGATATGCGAGTTGAGGCCGTGCGAACCGTCCGCGCCTGGCGCCGCCCAGACCTGCGCCGCAGCCCATTCGCCCGACGCGATCGTGTCGATGTCCGTCTGCGAGCTGGCGACGGCGGCCGAGACGTAGAGCGTGCCCGTGCCTCCGGGCACGAACTGGCTCCAGCCATTGTTGAGGCCGCTGATGCTCCGGGTCGAGAACGTCCAGGTGGCAGTTGCGGTCGGCAGTGCGGGCGCGCCGCTGCTCGACCGCTGGTAGATCGGCACGGAGAAGTTGTTGAAGCCCGGCACGCCGGACGCGCCGTTCTCCGCTTCCTTCTGGGCTGCCGCCCATTCGCCGCCCGCGATCGTGTCGGTGGGTTGATCAGCCGGCGCGATGGCTGCGGCCGTCGTCACCCACAGCGGATTGCCGTCGTTCGCCGGGATCGTCGCCGACCAGCCATTGTTGAAGCCGGTCAGCGCGTCGGTCGCGAAGGTGTAGGTCGACGTGCTCGACGGCGTTGCCGGCGCCGATGCGGCCCGCTGCCAGAGGCGGAGCGGTGCCCGGCTGTATCCGGGCAGGCCGTCCTCACCATCGCGCGCCTCGATCTCCGGGGTCGACCATTCACCAGCGGCAATCGTGTCGTCCGGTCCTGTCGAATGCGCGACGGCGCCAATCACCCACAGCGGGTCGCCGTCCGAGCTGGGCGGCGTGCCGCTCCAGCCATTCGTCAGGCCGGAGAAGGTGCCGTTCGCATAGGTATAGGTGACCGTTGCCGACGGCAGCGCAGGCGTCGTGGCAGAGCGCTTGAAGAGCTGCACCAGCGAGTTCGTCGCGCCTACGCCGCCGGTCACACCCGACCATGCTGACGAAGTGGTCGGGCCGAGGATCAGCCGCCCGCCCAGCGTGCCCCGTGCCACATACCGGACGGACGCCTGGTAGGAGGTGCCGGCCTGCACCGTCGAGATGACTTTGGTCGTGACCTGCGGAAGCTCGGTCCCGGCCGCTGCCCAGCCCTCGTCGGGGCTCATGCCGGCGCCCGTATAGACCCGGTATTCGAAGACGACCTGCTCGACCGACGTGGGCGCTGCGCCGGTGATCACCAGCGCGGGGACGGTCACGCCGCCGGAGCTGATGCTGGTCGCGCTGATCGCCCAGTCGCCGCTCGCCGGGGTCGGCACCAGCGGCGGTCCGGACACGCCGGGCGTCGGCGGAGGCGTCGTGGTCTGGCCGAGCGCGAAGGCATGCTTCGCGGCCGTCTCGCTCCGTGCGGTGATCGACACCACACCGTCGCCGGGATCGAGCCCGCGATTGAGCATGAGGATGGGCTGCAAAACCAGGCCGATCTCGGGCAGATTTGCCGTCAGGCAGTCGCCGGGCTTGTAGCCATACCAGCGCAGCTTGAGAGGCAGATTGATCGGCCCGAACTCGCGAGCGTTCTGGATGTCGTAGCGGGCCAGCTGCGCTGGCTGCACCACCGGCTGACCCGCCTCGACCTGCACCAGCCCATATTCGATCTCTCGCGTGCGCTGCCCGCCGTCCACCGTCACATAGTCGGCCACCCGCACCGGGGCGCCGGGCACGATGTCCCACTGATGATCCTCGCTGCGATAGCGCGGGATCACGCCGTTGATGCGATTGCGCTGCGGTTGGGTCGCCTGAACGCTCACCTCGCCCTGCGCGAGATCATCGATCGTGATCGTGGCCAGACTGACCCGAGGCGTGTTGATCAGGCAGCCGATCTGCGATCCCAGCCGAAGCGGCTCTCCGCCGCCCGCCTGCAGGATGGCTTTCAGCACCTCATATTTGTTGTCGGTCGAATAGACGGACCCGCCCAGCTTCCAGCCATTCGCATCGGCGACATTGGCACCCTCGACGAAGCTGGCAACGATGATGCCGTTCACCGGCATCCCTACACCCATGATGCGCTGACCGTTCTGGTGACGCCCGATCAGCCAGGTAAGCGCATGCAGATAGGGGTTCGCTGAATAGACCCAGGTGGCTTCGTCATTGGCGCGGCAGGTGCCGGAGCCGCCGGGGTAAGTGCTATCGAGGCGCGGATCGTAAACCTTGACGCCCAGCACGACCCATTGCGGCTTGGGCGTGCCGCCCTGGTAGAGATTGCCCTTCGCGTCGAACCGGAGCCGCCACTGCGCCGCCGCGAGGCCGGACAGCTTGGCTTCCGTGCCCCAGCCGCTGGGCCGCGCGGACGCGCCCGCGGACACCGCCAGCGCGGCGCCCTCGGGGCAGAGGCCGAGCTGGCGCTTCTGCCACATGAAACCTGAGTAGCTGCCGCCGGCATTACCGCTGCCGTCGAAGCTGACGCCGACCTGGTCGGCGGTGAAGCTCTCGAAGCCCTGGATGGGACCGAGCGAATGCACCACCACGAAATCGTCGAGATCGTTCGGCGTCTTGTCCGACCAGCCGTCCGCATTGGATCGGAAGACGATGAAGCCGCCCGTCCCGGTGCGACCCATCAAATAGGGGATGCCGGCATTGGGATCGGCGTTGAACTGGGTCTGCACGCCAGTCGCTGCGATGGTCGGCTTCTTGGCCGTCAGTCCAGCCGCAAGGTTTAGCGCGGTCGAGGCGAGAAAAAGCGTGCCGGCGGAAAGCCCGAACAAGGTGCCGCCAGCAACCGCAGCCGTGCCGGCCACCCCTATGCTCGTCGCGGCCAAACCGCCCGCAGCAGCAGCCGAGACGGTCGTGCCCCCAACGGCGCCGATGCCCGCCCCCACGCCGATGCCTCCGGTGGCGACCGCGATGGCCGCGACGCCGACCACGACGGCTGCGATCTTCAGGACTTTCGACACGGAACCCTCCAAGCCGTCTCGAACATCACCGGCTGCAGCACCGCCGCCCCCTCGCCGTAGAAGCCCAGCACGCGGCCATTGCCGACCGCCACCGTCAGTGCCTCGAAAGTCGCGCTCTCTTCACGCGGTAGCGCCAGCATGTCGCCCGGCAGCACGGCGGCGGGAGGAATGCGGTCTAGCCCCATCCCATCCAGCACCGCCGACAGGTCGGCATAGCCAGCCCGCTTCATCGCCTTGGCGGCGCCGAGCGCGGTGCGATACCGGCCCCATTTTGTGAGGACCAGCCGGTGGCCCATCCCCTTCAGGTGGAATGCCGCGAGCTGGCCGCAGTCCGCGCTGCCCCAGGCAAAGGGCCTGCCAATGAAGCGATCGAGCGTGGCCTGGGTGACCTCGACCCGCCGGACCATTTCTGCACCCGGCACCTGTGGCGAGCGATGCCGAACCATCAGAACACCGCCGCCAGGCCGTCGCGGAAGCCGCGCCCGGAACCGCCGCCATAGCTGATCGCCGAGACCGGCGCCTGCACGCCCCAGTAGATCTTCTGGTCGATGCCGGTGACGCCCGCGAGTCCCGTCTCTCCCGGCCAGATCGACTTGTGATGCGTGTCGGACAGCCGCGTGCCTTCGTCGTCCATGAAGAAGCGCTCGAAGGCGGAAACCAGGCTCAGCTCAAGACGCCGGCCTTGCGCGTCGCTCGATAGCGTCGGCACGTCCACCTCGCCCAGAAACACCAGAAGCGGGTCGGGAATGACCAAGCCTGTCGCCGGGTCGATCGCGCCGATCCAGATCGATGCTTGCGATCCCTGCATGGCCGGGCTTGCCAGCGTGGCGGCGGCGGAATCCCCGGCAGGGATCAGCGTCAGGTTGACCTGCGGCGCCTCGTCACCCGCGCCATCGCTAATTACGTCCAGGCTGTCCACGGCTCCGAAGGTCGCATCCAGCCCCGTGAAGATTCGGCCGTCGCCGAATGCGACACGCCCCGCTCCGTCCAACAGGCGGATGGTGTGCCCTGGCAACAGCAGCTCGACGGCGCCGAACACGGTCGCGATGGGTGCGGCGAGCGCCGTCCCCATCTGCGGCGAAAATTGGCTCACATCGCCTCCGTGATGCTGAAGGCGATGGCGTGATAGGGTTCGAGCATCAGCTGCCACTTGGCGCTGTCGCCCGACACGAAGCCTTCAAGGTAGGGAGTGGAGAACTCGCACACCGCGCCATCGGCCGGGCTGATCCTCAGCATCGGCGTGACGCGGAGATTATAGACAGCGCCGCTCACGGTCCCGCGTTCTTCGGCCGCGCTGTGCAGGTATCGCCGGCCATTGTGAATGATCGAGAAGAACTGGCCTTCCCGGATGAGATAGCCTTCCGCGAAACCGCGCAGGTTGAGCAGCGACCCGCTCTGTCCGGCGCCATCGACAACCGGGGAGCCGGGTGTGCCGATATTCAGGCCGGGTTGCGGAAAGGGATAGATCGCGCCTTCGGTCAACGCGCGCAGCAGTTTCGCCACATAGATGCGGCCGTGCGTGGCGGACAGGGCGGGCGGCAGCTCCACGGCAAGGCCAAAGCGGTTGCCCAACCGATTGAGCCGCTGAGCCGCACCGCCGAGCGCACCTTGCTGCACCGCGCCGAAGTCGAGCAGCTGCGGCTCGGCCGTGCGGATGCCGGGCAGCGAAGGGAGGAGGACGGACATACCTAGCGGCCCAGCCGGCGAGACGCGGCTTGAGCCGCCTGCCGCCGCGCTAGGCTCGCGCCGCCGACCATCGCCGCTCGACCCGCGCCTTGTGCAATCGGCGTCGCGACGCCGGCCGATATGCGGCTGACGCGCGTTTCGAACAGCCCGGTCGTGTCGACGATCTCGACACGCTGCGCGCCGCCCAGCGCGTGGTTCGGAATGATGCGCCCCGGCACGCGCGGCACGAACAGCTCCGGCCCCCGCTCGCCCACCACACTTACTCTCCCCACAGGAGGGCTGCCCCCATTGGCGAAGAAGCCGCCGAACCCGAGCCCGGTAAGGCTCGAGGTGAGCGCGCCGCCCAGGTCGAACGCCTTGCCCGCCAGCGTGGCGACCATGAACTTGGCCGCGATCTCGCTGATGACGGCCAGCCCGATGCTCTTGAAGTCGCGCCACAGCCCGCGCGTGCCGTCGCGGAACAGGCTCTGGTAAAGCCCCGCCAGCTCGCGCGTCGTCTCGCCTTGGCGATCGACGCGCTCCTGATCGATCCGGCGCAGCTCGTCCTCGTAATTCCTGAGATACTCCTGGGCTCGTTCGTCGGCCTCGGCGATGGAGTCCGCGCTGATGCTGAGATCAACGCCGCCTTGGGTCAGCTCACGAATGCGGCGCAACGCGTCACTGGTCTCGGCGTCTATGGTGAAAGTGACGCTGCCGAATGTCACCTCGCCGGCAGGCTGAAGATCGCGGGCGAGAAAGCGCGTGTCGTTGAGGAAGTCACCGAACTCGTTTCGGTTCGCGCCCCCGCTGCCACCGCCGCCGGCGCTTCGTCCGCGCGACCTGGCGGGCGTCGAAGCGCCGGCACTGACACTCCCAAAGCTTGGGGCAGTAGACTGGCTACGGTTACCCAAAAAGAGATTACCCTCACCGAACCGGCCGCGAAAGCTTTCCTCGGCCTGCTCGCGCTCCAGCTTTTTGAGTTCAGCCTCCCGGCGCGCTCGCTCGGGCCCTCCGATCCGGCCAACGCCGAGAAATCCTTCCTTATTCAGCGACCGTTTCAGCGACGCGATCCTCGCCTCACGGCCGCCGCTAAGGCTGCCCCCGACATAGCCTGCAGTGGCGCCGATACCGGCGCCGATCGCGCCCCCCGCGATGGCGCCGGGGATACCGCCCGCCCGCCCGATCGCGAGACCAAGCCTGCCGCCGGTGAGCGCCCCGATGATCGTGAACAGCTTCTCGGGATTGGTGCGGTTGATGTCGTTCAACTTCGTGACCAGCAGGCCGATGCTGTCCGCCAGCTTGACGATCGAGTCGGCGTTCGCGGCGACCACCCCCGCAATCTTCGCCTCCAGCACCTGCTTCATTGCGCCGAGCTTGTCCGCTGCATCGTCCGCCTGCTGAATCAGCTTGTCGTCCAGCACCAGGCCGAGTCGCTCGGCTGCCTCTCTCAGCTCGTCGATCTGTCCGCGCCCGCTGGCCAGCAGGGTGTCGAGCTGCTGAAAGGACTTGCCGAAAAGCGAAACGCCGATCCGTGCGCGGTCGGCCGGGCTCTCGATCTTCCCCATCGCCTCGGCGATCAGGGGCAGCGCGTCGCCTGCCGTACGGCTGCTCGCGACGATGTCGGTCTTGATCAGCGCACCCAGCTCGCGGAACGCGTCCGCCGGCTTCTTGGCTCCGGCACGCGCCTGTCCCAGCGACAGGGTCAGCTTGGCGAGCGACTTGTCCATCGCCTCCTGCTCGATGCCCGCCTGGCTGGCCGCGAACCGATAGACCTGCAGGTCCTTGGTGGTGACGCCCAGCTGCTGCGCGACCTCGCCGAGCGAGCTGGCATAGTCGAGTGCACGTCCCGCCGCTCCGATGGCGGCATCCAGCGCCAGCGCACCGGCCAGGCCTACCGCTGCCCCCTTCAGCTGTGAGAAGCTGCGCTCGATCTTGGAGACGCTGGTCTGCGTCTGCTCGGCGGCGCGACGCAGACCGACCATAAACTGCTGCGATTCGAGCGTCAGGCTCGTGTTCAGACTGCCGATCGTCGGCATGGATCAGCCCCTTCTCGCCTTGCGCGCCAGCCGCTTCGCAGCCTTCGCGATCCCGTTTCTCAGCTCTTCGATCTGGATGGCGCCGAGCCGGTCTTTTGCCTGCTCGAACGCCGGCAGCATCCAGGGCCGGGCCGGCATCCGCTTGGTGCCGAACTCCAGAAACGCTCCCCAGAAGGCGCGCCCTGCGGTGATCCAGAACACGATCTTGCCCTGCTTGTTGGCGCGCTTCCGCTGCACGCGGATATTCTCGCGGAGGTGGCCATAGGGCCGTTCGCGCACGCGGGGATCGTAAGGAGCGCTCCCTTTTAACGTGTCTCGGAAGGACTGGGCCGCCTTCCGATTGGCCGCCACTCCGACTTTGGTGGCGACCTCGGTGCCGAGGCCCTCAAGCGCAGAACGCAGCTCCCCCGCGCCTTCGATCTTGGCGCGGGCGATATCGACCATGATGCTGCTCTACTCTCTTGTCGTTGGTGCCCGGTGCTAGGCTAGTGTCGAAGCTTTACGCCCCGGACCTGCGTCCGCCCGCTCTTGAATTTCGTAGGCGACCTGGCTGATCGGCTCTTCTGATCGTGTCGCGCACCATGTCCCGCGCCCGCGAAAGTTACACAACATGCTGTAGCTGCGCAACTGCTATGCGAGTAGCCAGTCCTCATGAGCCGAGAACTAAAATCTGAGCGGTTTCAGATGGTGGCGGAGCCAAGCTGGCTGCGTGCGGTAGATGAGTGGCGGCGAACTCAGCCAGAGCTGCCATCTCGTGCGGAGGCCATCAGGATCCTAGTTTGGTCGGCGCTTAAGAATTCGGAGGCTCCGAAATGATCGCGATCGTCCCTCTTCTCTTGCAGATCGTGCCACCACCTGAGAAGCCGGCGATCGGGGACGTGCCGCCTGTAGAACAGTGGGCGCCACCTCCAAAATCTACTCGCGAGAAGGTCGATGATCGAGTCGCAGAGATGAAGCGGGTTTGCGCGGTCGAGTGGAAGAACGACTTTCGTATGCAGGCTTGGTGCGTCACAAAATCTTTAGACGGTTTCCGCGAGTTCCTGAGGGTATATAAGGAGCTTGGCACTCCTGTCGCTACAGCATTGGTGAAATGCATTGATGAATGGCAAGTCGCGGGTGACCCGAACTGGCAGATGATCGGTTGGTGTGCTGGGAAGCAAGCGGAAGGCTACCGCGCATTGCAGCGAACTCCTTAGTTTTCGGTCGCGCTAGCTTGCAGCTCCAGCACTTCGACGGCGCTCCAAAACTCGTGCGGCGTCGACGCCCAGAACTCGGCAGGCGACCAGCGGAGGCGGACGATGGCGATGCCCATCAGGCGGCGGCGGTGGTCGCCTTCTTCGTCGCCGCCTTCCGTTCCCCCGAAGGGGTATATCCCCCTGTGGAAGCGAGCGAGAGCAGCACGGCCAGCAAGCCCTGCACCCCCGCCAGCCCAAGCTCCGAGTCCATAATCAGCCGTCCCACCCTGTCGGTCTGGACATTGCGGGCAATGCGGCCCTGATCATCGTCATGGTCGCGGCCCCACGCGCGGATGCAGGCAGCGGCGATGCACGCCACCTCGCCCGATCGCAGGCTGCCCGCATAGGCGCGCTGGGCGAGCGCCACGACACTATCGCCGCACTCCCGCTCCAGCTCGTTGATGGCATCCCAGCTGGGGCGCAGGACGAACTCCTCCCCTTCCAGCTTCAGTGAAACCTCACCGCGCGTGTCGTTCGCCTTACTCACCGGCGGTTTCTCCGCTGGCTGACTCTGCGCCTGCCTGGACATAGAGCTTCGCGACCTCGGCCTGCAGCGCACCTGCATCGGCACCAGCGATCAGCGCTGCGATTTCCGGCACGCTGAGCGCGCCGTCCGTGAACGGGTGCAGCGCCTGGGCGGCGATCTGGGGGCGAGGATAGCCGCCCAGTTGCGTTGCCATCTCGGCCGCGCTCAGCCCCGCCACGGCTGTCACCGCGGCATCAAGGTCGCTGGGGCGCCGGGTGGCGATCTTGGTCTCTCCGATCGTGATCATCGGCGCGTCTCCGTTAGGACAGAAGGTCGGTGGTGGGCGCTGCCGCCGCGTAGAAGCTGGCCGACACGCCGACCGCACCGGCCTGAGGGAACTCGGTGCTCTCCAGCGTTCCATAAACGGACCCGGCGAACACCACGTCCGAGCCCGTGCCCGCGGCACCGCCTTTGCGGACCTGCACATTGAACGGCGCCTGCACGGCCGCGTTGCACAGCGTCTCCAGCCGCGTGTAGCCATTGGCATCGGGCAGGTTCGGGATGATGTTGAGGCTCAGCGTCAGGTCCCGCAGGCCAGGCGCCCCGGTGCCATAGCCCTGGTCGTCCTTGCTGGTCGTGTCGATCTTGGCGGCGCTCCGGCCGATCGACAGATCGCCTTGCCCGAGCACGAGATTATACGTTCCAGGCGTCGCGCTCTCGATCCACAGCATGTACTGCGGCCCAAGCTTCTTGGCCATGTCTGCTTCCTTTCACTGAAACTGCCGCGAGGGCCGGCGGCGGCGGCTTCACGCGCTCTTCAGCGCGATGATCTCGAATGTCGCGTTGCCGACATAGACTTCGGCGCGATCAGGTGAGCGGGTCGCCGACCGCCGCGCGAAGGCGAAGTGCAGCTCCCATCCGGCCCGGCTTCTCACCTTGCCATCCAGCGCGTCGCGGATTTCCGCCAGCAACAGGTTGAGCGGACGTCGCTGCTCGCCCTCAGTCACGACGGCAATCTGCGCGGTCACGATGCTGTCGCCATCGCCTTTGGTTTCCATCGGCTGATCGGCCAGTTCGCCGATCATCACGAAGGGCGCGGGCGTGTCCTCCGCCACATGCTGATACACCGGGGCGGAGAGGATGCCGTTCAGTAGCGCGAACAGCTCAGCCTCCACGATGTCGAGTGCGTCCGCCATCGCCTAGCTCCCGTCCCCAGACAGACCGCTCTCGCAGACGAGTAACGTGAAGCCGCGAGGGTCTTCGGGCAACGGCATGGCGGAGACGATGTTGAGCACCAGTTCCCGCCACAGCAGGCGATGGCGCGGGGTCACGCGGTCGTTCCGGCGCATCGTCACCCGCCAGCGGGTCACGGCGCGCTCGACCGTGCTGTTGACCGTCTCAGCCCCGGATAGCCCGATCACCTTGGCCCAGACTGTGGCCGGTGCGGCGATGTCCACCCAGCTTGTCGTGTAGCCGCCCTGCCCGTTCGGAGTCCGCGTCTCAAGCTGGATGCGCACTCGCTGGTCGAGTTCGGCCGCGCTCACAGCCCGACGATCCTGAACGGATCGAGCAGCATGTCGACCGTCCGCGACATCGCCACCTTCGACGAAATGGACCCGTTCACGAAGGTTTCACGAGCGGCGTAGAGATCGCCGATCATCAGCAGCGCCGCCGCCCGCAACCGATGCGGCACATGATCGGGCGCGTGCCCCGCCGACACGGTCACAGCAATTGCATCGTCGGCCCGCTGATAGTCCGGCCATGTAGCGGCCACGATCTGCGCCAACCGCACCGGGCGGCGACCCGCCACGATCCGTAGGTTCGCCGTGCCGAGCGTGGCCAGGTTCCCGGCTTGATCCAGATAAGCGATGCCGATCAGGGCGACTATCGGCCAGGACCGCAGCTTGATATCGCACCAGCGGGCGAAGTGTTCAGTGACTTCGCGCGGCCCCCAGAGGTGCCCCGTCTCGCCCTCGATCGTCTCGACCGCAACATAGATCAGCTGCTGGATCAGCTCATCGTCGGCGCTGTTGTCGACCCGCAGGTGCGCCTTCACATCGTCCAGCGGCAGCACCTCGTCGATCGCGTCGGGCTGGATCATGCGTCCTCTCCCAGCGCTTCGGCGCGGTAGGTGACGAACACGCCGTCCTCGCCGACGAAGGTCAGGCGCACAGCCTCTCCGTCGAGCAGACCCGATCGGGCCATCCGGGGGCGCTTGCCCTTGCGGTTCGGCATGAGCGCCAGCACCCCGTTTGCCTCGCCCGCATCACCTTCGAAAACGCCGTCGATGATCAGGCGGCGGCGGCGGCCATTGTCGATCACCTGGCTCATTGCTGCCTCACCGTCACCGAGCCGGTGCGCTCGAACTGCTTGAACGGGGCGGCGTCAGTCCGCACCAGCGCAGTCACGCCCACGCGCACACCACCGTCGAGGAAGGCTGCAAGCCCCTGCGAAGTCGGCGAGCAACGCAGCCAGAACTGCACCATGTCGCCATTGCCCGTGGCGATCACCGGCGTGCGCCCCGCATCGCTGTCGATTTCCAGGCCAACGGCCGCACCCGGCGCCGACATGGCCAGACGGTCGATCTGCGCGATCTTCTCCCCTTCCGTGAGGAGATCGGAGAAGTCGATCGCATAGGGCACGCGATCCGCAGGATCGAACGGAGCTTCCCATGGCCAGACGGCGATCGGAAGCCCGGAGCCTTGGCTGGTCGGCAGCGGCGCCACCGTCACCTTGATGATACGCTCGGGGGCGGCGAGGATCGGCCCCGTCGCCGTGATCGGCGGCTGCACGACTTCGCCCGCCCCAGACGCGCCTGGAAGCGGCAGGATGCCCGCACCACCCCCGGTCACGGGCGTGAGGCCGCCTTGCCCGCTCGCGCTCGGACCAGCCACGCTGCCCGCGCCGCCCCCGCGCACGAACACATCGCCATCGCCCGATGCTGTCGGCACGGTCAGCGTCGGGCTGCCCGCGCCCGTGATCGGAGGATTGAAGGTCGTCTCGTAGAGACCGGCCGCACCCGAGCCGTCCAGCCGCCGCGCGACGCCGGCAACGTCGTAGCTCGACATCGCCAGGCTGGCCGGAACGCCATTCACCTGGACGCCGGAGGTGGCAGGCCCCGGCACGCGATCATAGGCGAGGTTCGAAGAGCCGGTCAGCGAATAGGTGCCGCTGCCCGCTGCGCCATTGCCGGCCTTGTTGTCGGTGAAGTTGACGGCGCCGGCGTTGATTACGCTACCCGGCGGCAAGACCTCGCCGCTCCAGTTTGCGCCGTTGACCGAGACGCCGGTGCCGTTGGCATCGGGCCGGACCATGACGTTGCCACGGCTGCCGACGCCGTAGCGGGTCGGCCAGTTCTTCGTGCGACCCGAGGCACCAGTGTTCTGGGTGAACGTGTCGGTTTTGATATTCGCCTGGTGAAAGATCGAGAAGCGCTTGAAGATGTTCTTCACGATGCCGACGGCGCCGGCCACATCGGTGTAACCGTGATTGAACCGCTGCACGCTGGCGGTTGCGGTATCCGTTCCGGGGATCGTCGAGTAGGCGACCATGACGTTGTCGAGGGCGCCAACATCGCCGTCGCCGCCCATCTTCCAGACACCGCCACCGCTGGTCATCGTGCCTTCGACGAGCAGGTTCACGGCATGAAAGCCGACGGTCAGCGAGATCGAGCCGATCGATGATACAGAAGCCGACCTGATGTCGCGGAACCATGTCGAGACGAACTGCGAGCCGTCGAAGCTGTCGAGGCTGGCGTTTGCCGAGTTCGCAAAGCGGAAGCGCTTGAAGCGGCAGCCCAGCAGCGAGAACATGCCGTCGACGGTGAAGTCGGTGGTCGCATCCTCGCAGATCACGCCCATTGCCTGAGCGACCTGCTGACCGCGGCCAGCCCCTGCGGCCGCCATCGGGCTCGACATCCCAGAGGCGAGACCGGAGATGGTCAGGTTCCGGTAGAGCATCGACGGATTGCGGAAGTGGATCGGCGATGTGCCGCCGCAGATGAGCGTCGTCGCCTCCAAGCACACGGGCCGCCAGAGGAAGCTGCTGGTGTTGTCGAATGATCCGGTCCCGGACTGAACAACCGGGACCATGAAGCGCGTGAACGCCGGCACGTTCCGAGCTGCGGCCAATCCGATGCTGATCGCCGCCGTGTTTTGCGGATCGGGCCGGAAGTTGCACCACGTCTTGCCGGCAGTTGCCGTCAGCGAGGCACCGAGAGCGATCGTCACCGCGGAGCCTGAGACGTTGCGCATGAAGATGTCGGCGCCGCCAACATCATTGTGGGCCTTGAACGTGTTGTTCCAAGCCGACAGCGCAGCATGCGCCGCCTCCGGCGTGGGAAATGGCGAGGTTCGCGCGTCCTCGATGGTGGCCTTGATCGCGCCGCCGATCGCGCCGCTTTCCACGACCGCGACCGCACCACCATAGCCGCCGGTCTTGTCACAGAAGAACCGGAGGGGGGTGCGCGGATTGGCGTTCGCCCAGTCGCCCGTCGTGGCCACGCCATGCGCGGCTAAGTCCAGGACCGCCGTCGCGTCGCCCAGCCACGGATAGACCTTGGCGTTCAGGATGCACCGATGACCTTGGGTCAGGTTGGTGAGCTGGACCGTGGGCCGGAACACCTCGAACACCGGGCCCTGCGTCTGCTCGGCCGACAGCACGGTCGCCGTCACGTCGATGTCGCCGGTATCCCCCGAGCCTTCGTCGGTCGCGCGGAACCGCACGCCGGCCCCCATGCGGCCATTCAGGCCGTAGAGGTGCGTGACCACAAGCTCCGGCTGGAACGCCCCGGTGCGACGCTCATGCTGCAGCGAGGCCCAGCTCGCCAGGGGACGATAATAGGCCTTCGTAGAGCTGCTGGAGATGCCGGCGATCGAACCCGCCGAGGCCGCGCCATAATAGCCGGCCTCCGCCTCGGCCGCGACGATGGTGGTGCCACCGAAGACGAAGTCGGTCAGCGAGAGGTAGATCGTGCGGACGCCCCCGCTCGCCGAGTTCAGCAGGATGTTGCCGGCGAACGCGACGTTGGAGGCGGTGCCGTTCGGCGTCTGCGTGCGCAGCACCGCGCCGCCGCGGATCGTGCGGATGATTGTCGCGTTCGGCGCCGCAGCCGGCGAGGAGAAGCCCGGATCGCTGACCGTCAGGACGATCTTCGAAGGATCGAACGCCTGGTTAAGCGCGCCCGTGCCGTCGTCATCGGCCAGGGTAATCCGCGCGACCCAGCCGTTCACGTCCGCCGCATCGGCTCCGTCGACGCCGGTCAAACCGGCAGCCGCGAGGATCTGCAGCGAGGTGATCGTGCTCGGCATCTGGCGTCGCGCCCTTGGTCAGAAGAGAGGTTAGGCGGGCTTGTTCAGGTTGAACGCGGTGATCGAGATCGACTGACCGACGTTCACGTTCACATTGTCGAGCGTGATGTCGCCGCCACCGCCAGTCGCCGTGACGCTGCCGCGCAGATGCGCGGTGCCCCCCGAGGACCGGAACTCGAAGTGACCGACCGTGCCCGTGGCATCGGCGGCGCTGTCCTGCCAGGTGCCGAGCAGCGCCTTCAGCCCGCCCGAAGCGTTCGACATCCAGTCGGCGGGAAGGTTGAGCGTGGCCACCACCGTGCCCGTCGACGCCGCAGCCAGGTTGGCCGGCGCCGCGCCCGTGCGCAGCAGCAGGATGGCCGACGCGCCGATCGCCGTTTCCACGGCATCGAGCATCGCGTTCCACAAAGCGTCGGAGAATGTCAGCATGGTGTTTTCCTGAAATGCGAAGGGCCGCCCCAGACAGAGCGGCCCTCGTGGTGCCGAGTTGCGCTACCGCGAGCGTTTACTCTGCCGACTTCTCGGCATCGGCCAACTTACCCAAGTTCCGCTGAACAGCGTCGGCATCGTCCAGCGTGGGATCGTTGAAATCGATCTGGTTAGCCACGGCGGGCTGACCCGCGCGGGGCCGGTCGTCGACGGCCGGGTGGGCGGTGTCGATGCGATCGACGATCTCGGGCTCGATCAGCGCGCCGCTGGCGCCAACGGTGGTTGCCGGGCTGAGATTGTCCTCGGTCATGCCCTTGGTGTCGGCGACGCCGGGCTTGTCGGACAGCTTCACGTCGGTCGTGTCGACCGTCTTCTTCGTGCTGGTCATCGGGGTTCTCCTGGAAGAATGGGGGCTGAGCGGCTGCCCAGCCCCGTCGGCGGTTAGGCCGAGATTTTGAGCGCCTTCAGCGCATCCGGGTTCTTCACACCGCCGCCCACACGCTTGGTCGTGTAGAAGTGGACGAAAGGCTTGTTCGTGAAGGGGTCGCGCAAGACGCGGATGCCGATGCGGTCCACGACCTGGTATGCTTCCATCATATCGCCGTAGAGGGCGGCGATATTGCCAGCGCCGATCACCGGCATGCCAGGCATGTCGACGATGGGCGTGCCTGCCAGCGTTGCCGGCTGACCCGCCTGAAGCGACGGCTGCCAGAGATACTGGCCAGTCGTGTCCTTCAGCTTGCGGATGGCGCCAGCCGAGCTGCGGTTCATGAACAGCTTGGCGTTAGCCTCATACTCCGCCTGGAGGGCGTAGATGAGGGTCAGGATGGCGTCGCCGCTCGGGATGGTCGATGCGTGGCCCGAGTTGATGACCTCGATCGCACCATAGGGGTGCTTCGCGGCATTGGCGGCGCCGGTCACATAGGTCAGAACGCCGAACGGCTTGTTGACGCCATCGCCAGACAGGAAGGCGATGCCCTCCTGCTTGTCGAACTCGACGCTGACTTCGTCGGCGAGCCACTCTTCGATGTTGATCTCGGCATCGTCGATCAGGCCCTGCGACGCTGCCGGAGTGGCGTAGAGTTCGCCCAGCCCGAACTCGAGCGGGGTGAGGCCCGGCGTCGTGGTGGCCGGTCGAGCTGCGGTCTCACCGACCCAGCCGGAGCCGACGTTGCGGTCGCTGAACAGCTTCTTGAAGCCGGCGCCGCTGATCGAGATGACAGACGAGTTCTGCCGCATCGGCGAGACCTGCTTGAGGCGCTTGCCGACAGTGCGATCCCACTCAATCGGCGCGAGATAGCCGCCTTCACCGTCGGTCTTGGTCGCGGCAGCGCGAACCTCGTCCAGCTTGGTGGTTACGTCGCCCTTCTTGAAATACGCCTCGAACTGGGCGCTGTATTCAGGGTCGCGCGGCTGGTCGCCGCCACCGCCGCCATTCAGACGAAGAGCCGCGACGGTGCGGTTGATCTCGTCGAACTGCGCCTGCATCTCGGTCAGGGCACCGTTGATGCGCTCGACCTTTTCATCGACGACAGCGTCGGCCTTGCCGGCCAGCTGCTGGGTGTGAGCCGCCTTGAACTCTTCGAACAGGGCAGCAATCGTCTCAACGGAGACGGGCTTCTTGGGCTGGGCCTCGGCGCGAACGCTCAGCAGGCCCCGGCCCGTCGCGGCAGTGCCGCGCAGGGTGATCATCATGTTCATTGGGGGTTCCTCGTTACAGGGTCAGTGCTGCGACGAGCGCAGCCAGGTCCGGCTCGTCAGTTTCGCCAGCGTTCGGCGTGGCAGGGTCGGCAGCGTTCGGCGTGCCTTTGATCGCCTTGAAGAGATCGCGGCGCTGGGCACGCTTCATCCCTTGTTTGGCGAGCAACTTGTCGAGCGACGCTATGTCGGTCGGAAGATCATCGTTGGCGTCGGCGTAGACCGGCATCTGGGCCTCGCGCTCCATCAGCACGTCGGCCAGGCCGGCGTCGATGGCCTCTTGGCCGGTGAAGAACACGTCCTTGCCCGCAATCATCTCGGCGAAGTCAGCGGCGGGTCGGCCGGAGCGGGCCGCATAGGTGTCGACCATCGCCTGATCTACGTGGCCGAGAACTGCCATCGCCTCGGCCATCTCCGACTTCGTGCCGAAGAACAGGCCTCGGGCCTCGTGGATCATGATCTCGGCATTGTGTGCGATAGCAATCTCGTCTCCGGCCATTGCGATGACAGACGCGGCCGAGGCCGCGATGCCGAGAACCTGCACATGCACCGCCGCTGTGTGGCGGCGGAGCAGGTTGTAGATCGCCACGCCCTCGAAATAGTTGCCGCCAGGCGAGTTCATCTCGACAGTGAGCGGTCGGTTGCCGATCGAGCGAAGGGCGGCAGCGATGCGCTTGGCGGTGACGCCGCCGCCTTCGCCGTCGTCCCCGATATAGTCGAAGATCGAGATGGTGGGCCGATCCTCGGCCAGGTTCACGATCTCGAACTTGCGGAAATCGTCGGCAAGAGCGCGCGTCTCGAACTTCCAGTCCGAACCGCTGCCGATGCCGGTAATCTCAGGCGGGCGCTGGTGCGCCAAAACCTTCAGCAGAGCGCTGTCACGCATTCTCGGTTTCCTCTTCAACGATCACGGCAGCGGTCGTGCCGGGGCGAGGAAGGTCATCACCCCCTTCCTTGGGGTTCAGGTCGAAAGCGTCTCGCGCCTCGTTTGCGGTTTGCCAGCCGAACCCGCCGCCTGCTCCGAGCGCTTTGGCCATGAAGTCGGCTTGATCCTTCATCGAGCCGCGCAGGAGCGCGCGTTCGTTGACTTTGGCATACAGGATGGAGCCATCGAGCCCTTCCTGGTCACGCTCATCCAGCAGCCGCCAGATTGCCTCTTCCCAGATCACGAACCACGCGAGCAGGCAGTAGGTGACAAAGAACAGCCCGAGCTGCTCGATGCCGCTACCCCAACTGGTCTCATCAAACATCAGCAACGGCCGGGGCGTGCCCGTAAAGCGCGAAACCTCTTCGGCTTCGTGCTTCCGCAACTCGGCGAGTTGAGCATCCTTGGCGCTACCCGCGAAAATCTTGGCCTTAAGTCCCTCTTCCAGGACCATCCAGTCTCCGGCGTTCTCGGTCCCGGAGTAGCGTTCGGCGAGACTCTCCTTCAGGTTCTCAATCGCCTCGTCGCCAAGGCGCTTGTCGGACTCTAAGGCGCCGCCGGCCATGACGCCCTTGGTCATCAGCTTGCCGGTAGCCGCCTGGGCCTTGACCGCGATACCTAAGGTGTCGGCGGCCACATCCAGCAGGCCGACGCCGTTCAGGCCGTCGAGGCTGATGGGCGCGCAGAAAC
>SXGT01849216.1_pt1 | contig 20343 bp, 18 predicted proteins | sample 3176221 | NCBI WGS metagenome assembly SXGT01 (sample SAMN11356862, study PRJNA531348) | freshwater metagenome | isolation source: freshwater sample F1-120 | place: China: Fuxian Lake, Yuxi | collected 2017-12-25
GAAAGTGCCAGACCATCTCACCGGTGTCGGCACGCACGCAGACCAGACTGTTGGCGTAGAGGTTGTTGCCGGGCCGATGCCCGCCATACATGTCGTTGCTGGGCGCGCCGGTAGGCAGATACACGAGGCCGAGCTCCTCGTCGGCGCTCATCATGGTCCACACGTTGGCCATGCCGGAGTATTGCCACGAGTCGTCGAGCCAGGTCTCAACCCCCGGCTCACCCGCCTGTGGAATCGGATTCCACGTCCACTGCAGGTCGCCGGTACGCACGTTGTAGGCGCGCACGTACCCCGGACGCTGCTCTTTCGTCAGTGGATGATCCTCCATGGCCTGCCCCACCACCACCACATCACGCACCACGAGTGGGGGCGACGTGTAGTTGTACTCAATCAGTTCGGTGGTGTCGGCGTACACCCGGAGGTCGACCTTGCCGCCATCCCCGAAATCGGTCACCAGGCGACCGGTCTCGACGTCGGTCGCCAGCAGGTAGGGTGGCCTCACCGACAGAATGCGCCGCCCACCGCCCCCGGCATCCTCCCAGTAGCCCACACCCCGATTGGCGGCACCGCGCGGCGTCTCGTCCTCGCTCAGGAACGGCAAGTCCTGCACCCACCGCGTCTCGCCCGTCGCCGGATCGAACGCCTCCACGATGCCAAGACCGTTTGACGCGTACAGGACGCCGTCGACCATCAGCGGCGTCGATCGCAGCTGATTGGAATAGCGCAGGTCCGGCCAGCGGGCATGCAGGCTCCCGTCGACCGCGGGTCGCCGCCAGACAACCTCGAGGCGGTTTACGGTCTCTGCATTGATCTGGTCCAGCGGCGCGTAGCGGGTGTACCCGCTGTCACCTCCGTGCACGCGCCACTCACCAGTCGTGCCCTCCTGCGCGCTGGCAGGAGGGGCAAAACAGGCGGCCACCAGCGCCGCCCCACAGGCAACGTAGGCATGACGCCGCCGTCCTCGCAGAAGGGTGTCCATCTGTTGCGTCCTTTGGTCCATGCCCAGTGGCTGAGCCCCTAGATCACTCGTCCGTCGGGCCCGTAGGACCAGTCTACGAATCCGGTGCTACTGCATGGCTGAATACGAGGTCGGCACGAGCATCCTCGCGTTGATCTCACCCGCCAGCTTGCGCGCCGGATCGCGCTCGGCGGCGACGATGATGCGCTGAAAATCCGGATCCTCGCCCAGCGTCTTCCACATCTCGTCACGCGCTTCGAGCGAGGGGTAGCCGAGCATGTAGACGAAGGTGTCGTCCACATCGGGGCCGTTGGCAGCGGTCCAATACCCGACGTTCTCCATACCGGCCTTCTCGAACATGGCCGCCGTGTGGTCACGGAACCGGTCGGACAACTCGGTGCGCTTCCCCGCCGTCGCCTTGTAGATCCGGAGCTCGTAGACCTTGGACTGCGCCGCATTCGCCGACAGCCCCCATCCCATTCCGACCACCCCGAACGTCACCCCAACCACTGCCAGAATCTTCCACTTCATGCTCATCACTCCTAGTGACCACCGATGGTCCGCGCACCGCCTTGTCAGCCGCGCAACACAATCGAGACGCCTCGCACTCACCGAAAGGCGCACGCGAACCCGTCGCGCACACCTCGCGTAAGCGCATTGCAAACCCTTCCCCCCTCCCTGTCAAGCCACCCGACTGACAAACCAACCCACAAGGCGCGCGCCAATGCCCGCCCTGTGGACGCGGAGCGGGGCCTCAGAGGCCCCCGCGCAGCGTCCGCGGGGGGTCCCCCCCGGGGGCGAAGCCCCGTCTAAGATAGAATCGCCCGGCATGAGCCCAGGCCCCGTGATTCGGGTATCCGGTATTCGGAAGAGTTACGGGAAGACGCTCGCGGTCGACGACGTCTCGTTTGAGGTTCCACCCGGACAGATTTTCGGACTGATTGGTCCCAACGGAGCGGGCAAGACCACGACCATGGAGTGCGTCGAGGGTCTACGGCAGCCGGACCGCGGCACAATCGAGGTGTTCGGCCTGGACCCGATTCGGGGTGCGCAGGCCCTGCAGCGCCGCCTTGGTGTCCAGCTCCAGGAGGCCCACCTCCAAAAACGTATCAAGGTCTGGGAGGCCGTCGACTTGTGGGCGTCGCTCTTTGACACCACGGTCGATGCCGCCGCCCTGCTCGATCAGCTTGGACTCACCGAGAAACGCAACGCCTGGTTCATGACGCTGTCCGGTGGACAAAAGCAACGGCTGTTCATCGCCCTCGCGCTGATCAACGACCCCGAGCTGGTCTTCCTCGACGAGTTGACGACCGGGCTCGACCCCCAGGCCAGACACACCATCTGGGACCTCGTCCGCGAGATTCCGGCCCGTGGGAAGACCGTCTTTCTCACCACGCACCTCATGGAGGAGGCCGAGCGGTTGTGCGACCATGTTGCGATCATCGACCACGGACGCATCATCGACCACGACACACCGGCCGGCCTCGTCGCCCGACACTGCCCCGAGCGTTCGGTCCTGGTCTCCACCACCCATCCCGATGCGGCATCACGATTCCGCGCGCTGTCTTCCGTCGACCGCGTCACCTCGGTCGATGATCAGCTGACGATCCGGGGGCACGGGCCTGACCTCGTCACGGAGACGATTCACTGCTTGTCGGAACACGGTATGCGGGTCACGGCATTCCGCACCGAGGAGCCGACGCTCGAAGATGTCTTCCTCACGTTGACCGGTCGGTCGGTCCGACAATGACCGCGATGCCAGGACTGGCGTCCCTGCGCAATCTCGCCAAGCTGACCTGGCTGGAGATCAAGATCTTCGCGCGTGAGCCGATGGGCCTCATCGGCAGCGTGGCGATTCCGGTCGGCATCTTTGTGGTGCTCGGCCGCACTGTGGGCTCCCGGTTGGGCGACATGACCTCCGGTGTCGCGTCCCAGCTCCGCGTCGGCCTCCCGGTGTTCGCCGCCATTTTCCTCGCGATCAATACCGTGCTCTCCCTCGTCGCCATCGTTGCGATCTACCGAGAAGGCGGCATTCTGAAGCGGCTGCGATCGACCCCGCTCTCGCCGATTACCATCCTGGTCGCGCATGTGCTGGTCAAGCTGTTGTTCACGGCGGTCACGGTCACCGTCATGGTGCTCGCCGGACGCCGCTACTATCCCGCCGGAGCGGATGTTCCGCTCGTGTCCTTCACGCTCGCGTTGTTGCTCAGCACGTGGAGCATCCTGTCGCTCGGGTTCATCATCGCGAGCCTCGTACGCACGGCACGCTTCGCCCCGCCAGTGGGCAGCCTGATCCTGTACAGCATGCTGCCATTCTGCGGACTGTTCCGTCCGATCGAGGACTTCCCCGCCGGCCTCCAGGTGGTCGCGAGGGCGCTTCCGTTGACGCCCGCGGTGTCACTGCTGTCCGGAATCTGGCAAGGCCACCCGTGGACGGCCCACCTGGGCGACGTCGCGGCGCTGGTGGCGGTGTTTGGTGTGTGCACGCTCATCGCGTCGCGTGTGTTCAGGTGGGAGTGAAACGGGGATGATCGTCGACACGTCCACGTCCGCACCACCGACAGCGACCACGCACGCCTGGCAAGCCAGCGGCCTGATCTTCGAGAACTGCAACTGCGACTTGCTCTGTCCCGGCCACGTGTCGTTCAAGCAACCCTGTTCACACGAGCGCTGTCGGGGCAACTGGGCCATCCATGTCGAGGCAGGTCAGTTCGGCGAGATCCCGCTGGGGGGACTCAGCGCGGCGATCGTCTTCGACGCACCGCGGCGCATGTACGAGGGCGGCTGGACACAGGTGTGTTTCATCGACGCGGCCGCCTCGGCGGCACAACGCGGAGCCCTGGAGAATATTCTGTCTGGCCGGGCGGGGGGACCGTGGGGCATCCTGACCCGTTTCGTCGACACCCGACTGGATACGCAGTATTGCCCTATGCGCTTTGAAGACGACGGCCGCGAGAAACGGCTGACGATTCCAACACTGTTCGACACGACCGTGACCGCCATCCGAGGCGCAGACGGCGTGTCAGAGTCGCAGATCCACAACCTGCACAACGTCATCCACGGTCCGACCCACACCCTCGCCCGGGGCCGCACCCGCTGTACCCACCCGCAGTTCGATTTCTTCAATGAACGAACGCACGGGTTGTATTCGCACTTTGCCTGGGCCGGCAGCGGCTCCTGACCCTGCTGGGTCCCTCAGTCCACGTCGCGCGGTGTCGGAGGCTCACGGCCTCCGGATTTGGGTCACTCACGTACTGGGAATCGTGGCCAGCGGCACCTCACCGGGGACCAACAGTTTGGGCGGCTTGTTCGGCGGATGTCCCATCTGCCGGAGCAGCGTCGGTGTCTCGTCGTGACCAGGGCGCATGGCGGCGGGCCCGGTCCAGTCGAGCATCGCATCGGCCATGATCTCTTTGTACAGATCGCAGTACGGATCGTCGGCCAACAGATCACCGTGGTCAGACTGACGCATCCGGCTGGAGTTGTAGGCGTGGTCCATGTCGCCTCCCCCGCACAGGAAGCGATAGTGGCAGTCCTGGCATTGAGGCCGTTCGGTCACGGATGTGGACCGGAACCGACGGGCCACCTCCGATTCGAGCCAGAGGTCCTTCAGTGACCTGGTCGCAAGGTCGCCGAGCGACAGCTCGGGGTGTTGGGTCAATGCCGGCGACGGAAAGACCTGCCCGTTCGTATAGAGGCACAGCGACGACCAGCAGTGATTCGCCAAATCGTACTTGAGGCCCGGAGCACCGTCGATACGGGCCTTCCAGGATTCATAGGTGAAGAACGTGACGCCCGCCTCCTTCGCCGCCGCCTTGATCCTGTGGTACCCGGCGCTCACCTGTTCGACCGACGGCGTCAAATTGGCGTCCTGCCCCGGTTGGATGGCGCGGCCACGCTGAAATGGCCACAACACGTGCAGGCGCGTCACCCCGAGTGCCTTGAGCAGCCCCGGCATCTGGTCCGCGTAGGACGCGTTCGCCCCATTGATGGCCATGGTCACCGTGACTCCGCAGCCGGTGTCCAGCGCATTTCGGATGCCGCGCACGGCGCCCGCGAAGGTGCCGCTCCCTCGGATCGGGTCGTTGACCTCCGCGGTGGGACCGTCGAGACTGATTCTCAGTTCCAGGCGACTCGATCCGACCTTTTTCAGTCGCGCCAGGCGTTCTCCAGTCAGACGGGTGCCGTTGGTCAGCGTGGTCACCGAGCGTGCCGGGTCTTGGAGAATCAAGTCATACAGGTCGAACAGATCGTCCCGAAAAAAGGGCTCACCGCCCGTGAAGCCGATCATCTCCGCGCCCAACGCCAAGGCCTGCTCCACCGCGTCTCGGACCCGCGCCGGTGGCAGCCCGTGGCCGCCGGCCGGAGACGAGCTGACCAAGCAGTGCTCGCAGGTCAGATTGCAAAAGTCGTTGATCTGAATCCAGAACTCCTCGAGTCTCGTGAGCTGCAGCACCGACGCACGACCCGGATATCTCTGAGGCGCAACCGGGGCGAGGTCGAGGACCCGCGCCTTGATCGCATCGGCGAGGAAGGCCGCGAGGTCCTCCGGCGCCGATCCGCCCCGGGCATCCCGCATGACCGCTTCCACGGTAATCGGTGCGTCGAGACTCCGGAGCAGTCGGGCTCCGAACGCGTTCGTTGCAATCCAGTTCGGGCCGGAGGACTCGATGGCGAAATGGGCGCCGCCGTGCTCCTCGAAGTGCAGGCGCCGCGGATAGAGGGTCTGGTTCGGGGACAACGTCATATGAGGGTTGCGTGGCCTATTCAGAGGAACCATCCATCTCGTTCAACGCGTTCGTACCCGCCGCGGTAGGCAGGTTGGCCGAATCCGGCCACTATCAGCGTTACAATGCCCAGTTGAGGTCGTGAGCCCGAGCCGTGACCAAGGCTCCGCCAGTGCGACGCCGCCCCCGCAAGACGAGGGACGTGGGGTGCATTCGCGGACGTGAGCGGGTCACAGCCGGCCGAATTAGCCGTGCGTAGCGTGCGTTGAGGACTTCCATCGGTGGCATTCCAGGCGACCATTTCCGCCTTGACCGGCGCTCTCGTGCGGGACCTGGGCGGTGACGCGCTCCCAGACGCATCAAGCAAGCGCGAGGCCGTGAGCGCCTTTGTCCGCAGCCAGTGTGAGGGTGTGCCGGACTACCTGCGCCTCCCCGTCAAGATCGCCGCGGTGCTATTTGATTATTCAGCGGTGCTCGTCGCCGGGCGACCGTTTCACAACCTACCACACGACAAGCAGATCAGACACATTCACGCCTGGCGCAACTCAAACCTGTTGCCCAGGCAGACCCTCATGCGGTTCTTTGAGACGCTGATCCTCATGGGCTGGTACTCGGAACGCTACCCCACAGAACAGCCCTGACAGGCGTGCCGCGTCCAAAGTGCCTCAACCGGCCAAATCCACATGAACGACCCGACAAGGGCTCCACAGCGAGTCCAGGTGGCGATCATCGGTGCCGGCCCTGGCGGTTCGGTAGCGGCCACGACGCTGGCCGAAGCCGGCCATGACGTGCTTCTGATCGAGGCCGGGCCACATCTTCCCGTCGACTCGGCGCCCCACTTCCGCCGAGACGAAATGATGCAGAAATACTGCAACGGAGGTATCACGCCGTCGTTCGCGTTGAGCACGAGCATGGCCTATCTCGAGGGGTGCTGTGTCGGCGGTGGCAGTGAAATCAATCGCGGCCTGTATCAGCGGACGCCCGACACGGTGGTCGAGACCTGGCGGCGCGACTTCCACGTCGATGGGATCACCTGCGAGACCATGGTCCCGCATTTCGAGGCGTGTGAGGCGGTCGCTCGGGTGTCCCCGCTGCGCGCCCCTGCGCCACCCAGCTCCCTGAGGCTCCAGGAAGGCGCGAACAGGCTGGGCTGGCGCTGCGCCGAGGTGCCGCGCCTGGTCACCTACGACGACAAGCCGTCCGGCAAGAAGCAGTCCATGAGCGCAACGTTTCTGCCGCGCTTCCTGGCCGCCGGCGGCGGGTTGATGCCGGACACGCGGGTACACCGCCTTCGCCGGATCGGGGGACGATGGTCCATTTCAGGCACCCGGCGTGGGCGAACGCTGGACATCGAAGCGGACACGATATTTGTCGCGGGTGGCGCGATCCGTACGCCGGCATTGCTGAAGCGCAGCGGCATTCGACGCCACGTCGGCGGGTCACTGCGATTTCACCCGATGGTCAAGGTCGTCGCCCAGTTTCCGGAGGAAATCAATCTGCCGGGCATGCCAGACCCGGTGCACTCCGTCAAGGAGTTCGAGCCGCGATTCAGCATGGGCTGTTCAATCAGCGCCCCTCCGCTATTGGCGTTGACGATGGCCGAACACCCGGATCACATGACGGAGGTCGATCGCCACTGGCGTCACATGGCTCTCTACTACGTCCAGTCGACGGGCGGCATCGGCAGCGTTCACAATGTGCCCGGATTCCGCGACCCGCTGGTGAGGGTCCAGTTCTCGAGGTCGGACATGGCCGAACTCGCCGAGGGCCTCAAGCGGCTCTGCGAATGCTTGTTCGCGGCGGGGGCCGTGACCATCTACCCGGGCATCAGCGGCGGCGTGGTCCTCCGTACGACCGGTGGCGTGCGCGGTCTTCCTGACACCCTGCGCGGCAATCGCGCGACGCTGTCAGCGTTGCATCTGTTCGCGACCTGCCCGATGGGTGAGCGTGGCGACCGCTGCGCGGTGGATTCGTTTGGCAAAGTGCATGGCGTCGACGACCTCTACCTCGCCGACGCGTCGCTGCTGCCGAGTCCGACCGTGGTCAACCCGCAGGGGTCGGTGATGGCCATCGCGCACCGCAACGCTCTGCATTTCCTGGAACGAGCGGCCCACGGAGCGGCGAAGCCCCGCTCGTCCGACGGCCGAACTCTAATCGCGCGGAGCAACCTGTGAGACATCTGGTCACCGGCGGGTCCGGCTTTATCGGCCACATGGTCGCCCGGCGGCTGCGTGACCGCGGCGAAGAGGTGCGCGTACTGGATATCTGGGATGATCCGAACCGACCCAAGGAGGTTCGGTACTTCGAAGCCAGCGTGACCGACCGCAACAAGGTCAGCGAAGCAATGAACGGTGTCGACGTCGTCCATCACAATGCCGCCCTCGTTGCCCAGAGCGATGCCGGCAAAGACTACTGGGCCGTCAATGTCGAAGGCTCGCGGGTCACCGCCGAGGAGGCCGCCAAGGCCGGTGTGCAGGCGTTCATCCATACCTCGTCGACGGCCGTGTTCGGCATCCCCCCAGACGACGGCCCGATCACCAGCGACACGCCAACCGTGCCGGTCGAACCCTATGGCCGATCGAAGCTCGCCGGGGAGCGCATCACGGAACACATCTGCCGGACGCACGGTATTCCACTCATCACGATTCGCCCCCGGGCCACGCTCGGAGCCGGCCGGCTGGGCATCTTCCAGATCCTCTTCGAATGGATCAAGGAGAACCGCAACGTCTATGTGATCGGTCACGGTCACATCAAATTTCAGTTCGTCCATGCCCTGGATTTGATGGACTTCTACATGCTCGCGCTCGATGCCGGCAAGACCGGCACCTACAACGTCGGCACCGACCGGTTCGGTACGCTGCGGGGCGACCTTGAAGCGCTGATACGGCATGCCGATTCGAGGTCGCGGGTCAGAAGCCTTCCCGAGGGGCTCGCCATCAACAGCTTGAGGGCCCTGTATTGGCTGCGGGTGTCGCCGCTGGTGCCCTGGCATTTCCTGACCTACCACAAGCCCTGCTATTTCGACACGCAGCCCCTGCTCGACTTAGGCTGGCGACCCAAGTATTCGAATGTCGATCTGTTGAAGGAAAGCTACGACTGGTTCGTCAACGATGCGGGACAAGCGGGGACGGGCCAGTCCCCTCATCGCGCGCCTCTACATCAGGGCGCGCTCTGGCTGCTCAAGAAGCTGTCGTAGTAGCGGCTAGAAACCGAACAGTTTCGCCATCACCTTGAGCGCCATGTCGACGCCCAATAGACGGTTGGCCCAGTGGGCCTTGGCGGCGTTCGTGCCGACGATATAGCGCACGGGAGGACGCGCCACCCGGATGGCCTTGACGATGGCGTTGACGACCTCCTCAGGGTCGATGCCGAGGGCGCTATCCGTCGCGTTGAGGACCCGCGCGTAGCCATCGTCGAGATAGGGCACGCCCCGCGGCGTGTAGTCGTTGCCTGTTTCGTTGAAGCCCGTGTTGACGTTGCCGGGCTGAATCAGCACCGGCCGGATCCGCCGGTAGGACGCCTCGATGGACAGTGCCTCGTAGATTCGCTCGAGACCTGCCTTCGAGGCGGCATACACACCCTCCATCGGAATACCGATTCCCGCCGACACCGAGCTCAACCCGACGATTCGGCCGCCATCGCGGATGAGTGGCAACACGTCTCGCACCAGCTTGATATGCGATGTGAGATTGACGTCGAGCACGCGGTCGATCAGCTGGTCTGGTACGAACTCGATGGGGTACGTATGGTGGACCCCGGCCGAGATGACCACGGCATCAAGCGCGCCGACGGTGTCAGCGACGGTCCGGAGCGCGTCGGCCACCGACTGGCGGACGACCATGTCCATCGCCACCGTCACCACATCGCCGTGTGCGGATGCGAGCGCTGCGAGCGCCGCCACGTCCCGGTCGGCGACCACCACCCGGTTGCCACCGGCCACCAGTCGACGTGTCGCAAGCCTGCCGATGCCGTTGGCACCGCCCACAATCAGGATATTCACTCGGTTGGGCCCAGTTGATCAGCGCATGCCATGGAGGGCGTCGTCCGGATGACTGCGGGTTCGCGCCTCAGCGGCGACCGTCGCTGCTGATGCGGTACAGCTTCGTCTGGGTACGGAGCAACACACTGCCCCGCACGACCGCAGGTGTGGCGAGTGCCATTTCGTTGAGCGAGTTGGTATGCAGCAGTTCGAACTCGGGCCCGGCACGGATGACGAACGTATCCCCATCCTCGCTCATGAGAAAGATCCGATCGTTGTAGGCCCACGGCGATGCGGTGAATCCGGACCCCGGCTTGATCCGGGTCCGGCCGTAGACCTCCCGGCCCGTCCGGGCGTCGTGATTCAACAGGAAGCCGCGGTCCAGCAGGGTGTAGTAGTAGCCGTCGTAGACCAGCGCGGAGGTGTTGTAGGTCCCCAGCATCGGCTGATACCAGACGATAAAGTCGTTGCCGTTCTGGCCAGGGCTCAACGAGATGTCTCCCGACGCGCCGGGTCGAATCGCGTAGACCGGCCTGGGCATGCCGCCCGGATACCCGGAACTGATGTAGACCAGCCCGTCTCGGGCGAACGGCGTCGGCACGACGTTGACGGTCATGCCGCCCAGCTCCCACAGGAGACGGCCATCGAGGTCGTAGGAGCGCACCCGCCGCAGGCCGGCGGTCACGACCTCGGTACGCAGGTCGTTCTCCCACACGAAGGGCGTGGCCCAGTTCTCCACCTCGTCCCGCTCGACTCGCCAGATCTGATCACCCGTGGCGGCGTCCAGAGCCACGAGAAATGACCCGCTGGTGTTGTCGTTGACCACATACAGCCGCCCGTCGTGGAGGGCTGGCGACGCGGCGGTGCCGAAGCGCTGGCGGCCGTTGAAGACACCAAGCTCGCGTCGCCACGCCACCTCACCGGTCAGGTCGAGGGCCACCACGAGCCCGATCGTGCCGAAGTAGACATACACGCGATCGCCGTCGGTCACCGGGGTCTCCGAGGCGAAACTGTTTTTGAGATGCCGCTCGATCTCGGGGACGGCCACCGCGACCTCGCGAACCCACCGGACCGCACCGGTCTCGAAGTCGAGGTCATAGACCAGCCACCGATGACTCGCCGTCGACCTGGTGGCGCCGCTGGCGGCGCCCGGGTCGTACAGCCCACGGACGGGCTGGCGTTCCTCCCCAGCACTGACCGAGGTGGTCAGGAAGACGTGTTCGTCCCAGACCACCGGCGAACTCCAGCCGAGACCAGGGACATCTGCCTTCCAGACGACGTTGGTTGTCTCGCTCCAGGCGTCGGGCAGCCGCGGATCGTCGGACACCGCGCCGTCATCGGGTCCGCGGAACTTCGCCCACTGCGCCCACTGCGCCCACTGCGCCTGCGGAGCCTCCGTCGGCCGATCGGCAGGCTGACCGGACACGGGGGTCGGCATCGCGCCGACGACCAGCAGCAGCGTGCTCACCATGCACATCGTCGTCGTGGAACCCATGTCCGCCCCTCTTGCGCGTGGCGACACCGGCGGAAATGCGCCAGCGCCCCGTGTCTGCGACGCTATCGTATCGGGTGAGGTCGACCGACGCTAGTGCACCGCCGTCGAGATCCGAGGGCAGGCTGGACGTGTTCCGATCCCGGGCGATCCTCTCAGACCCCGGAGGTTGGTACGTACGCCGGCTGGGCCACACCGTCGGCCCTCACCCGCCAGGGGGTCCACAGCAGCAGGAGCGACTCGATATCGAGGTCGCTCTTGCGCGGTGCCACCTTGACCTCCGTCACCGACAACGCCTCCGCGTCGACCGCGCCGCGCAGCGCCTCGAGCTCGCCTTGAAACGCTGCTTCTAGCTCAGCCAGCCGCTCCCGCAGCGTCTCCACCCGTTCGCCCGCCCGCGCGATATCGCCATGCTCCTGGGCGGCCAGCCCAGCGCCCCGCATCGCTGTCGCGGCGCGCCCGACCGTCCCGACAGACGCCAGCTTGCGCCCGAACAGGGCACCGACCACGGTCGCGCCGAACGAAATGGCGGTCTGCACCTTCTTCTGCGTGTACTGCGACTGCTCCATGTCGACCCGGTGTTCCGCCTGCGTGACCTGATCCTGCAGACGCGTCAGCTTCGGCGCGTATTTCTGCCGTAACGCCTGGACCCGCAGGTTACGGTCCTCACGCAGCGCGTCTCCCAGCCGCCCCCGGAAGGCCCCGGCACTCTCACCAAGCTGGGACACCAGCTTCGGGCTCCCGCACCGCCACAACGTGAGGGGACGATTGCGATACAGATGCGTCGCCAGCATCTTGCGCCACCGCTGGTAGGTCTTGGCATTCTGGGCGGCCGGCGGGATCGGGGCGAATCCGGCGTGAGGCTCGGGTTCGTCGTCGAATGCCAACGCCGCGCCACGCGGCGTCTCGAGGGCCTCTGCCCAGGGCGACCCGGATGCCGCCTCCGGCAGCGGCGCCAGGGTTACGACCCGCGTCCACTCGTCCACCCCGACGGTCGGCTCGCTGTAGTGCAGCATCGCCACCGCCCCCAGGCCGGCCCGATACCCCAGCTGCTCGCCGGGACCGGCCGGATGCGTCACCGGGAGGAACCGCTCCACGACCTCAGCGGGTACCGCGGGACGCACCGACGGCGTCGGTGCCGCGGCGGCGGACGATACCGCCGGAACCGTGTCCGGGACGGGCGAGGGCGCGTCCGGGGCCGGCGGGGCGCCGCTGAGGCGCTTGATTTGATCGCGCGTCAGCGGGCCGCTGAGATACGACAACGTCCACCGGGTTTGGAAGATGACAGGTGCGTCTTCGTGCACGTTGTTCATCAGAAACACGCGGCTGCCCAGCCCGGCCAGCAGCCGCTCCATGCGAGACCGGTCGAAGGTGGCTCCGGCCTGGGCAGAAGCCCCCTCCAGGCCCTCGATGACCCGTGCCTTGTCGCGTTCGGTCTGGAGACGCCCCAGGAACCAGGTGCCCGCGTTCGAGAGCCCCTTGTAGTCGAGGTCCACGGGGTTCTGCGTGGCGAGCACCAGCCCCAACCCCTGCGCTCTGGCCTGCTTCAGCAAGGTCAGCAGCGGACGTTTCGAGGGTGGCTCGGCGACGGGCGGCATGTAGCCCAGGATTTCGTCCATGTAGAGCAGCGCGCGCAGGCTCCGGCTGCCCGGCTGGGCTCGAACCCACGACACAATCTCGTTCAACAGCGACGTCACCACGAACATCCGCTCGGCATCGGACAGGTGGGCAATCGACACGATCGACACTCGGGGCCGCCCGTCCGCCGTATAGAGCAGTCGCCCGATATCGAGCGGCGCGCCCTCCGTCCACACCTCGAACCCCGGCGACGCAATCAGGTTGTTCACCGCCATCGCCAGGCCAAGCCGGTCGGCGGCCGGGAACACCGACTCCAGATCCATGACGCCCACGCGCTCGAAGCCCGGTTTCTGGATCTGGTGAATGAGCGCCGGCAGGTCCACGTCGCGCCCCTCTCTCCAAGCCCGATCCAGCAGGGTGCCGAGGAGGATCTGCTCGCGACTGGCGATCGGATCGGCGTCGATGCGCAGCAGGCCAAGCAGACCGGACACCGTCGCCTGCACACGGTCTCGGCGGAGCTCGTCGTCCGCCATCGCGGTGGCGGCGGGCGCCGCCATGGATCGCAAGATGGAGAGCGGCGCGCCGGCCCGGCTGCCAGGGGTATAGATCGTGCGATCCACCGCGGCCGCGAACCGTCCGATGCGTTCCGCGTCCTGCCCGGTGCGCGCCAATCCGTTGCGCCACAGGTCGGCAGTCCAGCGAGCCTGGGCCTCCGGAGTCCGTCCGCGCCGCGCCGCCTCCGCTTCGTCGATCCAGGGCCTGAACTGTGCCGGCGTCAGCTCGGGAAACGTGAGGAGGAGATTTCCGAGGTCGCCCTTCGGGTCGATCGCGATGGTCGGGATCCCGTCGATGGCGGCCTCCTCGATGAGCGTGACCCCCAGACCGGTCTTGCCGCTCCCGGTCATACCGACGCACACTGCATGCGTCGTCAGGTCGCCCGCGTCATAGAGAATCGGGTCGGTGCCGGTCACGCCCGAATCGAGATCGTGCCGGTGCCCCAGAAAAAACGACCCGAGTTGTTCGTAGTCCTTCATGCGGCCTCCAGTCGCCATCAGCGCCGGCGCCGCGACGCCCAGGGGGCGACGCTCGGCAGGCGCTCGGCAATCTAGTCTATTCTTCACCGGAGCCTCGTCGGCCGCCTCGATCTCAAGGTCGGCAGCAGGCGCGCCCGCGGCATGTTCCATCGGCCGCCGCATTGACTAGAGGACCCGCGTGCGTCACCTGGCGATCCGCCTTCTGTTCGTCCCGTCGCTGATCTACAACCTGCTGCTGGCCCGCCTGGTGCCGAACCGGCGCTGGTGGGACCAGGTCGAGGACCATATCCTCCTGGGCGCGCTGCCGTTGCCCTGGCTGGTCGATGACATGGCCGCCGCCGGTGTTCGAGCGGTGGTCAACACCTGTGTCGAATACGGCGGCCCAATCAAGGGCTACGCCCGTCACGGCATCGAGCAGCTTTGCACACCGACGCTGGACTTCACGCCGCCGACGCTGGAGGACGTCGAGCGTGCCGTCGCGTTCGTCGAAACCCATCGAGACCGCGGTGAGACGGTCTACATCCACTGCAAGGCCGGCCGCGGCCGAAGCGCCACCGTCGCGCTCTGCTGGCTGGTGGCACACCGCGGCATGACGCCCGAGCAAGCGCAGGCGCACCTCGAAACGGTGCGCCCGCATGTCAATCGCACGCTCTGGAAGCGCGAGGTCGTGCAGCAGTTTGCCCGCGCGCACGCCCGGCCGGGCGCTTCGACGCCGGAAACCCGGAATCACCCGAGCGCCAGCCAGTAACATGGGGGCCGTGCGCGTATCGAGAGGCACCGCCATCGGTCTGACCGCGATCCTCGTCGCTGCGTGCGGCATCGGCATGACCGCCGTCGCGGCCGCACGACACGGCCTCGCGGCGCGCTACTACCCAAACCCTGTGTGGACCGGCGTCCCGGTGGCGTCTGGCCTGGACGATCGGATCGCGACGGATGTGGTCGAGGGGCGGATGGCCGCCATCGGTGGCGCTGGCTTCAGCGCCAGATGGCAAGGGTTTCTCCGGGTGGACCACCCAGCGGAGTACCGCTTCACGGTCGTCTCGGACGATGTCGCCTGGTTGTATCTGGACGGACGCCTCCGGGTGAACGACGGTCTGCGCGGCCCATCCCGCCAGACGGCAATCGTGCCCCTCGCGGCCGGTCCACACCCCATCGAGGTGGCGTTCTTCACCCACGGCGGAGACTACGATCTGGCGCTGCTCTGGGCCGAAGGGTCCGGCCCCGCGGAGCCGGTCGCCGCCGACCGGCTGTTTCCCACGCGCGGAACCTCGCTCGCCTACGATGCGCTGTGGGGAGAGGCGTATCTGTGGCCCCTGACCGGCTCGCTGTTCATATTCGCCGCCCTCTGCTGGTGGCCGCTGCGCCAGGTGGCGCGGCACTGTCACGAGCGCGCTGACGAGCCTGATGCCAACCGGGTCCTGTGGGGGCTGCTGGCCATCGGCTTTCTCCTGAGTGTGGTCGCCATCGGCTGGGGGCTTCCGCAGCCGATCACGTGGGCCGCCGACGAGGTGCACCCGATCGACGTCACAGACGCCGTGGCCCAGCGCTTCTCAGGCGGCTGGACCCTGAAGTACCCGCCGATGCAGCTCTACCTGCTGGCCATCCTGTATGCACCGTTCTTCGTCGCCGAATCGTTCGGGATGGTGGATCTCACTGCGGTCGGGACACACGCAGCGCTCTTTGTGCTGGCCCGTGGGATGAGTGTGGCGATGGCGGTGGGCACGGTCTATGTCGTGTATCTCTGTGGGTTGCAGCTCTATCGGAGTCGGAGTGCCGGGCTGGGGGCGGCCGCGCTGGTGGCGGCCATGCCGCCGTTCGTCTACTACGCCAAGATGGCCAACGTGGACGTGCCCTATCTGTTCTGGTTCGCGTTGTCACTGCTGTTCTACATCCGCATCGTGCAGACCGATCGCACCGGAGACTACATCCGGTTCGCGTTCACCGCGGCGCTCGCCATCTGCACCAAGGACCAGGCGTATGGGCACTACGTGCTCCCGGTCGTGCACCTGATATGGCTGCGCGCTCGGCGAGGGACCGCGGAGGGCGCGTGGGCACGGGTCGGGGCGCTCTGGTCGGACCGCCGGCTACAGAGCGCCGCGGTGACCGGCGTCACCGTGCTCGTGCTGGGCTACAACCTGGCGTTCAACTGGACCGGATTCCTCGAGCACGTCGCCGTACTGGTCGGACCAGTCAGCGAAATATCTCGCATGTTCGAGGCGACCCCGGCCGGACATCTCGCGATGGCCTGGGAGGCGGTTCGAGTGCTGGCGTTGTGTCTTGGACCGCCCGGGCTCCTGGTCTGCGTCGTCGGCCTGGTCGCCAGCGTACGCGCCGCGAGTCAGGCGGACCTATTTCTGTTGTTGCCGGCGCTGTCCTTTTACCTGACGGTCATCAGCGTGGTCATGTATCACTACGACCGATTTTTCCTCGGGATCTGCTTCATCCTCGCGCTGTTCGGGGGAAAGGCGCTGACCGCCGCGTTGGCTCCGGGCCGCTGGCTCGGCTGGCGCCGGGCGGCCGTGGCTGGGCTGTTCGGGTACCTGTTGCTCTCGGCGGTCACCGTCGACGTGGTGATGGCCAGCGACTCACGCTATGCGGTGGAGCGCTGGCTCTCCGAGCGCGCCCACGCCCGCGGGCGCGTCGGCATGGCCGGCATGGCCATCTACCTGCCCCGGGTCGATCCGGCGCGGGCACTGACGGTCCGGGAATCGTGGGTCGACGTCGACAGGCTGCAACCGCGATTCATCGTGGTCAACCGAGGTTACAGCTGCCGCGCAGAGCCGGGCAGTTCAGCGGCCGACTTCTACGCAGGCTTGCGCGACGGGTCGAGAGGATATCGCCTCTCCCTGGCCCACCGGTCGACGCCGGCTTGGCCGGTCGTCGGCCCCGACCGCGTGTGGCGGAGCGCCTGCGAGGATCCCTTTTCGGGGCTGGCCAAGATCAACCCGGAGATTCAGGTGTTCGAGCGTGTCGGGGGCTGAGGGCGCCACCCTGAGGTTGAGGATGCGGGCAACCGGGCATTCCGCGACCGAAATCAGGGATGCAAAACGCTGTGGTATCGTGGCCAAGGTCAGGTCCACGCCCCGGTTCGCCGGCAGCCCCTTGATGAAATCCGAGCCAGACACGGCGCATGCAGGACCGGACGAGCTGCCGCACCGGCTCATTCGGCTAGGGGTGCCCGCGGCACTGTTCGTCGGTTTGACCCTGCTCCGGACCCACGGTATCACGCGTAGTTTCTGGATGTTCGACGACCAGATTCGCTACTGGGACACCGCACTCCTTCCATTCACGGACCTGCCGTGGCTCGGCCCGCAGACCCACCACGGTGGCCATGCATTGGGACCGGGGTTCTACTGGGTTCTGTGGATTATCCGCGTGATGCTGGGGCCATGGTTCGACAACCTGCCGCACGCCGGCGCCATTGGCCAGGTGCTGCTGGCCTCAGCGGCCGACACCGTCCTGCTCGTCGCCTTGTGGAGGAGGACCCGCTCGGTCTGGCTGGCCCTCGCCACCGTGATTCTGATAGCGACCGCACCGTTCGACCTGGCCCTCTCTGCGACCATCTGGAATCCGATCATGGCGGCGGTGGCCATCAAGACCGCGACGGCACTGGTCCTGCTCGGGTGGCCAGAACACTCGCTCGGTCACGCCGGGGCCACCGCCGCGGTGGCCTGGATTGCCATGCATTGCAACCTGCCGGCGATCTTTCCTATCGTCGGCATCTTCGCCGCCATCGTGCTCCCGCCACTGCTCAACCGGAACTACCGCGACAGCGCCCGGCGCGCCGCGATGATCGTGCTGGTGGTGACAATCCTTCAGATTCCGTATTCCGCGCAGCAGATCTGGCGCGATCCGGGAGGCGGTGGCGCTGGTGTGTCGGCGATCACCGAGAGTCTCGACCAAGTACTCTGGGGACCGGAGCCACTGCGTCTGACAGAGAGCGCGGCATCCCTGGCCCATGCCGTCAACCGCATCCAGGTGGATCCATGGCAGGCCAGCTGGATTGGCTGGGTCCTCGCCGCCTGTGGCGTGCTTGTCGTCGTGCGCCACCGGCGTGACGTCCCCCTGCTCGCGATCACCGTCCTGCCGCTACTCGCGGCACTGGTCGGGTACGCCCTGTGGCTCAGGGACTACGACGACTATTACTATCTGTCGGTCATGCCCGCCGCGGTCCTCACGTTCCAGTTTGGCCTCACGGCCCTGGCCCCCGCCCGGGCGGCCCGCGGGGTGACGATCGCCCTGGCGGTGGTTGTCGTGGCGTTGCTGCCGGCTCGGGCGCGCCAGTCGACGACCATTCACCGCATGCCCGAGTACGGGCCACTGGTGGAAGGCTCCAGGCAAATCCTGAAACGCAACGTCGCGGTGCGAGAAATTCGAGCCGATTTCCTGCCGCTTGGCAGCGACTCGGAGTTTCTGTTTCGAGCCATGGGTGGCCAGCTTGATCCCACCGCCGACTGGGTGGCGCGCGTTGAGGCCAGCGGACTGGTCTCCTACGACCAGGTGTCGCCGGGACGATCGGGCACATGACGAGTCGCGAAAGGGAGACCGACTCACGAGCGCCGACGTGGCGGGACTATGTGGCGCTGGCGCGGCCCGACCATTGGGTGAAGCACATCCTGATCGTGCCCGGCATGGTCCTGGCCTCGATGTTCCGCCCGGAGCGCCTGCCCGACCAGCTGGCGGACATCGCGGTGGGCCTGCTCAGCGCGGCGGCCATCGCGTCGGCCAACTATGTGCTGAACGAGTGGCTGGATCGCTCGTTCGACGCGCACAACCCGCGGAAAGCCAGCCGACCGGCGGTGCAGAAACGGCTCTCCGTCGGCGTGGTCTCGGCTGAATACGTCGCACTCGCGGTGGGCGGCTTGGTGTTGGCGGCGGCACTGTCGCCACTGTTTCTTCTCGTCTCAGCCGTATTCCTCCTGAGCGGGCTCCTCTACAACGTACCGCCGATACGCACCAAGGATGTCGCGTTTCTCGATGTGTTCAGCGAGTCGGTCAACAGCCCGATCCGCCTGACGCTCGGGTGGGCGATGGTCTCGTCGACGACGATCCCGCCGAGCAGTCTCCTGCTCGCGTACTGGATGGGCGGCGGATTCCTCATGGCGCTCAAGCGCCTGGCCGAGTACCGCGCCGCGCGAGACGCCGGCTAGGTCGAGTCCCTGGCGCGCTACCGTCGGTCGTTCGGCCCGTATCGCGAAGACACGTTGCTGCTATCGGGGTTCCTGTATTCACAGCTGGCGGCGTTCTTCCTCGCGGTATTTCTCATCAAGTACCGGGTGGAGTATTTGTTGGCACTCCCCCTCTTCGCAGCGCTGTTCACGACGTATCTGCGAATCGCGCTGAAGCCATCCTCATCGGCGATGGCCCCTGAAGGCCTGTTCAGGGAGCGCGGACTCATCGTCCTCGTCGTGGGGCTAGCGTTGGCGCTGGTGGTCCTGTCGGGCCTGGACCTGCCCATGCTGGAGGTCTTCAGCAGCCCGTTCTACATCGAGGTCTTCCGCGAGTAGCGGCTACGGGCGCTGATCCGTCGCGCGGTAGCGCCCGCGCCAGTCGTCCACGCGGAGCCGGACCAGATCGGCGAGCATCCGCGCTGAATCGCGCGCCGGGTGCACCCGGCTGAGCGGATCATTCACCCAGGTGACCGGCACTTCGACCACCCGGAATCCGAGTTTCCGGGCGATCCAGAGCAGCTCCACATCGAATGAGAATCCTGCTAACCGCTGCCGCCCAAAGATCTGGTCCGCCGCCTCACCGCGAAGACACTTGAAACCACATTGCGTATCGCGGATACCGGGCACCGCCAGCCGACGCACCACCTGATTGAAGATGCGGCCCATGGACTGGCGCCACCACGCTTGCCGCACGCGCACATCGGATGCGGGCAGCGCGCGCGAGCCGATCGCGATGTCCACGCCATCGTCCAGCGCGGCGATGAGCCGATCGACCTCCTCAATGGGGGTGGAGAGATCCGCGTCCGAGAACAGACGATAGCGGCCGCGAGCGGCCAGCATTCCGCGCCGCACCGCATACCCCTTTCCCCGATTGGGCTGGTGATGAAGGACGACCAGCGCCGGCCACTCGAGACCCACTCCTCGCGCGAGCTCGAGTGTCCCGTCACCGCCGCCATCGACCACCACGATCACCTCGCTGGTGAAGCGACGGCTGTCGAGAAAGCGTCGTATCGCGTCCAGGGTGGGGCCCAGCCGCGCCGCCTCCTCGTAGGCGGGCACGACGACGCTCAGGTAGACCCCGTCGTCGGTCATGGTCGGCGATCCGCAGCGTACGCAGTGCGCATGAAGCGCCACATCATCTCATGCTCGTCAGCCAAAATTGCGACGGTAGGCGGGCGCACACTACAATCGCGGACCATCGCCAAAGGAGTGCCCAATGGTGTGTCCTGCCCTGCTCCGGCGCCTGACCCCCTTCGTGACCCTGGCCGTGCTGTGCGGCGCGCCGGGGGTCAGCGCACAGTCGGGCTCCAACACGATGCACAACCCTTACCGCATGCTGGAAGGGTGGGCCACCCACCTCGCGCCGTGATGCAACGAGACTTCTCTTCCCTGACCCGCGGCGGA
>SXGT01520305.1_pt1 | contig 20341 bp, 15 predicted proteins | sample 3176221 | NCBI WGS metagenome assembly SXGT01 (sample SAMN11356862, study PRJNA531348) | freshwater metagenome | isolation source: freshwater sample F1-120 | place: China: Fuxian Lake, Yuxi | collected 2017-12-25
GCCGGCGCGGATCGCGCTCGCCGCCCTCGACGCCAAGCGCGGGCGCCCCGAGGCCGCGCTCGCTTCGTTGGTCCCGCTCTGCGCCGCGCTCGACCCCGACTTCGAGGCCGCGTCGGCAGGCGGCGCCGAGCCGGCCCTCGCGGACCCTGCGGCCGAGCCGACCAACGAGCGCCTGGCGTCCGAGGCACACCGCCAACGCGGCAACGCCCTGATCCGCCTCCAGCGGCTCGCTGAGGCAGAGGACGCGCTCTCGCGAGCTCGCGAGCTGGCCGAGGACGCCGCGGATCTCGGCCTGGAGCTCGACGCGCTCAACGGGCTGGGCGCTGCCCGCTACTACGCCGGCCACCTCGACGACGCACGCCGCGACTTCGACGCCGCCCTCGAGCTGGCGCGGCGCGGCCGCTTCCTCCAGCACGAAGCGCTGATCCTGAACAACCTCGGGGAGATCCAGCTCGCGCTCGGAGACGTCCGGGCCGCGGACGAGACCCTGGACCGCGCGCTCCAGCTGTGGCGCGGGCTGGGCTCGGACGAGGGGATCGCAGACTCCGCGCGCCTCGCGTCACGGGTCTCCGAGCTGCTGCACCGCACGAACGCCGCGGCGCTGGCGCGCGAGGCGGTCCACGCCGCGCGAAGGACCGGGGCCGGGCCGGTCGTCGCGGCGGCCGAGGCACAGCTCGAGGCGGTGCTCAACGCACCCACCGAGGGCTGAGCCTGGGCCCCTCTAGGGCGTCAGCCCGTCACTCAGCGCCTTGGGCACCCCGACCGCCTCGGCGTCCGACGCCGTGACCACATCCTGGCTGTTCTCACTGTAGGTGTTGTGGCCAACCACCAGCGCGCTGCCGCCCTTCGGGTGCTGCAGGATAATCGCCACCGGGTGCTTGGTGAGGGAGTTGCCGCTCACGTTCACGTCCGCCGCTGCCACGCCGTCGGCCAGCACGCCGAGGCGGGCGTTGCCCTCGATGGCGTTGGACTCCACGCGCGCCTTGGCCCCGGCCACGAGGATCACGCCGTCGGCCACCTCAATCTGAGCGAGCCCGTCGAACGCCGTGCGCTCCGACGTGCCGAGCACTGACGAGTCCACAAGGTGCAGGGAAGCCCCCAGCGTAGCGGCCACCCCCACCAGCCCGTTGTCGGCCACGCTGCAGCCCGACACCTTCACACCCTCGGCGTCTCCTGCGCCCGCACCCTTCTGCAGCCAGATACCGCCGCCGTCGTTCCCGGTGACCACCGCGTCCTCGAGCACAGCGCTCGACGCGCCGTCGACCAGCACGCCCACGCCCGCGGAGCCCGCCACCGTCACGCCGTCCTCCAGGCGCAGCGAGGCGCCGACCCCGCCCTTCTCGGTGGCCACCACGCCGTAGGCCACGCCCTCCGGGCTCTCCACCGTGCCTGTGATCGCGGTGCGCTTCAGGATGATCCCGCGGCCGCCGTAGACCGACACGCCCGCGCCCACGTTGGCCACCAGCTCCGAGTCCTGAAGTATGATCCCCACCTCGCCGCCGACTACGACGAAGCCGCCCGCGGCGTTGCCCTCGAGCAGCGAGCCCTCCACAGCGCCCGAGGCGCCCTCGAAGTAGACCCCGGCGCCCGCCGAACCGAGGAGGGCGGAGCGTCGCACCGTGAGCTGGGCGCCAGCGCGAGCAACGGCGGCCGAGCCGAACGCGCCGCCTACCGCTGCGGTGCCCTCCACCCGACAGTCGGTGACTGTGGCGGAGCCGCTCAACACCTCTACCCCCGCCCGGTGCGCGCCCTCGATGCGTAGGCCCACCAGCTCCACACCAGCCGCCTTGACGGTGACCGCGGCCGTGTCTGGCGCCGGCGACTTCAGGATGATCCCGAGGGCGTCGGGCGCGGGCACCTGCAGGATGATCCCCGCCGCGTCGGGCGCAGGCACCTTCAAGATGATGCCGCGCGACGCGTCCACGGCGCCGACGAGCCGCACGGGTCTATCCAGCGCGAGCGCCTCCGCGTAGGTGCCCGGCGCCACCGCGACGGTGGCGCCCTCCGCGGCCACGGCCAGCGCCGCTCCCAGCGTGTTGAACGGGCGCTTGCGCGAGCCGTCGGCGCCCTCAGCGGGGCACGACGCGGCCACGTAGAGCGCCGCTTCGCCTTCGGGCCAGCCCGACACCTCGCAGCCGCCCTCCGCCGTGGACTCCGACTCGCCAGCCGCGCAGCCGAGCGCAACGGCCGCCAGCAGTATCCCCCTCGCCTGACGCATGGCTCCCCCCTTCTCTCCCGCCTCGCGAGACGTCGTCCGTGACGGAACGCTGGCGGGAGGGTCGTGCGCTGTCAAGCGATCGCACGGTGACCTGTGGTTTTGCTCAGGGGTGCGCCGAGTGACTGTCACATACTGTAAGCGTGCACGCCCGAGACGGTCATCTGGCGGCCAGCAGAACCTAACTTCAAACACTTACGCAGCGCCCGACCTAGGTATGGCCCTTGCCATGGGGCTGAGCATGACCCCACGCCAAACAGACGATCTCCTGGCTCCATCCCTCGAGTTCATCGGCGCCGTGATCCGGCTCCTAGACGCGCTGCCCGTCCACGCGGTTCTGGTCCATCGGACGAGTGGGGAAGCGCGGGTGGTCCACGCCAACACGTCGGACGAACCGCCGGGCCGTAGCCAGCCGCCGCAGCAACGGATCGCGTTCCTGCCGGGCTACGAGCTCCTCATCGGTGCGGCGCGTACCGTCCCGGCAGGCGCGGCTCAAGCTCCCCTCACGTCCAGTCCCCCCGGGCTCGCCGAGCGCCTGAGCGAGCGGGGCCGCGCGTGGCACCTCACGGACCGGCAGCGGCGGGCGCTCGCTGCCGTCGTTCAGGGCGCTACGAACAAGGACATCGCCCACGAGCTGGGGGTCTCGGTGTCGATGGTGGAGCAGCACCTTCGCTCCATATACCGCAAGGCGGGCGTCGATCAGCGCTGCGGTCTCCTGGCCGCGTTCTGGCGCGTTTCGGGCTGAGCGGCGGGCGGCCGCGACCCCCTTGCGAGACGGCTATCATTGAGGATCACTTAAAATCGGCGTACTATTCCACGCCATGATCTCGCGAGCGCTCGCGCCAAGCCACGCCAGCAGCTTCTTCCTCCTTGGCCAACGAGGCACAGGGAAGTCTACGTTCCTCCGCGAGCGCTTCGCCGCCGGCAGCGAGTGCCTCTGGGTCGATCTGCTCGACGTCGACACGGAGACGCGCCTCATGCGACGCCCCACGGCGCTCGCGGACCAGCTCGAGGCCTTTCGCCGGGACCACCCCACGGCGCGCTGGGTGGTGATCGACGGGATCCAGAAGGTGCCGAGCCTGCTGGATGTGGTGCATCGGGAGATCGAGCGTGGCCACTTCCTGTTCGCCCTCACGGGCTCCAGCGCGCGGCGGCTCCGCCGCGGCGGCCCCAACCTCCTCGCCGGCCGTGCGTTCACCTACCATCTGTTTCCGCTCACGCATCGAGAGCTCGCCGGCGCAATGCCGCTCGAAGACATGATGCGCTTCGGCACCCTGCCGAGGCTCCTGCAACTCCCCGTTACTTCCGACCGCCAGGAATTCCTGCGTGCCTACGCCAATACCTATCTGCGCGAGGAGATCATCGCCGACCAGGCGGTGCGCAAGCTCCCGCCGTTCCGGGCATTCCTCGAAGTGGCCGCGCAGACGTCAGGCAGGATCGTCAACTACAGCGCAATCGCGCGCGACGTGGGCAGCGACCCAGTCACGGTGAAGTCCTACTTCGAGGTGCTGGTCGACACGCTGATCGGCTTCACACTCGAGCCCTGGCACGAGTCGGTCCGCCGGCGCCAGCGCACCGCCCCCAAGTTCTACCTGGCGGATCTTGGCGTTCGCGCGGCCCTGGCCCGGCGCCTCGAGCTGCCCGTCGTGCCGCGCACCTACGAGTTCGGCGAGGCCTTTGAGCACCTCGTGATCGCCGACGTCATCCGCCTCGCCAGCTACGGCCGGCGCGACTGGACCTTCTCGTACCTCCGCACCAAGGACGACGCGGAGATCGACCTGATCATCGACCGCCCCGGCATGGCGCGCGCCTGCGTGGAGATCAAGTCGTCGGAGGTGGTCGACCCCATCGACGCGAGCCGCCTTGCCCGCCTCTCCGCGGACATCTCGAACGCCGAGCCCTTCCTGTTCTCGCTGGACCGGACGCCGCAGCGCATCGCGGGCGTCACCTGCCTGCACTGGACCGACGGCCTTACGGCGCTTGGGCTCTGACCAGGCGCGAGGGGCTCAGAGCCGGACGCGGCTCGGCACCACGAGCTCTGACGCCGAGTAGATGGGGACATCGCAGCCGTTCACCACACCCTCCAGCGCAAAGTGCTCGAGCGCGTCGCGCGTGACGAAGCCGAACGCGCACTGGGAGAGATGCCCACCCACGAGGCGCCCAGTTCCCAGGGCGCTGTGCAGCGACGCGCGGTCCGCTCCACGTGCCCAGAAACGCTTGAGGTTCCCGTCGGCGCCTTCGCTCACCAGGACCGCGTCGGCCACGCCATTCAGCGTGCCTTGGTCGACGTCGACGATCACGCCTTCGTACACTCCGTCGAGCCACAGGCCGTCCGCCACGAGAGTGGTCCCCGGCCCCTTCGCCCAGATACCGAGGCCCGTGGTCCCTTGAACGAGCGTGTCCTCGAGCACCAGCGACGCGGTGGTGCCGGCCAGGATGCCGAACCGGTAGGGGTGCTCCGAGCTCGGAGGCCCCCCCACGACCTGCAGACGCCTCACATTCAGCGTTGCCCCCAACTTGGCGTTGACGCCGATGTCGGCCATCCCTTCGAGCCGCACGTCCTCTGCGTCACACACCACGCGCCCCTCCAGCGACAGAGCGACGCCGGGCCGCAGGGGCGAGCGCCCTGTCCCGCGGATCGTCACGTGCCGCAGGGTGTACGTCGCGGTTGCGAGCGAAGGCGCGGTGAGCCGCAGCCCGTCGCCGGCGCCGCCGGCAATCGTCACGCGGGTCAGCTCGGAGCCAGGCCCCACGGTGACCAACGCTGGGTCCACCGCGCCGCTGGGCACAGGCGGACTCACCACGGTGTCCAGGATTGCGGTGGGGGCGTAGGACCGGACCTCCTCGACCACGCAGCCCTGAAGCAGTAGCGGTCCCCCTCCTCCAGGCGCTCGCTGACTGACGGCCTTCAGGCGTGAGTTCACCACCGCCATCGAGCGCGCCAGCACGTCGACGGTCTCCACGGCCGAGCCTCGGATGTCCACGTCCACCACGTTGAAACCACCGATTCCTCGCGGGCCCTCGATCACGGAGTCGTTCACGACGATCCGCTGGTCCTCCCCCGCAGTAACCACGGAGATCGACTCCAACGTCGGCGCTGGGAACGCCACGCCCGAGAGCCGGAGCTCGCCGTCGCCCACGGCCACCGCGTGAACACCCAGGGAAGCGATGCGCGAAGCGACGATGTCCAGAGTGGCGCGCATCACCTCGAACGGCTGCAACCCCGTACTGAAGAGCCGCTCCACGTGCACGGCGGCCCCGTCGCGCGCCGTCAGCACCCGCCGCCCCTCCAACGTGAGGTCCAGCACGTCAACGGCGGCCCCCACCACGTCCACCGTGGGCACGTCCTCCTCGACACCCTCCACGAGCGTCGCGCCCACGCCCTGGCCCTGAAGGACCAGCGGCTTGTCGATAACCACCCCACCCGTGAAGACGCCCGCGCGCAGTTGAAGCACGGCGCCAGCGGGCGCGAGCGCCACGGCCTCCGCCAGCCCCGGGCTCATCCCTGCCGCAACCTCGGCGTCGCTGTAGACCTCCAGCACCGCGGCGCCGCCGGCTGGGATCCAAGGGACGCGCACGGGGTCCACGCAACCGCGCGACGGGATCACGAGCTGATCCTTGCGGCAGAGCGCGATCTTCGGGGAACACGTCCCGTCCGCGGCCACGAATTCTGGCGCACAATCTGGGATCCCAGGCGCCCGAGGGGGCTCGACGACGACCACCGGTGGAGCCGTCCAAGCCGCCTCTCCCGCGAAGTCCCCATCGATGGGATCGAGCCCAAGGGCGGCCTCATCCGCGACCAGCTGGCCGTCTGGCGGAGCCGGAGCCGTCGTGTCGGCGGGGGAGCCAACGGACGGCGTCCCGACGTCCTGACAGCCCCACATCAGCCCCAGCATGACGCTGACACGGGTCGCTCGGGGCAGTCGCAGCTTACGGTGGACCATTTGGTGGCAGCGTGAGTTCCAGCATGGCCTGCGTCAAGCGCCGCGTACGCGCCAATCGCCCCGAGCGGCCCGCTCGTCTCCCGCTGCCGGCGCCCGTGTGCTATCACCGCGAAGATGCGTAAATGCGACAGGCGAGTTCAAGTGCCGAGCGGGCGGAGCATGGGGCTTGGCTGCACCGTGGTCGCGCTCGCCTTGTCCTGTACCACGAGTCCGCCTGGGGCCTCTGGCACAGACACCACCCCCGACGTCCAGATCCTAGAGCCCGACGTCGCAGCCGCCGCGATCGAGGTCGATACGCGCGCAGAGCCAACAGACGCGGGTCCCGACGATGGCGGAGCGCTCGACGCGTTAGACACCACCGCACCGCCCGCCGCTCCGTCGATCTGCCCGACGCCTCCCGGCGCGGCCTGCACGGCCCCAGACTCCACGGGCCCCATCACCGGCGCCGCTCCGCGAGCGCTGTTCCCAGGCGGCGTGGTCTGCGAGGCGGTGGTCGCAAGCTCCACGCCCTGCCCGGACGGCACCACGTGCAGCCTCGGCCAGTGCGTCGGCCCTGGCGACGCCATCCCGGGCGGTGTGCCCGTTCAGCTGGTCACCCGTCTCCTCATCAGCGACACCGGGTGCTGCCACGACTTCGACGGCGATGGCGCCCTGGACAACGGCTTCGGCAACAACCTGACGGCCTCGTACTTCGGCACGGGTGACGGGGACTTCAACGACACGGTGCTGCACTCGATCACGCACGCACACTTCGTGCTCGCCCTCGCATTCGAGGAGGGCGACGTGGCAAGGCTCTGGCAAGTGCGCGCCGAAGCCGACCCGCCCCACGTCGCCTACGCGCCGTTTCCGCCACCCGCAGACACGGTGCTCTACAGCCGTGAGACCGCCTACGTGCCGGGCACCGCCGTACCACGCTCGATGGCATCACTGGCGCGGGTGGGCCCACTCGAGTGGGCCACGGCTGAGCCAATCCCCACGGTGCTGCTGGTCCTGGCAGCAGGCGCCTCAGACCTGGCGCAGGCGGCCCACGACGTCCGCGCGACCGTGCGGCGGGAGGGTGACCGTTACACGCTCCGCCTCAGCGGTTACCTGCTTCTGGGTGAGGTGGTGGCCACCCTGTCCCGGGATTTCGTCGAGCACTGCCCGTGTGCGGCGATCGAGGGAGGGCTCGTCGCGCTCTCGGAGGATTCCCCGGACACCGTGGTAATCAACCCGGATCTCACCTTGCCTGCGCCGGGCGTCTGCTCGGGGGAGTGCGAGCAGCTCATCCTCGCCGCCGCGACGGGGGCCTATTCGGACTTCCTGAAACCCGATCTCGACGTCGACAGCGATGGCGTGAAGGACGCGATCTCGTTCGGCCTGGTCTACGAGACCTCGCCGGTTGGCGGCCTGGTCTCACCCCCCTGAAGTCTGCTCGTTCAGCTCGTTATCACCGCCGTGTGAGAACCCCCAGCAGAGCAGCGGCCGCGCGCCAGCGCGGACCAAGAGCCCTCTCTGTGCTCGCTCGGCGCGGGGCTTCGACGTCCATGCGGGTGTCGTCATCACCGCGCATGCCCGAGACGCGCTCGAGCGGCTGCTCCGCTGCCTCGCGCGGGCCCCGCCATCCCTCTCTCGCCTCAGCCTCCGCGGAAACGGGAACGTCGTGGTCCATCGGAAGCGGACATGGAGCCGAGGCACCGTCGCCATCGAATACACGCCCATGGCCTTCCTCGCGTGCCTCGCCGCTCTGGTCCCACCCCCACGCTTCGTAGCCGCGCGGACGCTCGGCGTCATCGCGCCCAACGCAGCCCTCCGCCCGCTCGTGCTCCGGGGCCACCCCCTGATTCACCTGAACGACCCTTTGCCCCGCCGCGCCCAGACCGCCTCTCGTGGGCTGACCTCATCAAGCGGGTGCTCTCCTTGGACCCACGACAATGCCCCTGCGGCGGGTCCTTCCGCATCGTCTCAACTCAATGATCGACGACCCCGATGTGATCGAGAGCATCGCCGCTGCACTCATCGCCTCCGGCCACTTGCCACCCCACCGCGCGCCCCGCGGACCGCCACGTCGTGCTCGGCGAACCAAGCGACCTCAGAGAACGGAATGTCGAGGTACGAGCGAATCGTCGGCGACGCGCTCGGATCGAGCGAGCAAACTCGGCCCACTCATTCTCGATCGATGCCTGCGTCACGGAGAACGGGTCGTGGCGACGCAGGGGGTGTGGGCTACGGAACGATGCGGCCCTCGAGCTCCGTGTCGAGGTGGTCGAAGGGGACGTACCTGATTTCGAGGTCCCCGGCCCGAGCGCTATAGGGTGCCGCCAGGTCGAGGCAGACGACGAGGTTCTTGCCGCCAGGGTGGAGAGCCCGGAACGCCCGCAGCGCGGCGGGGTCGAAGCGAGCGGAGTTGACTTTGCACTCGATGGCCGTCACGGGGGCGCCCCGGCCCGGCTTCGTCACGAAGTCGACCTGGCGCTTCTGTTTGTCTCGCCAGTAGTAGATGGACTCCCTCGGCATGGCCGCGAGGAGCTCGTTCAGAACGAGGTGTTCAAGGAGTGGCCCGCGGTCGTCGGGCCGGATGTTGGCCCATTCGCGGAAGTAGCACGCGAGCCCCGTGTCGAAGGCGTACACTTTCGGCTGGGCCTTGATCTCTGCAGCGCCGCCGCCACTGAACGGCCGCACCACGACGGCGAGCAGTGTGGTCTCGAGAATCTCGAGGTAGTGCTGAATCGTCGGTCGACTTACCTGGCAGGGACCGGCGAGCGCCGTCGCCTCGAAGAGCTCGCCGCTCTGCCGGAAGAGCAGCTCGACGAAGCGTATGAACGCGGCCTTCTTGTCCACCACGAAGAGCTCCTGCAGGTCCTTGGCCCAGTAGGAGTCGATCCACTCGCGCCACGCGTCGTCGTCGACGGTCTCGGCGAGCAGGAACGGCGGAAGCCCGCCATGCAGCATCCGCCGGTTCAGGTCGGTGCATGGGAAGGCCCGTAGGTCAGCTAGGATGGACGGTACGAGCCAGAGTGTGTGCTTGCGGCCAGCGAGAGTGTCTCGAAACTTGCGTCGGGCGGCGAGCGTCGACGAACCCGTCGCGACGACGCGGGTTGCCGGGAAGTGGTCGGCCGCGATCTTGAGCACCTCCGACGGGTTCATGAGGCGGTGGACTTCGTCCAGGACGACCAGCGCCGAGCCAGCGTCGCGGAAAAACAGCTCCGGGTCTTCGAGCGCCCGCCTCACACGGGGGAGCTCGCAGTCGAAGTAGCGACCGCCGAGACTATGGCAGAGGGTGGTTTTGCCGGCGCGGCGGACACCGGAGAGCCAAAGGACGCTGCGATCGTCGAGGAGAGCGCGTGCTCGTGTGAGCCAGTAGGGGCGATCCATGAAGGCATACTTGCGTCTGGTCCGACCAAACGCAAGTAGACTTTCGAAGCTAGGTGGCGGGGGCAACCGCTCCCCATCGAGGAGGTGTTGGCGCTGAAGCCCTTGAGCCCATCACCGCGCTCTTCACGGGCCTCTCCTGGCTCCTCAAAGGCGTCCTCTACCTCCCGAGCGCCCTGCCCGACTGGCTCGCCGCGACCGGTCAAACGCTCCCGCTCATCACGACAGGGATGCCTGGCACGCTCCGCTGCGCCGAGGCACTGATGAGGCACAGATAGACCCACCCACGTTGGCGCACTCGGCACGTCGTTGGGGCACAGCGCAGCAACGTACTTCGAAGTCTGTTCATTCAAGCTCGTGTGAACCTTGCTCGCGTGGGCCCGCTCGAGTGGGCCACGCCGGAGCCGATCCCCAGCTTGTCGCTGGTCCTGGCGGCCGGCGCCTCAGACCTCGAGAACGCCGCCCACGATGTCCGCGCGACGGTGCGGCGGGACGGTGACCGGTACACGCTCCGCCTCAGCGGTTACCTGCTTCTGGCTGAGGTGGTGGCCACCCTGTCCCGGGATTTCCTCGAGTACCGCCCGTGTGCAGCGATCGAAGGAGGGCTGGTCGCGCTCTCGGAGGATTCCCCCGACACGGTAGTACTCAACCCGAACCTCGCCTTACCTGCTCCGGGTGTTTGCTCAGGGGAGTGCGAGGGGTTGGTGCTCGCGGCCGCGACGGGAGTCTACGTGGACGTGCTGAGGCCCGATCTCGACGACGACAACGATGGCGTGAAGGACGCGATCTCGTTCGGCGTGGTCTACGAGACCTCGCCATAGGAGGCCTCATCCCACCCCCCTGAGCTCCGCTTGCTCCTTGCTCTGCGCACTTGCACCGCATGGACAACGGCCCTCCGCCGCACATCAACGCGTGACGACCGTCTTGTGACCTCCCCACGAGGCCGCTGACTGGAGCGTGGCGGCTGTCTGATAGTCTGGACGCCGCGGAAGGAACGCCGCATACGGGTCACTGACGAGGTACTGTTGGACCACCATCCAGTTGAACTCAACCAGCACATTGCCCGCCTGGTACGTGGGAAAGAGCACGCCGCAGTCGAAGTCCGAGTGGACCAAGTACCCCATTTGATCTGCCTGCAGGTGCACCGCGCGACCATCGACCTTCGCGCGGGCCGTGACGGGGCGACGCAAGTACACGGAGGTCCCGGCGGGCGGCGGACTCAGACGATTGCTGAGTGGCAACAGCATGCGGAGCGCCTTAGTGCTTCACGATATAGGCCAACACGATCGACGGCTGTACATTATTGAACGGCACATTTGAACCGTTGTTCGCGACTCCAGCACTTGCCGTAGGGCCTGCGGTCTGCCCTGATACGGTCGTCGAGCCTGAGTCGAAGGGACCTCCCGGCCCAGCTCCCGGGGCGCAGCCCAGGTCGCAGTGCGTTCCAATGGGCCACGCGGGCACCGTAGCACCGTCACCAACAGTGATGTAATCGTTATGCATACCCAATCGCGCATGCAGGCCACCCGCGCTGTGGCCGTGCGAGTCGGTAGCGAACGACCCGGCGTGGCCATGGGTCGCGAGCTCGGCTACGGTCATGGTGTGCGACTGTTCGCCACCTGGTCTCCCCAGAACCTTCGAGTCGATTCCGCCGCCCTGCGCGCCATTTGCCACGTTTGCGTAGGCGCCGGCCCTGAGCGTGTCGAGTCCCACAGCCGTTCGCCCCCGCATGTCGGGGATCCGGAAGTTCCCGACACTTGCGGTTCCGTACGTATTCCCGAGCACTGCCGCGAGCGCTGGGTAAGCCGCAATGCTGCGTTCGGCGCCGTCGCACACCAGCCATCCAGTTGGAGCCTCCGAGCCGGCGAACGCGACGACGGTGCCCACCGGAGCTGCGATCTGAGCCGTCTGGAGGGCCGTGACGATCTGCGCCAGCAGCGCCGGGTCCAACTTCGCCTCACTGACCGCGCCGTCCGCCAACTTGGTATTCGTTACTGCCCCCGCCGTGATCGAAGGAGCCGGGTAACTGAGCGTCAGGTCTCCCTGCGCCGCAGTTCCGACGACGATGTCGTCGGCATTGTTCGTGTCCAAGTTCGGGGACGCCGCCACCAGGTCCGCTTCAGTGTCGAAGCAAACCTCCTTGGCCCAACCCTTGATAGTGCTCTCGTTCACCGAGATCAGCTTCGCGGTGCTGATGGTGATGGCGGTCCCTGCCCCATACAGCGCCGCCGTATCTTTACACGAGAAGCTCGACCCCGACCACGTGACCACCTGGTTGACCAAACACTGACCTCCGCCAAGGTCCCCGAGCGCGAGGCTCCCGTCGAGGACGTCGCTGGTGTCCACGCAGCCGGAGCACTCGAGCGACGACGGAGTGGGAAGCGCGCCGGACGGCACGCGACCACTCGCATCGAGCACCAGCAGCTTGCCCGCGGCCGGCGTGGACGATGCGCCGAAGCCGCCTACGGTGACGGAGTTCCCTGCCGCCGCCGCGAAGAACGAATACGGCACGGACGCGAGGGCCGTGCGGGGGTACGTCTGGTTGTTGAGCGTCACCTCCAACCACATCGAGCCGTTGGCGAAGAGCGAGTCCGTCAGCGGCTTGTTGGGATTCACCCCGAGTCGGGCCTGGAAGTAGCCCAATGACGTGGTGACGGACAGCGTCTCATCCCACGGGCACACCGTCCCGGTGGCTGCCTCACACAGCTTCAGGTTTGCCTGGTACTGATCGTCCATCACAGGTGCGCCCCCGCTGTCGCGAAGCACGCCCTCCACCACCAGCTCGCGGCTCTCAGCTGCCGCAGTCATTGTGCCGAGCACGCCAGCCAAGGCTAGTATTGTCGTTCTCACGGTATCGACTCCTTCCGACTCATCGGGGTTCAGGTTTGTTCGGGCGAGCCTGCGCATCGACAAGACCTCCCAGCTCCAGACTAGATCCGTCCTCGCCGCGCAGTGTTGCGGCGCTCCACGTCATGCCGACCACGACTCCATCCCCTGTGGGGGTCGAGACGGCGCTCACATTCACCGTGGCGCTGCGGCAGTCCTCGGTGCAGGCCGCCGAGTCGGGTTGCCCCGGCCCGCCAAGATCGCCCACAGAGGTGTCATCCGTTGCAGGGACTGTGATGTCAGTGCAAGACAGAAGGCCGATGATCGCGGCACGGGCGACTAACCTCACGGCGCACCTGCCAAGCCGCCGAGAACGACGGAGCGAATCGCGCCGGAAGCCGACGACCACGCTGCCACGGCCCACGCGGCGCCGAGCCTCAATCGCCCGGAGGCACCGGCGAGCACGTCCCCAAGCCACGCCGTGTTCAGCGACGCCGTGCCTGCGGCGAAGCACTGGCCCGCCCCGCACGTCATGCCCAGGAACCCACAGCCCTTGCCACCCACACACTGACCCGCCTGACACGCGGCGCCGCCCGTGCAGGCGACACCGTCGTCGCAGGAGGTTCCGTTCGGCTGCTGCGGTTCCGAGCAAACGCCCGTCGCCGGGTTGCACGTGCCCACGAGGTAGCACACCCCTTTTACCGGGCAGCCGCGGAGAGCACCCGGTGCGCACACGCCCGCGTTGCACGCGTCGTTCAGCGTGCAGAGGTTGCCATCCTCACAGGCGGCCCCCAGCGGCTTGGTTGGTGTGGAGCAAGTCCCAGTGCCAGGGTCACACGTCCCGATGAGGTGGCAGTCGCTGGCCGCGGTGCACGTGACCGCCGCTCCTGCCTTGCAAGTGCCGCCCTGGCATGTGTCTTGGAGCGTGCACTTGCTCCCGTCCTCACAAGCGCCACCCTCGTTGGTGGGCGAGAGCACGCAGACCCCTGTGGCCGCGACGCACTGGTTCGTCTTGCAGGCGCCGTTCGCGCTCGAATCGCACGTGACCGCGCTGTTGGGCCTGGCGACGCACTGGTTCCCGACGCACATGAGTGTGCCGTCACACTTGTTGCTGTCCTTGGCATCACAGTCCGCGTCGCTGAGACAGCAAGCCGTGTTCGGCGCACCCGGCGCGCAGCCGCCCGCTACACACGTATCCCCGACCGTGCAGCTGTTGCCGTCCTCGCACTCGCCCGTCCGATTGGAGAAGACGCACCCACCCGGAACAGACCCGACGCAGTTGTCGGTGGTGCAGGTCTTCCCGTCATCGCACTGCTTCGTCGGCCCCGGGACGCACGCACCGCCGGTACAGGCATCGCCCACGGTGCACTCGCTGTTGTCCGTACAGCCGAGTCCATCCACCTTTGGCACCGGCACGCAGCTCCCAGTGGCAGTATTGCAGGTGCTGGAGACCTGGCATTGCCCGGCGGTACACACAACCGGCTGCTTGCCCACGCAGACCTTGCCATCGCAGACGTCCTCGCCGGTGCAGCCGTTGCCATCGTTGCACGGAGCCGAGTTGGCGACGTTCGCGCAGCCCCCGATTGGATCACAGGAGTCGTCCGTGCAGGGGTTTTGATCGTCGCAGCTCAGCGCGGCCCCGGGTTTGCAAGTCGAGCCCTGGCAGACGTCCCCGCTCGTGCACTTGGTGCCATCGTCACAGGGCGTGCCGGCGGGCGCCAGCACGGGCGCGCAGTTACCCGTTGCCTCAGAACAGGTGTTGTCGGTCATGCAGGTGCCGAGAGCGCAGACCTTGGACGTGCCCGAGCAGGTGCCGCCTGAGCACTTGTCCCCGGAAGTACAGTCCGACCCATCACTGCAGGACGTGTTGTCGGGCAGTGGCGACGACTTGCACGCGCCCCCAGAGCACGCGGGAGTCGTGTGACAGGCCAGGCCAGGGCCACAGTCCCTGGGGGTCCCGGCGCACGACCCGTTGTTGCAGCGGTCGCTGTCAGTGCACGAGTCCCCGTCGGAGCACGAGGTGCCGACGATCTTCGGGGTCTCGCGGCAGCCAGTGGCGGGCAGGCACTGGTAGTCCATGCACGCGTTGCCCTTGTCGCAGTTGACGGTGGCCCCGGGACTGCACGTCGTCCCCTGGCAGACCCCACCCTCCGTACATGCGTTGCCATCGTCGCACTCCCCGGTCCTCGGGATATACGAACACACGCCGATCGCGGGGTCGCACGAGTCGATGGTGCAGACGTTCCCGTCATTACACGCACGAAGCACGCCCACACACGTGCCAGCCAGCGTACACGCGTCGTCCGTGGTGCAGGGTTTGCCGTCATCGCAAGGCCCGACGCGCTCCGCATGCGCGCAGCCTGAGATCGGGTCACAGCTGTCTTCGGTGCACTGGTCCTGGTCGTCGCAGGGGAGGATGCCACCGCGACAGCCGAGTCCCGCGACGCAAGCATCGCCCGTGGTGCAGACGTCGCCATCGCTACACGCCTTGCCGACCGTCTCGCTCGAGCCGCAGCCCCCGCCCTCCTGGCACGTGTTGACGAAGCAGAGCGGCGCCGTGCCGCAGCCAGACCCCTCGGCGCCTCTGCACTGGCCAGCCACGCACACCTCCCCGAAGGTGCAGCTGCGGCCATCGTTGCAACCTGTTCCATCGGACGCGTTGCTGGTGCTGCACGTGCCGGTGGATGGGTTGCAGGTCTCGTTGGTGCACGCGCTCCCGTCATCCGGGCACTCCACGCTTGTTCCGACGCACGACCCGCCGACACACTTGTCGGCTTTGGTGCACGCGTCGTCGTCATCGCATTGCCCGCTCTGGACCGTGGTGGTACAGCCCCCGTCGACACAGATTGCGGCGGTGCACGGGTCGTCGTCCTCTTTGCATGGGACTGGGACATGCTTGCACTGCCCATCGGCACCGCAGGTGTCCGTTGTGCAGCTGTCACTGTCGTCGCAAGCCTGGGGAACACCCGCCGTGGGCGGGTTGCTACAGCCGGTGAGCTTGATGCAGCTATCGTCCGTGCAGGGCAGCCCATCTTTGCACTCGAGCGGCGCGCCCGGAACGCACTTGAAGTCCGCGCACGTGTCGCCGGTGGTGCACTTGTCGCCGTCCTCGCACGGAGCGGTGGTGGGCAGGTTCTCGGCGCCGGATGCCTCCGTGCAGATCTTCTGGATGCAAGGGTCTGTCGTGTCCGGTACGAACGGCGTGAACACGCACACGGCGTTGGCCACATCACAGCTCTTCTGTGTGCACTTCTTCTGGTCGTCGCAGTCGGCGTCCTTGCCACAACACGTAGGCGACACCTTCTCGCACGCTCCGCCATTGCAGAGGCCCGCGCAGTTGCCGAAGGCGTAGCACTGCGAGCCTGTCGCATCGATGTCTGCTTCGCATGTGGCGACCCCGGTGGTCGGCTCACACTTCTCCTTCTGGCATGGGGGACACTCGGGCTCTCCACCAGGGAGGTTCCAGATCGAGCCCTGGCAGGTGACCTCCGTGGCGCCTGGAGCCTGGGTGCACACCGCGCTCGTGTAACACCCGGCCTCCAAGCCCTCGATCTTGCACCCGGTGCCGGGCTCCAGATAAGGCTTCTCCGGGTCCAAGACCCACTCGCCCTTCGTCGGGTGGCAGATCTGCCGGACGCACTTGACGATACGCGCACCTGGAAGCGTGCCTTTGCACTCGCCCCCCGCATCGCAGTAGCTCGGAGCGCACGTATCCGCGGAGAACGTGTCGCAGCGCGTCCCGGCGGTCTTCTGCTCAGCCACCCCGCAGCCGGTGGCCGGGTCACAGGCGTAGGTCGTACAGGGCGAGTTGGCGGGGCATAGCACGTCCTGCTCCACGTAGCTGATGCCGAGCGGCGCGTCGGCCGCCTCCTCGCAGGCCCACTGGACGCAGGCGTTCTGCTCATCGAGCGCCAGGGTGCGCGGAACCGCAGCGGGCGCGCACGAAGCGGCCTCGCTATCGGCCGGGGGCCGCGGCTTCATGGTCACGCAGCGCCAGAGGTTTTGGCCCGCGGGCTGGTCGCCGTAGGCGGCCTTGACCGCCGCCTTTCGCGCGTCCAGACTATCGTCACAACCGTGGCAGACGCCTTGGTAGCAGACACCGTTGCTGCTCCCGTCGCTCGGCACGCAGTGGTCGAGGTCCACGCACTGGCCCGGGTCGACCGGGTCGGCGACCTCGGCACCCACCGCTTGGGGCACGTCCACGCCCACGTCCGGGCCGGCCGTGTCGGCAACGAACCCAACGGGGATGTCACTGTCCTCGCCCGACCCGCCTGCGGCGGGCGAAGTGGTCTCGGAGCCACAGGCCAGCACCGAGAGCGCCAGCGTTACCGTCAGAGTTCGACGCACAGGACACCTCTTCGTGTGAACTCGGAGTGAGGAAGCTGAGGCGCTGCGCTGGTGACCACGCCCGAAGACACGGTAACCGTGGCCGCGAACCACATCTGGCCGGCGGTTCGGTCTTGTGCCCACGGGACTGTGGCGGTGACTTCGCCGCCTTCGAGGAGCGAGGCTTCCGTGCCGACGCGCAGCCACACGTCGCCGAAATCGCTCAGCTCGCCGGCGAGCGGGCCGTGCTGATACACGCCAATCGCATATTGACCGTCCTGGGGCTGATGTACGTGAACGCGCTCCGGCCCGCCGTTCTGCGCGCCGGTCAACGGAAGCGCGGGGAGCTCGCCCAGGACGACGGTCGGGTCGTCGGAGGTCTGAGCCTCGGCGCCCCAATCGTGAGGTGCGTTGTCGGCCCAGGCGTCATACGACGGGCAGAACCACAGCGGCTCCCCCGTGGCGCTCAACTGGGCAAGGTGCAAGTCGACATCGAGAGATGGGTAGTTGGTCCACACGAGCTCAACCCACAAGCGGTCAGGGTAGCCCACTACGACCAGCTCCTCGGTCGGCGCTGAGACCGCTCCGTCCTCGTCGGTCACGTGGAGGCTCAGCGTGTATGGACCGAGGCGCGCCTCCGGGATCTCCAGGCTGGGACCATCCGCCGTGAGTGTCGACGCGCCGGGGCCGGAGACCTCCCAGCGCCACTCGACAATCACTGCGCCGTTCACGTTGTAGCTATCGGACCCGGAAGCGGTCAGTGTGGCGCCAGGAACGGGAGCTGCGGTCCCCATGCCGATCACGGCCGTGGGGCGACCCGGCGCATACCGCGTGGCAGACAGCGGCGCTTCTGTCCACTCGGCCATCGTGTTGGCTCGGAGGCGCAGGGTCGCCGCGACGGGTGTGTTCGGGGGGGCACGCTCCGGCACGAAGCGTACCCTGACGTCCGTGTCGGAGGTCTTGTCCTTTCCGATCTCGAGGGGCGAGGCCTCGGTCGGCCCTGCCGCTAGCTCGAAAGCACCATCGGCCGGTACTATCTCCGCTCCATTCACGATCAGCGGAAGCTCCCCGACGGAGCGCACCACGACCCCTGCCTCCGCCTCCGAGCTCTGACGACCGAGGGCCAGAGGGTCGACCTCGATCCGGGGGATTCGAGCGTTGGCGCTTAGCACGACCTGGAGCGCCGGACTGCCCGGTGCCTCATTGGTGTCGAAGAGCACTGTAGTCTCGAGGGGACCAGACCCAGGCGGCCGGCAGACAAGCCTCAGCGAGTGTGTCTTGCCGGGTTCGATCACCAGCGGCAGTGGATCGGACAGGTCGAAGGCGAGATCACCGCTCCAAGCGGCGCTCTCCAGCCGAAGCGCCACGCTGCCCGTGTTTGCCACCTTGGCGGGCAGGGTCTTCTCGTCCCCAGGGCGCACGAGCCCAAAGTCCAGCGTGCCGGGCCCCGTGCCGGTCGGCCACGCCCCATCGACGCCGAGTCGCACCGCAACAACACGGTCTACGTCCTCGCGCGAGTCACTGCTGACGTTTAGGGTCGCCGTGTACATGGAGACGTCCGGCTGGTACCGGGTGAAACGCACGGGAATCTCCAGGACCCCTCCGGGCTGGATGGTGGTAGGAAGATCAGGCGGTTCGATCGCGAAGACCTTCGCGGCGTCGCCAGAGACCTCCAGTTCGAGCGCGTGGACCGTCAGGACGCCTAGCACCGAACTGTTTCGTACGCCGACGATGCGGGAGATGTGCGATCCAACGGGCACCTCGGCCTGTGGGAAGGCGAGCAGGGCGCCGAAAGGCGACGGGGTCCCATGGAGCTCGACACTGACCTCTCCCGCCTCGGAGAGCTGGGCACCCGCCTCGCACCCGAACAGCACAGCCACAGCCGCGACGAGAGCGAGGATCCGCAGAGCGGAGCCCCTTCGGGCGCGCGCATTGACCGAGACACATCTCATAGGCTCAGCAAATAGTGGGAGCCGAACCGCGCTACAATCTGGGCAAGGCCACACGTGTGGCTCACCTGAGGTTTGCGCCTTGCGGCGCTCGTGCGAGCCCACCCAAGCCCCGCTCACAGAGAGGGGCTCTTGTAATTCGCCGTAATTTGGTGGCCGCCGCCCTCGGCTTCCACCAACGTCACTTTCCCGGACGGCCACTCGACCCGCGCCGCGTCCCACATGTCTAGCTCCGTCAGCTGTACGTCGATGTGCTCCGCGACGACGAAGCCATTGAGGTAGATGCGGAGGGTGGCCAGGACACCGCCGAAGCCGTTGTCTTGAGAGAAGTGCACGCCCACATGGTAGGTCGCGCCTTCGGGATGGCCGAAGGCGATGACTTCAGGTCCTGCGCCATCTGCGTCGTCACGCAGCATCGCGGGATCATCCTTGGCGGCGGGGTCAGAGGAGCCCCAGTTGGGCGTTGGATTGAACCAGTAGCAGTCGAAGGGGTCGTGAAACCAGACGTCGTCCGCACCATCGCCGTCACCATCGAAGCCTGACCCGGTAGCGGCGGTTCCGTGGGCGATGTGCAGATCGAGGTCGGTGCCGACCGCGACTCCCTCATCCTGCTCGTCGGGGTCTCCGGGAGTGGTCCACGTCAGCTCCACTCGGATCGCTTGGTCAGCCACGAGAACATCGAAACCGGCGGATCGTGTGCCGTCAGCTGGGGCGACGACATCGGAGACGGAGCTCTCCGTCACCTCCGACGTGTCCTCGGCGTCCGAGACGATCGCGGCGTCGGGCGTCTCTCCGCCATCCGCGGCGGCGGCGTCGCTGGTCGGCAAGAGGTCAGGAACTTCCGACCCCGCTTCACTCATGCTGGAGCCGCTGGAACAAGCGGCCAGCACCAGCAGGCCGGCCCACCCACAATAGCCACTACGATATCCGCCAGCGCTAGTCGTTCGCACGTGTCCTCCTCCGCCAAGGTGAAGTACCAATGCCCCAACCCAATAGAAGGGTCCGAACCACACCACAATCTGAGCAAAGCCCCACGTGTGGACCGCCGGGGTGCGCCCCCCAAAGGCGAACGCCGCCGGCCACGAGGCATCAGGCGTGTGGTGTCTCTCGATTCGGGTGGCCCGGCTCGGCGAAGCTCAGTGTTCCGCGGTCTGTGCCAGCGCCGGTGCCGAGGCGCCACTTCGCCAGGCATCGGTCCCAGATTGGGACGGGCGTCCTGTGAGCGCGGCCTTCACCCACATTCCGACCGCCCCACACACCCGAGGAGGTGCGGCTGCCCACGACCGCCGAGGGCCTGCTCCCGTTCCCGGAGGACATCGAAGAGGGGCTCTAGAGCTCGCTGATTGCGAGGGGCGCGTCGATCGCGCCGGCCGCGACGTCAGTCGTCCGAGGAGCCGTGACAGCGCTCGCCCCCGGCGGCACGCCGTCTGCGCCAGTGCCCGGCGACGTCCAACGGGCCAAGCCAGGAATCAGCGGAGGAGGCCACCGGGCGACTCCGATCCCGGCCGCGGACAGGCAAGCAGTGATGCTGTTAGCGCCGTTGACGGGGAAGTCGGGGCTGCCATGGTCACGGGCTCGATGACCACCCACGCGTCACGGCTCTGCTGCGCTGCCCTCGCCGCGCTTTGCATATCGGGCTGTGGCAGCGGCCTCTTCGTGGCGCTCACCACGGGCGACGCGCCGTTCCCGCCGAAGAAGGTCGTCCGTGGCGCCATCGCGCTGCGCGTCAC